>Ga0302220_10000036_pt1 | contig 125137 bp, 109 predicted proteins | sample II_Palsa_E1_3_FD_194572 | JGI IMG/M metagenome (GOLD analysis project Ga0302220, IMG submission 194572) | Peat permafrost microbial communities from Stordalen Mire near Abisko, Sweden - II_Palsa_E1_3 | ecosystem: Environmental > Terrestrial > Soil > Palsa > Peat permafrost | place: Sweden...
ATACAGGGCTCAGGATACAGCTCGACGTGGTGCATTAATACGTGGGATCAGCCAGGGCCGACCCGTTCTTAAAAACGCGACTCTCGCCGAATCATAACCTGGGCTTGATCCGTTTTCGATGCGCAGGTGTTCATGGTGAGTCAAGGGCGGCGCTTGCGTGCGCTTGACTTGATCCGCCGTCAAATGGCATTGCCCAACTGAATTATCGGCAGGTACATCGCCACCACCAAGCCCCCCACCAGCATCCCCAGGACGATAATCATCACCGGTTCGGCCAAGCTGGATAATTTGGCGATGCATTCCTCGACCTGCCGCTCGTGCAGTGCCGCCAGATCGGCCAGCATCACGGCCAGGGCTCCCGTTTCTTCGGCAACCGCAATGGCTTGCACCACCGCCCCGGGAAAACAGCGGCAGCTCGCCATCGCCGCGGCGAGGCGTTGCCCCTGCCTCACCTGGATGCCGATCTGGCGGGTTGCGGCATCGAAGACGCGATTGCCGCTTGCTTCGCGCAGCGTATCGAAGGCGTCAGCGAGCGGCGTGCCCGCTTGCAGCAAGGTGGCCAGTGCGCGGCTCCAGCGCGCCACTGCAAGCTGAGTGAACAAGGTGCCGATGACCGGCGGTTTCAACGCTTGCCGGTCCAGCCAATCGCGCCAACTGCTGTAGCGGCGCAGGCCGGCCTGAAATAGAACCGCGCCTGCCAATACGCCGGCGGCGCCTGGTACCGCGTAGCGGCTGGCAATGGCGGAAATGGCCAGGACGATACGGGTCGGAGCAGGCAATTGAGCACCTACGCCGGCGAAAATTTGTTGGAAAGCCGGCACCACAAACACCATGAGCGCGGCGGTAAGTGCGACCGCAAACAGCAAAACACACAGTGGATAAGTCAACGCGGCCCGCAATTTCGCCTGCTGCGCGGCGACGCGCTCCCGTTCGTCGGCGAGCCGTGTCAGCACGGTGGTGAGGGCGCCGCTGGCTTCGCCCAATTGCAGCAACTGGCAATACAGTGTGCCGAAACTCTTGGGATATCGACTCAAGGCCGCTGAAAAACGTATGCCGCGAGCAATGTCGGCGGCGATTGTGCCGACAAGGCGTTTTACCGCGGCTTGGGTATGGCTGCCGGCGATCAACTCCAATGCCTGCAGCAAAGGCAGCCCTGCGTGCAGCAAGCCTGCCAGTTGCCGCGAGAATTGCGTGACCTGAGGGGCGCTCAGCCTGGGCTGTGGAGCGCGGCCGCGCGGCTCGATGCGCAGGGCGACAATGTTGCTGTCGCGTAAGGTCCGTTGTGCCGCGGCGAGGTTCTGCGCGACCACGGTACCGCGCTGTAACTTGCCATTGGCGGCTACGCCGTGCCAGGCGAATTTGAATTCCCGCAGCGGTTCGGCACAGACGCTAGGATGCATCCGGCGCCTCGGTTGCGGCCAGCGCTTCCGCCAGGCTGGTGGTCCCGGCCCGGACGCTGGCGAGCGCCGCGTCGCGCAAGCTCAGAACCCCCTCGTTGCGGGCTTGGCGCGCCAATGCCCGCGCGCTGCCGCGCGCGACGATAATCTCGCGCATGGCCCCGGAAATCGGCATCACCTGATGAATACCGATTCGACCCCGGTAGCCGATGCCGTGGCAAGCAGCACATCCGCCCGGGGTAAAAGCCGCCCAGTCGCGGCCCGACTCTTCCGCGGCAAAACCCGCCGCGAGCAATTCCTGGCGGCTGAGGGTGCCGGCCACACGGCACGACGGGCACAGCTTGCGCAGCAGCCGTTGTGCCGTGATCAAGCGCACCGCCGACGCCAGGTTGAACGGGGCGACACCGATATCGAGCAAACGTGCCAGGGTTGCCGGTGCGTCATTGGTGTGCAAGGTCGATAACACACGGTGCCCGGTCTGTGCTGCTTTTACCGCCACGTCGGCGGTTTCCGGGTCGCGAATTTCGCCGACCATGATCACGTCGGGGTCCTGTCGCAGAAATGCTCTCAGCACGCTGGCGAAAGTCAGCCCGGCTTTGTCGCGAACGCTGACCTGGTTGACCCCGGCAAGTTGAATTTCGACCGGGTCTTCCACCGAGCACAGGTTAAGCGAAACTGCATTCAGCATTTGCAAAAAGCAGTAAAGCGATACCGTTTTACCGCTGCCGGTCGGCCCCGTGACCAGCAGCATCCCATGCGGTGCCGTCAGTGCCGCGCTCAGCGTTGCCTGCTGCAGTTCGCTTAAGCCCAGGGCCTCGAGGCTCAGTCGCGTCGGCTGGGCGTCGAGCCGGCGCAATACCAGTTTTTCGCCATACAGCGTCGGCAGCGAATTGACCCGGTATTCCTCGACCCGCCCGAGCGCGAGCGGCAGTCGCAGCCGGCCGTCTTGCGGCGTGCGCCGTTCCGCGATATCGAGCCGGGCGAGTACCTTGATTCGTGTCACCAGCGCGTCGTGCAGGTGAGTGGGCGGCCGGCTGACTTCATGCAGCATGCCGTCGATGCGCAACCTGATGCGCCAGTCGCGCTCGGCGGGTTCGAGATGGATATCCGATGCGCCGCGTGCCGCCGCATCCAGCAAGGTGTCGCGCAATAATTTGACGGCGGGTGTATCGGCATGGTGTTCCGCCAGGCCGACCCGTTCGGCACGCTGGATCAGCGTGGCGGCGCCGGGCGCTGCGCCCGGATGGCCGAAGCGGGGGGCGGGCAGTGGCAGCGCCGGCAATGCGGCAAGAGAGGTCGCGCTAGAGTTTGCCATAGAGTTACAGCTCGACTTGCGCGCCGGGCTGTCCGTGATGATCGTCGGACTATGGTCGCGCACGGTGAGTCGCGTCGATACTCGACCAATCGGCGCATTGGCTGAATGGTCAAGGATTCAGGTCGGGCCGCGCCAGGTCGGAGCGCAATCAGGCAAAAAAAATCAGGCGTGCGCGGCGACGCCGGTCAAATTTCAAGGTCGCGGTTTAGGGGCGAATTCAGGGGCGCAATTCGGGGTCGCAATTCAGCGTTGCGGTTCAGGGTCGCAATTCAAGGCGCCAGATCGCGAAACAATTTGACGGTTTTGATCGCCTGGTTATCGATTTGCATGACTTCCATGCGCAGGCCGTCGATTTGCACGCTGACGTCGCCTTCCGGGATTTCCTGCAAGATTTCCAGGATCAAGCCGTTCAAGGTCTTGGGGCCGTCCGTCGGCAGACGGATATTGAGCCAGCGGTTTAGTTCGCGCAAGGGCATGCTGCCGGCCACAATGCATTCGCCCGCGTCATTCCACCCGGCAACTGTATTGGCCGAGCGCGGCATGGTGGTGGTGAATTCGCCGATCAGCTCTTCGATAATATCTTCGGGTGTGACCAGGCCTTGCACCTCGCCATATTCATTGACGATCAAGCCGATACGCTGGCGGTTCTCCTGGAAATATTGGAGCTGCTGGAATACCGGGGTGCCGCTGGGAACGAAATACGGTTCGGTCAGCAACTCGCGCAAGGTCTCCCGTCCAAATTCCTGATTGTGCAGTGCCGCTAGCGTCTTGCGCACATGCAGCACCCCCAGCACCCGGTCGATGTCGCCCTGGAACACCAGCAATTTATTGTGGTAACAGGTTTCCAACTGTTGCACGATGCGCTCGAACGGCGCGTCGAAATCCAGCGCTTCGATGCGTGGGCGGGGCACCATCACGTCATCCACCGAAATATTTTCGAGGTCGAACAGATTGAGCAGGATGCTGCGGTGCTTCTTCGGCATAAAGCTGCCCGACTCAAGCACGATGGTGCGCAACTCGTCCGTCGACAAACGCTCTTCCTGAGCATCGCGGGTATTGATATGCAGCAGGCGCAGGATACTCGACGCGAGTAAATTGACCGCCCAGACCAATGGCGTTGCCGCTCGCATCAGCGGCTTGATGATCAGGCTGGCGGGCAGGGCGATTTTTTCGGGGAAGGTCGCGCCGACGATCTTGGGCGTGATTTCGCTGAAAACAATAATCAGGAATGCCACGAAGCCGGTGGTGATCGACAGCACCAGATTGTTGTTGCCGAAGGTGCGCAGGGCGATAGCGGTGGTCAATACCGGAATGATGGTATTGAATAAATTATTGCCGATCAGGATCACGCTGAGCAAACGATCCGTTTGCCCCAGCAATGCCTGGGTGGTGCGCGCACCCAATACACCTTGTTTCACAAGGTGCTTGAGACGATGGCGGTTGAGCGCCATCATGGCAGTTTCCGAAATGGAAAAAAAGCCTGATAGAACGAGCAGCAGGACGATGGCGCCCAACTGGGCCCACAAAGGCAACGATTCCACGCGAGATGTCGAGTTAGTGATGTTGGTAGAGACTATAACAGAGCGATGTGACACGCCGCCCCATGTCGAACCAGGCGGCCGATCGCGGGTGCTGCGGGCACCAGGCAAATCGATGCTTTGTAAGATCGGGTAAGGTACCCGCCGCGTATCGGCCATCAAGTTTCAATGCCCCGTGTCGTTATCGCGAGTAACTCTCGAACTTAGCAAGCGACCGCCCATGCCAGGAAATAGCCCTTATCTGTCGGCGGAAACGGCCATCGAAACACTGACCTGCCTATTTTTCAGCGACGATACCGCAGTCTCCGACGCTTTGCGCCGCCCGCTCGCCCCGGCGGCGGCACTCATCTTATGTTTGGTGGCAAACGGTGACGAAAGCGGCCTGAGCCGTCCGGAGGCGCTGTTTGGACTGCGTTTTGCGTTCGATGCGCTGGAAGCCGGTCAAATTGCCGATGCCGGTTTTGCCGCGGCGATTGATGCGGGGCTGGCCACCTTGCACTCGCCCCAGAGCGATCATGAAGTCGAACGCCTGCGCCTGACGAGCGAAGGGCAACATGTGATCGATAATTTACAGCATGTGTTGCGGCCGGAATGGGAATGAGTTCCACGTAAGACGCGCTTGCGTCGTCTCTGGCCGGATGCGTCCCTGGTCCAGCCATCAGTCCGTACCGTGTAGTCACGCCGGATTGCGCCGCATGGATGCCGCGGGCCGCCTAGCCCAAGACCAGGGATCGGTGTATCTGTTGTTCCAGCGCGCGTCCGCTAAGCCAGGCCCCTTCAACTTTGCCTCCGTGCAACCAGTCGCCGCACACGCCCAATCCGGGATTATCGCGCCACGTCATGTGCGCGTTGGAGCCTCCGGGCGTCGTGTCGGCGTAGCGCCAAACCTGCGCTATTACCAGGCGTGTCGATCTCGTCGGTCCGCTGCAGAACCGCAACTTGCACCGGCCATGCGGCCGCCACCCCCGCGTCTTGCCAGCGCCGCAGCTCGGTGCGAAAAGCCGGATGGCGGGCGGTGAAATACTGGGCGCCGTGATCCCATTGCCAGGAGCCGTCGCGGCGCGTGCTCATGCGCCCGCCTGCGCTGCGGCTCTTGTCGAATAGGCTGACGCGGTAGCCTGCCTGCTGCAAGGTGGTGGCACACGACAGGCCGGCCATGCCTGCGCCGACGACGGCAATGTGGGGACGGGCTTTCAAGGTTGTCAGAGGGTCCCAATATGAGGGCGCGAGGTGCCGGCGGCGCGCAATCCCGGATCTTGACCGGCGGCTCACCGGTTCCATTTGTGCGGCATCCCCCCCGAAGCAGCTTAGTTGATCGGGGGCGGGCGGCGACTCGATGTTAAAGGAAATTTTACTTTATTTAGATAACTGTATCGGAAAATTCGTTTCAATATTTTATTTGACTCAATAAAGCGATTCACACTGTCTCAGTTATGCATTATGATCCCGAAATGAAATGAAACAGCGAGCGCGACAGTGACTTCGATAAAAGACGGGACGGCGGCACAGCGTTACAGAAGCGGCGATGCCGCGCGCCTGGCCAAGATGCCGGTGACCACCTTGCGCATTTGGGAGCGCCGCTATGGTGTCATCGCGCCGTCGAAGAGCGCCTCGGGGCAACGGCTTTATTCCGCGGAGGATGTGCAGCGTCTGGTACTGCTAAAAACCCTGGTTAAGCGCGGTCATTCGATCGGTTCGATTGCCAGGCTGGATCAAGCGCAGCTTGAGCAGCTCGCGCTCAGCCGTTCTGAGCGCGAAACATCGCCGTCAGCCGCTGACTCGAGTCAGTCGCCGGATTTCACGCTGGGTCTGGTGGGCGCGGCGCTGGCCCGGCATCTCGTGGCGGAAGGTTTGCACTTGCCGGATTTCGGCGTGCGCGAAGTGAGCGAGTTCGTCGACTTGGATCAGGCAACTTTGAGCCTTCCGCCGCCGCCGGTCGATGCCTTGCTGCTCTCGCTGCCGGCCTTGCATGACGACATTGCCGCGCAAATATTGGCGCTGGGCGAGGCATGCCAAGCCAAGGTGATCTCCGTGGTGTATGCGTTCGGCACCGGGCGGGCGACGGAACTGCTGCGGCTCGCCGGTGTGCGGCTTTACCGCGAACCGGGTGGGCGTATCGCTTTGCGCCAGGTATTGAACGATTTGTATCGAGCCATGCAGGGGTATGAAGTGGCCGGGCCGGAAGTGATGCGCTCGCGTGCCGCCCGACGCTTCAGCGATCAGGAGCTGGAACAGATGGCCTCAAGTTCTTCAACCATCGCTTGCGAATGCCCGCGCCATCTCACCGAGTTGGTCATGCAACTGTCTTCTTTCGAAAAATATAGCGACGACTGCGGTTCGCGCACGCTGGAAGATGCTTTGCTGCATCGGCATCTGGGCGATGTAGCCAATCGGGCGCTGGCCATGTTCGAGTCGGCACTGGCGCACATTGCGCGTGAAGAGGGTTGGACTGGCCCGGGCGGCGCTAACTGAATCGCGCCCGACTTTGGGCCGGGGCGAAACCGGCTTGCGCGATAGAGCGCGATGCTGCTCGATATGGCGGGTCGGTGACGGCAAGAAAAAGGAGCGGTTCAATGACAACAATCTGGATCACGAAGCAGCAGATGGGTGTCGATATTGATCATGCCGCTCTCCCTGCCGAGGCTCAACGTCGGCACCTCGCTGATTTGCTCGGGCGCGTGTCGCGTAGCGACGCGGCAGCGTTCCACGATTTGTACCGGCTTGCGGCCCCCAACTTATTCGGCTTGGCGGTGCGCATCACACGCAAGCACGAGTGGGCCGAGGACGTGCTGCAAGACAGTTTCGTCAAAATATGGCGTTTTGCCGATGCCTACGACCCCCTGCGTTCGCCTGCCATGGCATGGATGTCGACCATTGTGCGCAATCAGGCCTTCGATCTGCTGCGCCAGTCGCGTTACACGGAAGAATTGTGCGACGGATTCGAGTTTGATTGTGACGTCGCGGCGGAACGCGCGGCGTCGGATGGCGCATTGCAACTTTCACTGGATGCGGTGCGCTTGACCAGTTGCTTGCAGCAACTGAATCCGATGCAACGCCAAGCGATTGCACTGGCTTATTTTCGCGGGCAATCGCACGCGGAAATCGCGACGACCCTGGCGGTGCCCGCCGGCACGGTCAAGTCCTGGATACGGCGGGGTTTGGTTTTTCTGAGGCGGCGGCTGGAGGGCGGCGAGGTGGAAGCGGATGCTGAGGAGGTAGCGTTTGCGGCTTAGCTTGGGCGACGTAGCTTATCGAATTCGCTAATTTTGATCATCGAAATTTTCGGTTATTCAGTTTTTTTTGAAATTGATTTTTCAATTTCATGCCATAAATCAATAAAGTAATAGTGGCATATTATTGTTTTGAATTGATAACAAATACGATAAAAAAAAGATACTTTTTTTAACGTAAGCATTTCATTTATTTCGCGCCGCACCCAATTTTGGTCAAATCCGGTCCAAACAACAGGTATGGAAAATAGTAAATTTTTCCCGCACACAGGCGCAACCTCATTGAAAAAAACAAATTTCAACAGATTAATCGGAAAATTTTTAATATTTCTCAGCTCGTAGTCGTAATCGGTCGCTTCGCCAGCGAAGCATTCAGAGAATGCTTCCCATATGAGTTCGCGATCGGTGTTGCTTATAGACATTTTTTGTGAGGTAAAAGGGCACGTGTGAACTATAAAAATAACACCAATACAGGCGCCAAGAATGCAACGGCTGAAGCAATAAAAATGACATAAATCGAATTCATCTTGATTTTCCTGAAAAATAATCGCCTCTGCCGAAATTATAACAAGTGGTTCAGGTTTGTGTCAGGATTGATAAAATTTATAAAAATAAATTCATTGAAATATATAAATGAGAAGGATGTGATGCTTTGCATGTAATAATTATTTATTAATTGAATTTTTTAAGGATTATCTAGGGGGAGTTTAGTTTATTGTCGACATCGCGCCAAATGTTTCTGAAAAATAATCGAAAAAATATAATTTTTAATTCGTAAAAAATCCTATATGGAAAAGATTTGTTTTTTCGATATAGGATATTTTTTATTTCATTTTTTACCCATTCTTGATCAAATCCATCCCAGAAGATGGGCGTAACTACCAGTAGATTGTGACCGCAGGCGATTGATACCTCTCTAAAAAAAATATTTTTTATTTCAGATCGATTGAATTTTTTTAAATCATTTATTTCTGAATGATTATTTATTTCTCCATTGGAAAAGGCGTCTGCAAGAGATATCCATATGAATTCTCGGTCAGTTTGACTTATCGGATTCCCCATGTCCTAAATTCCTTGATTTCGTCTGTGTAGATGTCGAGCGCCGATTCCGTAACGACTGAACTTGCCGTGGTACCAATTATTACAACGGCAATGGCACAAAATGGAGCGCCTGGCCCACAAATCGAGCTAACAGCCAAGCCAGCAAGATAAGCACCCAACACTCCACCTTGTATAACGGTTCCCTGCCGCGCCGCTTCCGAAAGCTTATCATTTGCCGTCAAAATGGTGTGAACGGCGATAGCCGCAGTAATCAAAATTCCAACTTTCCCAGCAATTCTTAGTCGTTGGGTCGCCGTCGAAATTGAAATCTGATTTCGACTAGACGATTCTATAACGGCATAACTAGCTTTGTCTTTTTCCGATTCAGTTAATTCTGAAAAAGGCTTTTTAAACAATCTTACAGAGTATTTGTCGAGTGACTCGGATAAATTTGGGCCATTTGGCTTTTTTAGCTCGGCATAGGCTTTTGCTTGAGGGGATGAAATTTTTCTGGTTTCTAATAAAATTTGATTACGCATTTCATTGCAAAAATTTGCGCCATCTCTAACTGATATTTTTCCGGAGTCAACTTCTGACTGAATCATTTGACTCATTCGCTTAATACCATTAATATATCGAACACGAATATTTGCGTCTGAAATCGCATCAATGGAGAATTTAATTGCAGCGCTTTCGAATGAATTTTTGGCGGCTGCTAATATTTGGGTGCCGTCAAGTGGGTGTTCCATATTGGTGTTGTATTTACTTTCATACGAAGTAGAGATCGTATCACTCATTTTTCACCTCGAATTATATTCAATAACGCGTCAGATGCTGAACATCTTAGTGTTGGAGCAACATTAAGAAAATTTTTACTTTACGCAAACACTATTGTTCGAACGATTGAAATAGATAACATCATTGTCATCTCTTTACCTTTACCCAATTCGTTCCGCACGAATTTTATAAAATAGAAAAAATTGCTGACTAAAGTCTCGTTGGTTGAAAGCTGTTTCTTGGATATCGCATATTGGGCTACCTCGGTGCTTATAAAGATCATCGCATCCGAAGAACATAGTTTTTTCTGCATGAACACAACACTCTGTCACGGTGTTTGACTATTGATTGATCTTCCAAGACAGTGCTGACTGTGCTGAAAATAGGGAGGTGTCGTTGTAATTCTCGCAACTCGTGAGATTGTCTTTCCACGGCAAGCGATGCTCATCGTCAAATATTGCCGAACGCACCAAGCACATAACCGCCGATGATGGTGCGGTTTCCTTTCTCTACGAGTTGAGCCATGCGAATGCCTTCTTCCACCATGAGTTATTAAGCGCCGGTCGAGTATTCCCATGTATTACGTACAGTAAGGATTCCGCTATGGGTGTTGACGACTTAGTCGTATCGTCATACAAAAGTTCCACTCGGCTACACCCGCTGCCGTTCGCCCTTTCAAAGCGAACGGCGTTATTCGAGTCGAAAACGCCATATTCGACCGAGCTGTCGTCGAAATGTGCTGCACAACGCAGCCCTTTGCAGTTGTTCGGGTCGCGCAGCACAAACCCGATCCAATGGTTGGAATTGCGATCGTCTTTCGCTGCAGGCGAACCTGAGCGCTTGAAGGAAGCGTTCATGCGCTCAATATCCGCATCGGTGATGGTTTGTTGCATATGACGAACCGCAAGGAATACAGGCGCTGGTTTGCAGTCGCACATATTGACATCGCCGCTCAACGCCGGTGGTTGACCGTTCGGCGCCGTGCCGGCAAGGCGTGGACCGGACGGGGAGATAAAGCCTGTCTTGTTGCAGGTGTGACAGTAAGTTTGCATATAGACAGTCGCCAACTCGACGGTTCGGCCGTCTTCACCTTGATAGACGGTGCTCGACAATCCCTCAACAATTACGGCATTTCCTGCCTTATCACCTTTCGCGAGATAATATCTAATCATCTGAGCCTCGCGTCAGTCAAAAGCAGCGGGGTGTTTTACGATGGTAAAGACCGTGGATGAGGCACGTCCTTCGCGTTCCGGACTATCGGTAAGAGTATCGCCGTTGTCCAACTCACTACCCACAAAGGCAAGCGGCCGGTAGTCATGGTGCTCTGCGAGCCCCAGCCCGCTGACGATACGGGCCGTCGAGCCGTCCCGGTAATGAATAAGGTCGCCGATTGCGCCGGCATTGCCTAGGCCAAGATTGATCACCATTGTGCTGGATGGTTCGCGCAGCACGCCACCGCGTGCGGTGGTTGCGCCGCGCACAGCCAGGCGGTAACTCGATTTGCGCGGCGGCGGGACATAAGCGGGATCGAATAGCCCGTCGATGGGCCTGCCGTGATATTCCGTAACGCCTTGCACGTGTTGCAATGATTCGATAATACGGTCGCCATTGCTGAGACGGCTGCCGACCAGTGCGAACGGTTTGTCGCCTGAAACCGCGGCGTAACCCGCGCCGTCTAAAATGGCGGCCTCACTCCCGTCGTCGTAGGTCACCACATCATTTACACGCGCCACGGCTAGTCCGGCAATCTTTAGGCCGCTGCTCGCCTCGGTGACGCGTCCACCGAGTTCTGTGAGTGAGCCGATGGTCGCGAACCAGTGCGTCGCTTTGATTACGGGATCGCGATTCGTTGTTTCTGCTGCTGGAGCGTTGAACATAGTATTGTCTCCTTTTGACATTTTTTCAAAAAAAGGTGCCACAAGAGCGATTCCTAATGTTTAGGATTACTCTGATTTAATAAGACTAATTTTTCGATGGGGATTAAGTTCCGCAATTGACGCGCACGATTCAGGAAAAGCCACGCGATACGTCACCGGCAGCGCGACGATCCCCATCGCGACGATATACAGAGCTGGTACGGTCAGTAAGTGCGTGGCCTCGATCAGGTACCCGCAAACCAGCGGGGCGGTGCCGCCGAAAATAACCACGGGCAATGTATAGGCGACGGTCATCCCCATGCTTTGCCAGGTGTCCTTCAGCAGGTCGGGCAGCACAATAAAAATGGCACCGAACAGACAACCCGCCATCAGAGCAAAGGCCAATTGCGCAAATAGAAGTACGATAAAACCGGCGCTCTGCAGCGCCATAAAGAGCGGGTAGCTCAGCAAGGTTAAAGAGGCAATGCCGATCAGCACGAATTTGGCCGCACTGATCCAGCGCGTTGCATAGCCTGCACCCACCATCACCAGCGAAAAGACAATCAAGGCGACGACGTTGGTCGCATGGGCGTCGGCGTGGGACACGCCAACGTAGGTGTGTAGGTAACTAGGCAGCCAAATAAATAGGGTGAATAGCTGCGTTGTGGTGAAGGCGACGATAGCGACAACTTGCAATAACGGCGTGATCGGTAGCGTGCGCCAATCGCGCTGTTGCGCGGGTTGATTGGACGGCTCAATGGACAGCGATGAGCGGCGTATCGAGAAAACCCAAAATGACAGAGGTACACAAAGCAGAAATGGCCAGCGCCAGGATTCGGCGATTGGCCCGGCGTGAGCCGTACTTGGGAAGATGCCCGATATGAGTGAGGCGCCGTAGGGCAGGATAAATACCACAAACGATGCGGCAAACCAGCCGATGAAGCTGCTGCAGGCAGCCAAGCCGCAATATAGTCCGCGATATTCATTTGGTGTATTCAGCGCGACATAGTATGCACATAGTGGTGCATCGCCTCCTTCCGCAAGTCCTTGGATAAGTCTCACAGCGATCAGCAGGCAGGGCGCTAGATAACCCACCATCGCATAAGTCGGCAAAAAAGTGATTAGCGCCGCCGGGACCGCTATCAGGATCAAACTCGATCTCAAGGCGGCACCTGCTCCGCGTCGCTCGGCCCATAAACCGAACAAGACACTACCGATGGGGCGCGCCAGAAAGCTGCTGGCAAATACTGAAAAACTCAGCATCAGAGCGGTCTTGTCCCCCGTTTTAGGGAAAAAGGCTCTGCCGATTTCCAATGCCATCAGACCTATGAGTGCCGTTTCATAGCCTTCGAAAATGTGAGCGGTGAACGCGATTTTCAACATGGATTTGCGTGCTTGGTTCATCCGTCCCTCCGTTTGATCAGCGTGAGGACGCGGCGCACATCGCCATCTACCACCCGGTTACGTAGCGCATCGAATTGGTAGTCGACCGTCCGGTGGGAGATTCCCAATAATTTGCCAATCTGCTTATTGGAATAACGTTCCGCCTTGGCGAGAAAAATTCGCAGTGGCGCTTCAGTGGGGTGAGTCGAAAAACTCTGCTCGATGCCGAGATAATTCAGCATGCGTGTGATGGCCTCGGGCGCATCATAAAAGTGTCGATACAAGTCATACACTTGATTGAGCGGTAAGTTTGGCGTCAGATTGCGTTGATAGGTCACCACGCCTAGGATGTTTCCGCTATGGCCCAGAACCGGTAATTTGATCACCTCGTCGTATAGCACGTCGCCACTATCGGATTTGCAAAAAACGAATTTGCTTTGAGCAATCTCTTTTTTTTCGCAGGCGAAAAAATCAAGCTCGGCTATCCGTTTGGCTTGCTGAATGCCTTCTTTCGATTGGGCGAATTCCAGGTCATGCACCGTCAGTCCTATCAGGTCCTTGGGGTTGTGTATGCCGATATCCAGTGCGAGACGATCATTAGCCAGGATGTATTTTCCGGTGTCGGCTTCTTTGAAGCTGGCAGAGCATGGGTATTTTTCTATGATGCTTATGAGCCCGGTTTCAGGTTGCATGCCCCCTCCTATATATTTGATTGGCATTTCGCGAACTTTCATGATGCGGAGACGTTAAAAACTGGCTCGACGCCCAATTCGTTCAAGCGAAATGATCAGACAAGATAAGCCCCATTTTTTTTGAGACTTCATTTTTATAAAAAATAGGACAAGAGAACGCCGCAGTGAAAAAGTTATTTCGGCAATATATTTAATGCGAGGCTCGTTGGTTAACGTGCCCATGAAAACTCGGTTATGCCTTTCGGTTGAGACCGAATTTCATCAGGCAAACTGATGGCCCGGGACTATCCCAATCGTTTCTTGACGAGAGGACCGCTCTCTCTGCGCGTCAATCTATTGCAGAACCAAGTTCGAGGCGAAACCGATTTGCCAGGGCGACGGCTTTCGCTCGCTCGTAGGAGAAAAATTCGGACGAAAAAAAACCGCCTAAGGGGGTAGTCGGCGGTTTATAAGGAGTCAGACGGCATTGGGCTTTTTATTCGAGGCCGATGGCTGCCCACCGGGCTTCGTTCTGTGTGAGCATCGGCATGCGGCTCAATATCCGAGACATCTGCACTTTGGATACTGCTGCCAATTACCCAAGCCCTGTGGTGCATTGTAGATACTTGTGATTTTATTTAATCTGGATCATGTCCAGATTGGCCTTAAAAGGCTAATGGTCAGAGCATGGGAGGTTCGACAAGGTGCGATGGCATAGGTCGGGCGAAACGGGCATAGCGTTTCTTGCGCCACGAAATTGAGAACAATCAAGGTAGATTGTCTTTTGAGATTTTGAGCGGGGCATCGTGATTCGACAAATCAGATCACGCGGGACCGTATAAGCAACAAAAAACCCTGGAAGCCGCGAGGCGCCAGGGTTTTTGCTTGTTCTTGGATGTTGCTGGAATACTTGATGGTCGGGGTGAGAGGATTCGAACCTCCGGCCTCTACGTCCCGAACGTAGCGCTCTACCAGGCTAAGCTACACCCCGAATCAGACATCAACAGCTTGCACCACTGACGTTTATTACAACAGTCAGGATTGCCTTGACGTCGAATAAGAACATAATTCTAACAAGCTTTCGCGATAAAGGGAAGCCGGGTATTGAGAAATCGCTTCGGCCGCGGCTTGTGCTTCGCGTTGCGCGCATTCCAGGGCGTAGTCGAGCGCCCCCGAGGTGGTGATGGCGTCGAAGATGGTTTCGAATGAATCGGTACCACCTTCCTCGATGGCTTTGCGTGCGAGTGCGGCTTGCTCGGGCGTGCCGCGCTCGATCAAAAAGATCAGCGGCAGGGTCGGTTTGCCTTCGCGCAGATCGTCGCCGGCATTCTTGCCCATCGATTCCGAGGTGCCGGTGTAGTCGAGCCAGTCATCCATGATCTGGAATGCCGTGCCCATGCGGCGGCCGTATTCGGCGGACGCGGCTTCGAGTTCGGGGGGGGCGCCGCACAGCACCGCGCCGATTTGCGCCGCGGCCTCGAACAGCTTGGCGGTTTTGTAGCGGATCACCTGCAGATAGCGGGTTTCGTTGACGTCCGGGTCGTGCATGTTGAGCAATTGCAACACTTCGCCTTCGGCGATCACATTGGTGGCATCCGACAGGATGTCCATAATGCGCAGGTTGCCGACCCGGGTCATCATCTGGAACGCGCGGGAATAGAGGAAATCGCCTACCAGCACGCTGGCCGCGTTGCCAAACAGCGCATTGGCGGTTTTTTTGCCGCGCCGCAGGTCGGATTCGTCGACCACGTCATCGTGCAGCAAGGTTGCCGTGTGGATAAATTCGACCACGGCAGCCAGCTCGAAGCGGTGCGGGCTTTGGTCGCCGAGGGCGCCCGCAACCAGCAGCAGCAGGGCCGGGCGCAGGCGTTTGCCGCCCGCTTCAATAATATATTCTGAAATTTGGCTGATCAACGCGACTTCAGACGACAGCCGCTCGCGAATCACGCGGTTGACACGCAACATGTCATCGGCGATGGGGGCGAGCAAATTGGGGGGTGAGGTGGTTTGGGCTGTCAACGACGTTACCGGGAAGGTTTGGTTCAGCGTTAAATTATAAATCGAAACCGCGATTCCCCGGCGGGTACAGGCATATCTATCTTGCCTGATCGCGCGGATTTTCCTGCGAAACGCGCTTGACGCGGGCTTCTCATGGCGGTTGGCGCTGCCCGGATGATGCCACAGGATCGCCCTGGGGCGTGTTTTGGCCCTGGTGGGCCGGTGTCAGGCCTGAAACAAGATTGATTCATGGGCTTTGACGTTGGAATTAAAACCCTATATAATCAAGCGCTTCTGTGCAAGGTGTGCAGAAAAGATCAATGATAGAGTGAGGTTCTCCATGTACGCGGTCATAAAAACCGGCGGCAAGCAGTATAAAGTTGCAGCTGGCGAAAAACTTAAAATAGAACAGATACCGGCAGACATTGGCGCAGAAATCACGCTAGACCAGATTCTCGCAGTAGGCGAAGGCGAATCGATTAAGTTCGGTACGCCTCTGGTCAGCGGTGCTTCCGTCAAGGCTACCGTCGTCTCCCAGGGTCGTCACGCAAAAGTGACGATTTTCAAGATGCGTCGTCGTAAGCATTACCAAAAGCATGGCGGTCACCGTCAGAATTACACCGAATTGCGCATCGATACGATTACTGCGTAACTAGGTAAAGGACTTAGCAAATGGCACACAAAAAAGCAGGCGGCTCTTCCCGGAACGGCCGCGACTCCGAGTCAAAACGACTGGGCGTCAAAGTGTACGGCGGCCAGGCAATTAACGCAGGCGGCATCATCGTGCGTCAGCGCGGTACGCGTATGCACCCCGGCGATAACGTTGGTATCGGCAAGGACCACACGCTGTTCGCTTTGGCCGATGGCCACGTCAAGTTCGCCATCAAGGGCGCGGCGAAGAAGCAATTCGTGATTGTGGTTCCGGCTGCAGCCTGACGCGAGTCAGTATGGCTTAGAATCGCGGTTCGCTGTTTGTATATGAGCCGGCTGAACCACGGTTCGACCCTGAAGGGCCCCGCGTTGCAGCGGGGCCTTTTTTATTTGTAGTGCGGAGTAAAGATCATGAAGTTCATCGATGAAGCGAAAATCGAGGTTATTGCCGGCGATGGGGGCAATGGCAGCGCGTCGATGCGCCGCGAAAAATTTGTCCCGTTCGGTGGCCCGGACGGCGGCGACGGCGGGCGTGGCGGTAGTGTGATCGCGATTGCCGATCGGAATATCAACACCCTGATCGATTACCGTTACGCGCGCAAGCACGTCGCCCGCGACGGCGAGGGCGGCCGCGGCGCCGATTGTTATGGCAAAGGCGGCGACGATATCGTATTGCGCATGCCGGTCGGCACGATCATCTATGACCTGGAAACCGGTGAATTGATCGCCGATCTGATCGAACACGAACAAGTCGTGACCATCGCCGAAGGCGGCCAGGGCGGCTTGGGCAACCTGCATTTCAAGTCGAGTACCAACCGCGCTCCGCGGCAGAAAACCGAAGGTAAGCCGGGTGGCCGCCGGATGCTCAAGCTCGAACTCAAGGTGATCGCCGACGTCGGTTTGCTGGGCATGCCCAATGCCGGCAAGTCGACCTTTATTTCGTCGGTGTCCAACGCCCGGCCGAAAATTGCCGATTACCCGTTCACCACGCTGGCGCCCAATCTCGGTGTGGTGCGTGTGGGTCCCAGCCGCAGTTTTGTGATTGCCGATATCCCCGGCTTGATCGAGGGCGCGGCCGAAGGCGCGGGCCTGGGTCATCAGTTTTTGCGGCATTTGCAGCGCACCGGCGTGTTGTTGCACTTGGTCGATCTGGCGCCGTTTGACGACGCGGTCGACCCGGTCGCCGAAGCGCGGGCGATTGTCGGCGAATTGCGGAAATATGACGAAGCCCTGTTCGACAAGCCGCGCTGGCTGGTGCTGAACAAGCTTGATATGGTGCCGGAAGCCGAACATAAAAAGCGCGTGGCCGACTTCGTCAAGCGCTTTGCCTGGAAGGGGCCCGTGTTCGAAATCTCCGCCTTGACCGGCCAGGGTTGTGAAAAGCTTTGTTACGCAATCTATGACCATCTGGCCAAAACCGGTGCCGCCGGCCGTGCTACCGAAGCCGAAGAGCTGGCCGCCGATCCGCGTTTCCGCCAACTTGCGCCGCTACCGGTTCCTGTGCCACCGGTCAGCGAAAGTGAGGCCGATGCCGCCGGTCTGGAATCCTGATCTCCGGCGTCTGACCAATATGCCCGGCATGCCTGGCGCCTGAGACCTGATACACAGGTCTCAGCGAGTTTGACTACCATTCATTCTCACTACTTAAGAAATCTCAAGCTGAGAAGTCTCAATCTAAGCGTTGACGGCGGGGAAACGCACGATGCATTCTGTGATTGCTGGAGCGAAGCGGCTGGTCATCAAAGTAGGTTCCAGCCTGGTCACCAATGATGGGCGGGGTTTGGACCACCAGGCTATCGGCCGCTGGGCCGAGCAGATTGCGGCTTTGCGGGCGCAGGGCCGGGAAGTCGTGCTGGTCAGTTCCGGCGCGATTGCCGAAGGCATGCAGCGTCTGGGCTGGACCAAACGTCCACGCGAAATCGACGAATTACAGGCGGCCGCCGCAGTGGGGCAGATGGGCCTGGCCCAGGTCTATGAAAGCAGTTTTGCCGCCCACCGGATTCAAACCGCGCAAGTGCTGCTGACCCACGCCGACCTGGCTGATCGCGAGCGTTATCTGAATGCCCGCAGCACCTTGTTGACGTTATTGCGCTTAAAAGTCGTGCCGATTATCAACGAGAACGATACCGTCGTGACCGATGAAATCAAGTTCGGCGACAACGACACCTTGGGCGCGCTGGTAGCGAACCTGATCGAAGGCGATGCGCTGGTGATCCTGACGGATCAGCCCGGCCTGTACACCGCGGACCCGCGTAAAGACCCGTCGGCCACGCTGGTTGCCCATGGCGATGCGGGTGATCCGGCGCTGGAGGCGATGGCCGGCGGCGCAGGTTCCAGTCTGGGCCGCGGCGGCATGCTGACCAAAATTCTTGCCGCCAAGCGCGCCGCCAACAGTGGCGCTGCTACTGTGATTGCCAGCGGACGTGAGCCCAATGTGCTGGTGCGCCTGGGCTTGGGCGAAGCGATCGGGACCCAATTGCTGGCGCGCACGGCGCGGGTCACGGCCCGTAAGCAGTGGATGGCCGACCATTTGCAGGTGCGAGGTCACGTGGTGATCGACAATGGGGCGGCGGCCAAGCTGAAAGACGAAGGCAAAAGCCTGCTGCCGATCGGGGTGATCGAGGTGCAGGGCGTATTTGCCCGCGGTGAAGTGATTGCCTGCCTGAATCCGGCCGGACAGGCGGTAGCGCGTGGTTTGACCAACTACAGCAGCAGCGAAGCCAGGTTGATTCAGCGCAAGCCCAGCGGCGAGATCGAGTCGATACTCGGTTATATGCTGGAACCCGAACTGATCCATCGCGATAACCTGGTCTTGCTCTGACATTGCGCTCAAGCAAGCCGACGCCCGCCGTCGAAAATGCCGCCGGGCGGGCGCGGTTTCATCTGAGCGTCAGTCAGTGCTTAATGATATTCCTGGTTGGAAAGGCGATGGAAGCGGATATTGTTCACGATGTCCTTGGCCTTCCCTTTGGGCATCTTGCTGGTGCACATATAGTCGACATATAACGCACTCTGGTAGGCATTGAGTTCGCTATTTTCGATGCGCCGCCAGTTGTTGGACACGCTGTGATCCCAATCGGTACCGGCGTCGTTGGCCGCCGCGTACAGCCGCCATTCGTAGGTATCGCAACGAATTCCTTCGTAGTAGATGTTGTGCGCGCCGGCCGGGCTGGAAATCACCGCGGTGAAGCGCACCACGCCATCTTGACCCACCGATAGCGATTTCGCATCAATGCCGAAATTGAGGTTGGAGGTGGTCGACACATCGAACTGCAGCACGTCAGCGGCCTGCGGCAACGGCGGCAATACCGGGTTCTGGATTTCGGTCCAGGTCGGCTTGCGGTCGAGCAAATAGACAAAATCGCTGTCGTCCTTGTGCGGCGCCGGGGTGCCCGAGCATGCACTGAGCGCGACCACGGCCACGGCTGTTGCTGCGTGGACCAGCAGCGACAGGCCGGCGGGCCGGGAGGGAGATGATTGAGCGGGGGTGTTGCGCGATAACGTCAAGCGGGGTAAGGGCTTCAAGGGCATATCCTGGGGCTAGAGGCGACCAAAAGGGCCGCAAAAAGGGCGGCAAAAAAGCGGCAGGCTGATTTTATTTGCCGGCCGGATGTAGGGTTGCCGCATCAAGGTCGGTATCCTCGGTCAGTTCGGCGACGTCGTCGGCATGCTGCTGCAGACAAACGCAATCTGTGCCGGACGCGTCGTGATCAAGATGATCCAGACGCGGCACAGCACGCCGCAGGAACCGCGAGAGTTCCGACAGGGCAAGCTGGTACACGTCGCGCTTGAATTCAATCACAGCATCGAGCGGTACCCAATAATGATTCCAGCGCCAAGCATCGAACTCCGGATGGTCGGTCGCGCGTAGACAGATATCACAGTCGCGTCCTACCATGCGGAGTAAAAACCAGATCTGTTTCTGGCCGCGATAGTGACCGCGCACTTCTCGCTTGATAAACCTATCCGGCACCTCGTAACGCAACCAGTCGCGCGTGCGACCGATCACTTTGACGTGTTCGGGTTTCAGACCGACTTCTTCGTGCAACTCCCGATACATCGCTTGCATGGGGGTCTCACCAAATTTGATGCCCCCCTGCGGAAACTGCCAGGAATGTTCACGCAGCCGCTTGCCCCAAAACACTTCATTGCGTGCGTTTAAGAGGATGATGCCGACGTTCGGGCGAAAGCCTTCACGATCCAGCATACAACCACCTTCGAATCCTTTAAAATTGCTTTGATTATAAACAGATAATGAACCCGGCGCACCGTTTGACGGGACACCGGACTCTATTACATCGTATTGCAGCGGGTTTGCCCGGCCCTGCGTTACCTTACGCTCCTTCGTTTTTCGGAAAATATTGAATGAAAGCATCCCGTTTTTTCATCGGCACTCTCAAGGAAGCCCCGGCCGAAGCCGAAATTACCAGTCACCAATTGATGATACGTGCGGGCATGATTCGCCGCGTGGCTAGCGGGATCTACAACTATTTACCGATCGGCCTGCGTTCGGTGCGTAAGGTCGAAGCGATCGTGCGCCAGGAAATGAACCGCGCCGGTGCGATCGAACTGTTGATGCCGGCGGTGCAACCCGCCGAGTTGTGGCAGGAATCGGGCCGTTGGGAAAAATACGGCCCCGAATTGCTGCGCATCAAGGATCGTAACGACCGGGATTTTGTGGTTGGGCCGACCCATGAAGAAGTGATTACCGATATCGCGCGCAAGGAAATTCGCAGCTATCGGCAACTGCCGGTCAATTTCTACCAGATCCAAACCAAATTCCGTGATGAAATTCGTCCGCGTTTCGGTGTGATGCGGGGCCGCGAATTCATCATGAAAGACGCTTATTCCTTCGACAAGGATGTCGAGGGTATGCAGGTGTCTTACCAGAAGATGTTCGATGCCTATGGGCGTATTTTTTCGCGCCTGGGACTCACCTTCCGTGCCGTGGTGGCTGATAGCGGTTCCATCGGCGGCGCGGTGTCGTGTGAATTTCACGCCATCACCGACACCGGTGAAGATGCGATTGCCTACTGTTCGACGTCAAGCTACGCCGCCAATGTCGAAGCGGCCGAAGCGCTGCCGCTGCTGACCGAGCGGGCCGCGGCGGGACAAGCCCTGGTCAATGTGGCGACGCCGGGCCAAGCCAAATGTGAGGAGGTGGCGGCATTTCTGCAATTGCCGCTTGAGCGCACCGTCAAGTCCTTGGTCCTGGCGGTGGATCCTGCCAAAGCGGGCGGAGAAGTCGAGATCGTCTTGTTGTTGTTGCGCGGTGACCATACGCTCAATGAGATCAAGGTCGGCAAACTGCCGGGCCTGGCCAATCACCGTTTTGCCAGCGATGCGGAAATCATTGAGTATTTCGGTACGCCGCCGGGTTACCTGGGCCCTATCGGTACGCGCAAGCCGGTCAAAGTGATCGCCGATCGCACGGTCGCCAACATGAGCGATTTTGTCTGCGGCGCGAATCAGGAAGGATTCCATTACACCGGTGTCAATTGGGGACGCGATATTGCGGAACCGATGGTGGCGGATCTGCGTAACGTGCTGGTTGGAGACCCCTCGCCGGACGGCCAGGGTGTGCTTGAATTTTGCCGCGGAATCGAGGTTGGTCATGTGTTTCAGCTTGGCACCAATTATTCGAAAGCCATGGGTGCGACCTACCTGGACGTCAACGGCAAACCGCAACCGATGGAAATGGGCTGCTACGGCATCGGTGTGACACGCATCCTGGGCGCCATCTGCGAGCAGAGTTTCGACGCCCGCGGCATCGTCTGGCCCGAATCGATCGCGCCGTTTGAAGTCGTGTTGTGTCCCATGGGGTACGACCGTAGCGAACTGGTTCGCGCCGAAACCGACCGCCTCTATGCCGAATTGCTGGCGGCCGGCATCGACGTGATCCTCGACGACCGGGGCGAGCGTCCGGGCGTGATGTTTGCCGACTGGGAACTGATAGGCGTGCCGCATCGCCTGGTGATCGGCGAACGCGGCCTGAAAGAAGGCAAAGTCGAATATCAGGGCCGGCGCGATACCGAGGCGACCCTGTTGCAGGCGTCCGAGGTGGTTCAGACGGTGACCGATCGCGTGCGCGCAGCGCTGGCGCTTTAGGCTTATGCCGCTCACTAATGTGGCTCACCAACCTGGCTCACTCGCTAACGTAGCCCATTAAAGTAACTCACTAAGCTTACCCCCTGTAGCTCATTGAGCTGATTTAGCTTGATTGAGCTTACTAACGGAGCATCAGGTGCAATATAGCTTTGTGTCGGTCACTATCCTGCTGATCCTGATTACGGATCCGCTGGGTAATATTCCGCTGTTTATCAACGCTCTGCGGCCGGTGGCCGCAGCCAGGCGCAAGATTGTGATCTTGCGCGAGGTGGCGATCGCGTTTGTGATCCTGCTGGTGTTTATGGTGGTCGGCGAGCGCTTTTTGCAGTTGATGAGCTTGACGCCCATTTCATTAAAAATAGGCGGCGGCATCGTGCTGTTCCTGATCGCGATCCGGATGATCTTTCCGCATCCCGATCATGAAGCGGTGGCCGCCGGCCGTCACGGCGAACCGTTTATCGTGCCGCTGGCCATCCCCAGTCTGGCGGGGCCTTCCGCGCTGGCCACGGTGATGCTGCTGACCTCGCAGGCGCCCGGTCATATGCTGGAATGGGTGGCGGCACTGACGGTCACGATGGGGGTGTGCGCTCTGGTGCTGACCATGGCCGAGCGCATCGAAAGCCTCGTCGGCGAACGTACGGTGATGGCCTTCGAGCGTCTGATGGGGTTGGTGCTGGTGGCGATTTCGGTCGAGATGATGCTGGCCGGCGTGCGGACTTTCGTTCACGAAATGTGAGCGCCTGCGAGGGCAAGCCTTGCTTTGATTCAATCTGGGTGTGGCGCAGGTCGATACGGCCTCAACCCCGGTGCACACGCCACGCGTGATAAAGCATATTGGCGGCGATCGCGATAATCATCGCCGCAAAAATAAGATTGAGCGCGCCGCGCCTGCGCGCCAGGCGGCATGCCATGCGCGCGCCGAGCCAGCCGCCGGCAATACCGCCCGCGACAAATTCGGCGGCGATGGACCAATCCACATCGCCGGATAGCGAATAATTGATGGCGGTGGTGAGTCCAAATGATCCCACCGCAAATAAAGAAGTGCCGATAGCCTCGACGATTTGCATCCGCCCGGCGAACATCAGACCCGGTACGACGAGAAATCCGCCGCCGATACCGAAGAAACCGGACAAACTACCCGCGCCCAGCCCGGTGCCGCATAAACGCGGGTACCCGCCTTGGTCCAGGAGCGAGCTGGATTGGGTTGCCGCCCGCGGCCGCAGCATCAGAATTGCCACGAAACACATCAGCCCAGCGAAACACGTCAGCAGCCTTTGACCGTCGACCAGCTTGCCCAGCGTGGAGCCGACGGCCGCGCCGATCACGCCGCTGGCGGCAAAGGCGAAGGCCGCCTTCCAGCGTACATGCCCCGCGCGCGCATGCGGAATGATGTTGATAAAAGCATTTGCCGCGACCGCCAGTGCCGCCGTGCCGATAGCCAGATGGGGGTTGTGCAAGCCGACCACATACAAAATCAGCGGTACCGCGAGAATCGAACCGCCGCCGCCTATCAATCCGAGCGAAAAGCTGACAAAACCGCCGCATAGCGCGGCAAGGAATCCCTGCGTTATCCCGTGGTCGAGATTCGCGGCCGCAACCAAGGCGAGCGCGTTATGCATGACGCGTGGGTGGCATGCCGGTTTGGCCGCAGGCCAGATTGGCCGGTACGGCAATATCCATCAGCGCCGGGCTGGGTAGTTTGAGAGCGTGCATGATGGCCACATATTCGGCTTCGGTTTTGCCGGCCAGACGCGGATTGAAGCGTTTTTCTTCGCCGATGCTCGACGCGCTCCAGCCTTTGTAATCGTGGGCGGGATAGACTGTGACCGAGTCTGGAAGACGAAACAGACGATTGACGATGGAATCCCACGAACGATGCGCGTCGCCACCCTGGAAATCGGTGCGCCCGGTGCCGCGGATGAGCAATACGTCGCCGGTGAAGACTGCGCTGGGCGCGGCCGGCTCGAGGACAAAGCTGAACGACTCATCGGTGTGCCCCGGCGTATAGACGGCGCCGAGGGTAATACCGTCGACCTTGAGCAGTTCGCCGTCGCACACATGTTGCGAGACACACTTGGCTTGCGAGAGCTCGCCCATAATGGTGGTGCAGTGCGTTGTATCGCGCAAATCGCCGAGCGCGGTGATATGGTCGGCGTGGGTATGGGTATCGATGGCATGCACCAGCCGCACGCCGAGTTGTTCGATCAGCGTCGCGTATTGGGCCAGTTGCTCTTTGACGGGGTCGATAATCAACGCCTCGCCGCCGATACGGGAGGCAAGGAAATAGGTATAAGTGCTCGAAGCCGCATCGAAGAACTGACGAAAAATCATATAACGAATGCCTTAAAAAGCACCTATATTACTTTTGGATATAAGCTTATACCTATATGGAATATGCTATAGGGTCGAGCGCCAAATGTCAAAGACAGATCTCTGGAGGATAGCTTGTGACTGAGCATGCCGATGGTTTAAAGCGTTATAGCGTGGTGGTGATCGGAGGCGGGGCGGGCGGCACCAGTGTTGCGGCTCGCTTGCGCCGGCTTAATCCCGCTTTGGATATGGTGGTGATCGAGCCTGCCGAATATCACTACTATCAACCGGGGTGGACCCTGGTGGGAGGGGGGCAATTCAGCGCCGAGCGTACGCGCCGGCGGGTGCGGGATTGCATTCCGGCCAGTATTGAGGTGATCGCCGAGCGGGTCGAGTCGTTTGATCCCGAACGCAACGCACTGCTGTTGTCCAGCGGCGCGACGTTGAATTACCGGCTGCTGGTGGTTGCCGCCGGCATTCAACTGGACTGGGATGCGATTGAGGGGCTGACCGAAACACTGGGGCGCAACGGCGTCACCAGCAATTATCGCTACGACCTGGCACCTTATACGTGGCAATGCATCCAGGCGTTTCGCGGCGGCTCGGCATTGTTTACCCAGCCGCCGATGCCGATCAAATGTGCCGGTGCGCCGCAAAAAATCCTGTATCTGGCGGCTGACTATTTTAAGCAGCATGGGATCTCGGCCGACCTGCGCTTTTTTACGCCGGGTGCCACCATGTTCGGCGTGCCGTTTTATGCGCAAGCGCTGGATCAGGTCATGGCGCAATACGGCGCAAGCGCCTTATTCGGGCACCGGCTGGTGAAAGTCGACGGGCCCGCCAAGACGGCTTATTTCGAATTCGTCGCCAATGGCAATACCACCCTGCAAACCGTGCCGTTCGATCTGTTGCATGTGGTGCCGCCCCAGAGCGCGCCGACATTTATCAAACGCAGTCCTCTGGCGGACGCCGCGGGCTGGCTCGAGGTCGACAAAAACACCTTGCAACACAAGCGTTATGCCAATATTTTCGGCCTGGGCGATTGCACCTCGACGCCGAACAGCAAGACCGCGGCGGCAGTCAAGAATCAGATGCCGGTAGTGGTCGCCAACGTGATGCGAGCGCTGACCGGCCAAGGCGCCGAGGCCCACTATGACGGTTATGCGTCGTGCCCGCTGACCACCTCGTCCAGACGGGTGATGCTGGCCGAATTTTGTTATGACGGGGTGGTGCAGACCAGTTTCCCGGGCGATTCGAGAGCGCCGCGCCGGATTTTCTGGTGGCTCAAGAAAACCTTCTTGCCGTTTTTGTATTGGCGCGTGGTGATGCAGGGCCGCCTCTGGCCGATCGTCCATAAACCCCGCGCTGTGCCGGAGGCGTTGCCGCCGATTGAGCCTTAGCCTGCTGCGGCTAATCCAGCCCCCGCGCTCGATCTGTCCGCTCGCCCTCGGTTTGATTCTTGCGCGGCCAGAAGAAGGGCTGCCCCGGGGGATGGAAGGCTCGGTGGGCTGCGGGACTTCAAAATAGCCCTGATTAGAGCCCGGTATTAGATCGCGGAGGTCAACGCGCGGATGGTGGGCAGGTTGCGCCAATAACCTTTGGCGTCCATGCCGCAGCCGAAGATATAACGGTCGGGAACGGTAAAACCGCAGAAGTCCGGGTGCAATGGTTTTTTTTGTGCCAGGGTCTTCTCGCATAACACCGCGCTGATAAAACGCTGTGCGCCCATTTCGACGATACGGTCGCGGATGGCCGCCATGGTCTGACCTTCGTCGAGGATGTCGTCGAGTACCAGCACCACCCGATTTTTCACCGATTCGGCGGGCGCAACGCGCCATTGCATTTCGCCGCCTTGGGTCATATTGCGGTAGCGGGTCAGGTGGATGTAATCGAACTCCAGCGGGAAATCGAGGCGCGGCAGCAACATGCCGGTAAACACGGCGGCACCGCCCATCACCGACAGGACCAAGGGAAATTCGTCGCCGACCGCCTGTTTGATTTCACCCGCCATCCGGGTGATCGATGCGTCGACCGCGCTGGCTGAGACGATTTCTTCGGATTGCTGGAAAATATGCAGTGCTTCTTCGCGATTCATGGCGGGTTCCATAGGGCTCTTTTGGATTCCTGGGCTTCAGGCATGGCTTCCAGGCATTGTCGGACATTTCACACTGAGCTGGGCCGAGCGCCCTAGCGCATGCCCGGCATCATGCCCTTCATGCCACGCATCATTTTGGCAAGATTATTGCCTTTGAGTTTTTTCATCATGCCGCGCATCTGGTCGAATTGTGCCAGCATGCGGTTGACTTCCTGGACTTGGACTCCGGCCCCAAGAGCAATGCGCCGCTTGCGGCTGGCTTTGATCAGGTCGGGTTTGGCACGCTCCAGCAAGGTCATTGAATTGATGATGCCTTCCATGCGGCGCATTTGTTTCTCGGCCTGACCCATGTCGGCTTTGCCCGCGGCTTGCTGGAACTGGGCCGGCAATTTGTCCATCATCGACGATAAACCGCCCATGCTTTTCATTTGCGTCAATTGGGCGCGGAAATCGTTGAGATCGAAATCGCCGCCTTTTTTGACCTTGTCCGCCAGTTTTTGCGCGGCTTGTACGTCAACTCCGCGTTGCGCTTCTTCGACCAGGGCGAGGATGTCGCCCATGCCGAGAATGCGGCTTGCCAGACGGTCCGGATGGAATACTTCGAGGCCGTCGAGTTTTTCGCCGACCCCGACAAATTTGATCGGCTTGCCGGTGATATGGCGCACCGAGAGTGCGGCGCCGCCGCGTGAATCGCCGTCCAGCTTGGTGAGCACCACCCCGGTCAGGGGCAGGGCGTCATTAAACGCCTTGGCGGTATTGACCGCATCCTGGCCCAGCATCGCGTCGACCACAAACAGTGTTTCAGCCGGGTTGAGCGCGGCGTGCAGGGCGGTGATCTCCTGCATCATGGCTTCGTCGATGCCGAGACGGCCTGCCGTATCGACGATCAGGACGTCATGGTAGTGTTTTTTCGCCCAATCGACGGCGGCCCGTGCAATATCGACCGGGGCCTGATTGGCCTCGGAGGGGAAGAAATCGGCGCCGACTTGCTCGGTGACGGTTTTCAGCTGCGCGATAGCGGCCGGGCGATATACGTCGCACGATACCGTCAGAACTTTCTTTTTGTGCTGTTCTTTGAGCAGTTTGGCCAGTTTGCCGACCGTGGTGGTTTTACCGGCACCTTGCAGGCCGGCCATCAGGATCACGGCGGGCGGCGTGACCGCCAAATGCAGGTCGGCGGCGCGGGCGTCGTAATTGCCGCCGATCACGGCGGTCAGTTCGCGCTGCACCACGGCCACCAGCGCTTGTCCGGGCGACAGGCTGCTGATGACTTCTTCGCCCAGCGCCTTTTCTTTTACTTTGGCGATAAATTCGCGCACCACCGGCAAGGCGACGTCGGCCTCCAGCAGGGCCAGCCGCACTTCGCGCAGCATGTCCTGGGTATTGGCTTCGGTTAGACGGGCTTCGCCGCGCAGTGTCTTGACGACACGCGCCATCCGTTGAGTAAGATTATCTAGCATAGTGGGATTGCTTTAGGATGATGGCTCTATCGATCTTGGTCTGCTTACGCGCCCCGCGATAAAGCGGGCCATAGTGTAAACTCGGAATATGGATATTGTACTGTATGCCTTGACGGCACTTCTATATGGCGGACTCGCGCTCGTCGCCTGGCGCACCCATCGGGGTCGAACCGCAGACGCGCCGTCGGCGCCTGCGGGTGCCAAACTGCGGCCACGGGTACCGGCCGCGCGGCACTCGTTATTGCTGCTGGCCCTGATCTTACACGGCATATTGTTGCACGTAACGGTGTTCCCGCCGGACCGGATGGTGTTTGGTTTTGCTTTTGCGCTGTCGGCCATGTTGTGGCTGAGCATCTGCATTTACTGGATCGAGAGTTTCTTTTTTCCGCTCGACGGTTTGGGGCTGTTGGCGCTGCCGCTGGCCTGTGTCGCGACGCTGATGCCACTGGCCTTTGGCGGCGTGCGGGTGTTGTCTTATGCGGCCGACCCGCTATTTGAGCTGCATTTTATGATTGCCAATGTGGCTTACGGCCTATTGGCGCTGGCGGCATTGCATGCGGTGCTGATGCTGCTGGTGGGGCGGCGCCTGAAAGCCATGCGCGGTCCCGGGGCTCGGCCCGCAGCGGATGGCGGCTGGCTCGGCGGTTGGCTCGATACGCTGCCGCCCTTGCTGACTTTGGAAAAATTATTATTTCGCCTGATTACCGCTGGTTTTGTGTTGCTGACACTGACTTTGATCTCAGGCATATTAATCAGCGAGCAATTGCTCAATCGTGCCATGCTGTTCGATCACAAGACGGTATTTGCGGTCTTGTCCTGGTTGATGTTCGGCGCTTTATTGATCGGGCGCGGTTTATACGGTTGGCGCGGCCGGGCGGCCCTGCGCTGGGTGCTGGCGTCGTTTGCCTCGTTATTCCTGGCTTACGTCGGCAGCCGGTTTGTTCTCGAAGTTCTTTTGCACCGTGCGGTCACCTGATATGCAACGAATTCTTTTCTGGCTGGGCATAATTCTCCTGATTAATTGGTGGGTGCGCCGGCAATCGCGGGCCGCGGCTGGGCGCGTCAACGCCCGGCGTGAGCAGGGCGGGGCCCAGCAGGGTGTCAATCAAGGCGCCGCTCGCAGCAACATGCCGCCGGGGGCCAGCGGCCGTGCCGCGGCTCCGGCGCGCCAATTGGCCGAACCGATGGCGCGCTGCGACACCTGCGGCGTTTATATTCCGCAGAGCGAATCGCTCACGGTCGGTGGTGGGCACTTCTGTTGCGCCGAGCATGTGCGCGCATCGGCACCAGCCGGGTCATGAGCGGGGTTTGGGCGATCGGTGACGACGGCTGGCTGTGCCGAGCGGCCGGGGCGGCGCAAGCGCCTGATTCCAACGTGCCGGCTTCAACTGCGCTTGGTCCTGCGGCGCCTGCTTCAGCCGAACTTGCTGCAAGCGAACCCGCGATGCCGATCGCCCGGCTGGATTCGCCGAATTTCGATGCTCGCCCTGACGGCGTCGATCCCTCTCTGATCGTCATTCACAATATCAGCCTGCCGCCCGGCGAATTCGGCGGGGGGGCCATCGCCGATTTTTTCCTGAATCGGCTGGACTGGGACGCCCACCCGTTTTATGCGGAAATCCGTGGGGTCAGGGTCTCTTCTCATTTTGTCATCCTGCGCACCGGGGCGGTGCAGCAATTTGTCTCCTGCAACTCCCGCGCTTGGCATGCGGGCCCATCGGAACATGCGGGACGGCTGCGGTGCAACGATTTTTCCATCGGCATCGAGTTGGAGGGCAGCGACACCACCTCTTTCGAGCCGGCCCAATATACGGCCTTGGCGGCGCTGATTCGGGCGTTATCCGTGGCTTACCCGATCGACGCACTGGCCGGCCATGCGGATATCGCCCCTGGGCGCAAGACCGATCCTGGCGCCGGTTTTGATTGGCGTTTGTGTCAATCGTCCTGCGGCCTGAGCGATCAATATTTCCCTTATCGTCACTTCGGCGCAATTTTAGCGCGCTAGAATTGCTTCCAAATTCAGCCCGGTGCGGCTGCCGCCAAGCCAGATGGCCCCCGTGCCTCTGTCAAGTATGGATAACAAAATAATTCAGTTTTTATAGTCTCAAAAGTCCACTATACTTGGTAGCAACAGCGCGAACTGACACTATATATAGTGTTTGTCGCGCTGATGTGTTCTCCCCCGTTTCTTCTCTGCTGCGCAGGCCAAACCGAGCGTAATCGGTCAAAAGGCCTGCCAAGCGGCCCCACAGAGACGGTTGCACCACGAGCACCGATCAAAACAAGCGGATCGTGATTGGCTCAACTTCGGATCAAGATGCGCGTACGTAATAAAGAAAGCAAAGAACACTCGAAACACCACTCGAAAGAAAACCCGAAAGCCCGGTTTGACGACTTCAAGAAGTTGCCGGGCCGCTTAATTCAAAGACTGACTTGGAGCTTGCACATGCAAACGACCGAAACCGCGACGACGCAGAACCTAGGTAACCCGGCTAGCCGCCACGCCGCTGAGTCGAGCAGCCAACCGCTCGCACCGCAGGTGGCTTATACCGATTACAAGGTGATCCGTCGTAATGGATCTGTCGTGTCGTTCGAACCGTCGAAGATTGCGATTGCCGTGACCAAGGCCTTCCTCGCCGTCAACGGCGGCCAGGGCGCAGCTTCGGCGCGGGTGCGCGAGCTGGTTGAACAAATGACGCAAAGCGTGGTGCGTGCCTTGGTGCGCAGCCGGCCGAACGGCGGTACCTTCCATATTGAAGATATCCAGGATCAGGTCGAACTGGCCCTGATGCGCGCCGGTGAGCACAATGTGGCACGGGCGTATGTGCTGTATCGCGAAAAACGTTCGCAAGAGCGTTCGCATGAAACCGAGGCGCAAGTGCCGCACAGCGGTTTGCATGTAGTCGACGGCAATGTAACCCGTCTGCTCGACATGAACGCCTTGCGTGATGTGATCGTCTCGGCCTGTGCCAATCTCGGCGATGCGGTCAATCCCGACCCGATCATCGCGGAAACCGTCAAAAACCTGTATGACGGCGTGCCGCTGTCGCAAGTTTACGACTCGGCGATTCTCGCCTCGCGCACCATGATCGAAAACGACCCGGCGTATAGCCAGGTCACCTCGCGCATTCTGCTGCATACGATTCGCCGTGAAATTCTCGGTGAAGAAGTGCTGCAGTCGGAAATGGCCGAGCGTTATGTCGAATATTTCCCGCAATATATCAAGCGCGGTATCGAAGCAGAACTGCTCGACGAGAAGCTGGGTCAATTCGACCTGAAGCGCATGGGCGCGGCGCTCGACGCCAACCGCGACCTGCAATTCGATTACCTCGGCCTGCAGACGCTGTATGACCGCTACTTCCTGCATCACGACGGCGTGCGCATCGAAATGCCGCAAGCTTTCTTTATGCGCGTGGCCATGGGCCTGTCGCTGAACGAAGTCGACCGTGAAGCGCGGGCCATCGAGTTTTACCAAATTCTGTCCAGCTTCGACTTCATGAGCTCGACGCCGACCCTGTTCAACTCGGGTACGCGCCGTTCGCAACTGTCGTCTTGCTACCTGACCACGGTTGCCGATGACCTCGACGGCATCTACGAAGCGTTGAAAGAAAACGCCTTGCTGTCGAAATTTGCCGGCGGTCTGGGCAACGACTGGACTCGGGTTCGCGCCTTGGGCTCGCATATCAAGGGCACCAACGGCAAGTCGCAAGGCGTGGTGCCGTTCCTGAAAGTGGTCAACGACACGGCTGTCGCGGTCAACCAGGGCGGCAAGCGCAAAGGCGCGGTCTGCGCCTATCTGGAAACCTGGCATCTCGATATCGAGGAATTCCTGGAACTGCGTAAAAATACCGGTGACGATCGTCGCCGCACGCACGACATGAATACCGCGAACTGGATTCCCGACTTGTTCATGAAGCGCGTCACCGAAGGCGGCAACTGGACCTTGTTCTCGCCGGCCAGCTGCCCCGACCTGCATGACCTGTTCGGCGCTGAATTCGAACGCGCTTATGTGGGCTACGAAGAAAAAGCTGCACGCGGCGAACTGAAACTGTTCAAGACGATTCCCGCGGCGCAACTGTGGCGCAAGATGCTGGGCATGCTGTTCGAAACCGGTCACCCGTGGATCACCTTCAAGGACCCATGCAACATCCGTTCGCCGCAGCAGCATGTGGGCGTGGTGCACTCGTCCAATCTGTGTACCGAAATCACGCTGAATACCAGCGACAATGAAATCGCCGTGTGTAACCTCGGTTCGGTGAACCTGGTGGCGCATATGAAGACGGGCGCGGACGGTAGCTTGTCGCTGGATCACGACAAGCTCAAAAAGACCATCCACACCGCCATGCGTATGCTCGATAACGTGATCGACATCAATTATTACGCGGTGGCCAAGGCGCGCAATTCGAACTTGAAGCATCGTCCGGTGGGTCTGGGCATCATGGGCTTCCAGGATTGCCTGCACATGTTGCGCGTGCCGTACGCCTCCGACGCAGCAGTGTCGTTTGCCGACCGCTCGATGGAAGCCGTGTGTTATTACGCTTACTGGGCCTCAAGCGAACTGGCCGAAGAACGCGGTCGTTATTCCAGCTATCGCGGCTCGCTGTGGGATCGCGGCATCTTGCCGCAAGATTCGGTCAAGTTGCTGGCGGATGCCCGTGGCGGTTATGTTGAAGTCGATGATTCGGTCTCGATGAACTGGGATTCGCTGCGCGCACGCATCAACCAGTTCGGCATGCGCAATTCGAATTGCGTGGCGATTGCCCCGACCGCGACCATCTCCAACATCATTGGCGTATCGGCATGTATCGAGCCGACCTATCAAAACCTGTACGTCAAATCGAACCTGTCGGGCGAGTTCACCGTGGTGAACCAATACCTGGTGCGTGACTTGAAGGCGCGCGGCTTGTGGGACGAAGTGATGGTAGCCGACTTGAAGTACTTCGACGGCACCTTGGCCCGCATCGACCGGATTCCGGCCGACCTGCGCGCGCTCTATGCCACCGCCTTCGAAGTCGATGCAACCTGGCTGGTGGAAGCCGCCTCACGCCGGCAGAAATGGATTGACCAGGCGCAGTCGCTCAACATCTACATGGCGGGCGCGTCGGGCAAAAAACTCGATGAAACCTATCGCCTGGCTTGGCTGCGTGGCCTGAAAACCACCTACTATCTGCGCACCATGGCGGCTACCCACGTCGAAAAATCGACCGTGGCACGGGGTTCGCATAATTCCGTGTCGTCGGGCGGCACCACGGGTGGCCTGTCGGCCAGCGACACCGCGTCGCTGAATTCGCTGAGCCCTGAAGTTGAAGCCGATGGTCCTGTGTGTGTGATGCGTCCGGGCGATCCGGGCTTCGATGAATGCGAGGCTTGTCAGTAAGGTCGGGGTTGGGAATAGTGTATTGCCTTGATCTGTAACGCGTCGATCATCATCTGATCGGCTCGTGGGTCAAGTAGGCCGGTAACAGGGCGCTTCGTCATCTTCTGCGGAAGAGCGGCGGGGTTCCAGGTTACCGGCCTTTTCTTTTTGAGATTAGGATCGAGTCCATTTGCAGATACATTCAGATTGAATCATGAAAGCTAAATGTATGAATTAATTCGTTAAAAAATGGCAACACAACCGATACACTGCGGTTTGTGTCGATTACCCCCGAGCCTGCCATGACGTCCCGCAACGCCCTGAATGCCCGTTACCTGCTCGCGATTTTTGCCTTGATCCTGATCGCGGCCGCCGCGTTCGGTGTGCTCCGCTATCGCCAGCATCATGCAGCAGGGGCCGATGCGGCAGGCGACCCCAATACCCCCTTCACGCTGATCGACGCCGCCAATCGCGAATTGGACGGGCAGCCGGCACTGGCGCTGACGTTTTCGCAGCCGCTCGATACCGCTGCCGACTACGATAAAGTGGTGCGGGTGTTCAAGATGCCGGCCAGTAAAGATCTCAAGGCCAAAACCAATACCGACGATGGCGACAGCACCGGCGCCGCTTCCGCCGCAAGCGAAGTCAGCACCTCGGGCCAATTGACCGATCTGCAAGGTGGGGTTGAAGTATCGGGTGCCTGGGTCGTCGGCGACAATCCGCGGCTGCTGTATTTTCCTCATGTGCAAGCACTGACCCGTTATGTGGTGCAGGTACAAGACACCTTGAGCGCCAACGACGGCCGCAAGCTCGGTCATGAAGTGCGTTATTCGATCAATACCCCGGCCGTGGTGCCGGCCTATTATTTTGCCAGCCGCGGCATGGTGCTACCGGCCAAACAGAATGGCGGCTTGCCGGTGATTACGGTGAATGTGCCCGAGGTCGATGTGCAGTTCCTGCGTGTGCGCCCCGACCAATTGCCGCGTTTTCTCGACTCGATGATGGCGCGCGGCAAGTCTTCCGACGCGGACAAATCCGATGACAGCGACGAGGACGGCGATAGTTCGGATAACGCGTCCGACAGCAGCGGCGACAATAACGACAACGGCCAGGTGCCCGACAGCTTGCACGGCGCGGTTTCCGGTTGGTCGCTCGATGCCATGCATAAGATGACGGACAGCGTTTATCAGGGGCGTTTTGTCACTGAAGCGCAAACCGACAAGCGCAGCGTCACTTACTTGCCGGTGGAAGATATCAAATCGCTGAAAGATCCCGGTATCTATATCGCCGTGATGTCGCAACCCGGCCGCTTCGGTTACGAATACCAGACCACGTATTTTTATGTCAGCGACCTCGGCTTGCATCTGCGCTTGTTCGAAAAAAGCGCCGATGCCTTTGTCAGTTCGCTGACCGACGGCAGCGCCGTATCCGGTGTCGACCTGACCTGGCTGGATAAACAAGGCCGGGTGTTGGCGCGGGGTCAGACCGATGGCGACGGTCATGCGGCGTTTGCCGCGCAGCCGCCGGGTGCTGCGCTGGTGTTGGCGCAAAAGGGTCAGCAGATGTCGATGTTGGCGGTGCGCGAAGCAGCGCTCGATCTCTCCGAATACGACGTGACGGGCTTGGCTTATAAACCCGTCAGGCTGTTTGCCTGGAGCGGGCGCGATCTCTATCGGCCGGGCGAAAATTTTGCCGTGTCGGTGCTGGCTCGCGATGCCGATGGGCGTCCGGTGCCACCGCAACCGATTCAGGCGACACTGCGCCGTGCCGACGGAAAAACCCAATTTGTCGAAACCTGGCAGCCTCTGGCCGGTCGTCCCGGTTATTACCTCAAGACGCTGGCGCTGCCGGCCGATGCGCCAACCGGTTCGTGGACGCTGGAGCTGCGTAACGATCCGGCCGATAAACAGCCCAGCACCACCATGCGGTTTGGGGTTGAGGAATTCCTGCCGGAACGGATGAAACTGGATCTGAGTAGTTCACTCAACGCGCCACTCACCGCGCTCAAACCGGATCAGCCCTTCCATGTTGAGGTGCACGGCAGCTATTTATATGGCGCACCCGCCGCGGGTAACCGTTTGTTGGGACTGGCGGAATTCTCACGCAATCTGAACCCGCTGGCCGCGCGTTACCCGGGCTTCGAATTTGGCGACGCCAACGATGCCTCGCTACATGTGCGCCAGCAACTCGACGAACAAAAGCTCGATGAGTCGGGCCATACCGCCTTCGATATCGCACTTGATCCCGCCGCCGGTACACATTCGCCGGTGACGGTGCGCGCCACCTTGAGCCTGCTGGAATCGGGCGGGCGGCCGGTGGTGCGTAATCTGGAGCGGACCATCTGGCCGGCCGCGGTGCTGACGGCAGTGCGGCCGTTATTCAGCGGCGACTACGCGCCCGAAGACGGCAGCGCCGATTTCGAGGTGATCCGTACCGATCAAGCGGGCAACTTGAAGGCGGCAACAGGTTTGCCGGTACGGCTGTTCCGCGAAAACCGCAATTATTACTGGCGCTATGACGACCAGCGCGGCTGGAATTCCGGCTTTACCGATAGCGACGAACTGGTCTACACCGGCTCCGTCGATGTGCCCGCCAATGCACGCGGCCGTTTGCATCTACCGGTCAAATACGGGCGTTATCGCCTGGAAATTTTAGATGCCGCCACCGGCCAAACGCAGATTTATCGGTTTTATGCCGGCTGGAGCGCGCAAGGCGACGAAGCCGCGGGCCTGCGCCCGGACCGGGTGGCGCTCAAGCTCGACCGTGACGGTTATCACGGCGGCGACACCGCGCATCTGACGATTACCCCGCCGCATGCGGGTATCGCACTGATCACGGTGGACGGCGACCGCACCTTATGGACCAAGCGGGTCGATGTCGAGGGCGCCAGCCAGAGCGTCGATATCCCGGTTGATCCGGCTTGGCAGCGGCACGATCTATATGTCTCGGTGATGGTGCTGCGTCCGGGCAATCAGGGCGACCTGGTTACTCCGGCGCGAGCGCTGGGTTTGATCGCGCTGCCGCTGGCGCGCGCCGAGCGTAAGCTCGACGTGACGCTTCTCGCCCCGGCGCAGGCGAAATCGGAGAGCCTGGTCAAAGTCAAGATCAAGGTCCCTGGGGCCAAAGGCGAAAGCACCTTGTTGACTTTGTCGGCGGTCGATGTCGGGATACTCAACATCACCCAATTTGCCGCACCCGATCCATTCCAGTTTTTCTTCGGCAAACTGCGTTACGGCGCTGATCTGCACGATATCTACGGGCGCCTGATTGAAAAAATGGCGGGCAAAAAAGGTAAGTTGAAATGGGGCGGTGACACCACCCCCAAGGCCACCCCCAATCTGCCGAAGAAGGTCAAACTGGTCGATCTGTTTAGCGGGCCGGTGACGCTGGACGCCAATGGCGAAGCCGAGGTGCCGGTGACCTTGCCGGACTTCAACGGCACCTTGCGGCTTTCCGCCGTGGTTGCGGGCGCCGACCGTTACGGCAGCAGCAGTCGCGAGATGGTGGTGGCGGCACCCGTGATCGCCGAATTGTCGACCCCGCGTTACCTGAATTTCGGCGATCACTCGACGATTGCACTCGACTTGCAGAATTTGACCGGCGCGGCCGGTCAGTTCAAGGTCCAGGTGGCGGGCGACGACGGCTTGACGGTGCAAGGCGGTGCGGCGCGTGACGTGGCGCTTAAAACCCAGCAAAAAGTGACCTTGCGTTACAGCCTCGACGCCGGTGAGAAAACCGGTTTGCATGCTCTCGACGTGACGGTACAGGGCGCGGGTATCGCGTTGACGCGGCATTACGCGCTTGAGGTTGAAGCGCCGACACCGTCGACCCAATTGGTACAGCGTTATACGATAGAACCCGGCGCGACCTTGCAAATTCACGATGCGCAAGTCGCGGGTCTTTATCCCGGGTCGTTGGCGGCCCATTTGCTGCTGTCCAATCAGCCGCCGGTCGACGTCCGTTCCGCTGTCAAATGGCTGCTTGAGTATCCCTACGGTTGTGCCGAGCAGTCCGTCAGCAGTGCATATCCGTGGCTTTACGTTGACGAAGCGGCGGCACGCCAATACGGTTTGACGGTGTATACCCATGAACAGCGTGCGCAGCGCATCGACTTTGCCCTGGGCAAGCTGGGCGGTTACCAATCGGCGCGTGGCGGCTTCAGCTTGTGGGGTTCGGGAGCCGATGATTTCTGGCTGTCGGCTTATGTCGCGGGCTTTTTACAGGATGCGCGGGCTCAGGGTTTCAGCGTGCCCGATGCGATGTACAACAGCGCCATGGCGTTCTTGTTGCGTGGTTTGCAAGAAGGCAGTGTGCAGATCACGCCGCTGCCGACGCATGTTACGCCGGCCGATATGCGCCAATTGATCGACAACTTCGCGCGCAATAACCGCAACTACGAGGCGCTGGTGCAAGCCTCTTATGTGCTGGCGCGCGAACGTAAAGCGCCGCTCGCGACACTGCGGCAATTGTTTGAGCAGCGTGGTTATGCCGATTCCGGGCTGGCGCTGGTCGAACTGGGTATCGCACTCAACCTGATGGGCGACCAGGCGCGCAGCCAGCAAGCCTTGCAGCAAGGCGTCAAGATGGAGCGGGTGCCGGGTTATTGGTGGTGGGATTACGGCAGCAATCTGCGCGATGCCGCCTTGTCTTATGTCTTGCTGGAACGCGACAAGATTGCGGTTGAAGGCGGCCCGGCGCAATTGCTGGGCCGGGTCGAGAGCGCCATGGCCGCGCGCGGCCCCTGGTACTACAGTACGCAGGACCGGCTGGCGTTATTCCGCCTGGGGCAAATTCTCGGCAATACCGTGCAAAAACCGTGGAGCGCCACGGTAGTCAGCGACGGCGTGAGTCGTACGGTGGACAGCCGGGTGACGTCGTTTGCCGAGGTCAGCGCCGATCAATTTGCCCATGGCCTGACCCTGAACAATCCTTCCGACCAGCGTTTGTTCGTCGAATTGTCCCTGAGCGGCAACCCGGTACAGGCACCCACTCCGCCTGGAGCCAACGAGGCGCACATTACCTTGAGCCGCGAATATTTGCGCGGCGACGGCAGCCCGCTCGGTAGCGCACCGTTAAAGGTGGGCGACACGGTGCTGGTGCATGTGGTGGCGAATTCGGCCAATACCGTAATCGGCTCGGCGCTGGTGGTCGATCGGATTCCGGCGGGGCTGGAAATCGAAAACCTGAACTTGGTCCAGGGTGAAAGCGGCGAGGGGGTGAAGGTCGGCGAGATCGACGTCAACCAGGCCATGCAAAACGAACGGATAGCCCACGTGGAATTCCGCGACGATCGTTTTGTGGCGGCGGTCAAACTCGGTTGGGGTCCGCTCGACTTGTTCTATCGGGCGCGGGTGGTGACCCCGGGCCAGTTTATCGTGCCGCCTTTATTTGCCCAGGATATGTACCGGCCGCAGGTGTTTGGGGTGCTCGATCCGCATAACAAAATGAGCATTGTCGATACCAACGCGCCGGACCCGGCGGCGGGCGCCGAGAGCGGCGCGGCCGCGATTGCCGCATCCGCATCGACAGCGAATGCCGCATCCGTAGCGGCGGCAGCGCCGGCCCCAGCCCCAGCGGCACCGGCAGCCGCCTCGGCAGCCAAATAAGCGGCGGCGGGGGTGGCTCAGGACGAGAGCGCTCAACCGCCTGCGGTACCTCCGCGTCAGGTTGAGCGCGGCGGATTGATGCGCCGCATCATGCGCTGTATCCGGCGGCGCATCGGGCGCGCTACCCAGCGCTGCAGGCATCGAATACCGCCCATGTTGCGCCGTGTTCGCGCTTCGCGCGCACTGCGCGCGAGTGCGCTCGCCGTGCTGATGGCGGCGGTACTCGCCGTCGTGAGCGACCGTTTATTTCCCTTGCCCGTGCCGGGTCGCTCGGCGCCTTTCGCGCTGCTGGTGACCGCGCGCGACGGTACCCCCTTGCGCGCTTTTCCGGACAAACTTTATGTCTGGCGTAACCCGATTACCCTGGAACAGGTTTCGCCGCGCTATCTGCAGGCGCTGATCGGTTATGAGGATCGCGCCTTCTGGTGGCATCCCGGGGTGAACCCGCTGGCGCTGCTGCGCGCCATGGGCCAATGGCTGGTACACGGTCATATCGTCTCGGGCGGCTCGACCATCACCATGCAAGTCGCACGCATGATCGATCCGACGCCGCGCACCGTGCGCGGCAAGTTGCATCAGATTCTGCGCGCTTTGCAATTGGAAGCGCATTACTCCAAACGCGAAATCCTGACCTTGTATTTGAATTACGCGCCGATGGGGGGCGTGCTCGAAGGTGTCGATGCGGCCAGCCGCGCTTATCTGGGAAAACCGGCGAGCCGTCTGACTTATGCCGAGGCGGCAATGCTTGCGGTATTGCCGCAAGCGCCTTCCTTATTGCGCCCCGATCGTTTTGCGCAGCGTGCGCAACAGGCTCGCGACAAGGTATTGCAGCGCATGGCCGACCGCTGGCCGACCGCGGCCATTCGGGACGCGCTGACTGAACCGGTTTATGCCCAGACCATCCGCGAACCCATGCTTGCGCCGCTACTGGCACAGCGGCTTAAACGCGAAGCGCGAGACACCTTGCCTCACCCGACCACGATTGCCACCACCATCGACGCGGATTTGCAGGCCAGCGTCGAAAGCTTGCTGCTGGCGCGTGCGCGCAGTTTGCCGCGACATGCCTCAAGCGCGGCGCTGGTGATCGATAACGCGACACTCGAAGTGCGCGCCTACGCGGGTTCCGCCGATTTCAGCGACCTGGAGCGTTTTAGCTATGTCGACATGGTGCGCGCCTGGCGTTCGCCGGGTTCGACCCTCAAGCCATTTTTATACGGCTTCGCCCTGGATGCCGGACTGATCCATTCGGAGTCGCTGCTGGCCGATGTGCCGCAATCGTTCGGCGGTTATCAGCCGGGCAACTTCGAGCAGTCGTTTCACGGGCCGGTGAGTGTCTCGGAAGCGCTGACGCGTTCGCTTAACGTGCCTGCGGTCGAAGTGCTCGACCAATATGGCCCGGATCGTTTTGTCGACAAATTATTGCAGGGCGGCCTGAAGCTGCGTTTTCCGCGCGGTGCCACGCCTAACTTGGCGGTGATCCTCGGCGGTGCGGATACCTCGCTGGAAAATCTGGTCGGCGCGTATGCCTCACTGGCTCGCGGCGGCATGGCCGGCACGCCGCGTTTGACCCTTGCCGCGCCGCTGGAACAGCACCGCATGATGAGTGCCGGGGCCGCTTATATCGTGCGCGACATTCTTGAAACCGGCGGGCCGGTCGGGCGTGCAGTCGAGGAGCGCGGTGCGAGCCACGGTATTGCGTGGAAGACCGGGACCAGCTTCGGTTTTCGCGATGCGTGGGCGGTGGGGGTAACGGATCGGTATACGGTGGGCGTATGGATTGGCCGCCCCGACGGCACGCCCAACCCCGGCTACTTCGGCGCCAATGCGGCCACGCCGCTAATGATGAGTATTTTCTCGGCTCTCCCAGACGCGGTCGAAAGCGCGCAGCGCCCGCCGCCGCCGGGAGTGACGCAAGCACAGATATGCTGGCCGCTGGGCACGGCAGCGGCCGCGCAGCCGGCGGACTTGTGCACCATCCAGCGCACCGCGTGGCTGCTCGACGGCATCGCGCCGCCGACCTTTCCCGATCCGCTACGCGGCGGTGAACCGGTGCTGCGTTACAGCGTGGATAGTGTAACCGGCTTGCGCGCCGATGCTGCTTGCACTCGCGATCCCTTGCACGCTGCCGAAAGTCCGCTGTGGCCGGCGCAACTTGAACCGTGGCTGGACCCGCGCAGCCGGCGTCAAGATGCGCCAGGCTGGCAAGCCGGCTGTGCCGGTGCCGACAATGCGAGTGGGCAATTGGCGATTATGGGCGCCAGCTCCGGCGAAGTGATCCGGCGTACCTATGGCGGCCGTGCCCCGCAATTGCACCTGACCCTGAGCGGGGCGCATGGCTCGATCGGCTGGCTGGTAAACGGTGTGCTGGTCGGTACGGCGGCAGCAGCGCTTGGGCGTACGCTGGACTTCGCCCAAGCGGGCGACTATGCGATTACCGCATTTGACCAGGACGGCCGTTACGCGCGCATTACGCTCACCGTGCGTTGAGTGCCGCGGTGCGGTTCATCTGGCGGCTGATGTTCCGAGACTCATGCTTGCAGACTTAAACTGCCAGACTCAAGCTGAGAAACTCGGGCTGACGAATTCAAACAAGCTGGAGTCCGGCAAGCCCCAAATCGATCGGCATCGGACGCAGGATTTTATCCCGTGTTAGCCTGCTGTCTCCGTCTGTCCTGGCTCGTTATTTATCGTGACAATGATTCCGCTATCCGCCGCTCGCACCCTGCACCTCAGTGCCCAGGGTCTACTCGCCCCCATGCGGCGACGGGCCACCAAGGACGATGTATTGGCGGCCATCCGGCGCATGGCGCAACTGCAGATCGATACCATTCATGTGGTGGCGCGCAGCCCTTATCTGGTGCTGTTCAGCCGGCTCGGACCGTATGCACCGCAATGGCTGGATGAACTTCTGGCCGAGGGCAGGTTGTTTGAGTACTGGTCGCACGAAGCCTGTTTTGTGCCGATCGAGGACTTCGGTTTGCTGCGGCATCGCATGCTCGACCCGGCCGGCATGGGCTGGAAATATCCAGTGAAATGGCATGCCGAGTACGCCGATGAGATCGAGCAAATACTGCTGCGCATCCGTGACAGCGGTCCGGTCCGTTCCGCGGATTTTGCCCGCACCGGCGGCAGCGGTAGCGGCTGGTGGGATTGGAAACCGGAAAAGCGCCATCTCGAAGTGCTGCTGACGACCGGGCAACTGATGATTGCCGAGCGGCAAAATTTTCAGCGTGTGTATGATTTGACCGAACGTGTCTTGCCGAGTTGGCAAGATGCACGCGATCTGCCGACCCCGGCCGCCGCCCAGCAGGAATTGTTGCGTCGCAGTTGCCAGGCTTTGGGTGTGGTGCGGGCCGATTGGGTTGCCGATTATTACCGTTTGCGCAAAGGACGTTACGCGCCGGCGGTACATGCATTGGCCGATGCCGGCGAATTGATACCGGTGCGGGTCGAAGGCTGGTCGGACGACGTTTTTGTGCATCGCGATCTATCCGATCAACTGGCGGATGCCGTCAGCGGTCAAAGCAAAAGCAGCGTGACCACGGTGCTGTCGCCATTCGATCCGGTGGTGTGGGATCGCAAACGCGCCTCGGCCCTGTTCGATTTCGACTATACGATCGAGTGTTATACGCCTGCTGCCAAACGCAAGTATGGCTATTTTGTGCTGCCGATACTGAGCCGTGGCCGCCTGATCGGGCGGCTCGATGCCAAAGCGCATCGGGCGCAAGGCGTGTTTGAAGTCAAAGCACTCTATTTGGAGCCCGGCGTGCGTGCCGGGGCGGGGCTAATTGCCGATCTGCGCCGCGCCTTGCAACGTTGCGCGCAGTGGCATGGCACTGCGCAAGTGGTGGTGACCGCGGCGCCGGCCGGATTGGCGCAGGCCCTGAGTGCAGCCGGCGATTAAAAGAAAACGGCAAGCAGCAGAAAATAAGCAAAAGAAAGCGGCTGGCCGAGTGCTGTTTTATTGCATATATTGCACGTCGCGCTCGCGCACCTGAATCACCAAACCGACGTCGCCCAGCGCTTCGGCCAAGCGCCAGATGGTTTTGGTTACGCCGCTGAGCGCGGGTACTTCCAACCATTCGCCGAGCAGTACCACGGTCTCTTTGAATCTGCCGCGCTGCAGTAAAGCGATCGATTGCAGTATTGTCGCCTCATCTTTGGCGAGCGCCGGGCAGCAGCGGCAACGCATATCGAGCGGACGGGGCGACACGTAAAGCAGCGAGCGCAGCAAGGCGTCCAATGCCTCCATACCTTCTACGCCGACCCCGGCACCCAGCAATGCCTCACGCCAATCGAGCTCGCCCTGGACCGCGCCGCATTGAGGGCGCAGCCAGGCGCGCAAGGCTGCCAGCACGATGAGTTCCGGGCCGTTGTGGCGGTAAAGCAAGGCTTCGTCAAATGGGTCGACGTCGCGGGTTTGCTGGTGATCGGCATACATGGCAACTCCTGAGCGTATTAGTTAGCGTAACGACATCGTGCCAAATTTCACTCTTAAATGCAAATGATTCTCATTTGCATAAAGATCATCCACTCAATTTATGCTGCAACTGAATCTCGCTGCGGTGTGCTATCGGTGGTTGGCGCGTAGTGATGGACGAGGCGATGCCGGTCGCGATATGCGTCGCGATGTTGCTGGTTGCTGACGGCGTTGGGCGATTTCTCGACGGCATGAAAAATGCGGGCGCGGCATGGCGATGTCATGCGCCAGGCAATTTAAAAAAATTGCCGCCGCCTTGAACAAGATTCATCGCCGGTGACGCGCGGTAATACTTGTCTTGCAGTGGTGAACCACCGACGCAAGTTCAGCCGGGCACCGATACGCATCGTCTTGCACCGGCGATCTGCGACTTAAGTTATCCGCTTCAGCGCCGCGACTGTGGCGCGCAGTTGTGTCGATAAGTTACACGGCGTCGGTGCGCTGTATGCCGATTGTGTTTCGCCCTGCGTTCTTTATACATTTTTAACCAGGGTGTCGCGCATCTTTATGGTGCCATTTGGTTCGATTCGACCGGGCACGGCCGCGGTCGCAGTCGATTTGTGGCGCAGTGGCGGCACGAGGCTGGCAAATCAGCTCGCCGATGCCGGAAAAATGGTGAAAACGGATTTTCACCATTCAAGCCAAAGGCACAATATGTTGTGTATCTGACGTTAATCGACTACCATAAATGGTGTTATCTCACCGCTGATCTTGGGGTAAGCAGCGCGCCGGCGGTAGAGTGCCATGCAGGCATTGCGTGTCCGGCATGTTGCGCTTGCGCAAGCGCTTTGGGGGCGAAAGTAGCGGGTACAAATCGACCCGCAAGATGCTTTGCAACATCGGGCGCGCAGCAGCGTTTTTTGCGTCCGAGCAGGAGCCTGAATTTTGAGTGACGCAGCTCATCGCGTTCAAGATCGAATTCGATGGGTCGCGGAGTGAAACAAAAGATACAAAATTATTGCTGTGCAGTGCAACCTTGCCGACATTTCGGCGTCAGAAATAAGAGCGCGGGTGGTACTGCAAAGCATGCATCAAGAAGCTTTTTTTGCCGCTGTCGAATGTCTCGCGCGACGCAGTTGGTTGCGGTGTATTTGGCGCAATGTTGCGACGAGTGTTGTATGAACGTTGCAATGCACAGGGCAAATAGAGATTTTTCGCGTGTTCACTCTTTTGTAGTGAGTGAAAAGATGGTACAAACCGATTTGAAATGAAGGTGAAAAATTATGCTTAGCTGGGACGACGAGACGACTGCCGCAATACCTCCGACTGGAACGTTGACTCACGCAGTGCGTGAATCAGCTCAAGCGGCGGTTAACCTGTCGCCTAAGCCATCGACTCAAAAGTCGACGCAAGGGGCAGCGCTTGCACACGACAGCGCGCCGCAACTTTCACTGGCACAGGCCGTTTTTGTGAACGATGTCGCTGTTGCACCCGCAGCGGTTTCTGCGGGTGATCAGGCAGCCGCCTCCGTGGCGCGTGTCAATGTTGCCGACAAACGCATCATTAACGGTCAGACCGACGTCAATCAGTTGGTCCCGTTCAAATATAAGTGGGCATGGGAAAAGTATCTGGCGGGTTGTGCCAACCACTGGATGCCGCAAGAAGTGAACATGTCCCGCGATATCGCGTTGTGGAAAGATCCAAATGGCCTGACCGAAGACGAGCGTCGCCTGGTCAAACGCAACCTGGGTTTCTTCGTTACGGCCGATTCTTTGGCTGCCAACAATATTGTGCTGGGCACCTACCGCCACATCACGGCGCCGGAATGCCGCCAATATTTGTTGCGCCAGGCCTTCGAAGAAGCGATCCACACCCACGCGTACCAATACATTGTCGAGTCGCTGGGTCTGGACGAAGGCGAAATTTTCAATGCTTATCACGAAGTCGATTCGATTCGCGACAAAGACGAGTTTCTGATCCCGTTTATTCAGACGTTGACCGATCCGGCTTTCAAAACCGGCACGCTGGACACCGATCAGAAACTGCTCAAGTCGCTCATCGTTTTTGCTTGCGTGATGGAAGGCCTGTTCTTTTACGTCGGGTTTACGCAGATCCTGGCACTGGGCCGCCAGAACAAAATGACGGGTGCCGCCGAGCAATATCAGTACATCTTGCGCGATGAATCGATGCACTGCAATTTCGGTATCGACCTGATCAACCAGATCAAACTTGAGAATCCGCACCTGTGGACCAGTGAATTCCGGTCTGAAATTCGAGAAATTTTCCAAAAAGCGGTCGAACTCGAATATCGTTACGCCGAAGACACGATGCCGCGTGGTGTGTTGGGTTTGAATGCGTCGATGTTCAAGTCCTATTTGCGCTTCATCTGCAATCGCCGCTGCCAGCAGATTGGTCTCGATCCCTTGTACCCGAACGAAGAAAACCCGTTCCCGTGGATGAGCGAAATGATCGACTTGAAGAAAGAGCGTAATTTCTTCGAGACCCGTGTTATCGAGTACCAGACGGGTGGTGCTCTGACCTGGGAATAAAAAAGCAGTTGTTGCAAGCGCGCCGGCCGGCGCATTTGCAACAACCCAGATTCGCTGCAGGCGGCGCTGCCGCACACAGCGAGTTGCATCAAATAGGTAGCGGGTGGCACGGCTAAGTGCCCACCTCTTTTAGAAGATGAGTTTCACGGCCGGCATCGGATGATGCCGCAACACACAAATGGGGGATGCGAGTCACCTGATGCAAAGCATGCTAAAGGGCCCAAGGGTCCAAAACGACGATATGCACTTTGCGAGCCCTTCTGTTGGGCCGGGTAAGTACTCCCCTGAAAAAGCGACGACATTGTTCGACGTAGGCCTGTCCGGATCATTGCTACATGCGTGTGCTGTAGCCGGCAGGTGCGTCAACGAGGTGCCCCGTGCGGCGTCTCGCAATGTTGCCGATATTTCGATCAAGCGACTGCCGGTTGGATTGCCAGTACAATCCCCGACGATATTTATGGCGCACGCCCCGTATTGGGGCTGTGCGCCTTGCCGTATTCATTAGCATAAGCAGGCAAGAACCGCGTATGCCGATGAATGGCCCGCTTTGTAGCGAGCGTGCGCGCTCGCGTAAAAGCGGGTTTTGACGAAAGGTGTTGTTCGGTTCGACTCTCATCTGAAACCTGAAGGAGAAAATAATGGCAATTGCCACGAAGAAACCCGCTGCGAAGAAAGTAGCAGCAAAGCCGGCTGCGAAGAAAGCAGCACCGGCCAAGAAAGTCGTCGCCAAGAAAGTTGTAGCCAAGAAAGCGGCACCGGCAAAGAAAGTCGTAGCGAAGAAAGTTGTCGCTAAGAAAGCAGCGCCGGCAAAGAAAGCAGTAGCCAAGAAAGTTGTCGCCAAGAAAGCCGTAGCGAAGAAAGTTGTCGCTAAGAAAGCTGTTGCCAAAAAGGTTGTAGCGAAGAAAGCTGCACCGGCAAAGAAAGCCGCTCCGGCAAAAAAGGCAGTCGCTAAGAAGGCTGTTGCGAAAAAAGCTGTAGCCAAGAAAGCTCCGGCTAAAAAGGCTGCTCCGGCGAAGAAAGCCGCTGCAAAAAAAGCCCCGGCTAAAAAGGCTGCCCCTGCGAAGAAGGCTGCGCCTGCCAAGAAAGTTGCCCCTGCGAAGAAGGCTGCTCCGGCAAAAAAGGTCGCACCGGCAAAGAAGGCAGTAGCTAAAAAGGTTGCACCAGCAAAAAAAGCGCCGGCGGTCCCGGCTAAGAAAGCGGTCGAAAAAAAAGTAGTAGCTCCGGCTCCTAAGACCGCACCGAAGGCCGCCGCACCGAAGAAAGTTGTTGTCAAGAAAGCCGCAGCACCTGCTGCAGCACCTGCAACGGCTTCGGTGGTAGCACCTGCACCGGCGGCTGGCGTGAAGACCGCGCTGAACCCGGCCGCAGCATGGCCGTTTCCGACGGGAAGCCGTCCGTAATCGCATAAATCGCGAATACGGATGCAGCGAGCACGACAGTGTGTACGCAGCAATGCGAGTCGGCGCGCGAAGCAAGATCAGCTCAGCTTTGACGAGGACGGCTAGCCGTCCCGTCCTGGATGAACTGATTGTCATCTATCCCGCCACCGGTATTCCGGTCGGCGGGATTTTTTTATGCTGAGGGTGCCTAAATAATGTGGTCGTTAAAGTCATGCCATCGTTAAGGCCATGCCATCGAGGCGCGACTCAATGCGCGACTTGATACCCGAGCCGGCGCAGGAGCCTTCGTGCGACGAGCGAGGGTGGTGCCACGCGAATGCCGAGGGTGTGGTGTTGGATCTCTATGTCCAGCCCAATGCCCGGGTCACCGAGGCTGTCGGGGAACATGACGGCGCGTTGAAGATTCGTTTGCATGCGCCGCCGATCGACGGCCGGGCCAACGAAGCCTTGCTCGCCTGGGTGGCCACGCGACTGAGCCTGGCACGCAGGCAAATCGTCTTGAAGTCCGGGCAGTCGAGCCGCCGCAAACGGATCCAGATTCTGGCGCTCGGACTGGATGTGGGCGAGCTTGCGCGCAAGCTATCGGCTTGAAGTCTTCTTGACGTATCAAAGGAGGTCGAGCAGGTTTGGACCCGCTGCATCGCAGCGGAGTGCTGGCAGCAGACAAATACAGCAGACAAATACTGCGGAGCGCCGATAAAGCAAATTTGGCCGCTGCGAGGAGCGGCCAAAGCGATGGTCGAACTAGAGCTTTAGTGCGTGACGCGCGTTACGCCACTGCTGGAAAGCAGACGTACCCGATCACCGGCCTGGAACATTTCACCGGTGGTTTCCTGCGTGATGGCGCGCAAATCGCCATCGTCGAGGCGCACGGTGATTTCAAGGCCGTCCCGAACCGCTACCCCGTTTTCGATCGCATTACCCGCCACTGCGCCGGCGATGCCGCCGACAATTCCTGTCAGCAGCGAGCCGTTGCCGCCGCCGATCATACTACCCGCCACTCCACCAACCGCAGCCCCGCCAATCATGCCCAAGCCTGACGGTTGGCCGTTGTTGCTCTTGATCTTGATGGCGCGCACGCTTTCGATGGTACCCATACGCACGGTTTGTTCGCGTTGCGTCTGGGAGCCGTTATACACATCGGGCGAGCTGCTCTGACTGGCGCAACCTTGTAATCCCAGCACGACAAACAAACCGATCGCGAGTGAGCCGCGGATCATTTTTTGCATTTTTTTAATCTCCCGATGACTGCGGGCTGTTATGTCCATACGCCCGCACAAATACTCGATTTATTTCATCCGGCCACACCGCATGATTTTGCTCCGTAAGCGTTGACCAGGGCCTAAACGGCGAGTTCAAGCATGCGTCTAAAAGCCGCACCGCCGAGGTACGGCCATGCGCGTGGCAAGCGATAAATCCTGTTTACTTCAGTACCGCGAGCGCCGCATCGTAATTCGGCTCATCTTTGATTTCGCCGACCAGTTCGGAATGCAGCACCTTGTTGTCTGCATCGAGCACCACCACGGCACGCGCAGTCAGGCCGCTGAGCGGGCCGCTGGTGACGGCCACGCCGTAGTTGGGGGCAAAATCGTGGTTGCGAAAGGTCGACAGCGAGATCACGTTGTCTAGCCCTTCGACCGTGCAAAAGCGGGTGGCGGCGAACGGCAGGTCGCCCGAAATCACCAATACCACGGTGTCTTTCAAGGTGCTTGCGGCCTGGTTGAATTTACGGGTCGAGGTGGCGCAGGTCGGGGTGTCCAGGCTGGGTACGATATTCAGGACCTTGCGCTTACCGACAAAATCGGCCAGCGAAACGTCGGCCAGCTTGGCATTCACCAGCGAAAATTCAGGCGCGTGTTGGCCGTTGGACAAAAACGATCCTTCAACCGTAATCGGATTTCCACCGAGGGTGACTTGGCTCATATTAACTCCGGGCAGTCGTCGCGTTGCGACGGTTTGGTAAGGGGAAGGGGACTGCGACGCAACGTTTGAGCCGGCGCCGCCGGCACAAACGTTGCGTCAGGGATAGAAGATTGTGACACGGTAATTGTTCGCGGGTATGGTCGTCGTGTCGATGCGCATTTGCAGGGTGCGCTCCGCATGCGAGCCGATGCCCGTGTCGGCGGAGGTATCCGCGTTCAGATATTGGGCGGGCGTGATGACCTTGCGGATGCTGGCCTGGTTGTGGGCATCGGTGAGTGTCAGTTCAACCGCCGGATAGGCTTGAGGGATGGCGGAGCGATTGCGCAGCACGACTTGCAGCGCCAGGTGGCGCGGATCGTCGACTTGCCGCAGCGACATGCTGGCAATTTGCAGCCGGTCGATATCATGCGCCGGCGAAATGGTGCAGCCAGTGAGGCGGCACAAGGTCTGGTAGGCGATTTCGCTGGGCGGCCAACTGACGCGAATATATTCGCGTTGCCACCAGGCGTATTGCAAGGCGCAGGCCAATGCCAGTACAAATACAATCGGGCCGGTCAGGGCGCGTATCAGGCGGCGCTTGGGTGGCGGTGCGCCGGGAGCCGTGTCGGCCGCAGGCGTTTTAGCGCCGGCCGGGGATTTGGGTTTGCCGCCGACGGGCGACTGTTTGCTGCCGCTGGCCAAAGACAATTCGGCGGCTCGGCGCCGGTCCGGATGTTCCTTGAGCGCGAGCTCGACGGCGTTCAGTCCGACACTGGGTTCGGTTCGGGCGCTCAGGCGAGCCAACAGGGAGCGTCTGGCCTCCAGTGCCGAAACGTGGGGCGAAACGCCCGCGGCCAAATCCGACGCGGGGACCTCGGTACGATTCCGGGCTCCGTCGAACAGCGTATTACAGTGCCCACAGCGCACCTGGCCCGCACTCACTTCGAGCTGGGCAGGTTTTAGACGGAACACCGTCAAACAATTCGGACAACGCGTTGCAAGCACGATAGCAGAGCCGGATAGAGGTCATTTAGGCCATTCATGGCCTGTTGCAGACCCGTGTCGACAAGTGCACAACCGTGCAAACCAGGCGGTCGGCAAAGTCGGGTGCGGCACGGGATGAGCCCAGAATGGCACCCGGACATCAAGATGTCCGGGTAGTAGCGATATTCTGGCACGATTCTCGGTCAGCTTATAGGGAACGCCGCAAGAATTACCCGGCGCCCCCGGTTTTTTAGGACCGAGTTCCTGCCAGGCACACCCAACCTTCGTGTTCGCGCCACACCGACATCGTCATCCAGGGTTGATAAGCGAGGGCGACTTCTTCGGCTTGCCGTGCCAGGATACCCGATAACGCCAGTTTGCCGCCCGCCCGCACGCGGCCGCACAGCATGGCGGCCATCAATTTCAACGGGTTCGACAAGATATTGGCGACCACAATGTCGAATTCGGCGGCGGCGGGTGGTGCCGTAAGTGTATCCGGCAAGCCATAGGTGACTATGGCGTGATTGCGCGCGCTGTTCTGGCGCGCCGATTCGACCGCTTGCGGGTCGATATCGATGCCGATAACCGGGCTGGCGCCGCACTTTTCGGCGAGGATCGCGAGAATGCCGGAGCCGCAGCCGTAATCGAGCAGAGAACCGCCCGGCGTCACGTTCTGCTCCAGCCATTCCATGCATAAACGCGTGGTCGGGTGACTGCCCGTGCCGAAGGCCAAACCCGGGTCGAGTTCGAGCACCAAGGCCTCGGGGTCCGGTGCCACATGCCATGACGGCACGACCCAAATCCGTTTGCCGATCGAAATCGGGTCGAATTGCGATTGCGTCAAACGCACCCAATCCTGGTCCTCAACCTCACGCACCGCACTGGCCGGCACGTTGGCCAAGCCCAACTGATTGGATGCCGCGGTCAACAACAAGGCGGCATCGTGTGCGCCGGGCAGCAGGGCCACCACGCGCGAACGTTGCCACGCCGAGCGTTCCGGGATCAGGCCGGGCTCACCGAACAAGGGCTGTTCGTCGGGGGTGTCCGCGTCGGCGTCTTCCACCGAGACGGATAAAGCACCCAGATCGAGCAAGGCGTCGGACAGGGCCTCAGCGTGTTCTCGATCGATTTCGACGACTAGTTCTCTAAAGCTCATAGCGATAACTTAAAACACATCGAGCACATCGGGCACATCCGGCGCCGGCCGAGGTAATGGATCATTTGACTTTTTCAGGCGCCGATTGCTGCTTGGCCGCCAGCCGGTTTTCCAGATAATGAATACTGGTGCCGCCTTCGACAAACTTGGCGTCCAGCATCAACTCGCGGTGCAGCGGGATATTGGTCGAAATCCCTTCGACCACCATTTCGGACAGCGCAATCCGCATCCGCTTGATGGCTTGCTCGCGCGTGGCGCCGTAGGCAATCACTTTGCCGATCATCGAGTCATAGGTCGGCGGCACGAAATAACCGTTATAGGCGTGCGAGTCGACCCGGATGCCGGGGCCGCCCGGCGCATGCCATGACGTGATGCGACCAGGCGAGGGGGTAAACTTGAAGGGGTCCTCGGCATTGATCCGGCATTCGACGGCATGGCCGCGGATTTCGATGTCGCGCTGACGCAGCGTCATTTTTTCACCGGAAGCGATGCGGATTTGTTCCTGGACGATATCGACACCGGTAATCAATTCGGTGACCGGATGTTCAACCTGGATCCGGGTGTTCATCTCGATAAAGTAGAACTCACCGTTTTCATAGAGGAATTCGAAGGTGCCCGCGCCGTGATAGCCCATTTTTTTGCAGGCGTCGGCACAGCGGTCGCCGATGCGTTCGATCAGGCGGCGCGCAATGTGCGGCGCCGGTGCCTCTTCGATCACTTTCTGGTGCCGGCGTTGCATCGAGCAATCGCGCTCGCCTAGCCAGATTGCATTTTTATAGTGGTCGGCCAGTACCTGAATTTCGATATGGCGCGGGTTTTCCAGGAATTTTTCCATGTAAACCTGCGGGTTGCCGAAGGCCCGGCCCGCTTCTTCGCGCGTCATCATCACCGCATTGACCAGGGCCGCTTCGGTGTGGACCACGCGCATGCCGCGCCCGCCGCCGCCGCCGGCCGCCTTGATAATGACGGGGTAACCGACTTGGCGGCCGATCCGCACGATTTCCTTGGGGTCGTCCGGCAGAGCACCTTCGGAACCCGGGACGCAGGGCACACCTGCCTTGATCATGGTCTGCTTGGCCGAAACCTTGTCGCCCATCAGGCGGATGGTGTCGGAGCGCGGACCGATAAAGGTGAAGCCTGATTGTTCAACCCGTTCCGCAAAATCGGCGTTCTCGGAGAGGAAACCGTAGCCTGGGTGAATCGCTTCGGCATCGGTGACTTCCGCGGCGCTGATGATCGCCGGCATATTCAGATAGCTCAGATTCGACGGCGCCGGACCGATACACACGGCTTCGTCCGCCAGGCGCACATACTTGGCTTCTTTATCCGCTTCCGAATAGATCACTACCGTTTTGACACCCAACTCACGGCAGGCACGCTGGATCCGCAAGGCAATTTCGCCGCGGTTGGCAATGAGGATTTTTTCAAACATAGTGAATTAGCTAACCATCGAGAGGGCGCGCCTGCCATCGTTACTACCGGGCGGCGCAGCCTGAATCACTGTGGCGGGAAAAGCGGACCGCAAAGCGGTCAAAAGCGGACCGCTACCGCGATCCGGCTGTCTGCAACGGGGCCGGGAACACCAAGCCCTGCTGCGACACTATCCCGGCTGACATCTGAAGCGCAAATTTATGCAACCACGAACAGCGGCTGGCCGTATTCGACAGCCTGACCGTTTTCAACCAGGATTTCCTTGACCACGCCCGTCATGTCGCATTCGATTTCATTGAGCAGCTTCATCGCTTCGATAATGCAGATGGTCTGGCCTTCCTTGATCGAATCGCCAATCTGGACAAACGCATCCGCGCCCGGTGACGGCGCGCGATAGAAGGTTCCGACCATGGGCGATTTGACCACGTGACCGGCCGGCACGGCCGGTGCGGCCACGGCGGGTTCGGCACTGGCGACGGGAGCGGGGCCCGCTTGCTGCATGCCTGGAGGCTGGGCATATTGGGTCGGCGCTTGCTGCACATAAACTGGCGGCGCGTTTTTGACGATCCGCACCTTGCCTTCACCCTCGGTCACTTCCAGCTCCGAAATGCCGGACTCTGAGACGAGGTCAATCAAGGTTTTCAGCTTACGTAGATCCATCAGAAACTCCCTTTAATTCAAGAACAACCGGGTAGGACATGCCTGCCCGGCGCTAAAAAAATAAAAAATCGCCAAACCGCGCCGATTCGCTTATCGGTTCACTTATTTCTTCGTTCAGGCGCGGCCAAGCTGAGCCAGCGCATGGTCGACCGCGTACAGATAACCTTGCCAGCCGAGCCCGCAAATCACGCCCAACGCGACATCGGAAAAATACGAGGTATGCCTGAATGCTTCGCGGCGATGCACATTCGACAAATGCACCTCGATAAACGGAATGCCCACCCCGGTCAATGCATCGCGCAACGCTACGCTGGTATGCGTGAACGCTGCGGGATTGAACACGATGAAATCGATGTTTTCACCGCGTGCCGCATGAATCCGGTCGATCAGTGCACCTTCATGATTACTTTGAAACGTCTGCAATTCAGCGCCGGCCTGCGCTGCGCGCTCGACCAGCTTCTGGTCGATTTCGCCCAGGGTGGTGCGGCCATACACCTCAGGCTCCCGGGTGCCGAGCAAATTCAGGTTCGGACCGTGTAATACCAACAATCTATGGGTCATGAGAGCGTATTTCCGCGAAATTGAGCGAACTTTAACGCTGAATGCTTGGACGTGTCCAGTTTGCTGACCGAATTCAGGCTGTCAGGAACTCGGGAAATCCGGCTTTTCGCCCTTAAATCCCGATTAGTTCAGGGATAATAATCCTAAAATGCCGTTAACGCGACGGTGGTTTGAGGGTAAATCCGACCCCGGCAAAGGCGGATTGTCACTGATTTTTGGCCGGGACTTCCCGCCTGCCTTACGATTTCGTTACCCGCCGTGGATGCCGCGCGTGTTTTAGCGGGGCTTAAGGTGTCCCCGGAGTGCCGCCTAAAGCGTGCCCAAGGCGTGGCGTAACGCGACGGCGTCGACCCGGCCGAGCTTGGTGTATTTGACCTGACCTTTGGCATCAATCACCACCGTAAACGGCAGTCCGCCGGCTCCGTTGCCAAACGCGCGCGCCAAATCCGCCCCGCCGAAACCCGCCACGTAGATCGGGTAAGTCACGTTGACCTTATGTAAAAACCCTTGGATATTTTCAGCCGAATCGATACCGATGCCGACAAATTGAATGCCTTTTTGCGAATATTGGGCTTGCATTGCAGATAATTCCGGCATTTCCGCGACGCAGGGACCGCACCAGGAGGCCCAGAAATTCACCACCAGGGGGTGGCCTTTATATTTGGATAGAGCTTGCTGATGGCCCTCGGCATCGGGCAAAGTGCTGGCCCAGAGTGCCTGGGGCCCGCTGGTGTTGGCCGCGGTGGCCGGGCCGGCCAGCAGCATCAAAGCCGCGGCGAGTGCGCCGGCGGCGAGGGCACGGCCCTGGGTCAAGCGGGAGTGGGCGAAACGATTCATCGGATATCCTGTAGATCACATGCTCGGTAGCATAACGTTCAAGTGCTGTGCCACCTGACTATGGCCGAAAATAAGTACTAAATAATGCTAAATCAGATCCCTTGATCAAAGCGGATGTGCCGCGGTTTCCTCGGCGAGCAGGGCCGCCACAGCGGGAGCTGCGACCCGTGACGGCCTGCCGCGGGTATCGCCGCGCAAGGCCCCGCGCAAATCGTTGGATTCATAGAGCGCCAAGTGTAAGCCCAGCAGCGCTTCGGTGCGTTTGTCGCGCACCAGAAAACTCAAGGTTTCGACCAGACCGCGTCCGGCGAAATGCCGTGTTTCATGAACTTCGTATTGAATACCCGCATTGAGCAGGAAAATGGCGACATCTTTGGCGCTGTCGTTGAATAACTGCAGATGGATGTCGGAATGCTCGCCAGCCGTGCCGTTAAGCACCGCACCAGTCAAGAATGGATTAAAAGCCGCCAGCCGCTGCATCCACTCCAGCGCAATCTGGCGCAGGACGCGCAGTAGCGCGGGCTGGAAGTCGCTATGGAAAATGGCTTGATAAGCCCGCACTTCGGCTTCAATCTGGTCGTTATCAGGCAGCCATTCACTGCCGAGCCTAAGCTCGCCGGACACCTGTTTGGCGGCCTTGCGTTTGGCACTGGCGTAGTCGAGACCGTCTTCCGCCACCAGCCTGGCTGCGGCGATGGCGATTTCCTCGCGCACGCGGTGCGGATCGATAAAAGGTTTTCTAGCCATCTCCAAATCATACCTGAACCTGTCAAGGGGGTTCCGGATCGGGGCTCGGGCCTGCTTGAGGCTGCTCCGCGCTGCCTGGAATCGCCGGTCGCGGTGCGGCGCAAGCGCCGATCCGGTACTTGTCTACGCCTTATTTATCCTTTCTTTAGCTCAGACGCCGGGCCGCGGGATTCGGTTCCAGGGGGCGGGGCTCCAAGTGGCGAGTGAAACCGCGGGATGGCGCGTGCCGGGCCCGAAAAGCCCGCACCGCTCGGGTACAATATGACATTCTTGGAGACGGTCCTGGGTCCTGCCGGCCGGTTGATGCGCAAGGTGATGCGGTTACGAGGTCGGCACGTTAGGCGCTTATGCATATTCATATTCTTGGTATTTGCGGCACTTTCATGGGTGGTCTGGCGGTTTTGGCGCGCGAGGCCGGTCATAAAGTGACGGGGTGCGACGCCGGGGTCTACCCGCCCATGAGCACTCAACTCGAAGCGCAAGGCATTGCGCTGATCGAAGGTTATGGGGTCGAGCAGCTTGCCCTTGAGCCTGATTTATTCGTGGTCGGCAACGTTATCAGTCGCGGCAATCCGCTGATGGAAGCGATCCTCGACCGTGGCCTGCCTTACACCTCCGGTCCGCAGTGGCTGGGCGAGCATGTGTTGGCGGACAAATGGGTACTTGCCGTGGCGGGCACCCATGGCAAGACCACCACCAGCGCGATGCTGGCCTGGCTGCTGGAAGACGCCGGTCTGAATCCGGGGTTTCTGATTGGCGGCGTGCCGTTGAATTTTGGCGTGTCGGCCCGGCTTACGACGTCGAATTTCTTCGTCATCGAGGCCGATGAATACGATACGGCATTTTTCGACAAGCGTTCCAAATTCGTCCATTACCGTCCGCGCACGGCGGTGCTGAACAACCTTGAGTTCGATCATGCCGATATCTTCCCCGATCTTGCCGCTATCGAAACCCAGTTTCATCACCTGATTCGTACCGTGCCCGGTCTTGGGCGCCTGCTGGTCAATGGCCGCGCGGCCGCGCTCGAACGTGTCCTGGCGCGGGGTTGCTGGAGCGAGGTCGAGCGGTTCGGCGTGGCCGGCGGCTGGCAAGCTTTGCCCGCCGGGCAAGCCTCATTGGACCAGTGTTTCCTGGTCGACTACGCCGGTACCTCGGAGGGGCGCGTCGCCTGGGAGGTACAGGGCGACCATAACCGGCTCAATGCACTGGCGGCGGTTGCCGCGGCTCGTCACGTGGGGGTTGTCCCGGCCCAATCGGCCGAGTCGCTGGCGCGCTTCCGCAATGTAAAGCGCCGCATGGAAGTGCGCGGCACGGTCGATGGGGTAACCGTTTACGACGATTTTGCCCATCATCCGACCGCGATCGAAACCACCATCGCCGGGCTGCGTGCGCGTCTTGAGCGTACCGCCGGCGAAGCAGGAACCGCGGAAACCGTCGCTAACCAGATTCGGGGGCCGGGACCGCTTGGCGCATCCGGCCGCATCTTGGCCGTGCTGGAGCCGCGCTCCAACACCATGAAGCTGGGCGTGATGCGGGCGGCCTTACCTGGCAGCCTGGAGCAGGCCGACCTGATCTTCGGTTATGCCGCGGACCAAGGCCGCGATGCGCTGGGCTGGGATCTGAGCGCCGCCCTCGCGCCGCTGGGCGCGCGCGCGCGCGCCTTCGACACCCTGCCGGCGCTGGTCGATGCGGTTGCTGTGGCAGCTCGCCCGGGCGATCAGGTTCTGGTGATGAGCAACGGCGGTTTTGGCGGGGTACACCAGAAATTGCTCGATGCCTTGGCCGCGCGGCCGAAGGCCGGCGCATGATTCTCTACCTGCACGGTTTTCGCTCGTCGCCGCTTTCGTTCAAATCGCGTCTGATCGAAACTCGCTTGAGCGAACTCGGTTTGCTCGCCGGCTGGCATTGCCCGGCGTTACCGGTGTCGCCCAACGAAGCAATCGCCCTGGCCGAACAGACAGTGGCGCAAGCCCAGGCCGCAGGCGATCATAGCGAGGTGACGGTGATCGGCAGTTCGCTGGGCGGGTATTACGCCACCTGGCTGGCGCAACGGCATGGCTGGCGCGCGGTTTTACTCAACCCGGCCACCATGCCGCAAGACGATCTGCGGCATTATCTGGGGGAGCAGCCCTTGTGGCACGGCGGCGGCTCGATTGTGGTCGAGCCGCATCATCTCGATGAGTTGCGCGCCTTGAAAGTGGCGTCGGTGACCCACCCCGAGCGGTATTATCTGATCGCCGCGACCGGCGACGAGGTACTCGACTATCGCGACATGCTGAGTAAGTATGCCGGTGCCAACACGGTTTTGATCCAGGGTGGCGATCATGCGCTCAGCGATTTTCCGCTCTACCTGGACGGCGTGCTGGCATTTTGCGGGATCGTCCCCAAATAACCCCGAGGCTTTTGGCCACTGTTTTTAATCACCGCTTTGGGCCGCCCTTAGGGCCGTTAGACCTCTTAAGGCCGGCAAAATTAAGTAACTCATTTAAGTGATCCATCGGCGTTGAATTGCCTCAGATCGATTGACGCGCCAATGGACACGCATAGCGGCACATCAAAACCCGGGCGCCTGGCTCCTGCGTTTTGACTAGCTAACCGGAACCTCCAGCAGCATTTTTAGCAGAGTAACGAGTGAACGTTTTTTTTGAGGAATCAGGCAGTTTCAAGGCGGGCACCGTGCTGTCCAAGCAAGTCGACGCGTTCCAGGTCGAATTGCCGGGTGGGCGCCGCGCCAAGGTCAAGGGCCGCGATGTGCTGATCGAGTTCGACAAGCCGTCCCCCGGCGAATTGATGCAGCAGGCCGAAAGCCAGGCCGCGCAAATCGATCTCGATTTTCTGTGGGAATGTGCGCCCGAAGATGAATTCCCGTTTGCCGCCTTGGCCGGCGAATATTTCGGTGCGACCCCGGGCCCCGTCGAGCGGGCGGCGCTGGTTTTACGCATGCATGGCTCGCCGGTTTATTTCCGCCGTAAAGGCCGCGGCCAATATCAGCGTGCGCCGCAAGAACAATTGACCGCGGCGCTGGCCGGTTTGGAACGCCGCCGTCAGCAAGCGCTGGCGCAAGTCGCGCTGGAAGACCAGTTGAAGCAGCATATATTGCCCGACTCCATGGTCAAGCTCGCGCTGACATTATTGACCCGGCCGGATAAAAACTCGATCGAATATAAGGCGCTGGAAGCGGCTGCCGGTGCGCTCGGGGTTTCGATGCCGCGTCTGATGCTCGATTGCGGCGGGGTCGAGTCGGCGCGTGCTTTACACGAAGCCCGTTTCTTGTCCGAACATTTCCCGCACGGCATCGGTTTTCCCGAAGTCAGTCTGTCGTTGGCGCTGGACGATTTGCCCGAAGCCGGGGTTGCCGCATTTTCTATCGACGATGTCACCACCACCGAAATCGACGATGCGTTCTCGGTGCAATGGCTCGATGATGGGCGCTTGCGGGTCGGGATCCATATCGCCGCGCCGGCATTGGGTATCGCACGCGACGATATGGTCGATGTGATTGCCCGCGAACGGCTTTCCACGGTCTACGTGCCGGGCGACAAGATCACCATGTTGCCGGGTTCGGTGGTCGATGCCTTTACTTTGCAGGAAGGCGGTTTGCGCCCTGCATTGTCGCTGTACATCATTGTCGATCTGGCGACGTACGAAATTGTGACGACCGAGACCCGTCCCGAACGGGTCTTTATTCAGAGCAACTTGCGCCACAATTTGCTTGATGCCATCGTCACCGAAGAGGCACTGGCCGACGGTAGCGGCGAGTATCCGCACAAGCCTGAAATTACCGCGCTTTGGCCGCTGGCTCAGGCCTTGTTCGAGAAACGCCAGCAGGCGCGTCTCGGTTATGGTCTCAAGCGCGAAGTGCAGCGCAACCTCGATTACAACTTTTATGTCGATGGTGAGCATATCGAGATCCAGCCGCGTCGCCGCGGCTCGCCGTTGGACCTGATCGTCGCCGAATTGGCGATTCTGGCCAACAGCACCTGGGGCGGTTTCCTGGCCGAATACGATGTGCCCGGCATCTATCGCGCGCAACGTGCCTTCGGCCCGATCGCCGGCCCCAAGCGCACGCGCATGCAGACTTCGCCCGCGCCTCATGAAGGTCTCGGGGTGGCCCAATATGCATGGAGCACTTCGCCGCTGCGGCGTTATGTCGACTTGGTCAATCAATGGCAATTGTTGGCCTGCTGCCGGCATGGCGTTGCCGCCAAGCTGGCCGCGCCGTTCAAACCGAAGGATGCCGACCTGTTTGCGGTGGTCCAGGGTTTTGACGATACTTACTCCGCTTATGCCGATCACCAGAACCGGATGGAGCGTTTCTGGTGTTTGCGCTGGTTGCAGCAGGAACATCGCGAGCGCGCGGTGGCGTCGGTGATCAAGGGCGATCTGGTCAGGCTCGACGAGATTCCTTTGATGATGCATGTGCCTGGCTTGGGCGTGCACGCGCGCGGCACCCAGTTATTGCTTGAGATCTCCAATTTCGACGAATTGATGATCGAAGCCTCATGCCGTGTGGTGCAGGTGCTCAACGCGCCGTCGGCTGCGGGCGCCGCGGCACAAGCCGAGGCGGATGCCGGCGACGAGGAGATTGAAGATACCTCGACGGCGGGGGCGCAAAACGACGCAAGCGATGATGCGGCGGATCAGGCCGTCGATCCTGAGGCGCAGAACGACCAGGCGGGGCATGACGCCGGCGACGATGCCGCGCAGGACGCGCAAGTGTCGGGCGAGACCTCCGGCACGGCGGCCGACCCGGCTACGGAAAGTGCGGCCGATGGGCCGCCGCTCGCGGTTTAAGCCGCTCAAGTCATCTACCCACACAAGCCAAAAAGGACCCCTAGCGATGCCGCCCGACGCCCAGACCTCCCGCTATGCGGTCATCGGCAACCCGGTTGCCCACAGCAAATCGCCGCAGATCCATGCGCAGTTTGCGGCGCAAACCGGCGAGCCTGTTGCCTACGAGCGGCGGCTTGCGCCGCTGGATGGTTTTGTCGATAGCGTCAGGGCCTTTATCGCCGAAGGCGGGTGTGGACTGAATGTCACCGTGCCGTTCAAACTGGAAGCGCATCGTCTGGCCGACAGGCTCTCGCCACGCGCTGCCGCCGCCGGCGCCGTCAACACCTTGCGTTTTGATGCCGACGGCATCCTGGGCGACAACACCGACGGCGTTGGTTTGGTGCGCGATATCGAAGACAATCTGGGCGTGGCATTAGCCGGGCGGCGTGTATTGCTGCTGGGTGCCGGGGGGGCTGCGCGTGGCGTGATCTTGCCCTTGCTGGAACGTCAGCCGCTTGAATTGTGCATCGTCAATCGCACCGAAGCGCGCGCGCTGGAGTTGATCGATGCCTTTGCCGCGGCGGCATTTCATGCCGGTTGCCGTTTTTCAGGCGGCGATAAAGGTGCTGCGCGTGGCTCTTTCGAGGTCGTGATCAACGCGACGGCGGGCAGTCTGGACGGCCGCTTGCCGGAGTTCGACCCGGCCGCGCTGGGCAGCGGTACACTGGCATATGACATGATGTATGGCGCGCAGCCTACGGTCTTTATGCAGCATGCGCAAGCTTCGGGCGCGCGCAGCGCCGACGGCTTGGGCATGCTGGTTGAGCAGGCAGCCGAATCGTTTTGGGTCTGGCGTGGCGTGCGTCCCGACAGCCGCCCGGTATTGGCCGCGTTACGCGCAAGTTTGCGAGCTTAGCGCCGGCTTAGGGCAGCAGCACCAGAATTAAAAAATCAAACGGGTGTGACCATGATCAAGTGGATAAAAACGAGTTGGCTGGCCTACTTGGTATCGCTGCTGGCGATTGCCTGGCTTGCCACCCAGCTTTTCTACTTTGTTCAGATCGGTATCTGGACCGTGGTCAATCCTTCGTCGACCGCTTTTATGCGCACCGCGCAATGGCGTTTGTCCAGGCCGCAGCAGGGCCAAGCCGAAATACCGGTGCAACGCGCCTGGGTCCCGTACGAGCAGATTTCACACAACCTCAAGCGCGCCATTATCGCTTCCGAAGACGCCAACTTCGTCAATAACAATGGCGTTGAAGTCGATGCGATCCTGCAAGCCTGGGAGAAGGACCAGCATCGCGGCAAAAGCGCCGCCGGCGGTTCGACGATCTCACAGCAACTGGCCCGCAACCTGTTTTTATCGACCGAGAAGACCTATATTCGCAAAGGGCAGGAGCTGATCATCACGATGATGCTCGAACTCTGGATGAGTAAAGAGCGCATCTTCGAGATTTACCTGAATTCGGTCGAATGGGGCGACGGCGTGTACGGTGCTCAGGCTGCGGCCCAGCACTACTACAAAACCAATGCCAGTAACCTGAGCGTGATGCAATCGGCGCGTCTGGCGGTGATGCTGCCACGGCCGAAGTTTTACGACGCGCATCGCAATTCCGCCTATCTCGCCCAGCGCTCGGGTGTGATCGCCGCGCGCATGGGGGCGGCCGAACTGCCTAAATAGACCGGGGCGTATCCCCTCCGTTGCCGATTTTTACCCGCCTTGCACCGGCGCCTAGCGCCTGCCGTCAGCCGCCGGTACGCCCTGCATAACCCTCAGCGCGGATTCCCGCGTCTCTCGCGCTTCAGCCGCACCGTGGCTATCCGGCTTTGTTGAGCTGGGTTTCCGTACGGTTTTCGTTTGCTCCCATAGCGCAAAAAATCCCATTAAATGAGATGCATATCCACAATTTGAACTATTCTCGTTGGAGAGCCTAGAATCCAATCCATAAAATCAGCAATCGAAATGCGGCGAACGGTAGCAAGCAGCAAGAAGCAGTCGAGCCGCCCGGCGATGCGCACACTAAAAGATGGAGACAGTTTCATGAGTCGGTTCCAGCACGGCGCTGCGTCAGCATTGCGCCAGACCGTCCGGATCATTGCCCGGACCGGTCGCAAGCTATGAAAATTCGTGCGATTACCACGCGTGTCGTGAATGCCGGCATGCGCAACTGGATTTTTGTCAAAGTCGAAACGGATGAGCCCGGTCTGTATGGCTGGGGCGAAGCGACGCTCGAATGGAAGACACGCTCGGTCGTGGGTGCCATCGACGATCTGGCGCCGTTATTGATCGGGCGCGATCCGCGCGATATCGAGCAAGCGGTGCGGGTGCTGCACAAATGGGGCTTCTGGCGCATCGGCGTGATCGGCAGCACAGCCATCAGCGGCATTGAAATGGCGCTGTGGGACATCCTCGGCAAATCGCTGGGCGTGCCTGTCTGGCGCCTGCTGGGCGGCCGCATGCGTGACCGGGTGCGGATCTACACTCATCTGGGTCTGGGCGAACAAAAAGCGGTGTATGAGTCGCTCGATACCGGGTCGTTGCTGGAACGGGCGCAAGCCGTGGTTGAACGCGGTTATCAGGCGCTGAAAGTGGTGTGCATCCCTTACACCCACTACACCGCGACCACCCGCGAATTGGCGCATGTCGACCGCCTGATGCAAGGTTTGCGTGAGACGGTGGGCGACGAGGTCGAAATCATGGTCGATTTCCACGGCCGCTGCGCCTCGGCCGCGGCGGCTTTGCAATATATCGACGTGCTGGCGCCCTACCGGCCGTTCTTCGTCGAAGAACCGCTGCAGCCGGCCGATCAGGCGGGGCTGATCCATATTTCGCAAAAGACCCATGTGCCGCTGGCTACCGGCGAACGGCTGGTCGACCGCTGGGAATTCGACGCCTTGTTCCATGCGCGGGCGATCGCCATTGCCCAGCCCGATCTGTGCCATGTGGGCGGTTTTTCCGAGGCGCGCAAAATCGCCGCTGCCGCTGAAACCGCCGGCATCGGAATTGCGCCGCACAACCCCTTGGGTCCGCTGGCCGGGGTGGCTGCGCTGCACTATGACATCGCGACACCGAATTTTGTGATCCAGGAAGAAATGACGGGTGCCGTACCGTGGTATTGGACCGTGCTGGATAGTCCGATCCAGGTCGAGGACGGCCATTGGTTATTGCCTGACCGGCCTGGGCTCGGGGTCGAAATCAACGAGCAGGTCGCCGCCGAGCATCCCTTCGTCCAGGAATCGTTCCAAACCGATAGGGCGTTTTTGCCCGACGGCACCGTGGTGGATTGGTAATGACAAAACGCATCTCCAGTACCAAGCCTGCCGCGGCCTCCGCCATTTCCGGCGCAGCGGCTGCGGCGGTAACGGTCAAGCGCGGCGCCGGTGCGCAGTTGGGCGCTACGCTGGTGGCGTCGGAAACGGCGGGTGAAGCAGCCGTGCCGCTGGAAATCACTTCGCTCGATACCGCCAAGCAACTCGCCGGTACTCAAACCCTGCTGCGCGGCTTGGCCGTGCTTGAGGCGGCGGCTTCGGGCGCACACGATTTACGTGCCTTTGCGGCGGCCTTGGGCACCACCCGCAGCACCACGCACCGACTGGTCAGCAGTTTGGTTCAGGCACGGTATCTGCGGCAACTTGGCAGTGCTTATTTGCTGGGCCCGAAATTGATCGAATTGGGCACCATCGCGCTGGAACAGATGCCGCTGACCAAGGTGGCGCATCCTCATTTGGAACAGTTGGCCAACGCGACCCAGGACACGATACACCTGGGTGTACGCGACGGTGACGACGTGCTCTACATCGACAAAATTCCCGGTCAACGCGGCCTCGAAATGCGTTCGCGCATCGGCCACAGAATGCCCTTGGCGTCCACCGGAATCGGCAAAGCCATGATGCTCGACCTGCAGCAGACGCAGTGGCGCGATTTATTCGCCGCCTCGTGCCGGACCCTGGCGAGCATGCCTTTCAAACCTGATTTACAGCCTACGCCGGTGGTGTTTATCGAGCGCATGGTGCGTTACGCGGCGGGCGGTTATACCTTCGACCTGGAAGACAACGAAGCTTCGATTCGCTGTGTTGCCGCACCGATACGAGACGCTTCGGGCGCTATTGTGGCGGCATTGTCGGTGGCCAGCACCGTGCCTTATATGTCGCCTGAGCGCATGGATGAACTGATTGCCGTCGTGCAGGCGGAAGCCCGCGCCATTTCGGAAGAAATCGGCTGGCGTGCTCCCCAACCGGCGATTCGCAGGATAAGACGATGACGCAAACCACCCCGACCCTGGTCGGCCAGAATCAGCCTCAAACCCAGGCTCAAGCCGTACTGATCGGCCTCGATTGGGGCACCAGTTCCTTACGCAGCTATCTGTTCGACGCGACCGGCGAGGTGATGGCGTCGGAGGCATTGCCCTGGGGCATTATGCGTTTGCCTAAAGTTGAAGCTGAGGTGGAAACCAAAGCGGAAAGCGCGGGCGATGCCGCCGTCGATCCACGTCGTGCCCCGTTCGAATTGGCTTTCGAGGCAGCCTGCGGTGCCTGGCTTGCACAACAACCGGAATTGCCGGTGATTGCGTGCGGCATGGTCGGCAGTGCCCAGGGGTGGACGGAAGTGCCTTATGTCGAGGGTAAAGTCGATGCGACGGTGCTGGCTCAAGCGATGGTGACCTTGGGCACCCGCCGCAACAGTCAGTTGCATATCGTGCCAGGTGTGCTGGAGCGGGGGATTTTGCCGAATGTGATGCGCGGTGAGGAAACCCAGATTGTCGGTGTGAGTCTGACCCGCAGCCATCGTGCGGCCGGCACGGCGGGCGAAGCACCGGACTCGGCCCCGACGCTGATCGGCTTGCCGGGAACGCATGCGAAGTGGGCTTTGTCCGAAGGTGGGCGGATCGGCCATTTCGATACCTTCATGACCGGCGAAGTGTTTGCCATCTTGCGCGATCATTCGATTTTGGGGCGCACCATGGCGCCCGTCGCAAGCGGGGCCAATGCCGCAGCGGACGCCGAGGCGGCCAATGCCGCATTCCTGCGCGGCATTGCGGTGGCGCGCAGCGAATCCGACGCCAGTTTGCTGGCGACGATTTTCAGTGTGCGCACCCTGGGTTTGACCGGCCAACTTGAGGCCGGACAACAAGGCGACTACCTGTCGGGTTTGTTGATCGGTAATGAATTAATCAGTCTGGAACAGCGTTTGTCGCGGCAAGATGGTTTTCTGCTGCATCAGCGCAGTATCGTCCTGTCCGGCGAAGCCGGACTCTGCGAACGCTATCGCACGGCCCTCGCAGCGTTCGGTTGCACGCAGATCAGTTTGGCTCGCGACGCCACCGAGCGCGGTCTTTGGCATATCGCCGTCCATGCCGGTCTGGTGGCCGCCGCGGATAACGGCATGCCGGCCTCGATCCACACCGGCGTACCTGCGGCGGGCCCCCACACCACCACGGAGTTTGCACCATGAACCCAGTATCCACAGGCGCTGCGACTGCCGCCACCGCTGCCACGCAAAGCTCCGCCTTTCAGCGTGCTTTTGCGAGTTGCCCGCTGGTTGCAATTTTGCGCGGGATCCAACCGGCCGAAGCGGTCGATATCGGTTTGGCGCTTTATGAAGCCGGTTTCCGTTTGCTTGAAGTACCGCTGAATTCGCCCCAGCCTTTGCTCAGCATCGCCGCTTTGCGCCGCGCGCTGCCGGCCGACGCGGAAATTGGCGCCGGCACGGTACTGGATGTCGCAGCCGTAACCCAGGTGGCCGAGGCGGGTGGCAGCTTGATTGTGATGCCGCATAGCGACGCCGCCGTGATTCAAGCCGCCAAGGCGGCCGGCATGGGCTGCACGCCGGGCGTCGCGACGCCGACCGAAGCTTTTGCCGCGCTCAAGAACGGCGCTGACGCGCTGAAGATGTTTCCTGCCGAGCAATTGGGGCCGGTGGTGGTCAAAGCTTGGCGCGCCGTGATTGCGCCGCATATTCCTTTGCTTCCGGTGGGCGGTATCACGCCGGACAATATGGTGACCTTTGTCAATGCAGGAGCCTCGGGCTTCGGCCTGGGCTCGGCGCTGTATCGCCCTGGCGACACCGCCGCTGACGTGGCACGGCAGGCACGCAGCTTTGTTGCGGTTTGGCGCACGCTGAGCGACACGCAAGGAAGCCGTTCGTGAAGCGCCTGGCGCACCAGGTGGCGATGGTGACCGGCGCCGGGCAGGGCATCGGGGCTGCCATCGCCCATGCGTTTGCCCGTGAGGGTGCGGCGGTGGTGCTGGCGGAGTTGAACCCGCAACGCGCCGAACATGTTGCCGCGGAGCTACGCGCGCTGTATGAGGTGCCGGTGTTGGCATTGACTACCGATGTAACGCAGGCGGATGCGGTGGCGCGGGCGGTGGAGACGGCCAGCCGTGAGTTGGGAGTGATAGACGTCCTGGTGAATAACGCCGGGATCAATGCCTTTCACGATCCTTTGCGCATGACCGAAAGCGAGTGGCGTGCCTGTTTCGCAGTCGACCTCGACGGCGTATGGCATGGCTGCCGTGCGGTATTGCCGGGCATGTTGGCTGCCCAGCGCGGCAGCATTATCAATATTGCTTCGACCCATAGTTTCAAGATTATCCCCGGCTGTTTCCCTTACCCGGTGGCCAAACATGGCGTGATCGGACTGACCCGCGCCTTGGGCATCGAGTATGCGGCGCGGGGTGTACGGGTCAACGCGATTGCGCCGGGGTATATCGAGACCGCACTGGTGCGCGATTGGTGGGCGGAACAAGCCGACCCCGAACAAGCGCGCCGCGAGACCCTGGAACGGATTCCGCAAAAGCGCATCGGCACACCGGAAGAAGTGGCAATGACGGCGGTATTTCTCGCCTCGAATGAAGCCACTTTTATTAATGCGAGCTGCATCACCATCGATGGTGGTCGCAGCGAGTTGTATCACGAGTAGGCAAGCAGGAAAAAACCAACACTCGATCGAGGTGTATCAAGTGTGATTAAACGGTGAACGGGCCGCAGTTCACTGGAGCATAAAAAAATGCGGCAACCCCCATCACGATAGACAGGAGACACAAGATGAAAAGAAGTATGCTCGTTTTGGCACTGGCCGCCGCCTTTGGCGTGCTGCCCATCGTCGCTAGCGTGGCGCAAGCCGCCGAGCCGGTCAAAATCGGTTTTCTGGTGAAGCAACCGGAAGAACCGTGGTTCCAGGACGAATGGAAATTCGCGGAGCAAGCCGCCAAGGAAAAAGGTTTTACGCTGGTCAAGATTGGTGCCGTGAGTGGCGAAAAAGTCATGAGCGCGCTGGATAATCTGGCCGCTCAACAAGCTCAGGGTTTTATCATCTGCACGCCTGACGTCAAGCTCGGACCGGGCATTGTGGCTAAAGCGAAGGCCGATCACCTGAAGATGATGACGGTCGATGACCGCCTGGTCGACGGTAAGGGCAATCCGATCGAAAGCGTGCCGCATATGGGCATCTCCGCGATCAATATCGGCAAACAAGTCGGGCAGGGTATTGCCGATGAGATCAAGGCGCGCGGCTGGAATCCGGCCGAAGTCGGTGCGATCAAGGTGTCGTTCGAGCAATTGCCGACCGCGCACGACCGTACCCAAGGTGCAGTTGACGCGCTGCTGGCTTCGGGTTTCCCGAAAGCCAACATTATCGATGCGGCACAAGCCAAGACCGATACTGAAAATGCTTTTAACGCTGCCAATATCGCCATCACCAAGAACCCGCAATTCAAGCACTGGGTAGCTTTCGGTCTGAACGACGAAGCTGCGCTGGGCGCGGTGCGGGCGGCCGAAGGACGTGGCTTCAAGGCTGACAACATGATTGCGATCGGTATCGGTGGTTCGCAGTCGGCGTTGAATGAATTTGCCAAGCCGACGCCAACCGGCTTTTACGGTTCGATCCTGATCAGCCCGAAACGCCATGGCTATGAAACCTCGACGGATATGTACACCTGGATCACGGAAAACAAGGAACCGCCGTTGCTGACCTTGACCACCGGGATGCTGATGAAGCGTGACAATATCCACGAAGTACGCAAGGAAATGGGTCTCGAGTAAAGCGGGAAGGCTGGGCCTGATCGAATTTGGGCCGGGTCCCGCCTCCCGGCGCCGCAGTCGCGATGGAACGATGCCGTCGCGGCTGCGGCGCCGGGGTTTGGCAATATGTGCAGGCGGTGCGGTCAGTCTGTGAGACTGACGTCTGCGGTGTGGATTGAGTGTGGAGGCAATGTGTCAGCGACGCTTCAGTTTGACAATATCGGTAAGGTCTTTCCCGGCGTGAAAGCGCTCGATGCCGTCTCGTTTACAGTGAATGCCGGTATGGTGCACGGCCTGATGGGCGAAAACGGTGCGGGTAAATCGACCTTATTGAAAATTCTCGGCGGTGAATACCAGCCCGATAGCGGAACCCTGCTTCTCGATGGGCAGCCGCAGCGTTTCTCCAGTGCCGCGAGTTCGATCGCGGCCGGCATTGCTGTGATCCATCAGGAATTGCAGTACGTACCCGATCTGACGGTTGCCGAGAATCTGCTGTTGGGCCAGTTGCCCAATCGCTTGGGCTGGGTCCAACGCAAGCAGGCCAAACAATTTGTCCGGGAAAAACTGCAGCAGATGGGTGTGGATCTCGATCCCAACAGCAAGCTCAGGGCCTTGTCGATTGCTCAGCGCCAGATGGTCGAAATCTGCAAGGCGCTGCTGCGCAATGCCAAGGTCATCGCGCTGGACGAACCGACCAGTTCTTTATCCCATAGCGAAACCGAAGTCCTGTTCAAGCTGGTGCGCGCGCTGCGTGCCGAGGGGCGGGCGCTGATTTACATCTCGCACCGGATGGACGAGATTTATGCCTTGTGCGATAGCTGTACGATTTTTCGCGATGGCCGCAAAGTGGCGTCGCATGAAAAAATGGAAGACGTGACGCGCGATATGCTGGTGAACGAGATGGTCGGGCGCCGCATTGCCGATATTTATAGCTACAGCCCGCGCCCGGCCGGTGCGGTGCGTTTGGCGGTGAAACACATCGAAGGCCGCGCTTTGAAAGAAGCGGCTGCGTTTGAGGTGCGAGCCGGCGAGATCGTCGGCTTTTTCGGTTTGGTCGGTGCCGGCCGTAGTGAATTGATGCGCCTGATTTACGGTGCGGATAAAAAAACCTCGGGCGAGATCGAGGTCGACGGCGTGGCTTTGAAGATTCGCCGTACCGGCGACGCGATACGCGCCGGCATCGTGTTGTGTCCCGAGGATCGCAAGGAAGAAGGCATTATTGCCTTGGCTTCGGTATCGGAAAACATCAACATTAGTTGCCGCCGCAATTTCCTGCGCGCCGGGTTTTTCCTCAACCATAAACGTGAAGCCGATACCGCCGACTCGTTTATCCAGCGCCTGAAAATCAAGACTCCGAGCCGGCGTCAGAAAATCCGGCTGCTGTCGGGCGGCAATCAGCAAAAGGCGATTTTGTCGCGCTGGCTGGCCGAACCCGATTTGAAGGTGGTGATTCTCGATGAACCCACACGCGGCATCGATGTCGGCGCCAAGCATGAAATCTATAACGTGATTTACGAACTGGCCCAGCGCGGCTGCGCCATCATTATGGTGTCCAGCGAATTGCCCGAGGTATTGGGCGTGTCGGACCGGGTCATTGTCATGCGGCAAGGACGCATTGCCGGCGAATTGCCGCGCGCCCAAGCCAATGAACAACGCATTCTGGAATTGGCCTTGCCGTCGTAGGTCATGACGGGCGGTATATGCCGCAGGCTCCGGAAAGTAAAGAACAGGATGGTTTGGCGGGCATCAGCCCGTGGCAACAGTCCTTAAGATATGGCAGAAGTCAGGAGACGGAAAATGGAAGCACAAGATAATTTAGCCGCAGCTAACAAAACCACGGCGCCGGAGACGGCGACGGCGGCAACCACGGCGGCGATCCGCAATAAGTTTGCCTGGAGCAAGCACGTTGCGGAATACAGCCTGATCCTGATTTTTATATTGATGTTCGGCACGGTGTCGCTGACCGTCGATCACTTTTTCTCGATCGAAAATATGCTGGGTCTGGCCTTGTCGATTTCGCAAATCGGGATGGTCGCTTGCACCATGATGTTCTGCCTGGCGTCCCGCGATTTCGACTTGTCGGTGGGTTCCACCATCGCTTTTGCCGGGGTGTTATGCGCGATGGTGTTGAACGCCACCGGCAGCACTTTTATCGCGATTATCGCCGCGGTCGCCGCGGGTGCCGCGATTGGTTTTGTCAACGGTGCGGTGATTGCCTATCTGCGCATCAATGCGCTGATTACCACGCTGGCCACCATGGAAATCGTGCGTGGCCTCGGTTTTATCGTGTCGCACGGACAAGCGGTCGGCGTTTCGTCGGATAACTTTATCGCGCTGGGCGGGCTGTCGATGTTCGGCATTTCCTTGCCGATCTGGGTCACACTGGTCTGTTTTATCGTGTTCGGCGTGCTGCTGAATCAAACCGTCTACGGCCGCAATACCCTGGCGATCGGCGGTAATCCCGAGGCTTCACGGCTGGCCGGGATCAACGTCGAACGCACACGGGTGTATATTTTCCTGATTCAGGGCGCGGTAACGGCGCTGGCAGGGGTGATTCTGGCCTCGCGGATCACCAGCGGGCAGCCGAATGCGGCGGAAGGTTTCGAACTTAACGTGATCTCCGCCTGCGTGCTGGGCGGGGTTTCGCTGCTGGGCGGCCGGGCCACGATTTCCGGGGTGATTATCGGGGTGCTGATCATGGGCACGGTCGAAAACGTGATGAACTTGATGGACATCGACGCCTTCTACCAGTATCTGGTACGCGGCGCGATCCTGCTGGCAGCGGTGTTGCTGGATCAATTGAAAAATCGCGGCGGCCGGGATTAACCGTTTCCAGTTCAGGCCAGGGTTAACGATTGCATTGCTATTTAACGATTGCATTCCGGCGCTTTAACGATTGCATTCCTATTTAATGTTTAAGGATGTTTATGTCGTCTTCCGTCACTTCCGTTACGCCAGGCTCGACCGCCAACCCCAGCCAGTCGGCGCGCTACGCCGCCTACCCGAGTCTCGCCGGCCGCACGGTGCTGATTACCGGCGGCGCGACGGGTATCGGCGCGACCCTGGTGGCGCAATTTTTTGCCCAGGGGGCAAAAGTCGGTTTTATCGATATTGCGCAAGCCGCCGGAAATACGCTGCAACAACAATTGGCTGAAGAGGCCACGCTGCGCGCAGGCACTGTCGCGCCGCATTTTGTGGCCTGCGACCTGACCGATATTGACGCGTTGCGCCAGGCCATCGGCCAGATCCGCAGCCGCTTCGGCGCCATCGGCATTTTGCTGAACAATGCCGCCAACGATACGCGTCATACGCTGGAATCGGTGACGCCGCAATCATGGGATGCCGGTATCGCGGTGAATATACGGCACCAATTTTTTGCCGCGCAAGCCGTGGCCGAAGATATGAAGCAATTGGGCGGCGGCTCGATCGTCAATTTCGGTTCGACCAGTTGGATGCTCAAGCAAGGCGGGATGCCCGTCTACACCACCTCCAAGTCGTCGGTCCAGGGGCTGACGCGCAGTCTGGCGCGCGACCTCGGACCCTTCGGCATCCGCGTCAATACCCTGGTGCCGGGTTGGGTCATGACCGAGCGGCAAATCACCTTGTGGCTGAACGATGCGGCGCGGCAGGATATTGCCCGCGGCCAGTGCATCAACCAATTGCTGCAACCTGACGATATTGCGCGCATGGCCTTGTTCCTGGCGGCGGACGATAGCGCGATGTGTACCGCGCAGGACTTTATTGTCGACGGCGGTTGGGTATGACGGCCGCCTCGGCCGGCTTGGTGCATGACCTGGGTCACCAATTGGGTGAGGGCGTGACCTGGTGCCATCGGAGTCAGGCGTTTTACTGGACCGATATCGAAGGCAGCGCCTTATATCGCGATTCGCTCGATGGCCGGGCACCGCATTGCTGGCCCTTGCCGGAGCGTTTATCCAGCTTCGCTTTGTGCGAGGACAACCGCTATTTGCTGCTGGGCCTGGCCTCCCAGCTCGCATTTTTTGAAATCGCCACGGGGGTTTTGACGCCGCTGGTCAAGATCGAAACCGACTTGCCGACGCGTCTGAACGACGGCCGGTGCGATCGTGAAGGCCGTTTTGTCTTCGGCACCATGGACGAAACGCCGCAGCACCCGAAAATCGGCGGTTTCTACCGGCTTAATCGCGATTTAAGCCTGGAGCGTTTGCCTTTGCCTCCGGTACAAATTCCGAATAGCATCGGCTTTGCCCCCGAGGGCGGTCTGATGTATTACTGCGATACCTTAAGCCGCACCGTGCGTTGCTGCGATTACAACCGCGCCGGGGAGATTTCCAACGACCGGCAATTCGTCGCATTGACCGATGCCGACGGTTTTCCCGATGGGTCCACCGTCGACGCCCAAGGCGGTCTGTGGAATGCCCAATGGGGCGGCCGGCGGATTGTCCGTTACGGCCCCGACGGCCGGGAGACGCATCGTATCGAAGTGCCGACAGCCCAACCCAGTTGCGTTGCGTTTGGCGGCCCATTACTCGATACGCTCTACATCACCACTGCGCGCGTCGAGCTTGAGGCCGAGGCTTTGCTGACCGACCCTCACGCGGGCGGTATTTTCAGCGTGAAGGTAGCCGCACGCGGCTTGGCGGAATCCCGCTTTGGCGGCGTTCCACCGGGTGTGCCTGCGCAACACAGTCAGTCACGTAGCATGACTCCATCATCATGAGGTTCAGTGCCGGGATCGATCCGCACTATTGTTGAAATCGAGAGGAAGCGCCATGACCACCGCCCATTCCGTATCTGCCGCAGCCAACCGCGTTCATGCCAACTCCAAGGCGACCGCTGAAGGCCCCGTACCCGGCGTGTGCGCGCCAGGCGATGCAGTACGGAGCGAATCCCGGTCGTCATCATCCGGTCGGGCGGGCAGTGTCAAGAAGCGCGCACGCAATCGCTGTATCACGCTTGAAAGCCCTTCGTTACGGATTGAAATCATGCCGGAACTGGGCGGTGGCATTGCCAGCTTCGACTGGTGCGACGGCGACACGCCGGTGCCGATCTTGCGCCGTTGTGCCGACCCCGCCGCCGCCACCGATCCGAATCAACTGGCCTGTTATCCCTTGCTGCCTTTTTCCAACCGGGTCGGCGGCGGCAGTTTTCAACTGGAGGGGCGCCGGGTCACCGTCCCGCGCAATCGCTCCGACGAAAACTTGCCGATCCATGGCGACGGGTGGCTGTCGCGCTGGCAAGTCGAGAGTCGTGAGGCGGGACGGATCAAGCTGAGCCTGGATCGCAGCGGCGAGTTGCCCTACGCCTATCGCGCGGCACAGACTTTCACCCTCGACGGCGCGAGCTTGAGCATCACCCTCGAAATTGAAAATACCGGCGACACCACTTTGCCTTTTGGTTTGGGTTTGCATCCGTTTATCGAACGCGATAGCGATACCTTGGTGGCCGCGCCCGCCAACGGGCTTTGGTTATCGGGCGCGGACTGGTTGTCGACCGAACATGTCAGAACCCCGCCGGCATGGCAGTTCGGGGTGGCGTATCCGTTGCCGGAAGTGCTGGTCAATCATGGCTTTACCGATTGGGCCGGGTGGATGACGGCACATTGGCCCGAGCGCCAATTGATGCTGACGATCCAGGCGGATACCCGTTGTTTTGTGCTGTACACGCCGCCCGCGCAAGACTGGTTTTGTTTCGAACCGGTCGATCACCCGATCAATGCGATGAATCTGGCCGGCGGCGCGGAGACGCATGGCATGACCTTATTGGCGCCGGGAGCCACGCTCGCGCGCACATTCAGCTTGACGGTCGAGCGCACCGGCGAACGGTCGCGACCGGTAGGACGACAGACATTCTTTTCGACACAGGACGATATTCAATGAGTCAAGACAAACAGGACGCCGCAGGCGTCGAGCAAGAGACCACCGGCGGCGCTGACGAACCGCAAAAATTGCGCAGCCAGGCCTGGTTCGGCATTCCCGGCAAGGACGGTTTTATTCACCGCTCGTGGATGAAAAACCAGGGCATTCCGCATGACCAGTTCGACGGCCGGCCGGTGATCGGCATCTGCAACACCTGGTCGGAACTGACCCCGTGCAATGCGCATTTTCGTGAACTGGCCGAATATGTCAAAAAAGGGGTGTACGAAGCCGGCGGTTTGCCGCTGGAATTTCCGGTGATGTCGCTGGGCGAAACCAATCTGCGGCCGACCGCGATGATGTTCCGCAATCTGGCTTCGATGGACGTCGAGGAATCGATCCGCGCCAACCCGATGGACGGCGTGATCCTGCTGGTCGGTTGCGACAAAACCACCCCGGCACTGCTGATGGGAGCGGCTTCCTGCAACCTGCCTAGCCTTGCCGTATCGGGTGGGCCGATGTTGAACGGCCGGTTTCGCGGGCAGATATTGGGCTCGGGAACCGGCGTGTGGCAAATGTCGGAAGCGGTACGGGCCGGCACCTTGAGCCAGCAAGCCTTTACCGAAGCGGAGTCGTGCATGAACCGTTCGCGCGGTCATTGCATGACCATGGGTACGGCTTCAACCATGGCTTCGATGGTCGAAGCATTGGGCATGGGCTTGCCGCACAACGCGGCGATTCCGGCTGTCGATTCCCGCCGTCAAGTTCTGGCCCAACTCGCCGGACGCCGGATTGTCGACATGGTGCGCGAAGACCTGACAATGGACAAAATCCTGACTCGTCAGGCTTTTGAAAACGCGATTCGCACGAATGCGGCGATCGGCGGCTCGACCAATGCCGTGGTGCACTTGATCGCGTTGGCCGGGCGCATCGGCATCGAGTTGTCGCTGGACGATTGGGAACTGGGTTCGGACGTGCCGTGCGTGGTCAATCTGCAACCGTCGGGCGAATACCTGATGGAAGATTTTTATTACGCCGGCGGTTTACCGGCGGTGCTGCGTCAACTCGGCGAAGCCGGATTGCTGCACAAAGAAGCGCTGACGGTTAACGGCAACACGCTGTGGGACAACGTCAAAGACGCCGAAAACTTCGATACCAAAGTGATTACGCCGCAGGAAACACCGTTCAAACCCAGCGCCGGTATTGCCGTGCTGCGCGGCAACCTGGCGCCGAACGGCGCGGTGATCAAACCGTCGGCGGCCACCGCCAGCTTGTTGCAACATCGCGGCCGCGCCGTGGTGTTTGAAAATGTCGAAGAACTGCATCATCTGGTCGACGACGAAACCCTGGACATCGACGAGCACTGCATCATGGTGTTGAAGGGCGCGGGACCCAAAGGTTATCCGGGCTTTGCCGAAGTCGGCAATATGCCGCTGCCGGCCAAGGTATTACGTAAGGGCGTGACCGACATGGTGCGCATCTCGGATGGTCGCATGAGCGGTACGGCTTACGGCACGGTGGTTTTGCACGTGTCGCCGGAAGCGGCGGCGGGCGGCCCGCTGGCACTGGTGCAGACCGGTGACATCATCGAGTTGGATGTGGCCCAACGGCGCTTGCACCTCGATGTCAGCGACGAGGAACTGGCGCGTCGACGCCTAGCCTGGGTCGCACCGGAGTCGCCCAAACGCGGCTACTACAAACTTTACGTCGACCACGTATTGCAAGCCGACCAGGGCGCCGACCTGGACTTTTTGGTCGGGGCGAGCGGCGCCGCGGTGCCGCGCGATTCGCATTAAAATCGGCTGGATGAAATAAGTAGCACAGCGTGTCGTGCAATGCGGCACGCTGGTTTCCTGGCAAGCGGTGACGCTTCCGCCGACGGGCAGGCCACCTTCCCGCCTGGCCAATGCGCTGGTTTTCCACCTGCGGGCGCGGCAATTCTGCGCGCCGGCCGCAGCGTAGGGCCGGCAGCAGGTAAAATGAAGCTTCTCGTCCATCGTTGCGGTGGATTTACCCGCCGCGGCAGCCCATTCAGACCTGACACATGACCTTTATCCAGAGCCTCAACGCCGCTTGGCGCACCAGCGGTTCGCTGCTGTGCGTCGGACTCGACCCTGAACCAGCGCGTTTTCCCGGCACTTTGGCCCAGCGCCCGGAGGCGATTTTTGAGTTCTGCCGCGCTATCGTCGATGCGACCGCACCTTATGTCTGCTCGTTCAAACCGCAGATCGCTTATTTCTCCGCCAACCGCGCCGAAGACCAGCTTGAAGCGCTGATCGCCCATATCCACGAAAAACATCCGGGCCTGCCCGTGATCCTCGACGCCAAGCGCGGCGATATCGGCGCCACCGCCGAACAATATGCCCGCGAAGCCTTCGAACGATTTAACGCCGATGCCGTGACGGTGAATCCGTATATGGGTTTCGATTCGATCGCGCCGTACCTGGAACACAGCGGCCGCGGCGTGATTGTGTTGTGCCGCACCTCGAACGCGGGCGGCTCCGATTTGCAATTCTTGCAAACCGGTACCTCCGCCGCCGCACGTCCCCTATATCAAGTGGTGGCGCAGTTGGCCGCCGAACGCTGGAACGCCAGCGGCCAATTGGCCCTGGTGGTCGGCGCGACCTTCCCCAACGAAATCGCGCAAGTACGCGAAATTGTCGGCGACATGCCCTTGTTGATCCCCGGGGTCGGCGCTCAAGGCGGCGACGTCGAAGCAACCGTCAAGGCCGGGCGCACGGCCAACGGCACCGGCATGATGATCAACTCTTCGCGGGCGATTATTTTTGCCGGGCAGGGCGATGATTATGCTGAGGCGGCGGCATTGGCGGCGTTGCAGACAAGGGATGCGATTAATGCGTTTCGCTGAAGCGAACGGGGTGAACGCAGCTTCACCCTGCCGCGATAAAGTGCCGCTTCAGTTGTAAGCGCGGCTGCCGGCGGGTGCCTTCATTAAGCCAAGGCCGAGACCATCAACTCTCTTTTTCATCCAGCATCGTCAACACCCCGCGCAGCGCATGGGCCGTTGCCTGCACCCGGATCTGCCGCCGGTCGCCCTTGAACACCAGCGTTTGACACAGCGTATGCACCCGGTTGGTCCAGGCGAAGCTGACGGTGCCCACCGGTTTTTGCGGCGAGCCGCCGCCGGGGCCGGCGACGCCGGTGATGGCCAGCGATAGTTGGGCGCGGCTGTTGCGCAGGGCGCCTTCGGCCATGGCGCGTGCTACGGCTTCGCTGACGGCGCCGTGTTTTTCTATCAGTTCGGGCGGCACGCCGATCATCTCGGTCTTGGCCTGATTCGAATAGGTGACAAAACCGCGTTCAAACCAGGCGCTGCTGCCGGAAATATCGGTGATCGCGGCGGATACCATGCCGCCGGTGCAGGATTCCGCGGTGGCCAGGAGCAAACGGCCTTCGCGCAGTCGGTTGCCGACGCGAATGGCGAGCTGGTGAACCACGTTATCTGTATCCATGAGTCTTTTAAAGCAAACCGCAAAAGAGGAAGGCTACATAGACCGCCATGGTGCGCGGTCCAGCAGAATATGCCGCGCCTGGCGCGTGCAGGGGCCGCAGCAGGGCGGCTTTTAGTGACGCCAGACGGCGATCACGATCAACGTCAGAAAAGCCGCGATGGCATCGTCGACCATGATACGCGTGCCGCCGCGTAGTCTGCGTTGGTAATAACGTACCGGCGGCAGCGTGACCGTATCGAAAAAGCGAAACAGCAGGAAAGCGCACAATTGGGTGAGAAACGAGGAAGGCGTGACCATCAGCAACACCAGCCAGAATGCGACCACGTGGTCCCACACGATGACCTGGGCCGGCCCCGGCCGGGTGGTTTGCTGAATCCGCTTGTGGGTATAGCCGGTGATGGCAATCCCCGCGAGAAAGCCGATGCCGATCAGCACGGCCCACTGCAGCGGGTTGAGGTAGCGGTTCAAAATAATAAACGAGGCCCAGCCAAACAGGGTGCCGGTTGCGCCGGGCAGGACCGGCGCGAGGCCGCTGCCCAGGCCCAGCGAAATGGCGTGCAGCGGGTGCGACCACATAAAACGAGCGTCCAGGCCCATCTGCATCGGGTTGCTCGCGGCAAAGGCGTTAGATGTGCCGGCGGCGGGGTCGCGGCCAGGGTCAAGTTCAGTCTGCATCGAAGTGATCGAATCCGTGAAACGTGTTGGTGAGTGTGTCAGGCAGAGGTTTGCCGTCGGCGTCGACCCAGTTGATCAAGGGCCTGGGCCGAGCCGGGGGCGGTTGCGGCGCGGCAAGCACCGCATCACGTATTGTACCGATGCGTGTCAGGGGCAGTGCGAGCGTTGTACTCAGGGCGGCGATGCGTTCGCGCGCGGCCGGCGCCGCGGTAAAGCAGAGTTCGTAGTCGTCGCCGCCCGCGATGGTACAGAGGCGCTGGATTGCGGGCGTTTGCCGGGCCACCGCGGCGGAGCGCGGCAGGGCGTCGATATCGACGCAGGCGGTAAGGCCCGAGCGTTTCAGGATATGTTGCAGGTCGCCGGCCAAGCCATCCGATAGATCCAATGCCGCGTGCGCCAGGCCGCGTAGCGCCAGGCCCAATGCAATCCGCGGCTCGGGGCGCTCCAGCGCGCGGCGCAAGCCGGGCAGGTCGGCGCTGTCCACTTGCCATTCCTGACGGGCGGCCCCCAGCGCCAGCCGCGCATCGCCCAATTGGCCCGAGACCCAGATATCGTCGCCGCTACGGGCGGCGTCACGGGTCAGGGCGCGGCCCGGTTCAATTTCGCCGAAGACGGTGATGCAGATATTGAGCGGCCCGGCGGTGGTGTCGCCGCCGATCAGTTCGCAGGCGTAACGGTCCGCCAGCGCAAACAAGCCTTCGCTAAACCCTTGCAGCCAGGCCTCGCCTGCTTCGGGCAAGGCCAAGGCCAGGGTGAAGGCGCGCGGCTGAGCACCCATCGCGGCCAAGTCCGACAAATTGACCGCGAGGGCTTTATGACCGAGCGCATGGGGCTCGACATCGGCAAAAAAATGGCGGCCGGCCACCAGCATATCGGTCGAAATCGCCAGTTGCTTGCCGGGGGCGGGCATCAGCAGGGCGCAATCGTCGCCGATCCCCAGGGCGGTGTGCGACGGCACGTCCGGCGTCGGCGCGAGCGCCTGCGGGGCGGTATCTGTGTGCAGCCGATGGCTGGCGTCCGTCCGCGGGCGAGTAAAGAAGCGGTCAATCAGGCCGAATTCAGTCAACATGGGGAGCTGCTTTAAACCCTTGCTATAAACCCTGATTGTAAGCGGGGGCAGGGTACGGCTGTTGATTATGTAAGGAATTTAAAGGGATAGCGCGGACAGGGCGGTCTGACCGGCGCCTAGGCCCGGTGGCTTACCCGGGTAATCCTGAGCATTTCGCCGCGAGCGATAAAACGAATGGCGCTACAATGCACTGCATGATTGCATGCAAAATCTCCTGGATTTGCAAGCCCCAAGGTTTCGTAACTACCCAGACCCGCGCAGACTACCTATGTCCACTCCAGTAAACAGCAAGTTACGCGAAGCGGCGCTCGACTATCACGAGTTCCCGACGCCCGGCAAAATTGCCATTGCCGCGACCAAGCAGATGATCAATCAGCGCGATCTTGCGCTGGCCTATTCGCCCGGCGTTGCGTTTGCCTGTGAGGCGATTGTCGAAGATCCGCTGAACGCGGCCCGCTTCACCGCGCGCAGCAATCTGGTGGGGGTCGTCACCAACGGCACGGCGGTACTGGGACTGGGCAATATCGGCCCGCTCGCCTCCAAACCGGTGATGGAAGGCAAGGCGGTGCTGTTCAAGAAGTTCGCCGGCATCGACGTGTTCGATATCGAGTTGAATGAAAGCGACCCGATGAAGCTGATCGAGGTTATCGTCGCGCTTGAACCGACCTTCGGCGGAATCAACCTGGAAGACATCAAGGCGCCCGATTGTTTTGTGGTCGAGCGCGAATGCCGCAAGCGCATGAAGATCCCGGTGTTCCACGACGATCAGCACGGCACGGCGATTGTGGTGGCCGCAGCCATCACCAACGGCCTGAAAGTGGTCGGTAAAGATATTTCCAAGGTGAAGCTGGTCACTTCGGGCGCCGGCGCCGCCGCGCTCGCCTGCCTCGATCTGCTGGTCGACCTGGGCATGCCGCTGGAAAATATTTTCGTCACCGACTTGGCCGGAGTGGTCTATAAAGGCCGCGCCGAATTGATGGACCCGGACAAAGAGCGTTTTGCGCAGCCGACCGAAGCGCGCAAGCTGGCCGAAGTGATGCCGGGCGCGGATATTTTCCTGGGACTGTCCGCCGGCGGCGTACTGAAACAGGAAATGCTGACGCAAATGGCCGAGCGGCCGTTGATTTTGGCGTTGGCCAACCCAACCCCGGAAATTCTGCCGGAACTGGCACTGGCCCTGCGTCCCGATGCGATTTTGGCCACCGGCCGCACCGATTATCCCAATCAGGTCAACAACGTCCTGGTCTTCCCCTTTATTTTCCGTGGCGCGCTCGACGTGGGCGCGAGCACCATCACGCGTGAAATGGAAATTGCGGCGGTTCACGCCGTGGCTGAATTGGCACGCCAGGAACAAAGCGACGTGGTGGCGACCGCCTACGGCATCCAGGACCTGTCGTTTGGGCCGGAATACTTGATTCCCAAACCTTTCGACCCGCGCCTGATTGTGCAAATTGCACCCGCGGTCGCGCAAGCCGCGATGGATTCCGGGGTGGCGACGCGCCCGATCGAAGATATGGATGGGTATCGCGAGCACCTGCAGCAGTTCGTCTATCGCAGCGGCACCATCATGAAGCCGATTTTCACCGCCGCGCGCTCGTGTGAATTGTCGCGTAAGCGCATTGTGTTCTCGGAAGGCGAAGAAGAGCGCATCTTGCGTGCGGTTCAGATCGTGGTCGACGAGAAACTGGCAAAACCGGTGTTGATCGGCCGTCCGGCCGTGATTTTGCAGCGGATTGCGAAATTCGGGCTGCGCTTGACGGTCGACGTCGATTTCACGATAGTGAATACCGATCACGACGAGCGTTACCGCGATTATTGGCAGACTTATCACAAGATGATGTCGCGCCGCGGGATTACCGAGCAGCTCGCCAAGGTCGAGATGCGCCGCCGCTCGACCTTGATCGGCGCGATGATGCTGCACAAAGGTGAAGTCGACGGCATGATTTGCGGCACCATCAGCACTACCCATCGTCATTTGCATTTCCTTGACCAGGTCATCGGCAAACGCGAAGGCTGCAGCGTGTATGGCGCGATGAACGGCCTGATTTTGCCCGGACGGCAGATTTTCCTGGTCGATACCCATGTCAATGCCGATCCGAATCCGGAGGAATTGGCTGAAATCACCATCATGGCGGCCGAGGAAATCCGCCGCTTCGGCATCGTGCCCAAGATCGCCTTGCTGTCGCATTCGAATTTCGGTTCCAGCAATATGCCTTCCGCGCAGAAAATGCGCGATACGCTGGCTATCCTGAAAAAGCGTGCGCCAGAACTCGAAGTGGACGGCGAAATGCACGGCGATTGCGCGCTCGACGCGAAGTTACGCGCCGAAATCCTGCCGGATTCGACCCTGGAAGGCGAAGCCAATCTGCTGGTGATGCCCAACATCGATGCGGCCAATATTGCCTATAACCTGCTGAAAACCGCGGCCGGCGACGGTGTGGCCATTGGCCCCATCTTGCTCGGAGCGGCCAAGCCGGTGCATATCCTGACTCCGTCGGCAACAGTGCGGCGTATCGTCAACATGACGGCGCTGGTGGTGGCTGACGTCTGCGCCAACCGCGAACGGCGCTAACGGCTTTTTGACCCGGCGGGCCGTCTCGGCATCGGGCTGGCGCGCCGGCTGGGCGAAACTTCCTCGGATTGTGCGATGAGGACGTTTCGCCTGGTATTTCCCTCGCATCGGCCCGTTTTGCCCCCTCTGACCCTTCCTTTTGCGTGAGAGCCGCCATGCGGTCAACGCTCCTCTGCTGATTTTTTTCAAAAATTAACCATTCTGCTCAATGGCTTGCTGAGCGAGCTTCCCGACGCCATTTGCGGTTTTTATCGGGCGATTACCGTTCCACATGCCGAAACGAGGATTGATTCGCAAGCAGGATAGCGATAACCTTATGTCTTTAGTGGTAGTGGGCCGTGTCGTACGCAAGTGGTGAAAGCGGGCGTCAGGTAAGCCTTGGGGTAGGCATGGGTAATCTCCGCAGGCGCTTGTGTAGCGGTGTTGTGGCGCTGGTGCTGACGACCGGCGGGCTGAATGCTTTCGCCCCCGAACTGCAAGCAAGCACGCCACCGGTCGGGCGCGCAAATCAGTCTGCGGGGCCGGTCATTGCAGCGTCCGCGCTTCCGCCCGAGGCTTGGAGCACACTGGCGCTGATCCGCAAGAATGGCCCCTTTCCCTATCAAAAAGATGGGATTGTGTTCGGCAACCGCGAGCACCTGCTCCCTCTTATGCCTTACGGCTATTATCATGAATACACGGTTCCGCCGCCTGCAGCCGCGGATGAAACTTCGGCCTTGCAGCAGCGCAGGGTCCGTGACCGTGGCATCCGCCGCATCGTCTGCGGCGGTCAGGCAGCCGGCGTGGCGTGTTATTACACGGCTGATCACTACACCAGTTTTCAACGCATTGTGGGATGAAACGGTATGAGCGATGACATTTATGCGCACGACGCCGGACTCGCAATCGATCCGTTCGGTATGAGCAATAAAAACCTGTTCGATAGCGTCTTGCTGATGCGTGATGGTGCTTATGCCAAAGCGGGCGAGACCGCGGGCCAAGCGCAATCCGGCGGCGAATCAGAGATCTGCGAGTCAGATAGCGATCTCTATGGCGAAGAGGCGAATATGAACCTGTTCAAGACGGTACGACCCAATATCGTGCAGTCTATCCGGGCATTTCGCGTACCCGACTTGGCTGATGAAGCACGTCGTCAGGGCCTGCATTTCTTGTATGCCAGTTGCGCGCATGCGCAAACGAAAGCCGAAGTCCTCGAAATTATTTCGACGTCTTTTCTCTTTCCCAAGAATTTCGGCAAAAATTATGACGCATTGTTCGATTGCCTGACCGACTTGATGGCGAAAGCCGGCCCGCAGCCGGGTTTTGTGGTGGTGCTGGAAGGTTTGCCGGTGGTCGCCAAATTCGACAAGGAAGCACGGGAAACCCTGCTTGATGCATTCCGCGACGCTGCCGAATTCTGGGGCGAAAAGAAAATCACGTTCCGCGTGTTTTATTCGTTTGCTTAAGGCTTAAGGCTCAAGGGTTGCTTGCATGGCTTGTTCGCATACGCTGAGCTTTCAAGCTGGGCGTAAATGCATCCTGCGGGGCCAGATTTGACCCCGCGAGCTTCTTGCCGATGCGGCCCGACACGTCAGCCATCGCACGATGAACCTGATGCCGAGCCGCACCGGACCACGTTGGTTCCGGTTTGAGCGCCGATGTGCCTGCGACCAGGGCTCGCCATACGCCATGCCGCATGGTTACCGCTGGTTGGCCTGCCGCAGCGCTGACATTTACCAGCCGCCCCAACGCGCCGCGAGCGCTGCCAATACCGCGATTCCCGCTGTTTCAGTGCGCAAGATGCGCGGCCCCAGTCCCACCGCAAGGAACCCGCAAGCTCGGGCTTCGTCTTCCTCTGTCTCGGATAATCCGCCTTCAGGCCCGATCAGCAGTATGACCCCGGAAGAAGGGGCCGCCCTTGGCAGGGTGTCGAACTGCTGCGCGCCGCGCGGAGACAACATCAACTTCAAGGCGCCGTTGCCTGGCTTCGACGTGCCGTCGGCTTGCGCCAGCGCGGCCAGCCAATGACGCAGGTCGGCCAGCGGTTCGACTTGCGGCACGCGATTGCGGCCACATTGCTCGCAGGCGGCGCGGGTCAGCGCTTGCCAATGATCGCGGCGTTTGACGGCACGCTCGCCTTGCAGCCGCACCACGCTTTTGGCCGTGGTCAGCGGTAACACCCGGCTCACGCCCAGCTCCACCGCTTTTTCGATCAGCCAGTCCATTTTGTCGCCGCCGGCCACGCCTTGCGCTAGAGTCAAGCTGTAGGGCGGTTCCAGATCTTCCGCTTGAAAACTTCGCAGTTGCGCGCTGGCGTGCTTTTTTTCGAGGCCGACCAGCTCCGCTTCATAAGCGCCGCCTTCACCATTAAATAGCGTAATCATGTCGCCGGTCTGCAGTCGCAGAACCTGCACATGACGTACCACGGCCTCGGGCAGGATGCAGAGTTCGCCGACGGCAAGCGGGGCAGTGACAAAAAAGCGCGGCATGGGCGGATGGTTCGGTAAGTTGCTCAAGGAAATGGGGCGCGGCTGCCGATGCGAATCCGGGCCGGGTCGGTTGGCTCGGACTTCCCCGAACCGGCCGCCGCTCTGGCCGCACCTGCAAATACGATGCTGTGCCGCATTGTAAAGGCTCCCGCGGCGGATATCACGCATCAGAAGCGGCAAGCGGACGGCAAGCAGGCGGGGCGCAGACTTAAAGCGCCGGCGATCCATCTGGTTTTCCCGGCACTGTGCACCGAATGGCGTCAAATAAAGGCAGAAGACGGATCTTCGCGCCCGCGCGCCGAGCGGCGGTCCTATTCTGTTAGAATAACGCCCTTTGTGGCCCTGACTTTTCGGGTTTTCTGGCCCGCTGTTGAAAGCTCAGGGTTTTATGCTCAAGGCATCAGCTTGGTCGGTCTCCAGACGGGGTCGGGCGGGCGGTGTCACTTGTTGAGCGCCTGCCTTCGGACCCACTATGACGACCCAGCCGACCACTCAAACAGCCCTGATGGCCAATGCGATCCGCGCACTGGCTATGGATGCTGTCCAGCAAGCCAATTCCGGTCACCCCGGTATGCCGATGGGCATGGCCGAAATTGCCGTGGCGCTGTGGCATCGCCATCTCAAACACAACCCGGTCAATCCGCACTGGCCGGACCGCGATCGTTTTGTCTTGTCGAACGGTCATGGTTCGATGCTGCTGTATTCGCTGCTGCACCTGACCGGTTACGATCTGCCGCTGGAAGAACTGAAAAACTTCCGCCAGATGCATTCGAAGACTCCGGGCCACCCGGAACTCGGGGTTACGCCCGGCGTTGAAACCACCACCGGCCCCTTGGGCCAGGGCTTGGGTAATGCGGTCGGGATGGCGCTGACGGAAGCCCTGTTGGCGGCGGAATTTAATGTCGACGGTCTGAAAATCGTCGATCACTACACCTATGTCTTTCTCGGCGACGGCTGCCTGATGGAAGGCATTTCGCACGAATCCTGTTCGCTGGCCGGCACGCTCAAGCTCGATAAGCTGATCGCCTTGTACGACGACAACGGTATTTCGATCGACGGCCATGTTGAACACTGGTTTGCCGACGACACCCCAAAACGCTTCGAAGCTTACGGCTGGCACGTGATTCCCAATGTCGACGGGCATAACGTCGACGCCGTCGATGCCGCTATTGCCGAAGCCAAAAAAGCCGGCAAACCGACCCTGATTTGCTGCAAAACCGTGATTGGCAAGGGCTCGCCCAACAAGGCCGGCAGCCATGATGTCCACGGTGCCGCCCTGGGCGCCGCGGAAATCGCGGCGACGCGTGCCGCACTGGGTTGGACCGCCGAGCCGTTTGTGATCCCGGCCGAGGTCTACCATGCGTGGGACGCCAAGACCCCCGGCATGCAGGCGCAAGGCGCATGGCAAAAGATTTTCGACGCCTACCGCGATAAACACGCGGATAAAGCGGCTGAGTTCGAGCGGCGCGTGAGCGGCGCGTTGCCGGCCAACTGGGTCCAGGCCGCCAACGATATCGTGATGCGTACCCACGACAAAGCCGAAACCGTTGCCACCCGTAAAGCCTCGCAGCAGACCATCGAGGCACTGGCCGCCGTGCTGCCTGAGTTGGTCGGCGGTTCGGCCGATTTGACCGGTTCGAACCTGACCAACTGGAAGGCGTCCAAACCCGTACGCGCCGGCCAGAACGGCATCGAATGGGGCAATCATATCAACTACGGTGTGCGCGAATTCGGCATGAGCGCCGCGCTCAATGGGATGGTGCTGCATGGCGGTTATATCCCGTTTGGCGGCACCTTCCTGACCTTCTCCGATTACAGCCGCAACGCCATCCGCATGGCGGCGTTAATGAAAATCCGCTCGCTGTTCGTGTTTACTCACGACTCGATCGGGCTCGGCGAAGATGGCCCGACCCATCAGTCGATCGAACACGTTTCGAGCTTGCGCCTGATCCCGGGGCTGGATGTCTGGCGTCCGGCCGACACCGTCGAATCGGCCGTGGCATGGACCGAATCGATTCAGCATAAGGGTCCGAGCTGCTTGATTTTCACGCGTCAGAATTTGCCTTTTGTGCCGCGTAACGATGTGCAACTGGCTAATATCAAGCGTGGCGGTTATGTGGTGCGCGACTGGAATGAAGAGATTCCGGCCCGCAAGATTATCCTGATCGCGACCGGTTCCGAGCTTGAGTTGGCGATGGCGGCGATTGAGCCCTTGGCGCGTGAAGGGATTGGCGCCCGTGTGGTGTCGATGCCGGCTACCTCCGTGTTCGACCGCCAGGACGCTGAATGGCGCGAACGAGTATTGCCGCACGGTGTGGCGCGAGTGGCGATAGAAGCCGGTGTGACGGCGTTCTGGCACAAATATGTCGGCCTGGACGGCGGCGTGGTCGGGATCGATACGTTTGGCGAATCGGCACCGGCCGGTACGCTGTTCAAGCATTTCGGTTTTACCGTCGAAAACGTGATTGCGACGGCAAAAAAAGCACTCGGTTAAGCCTGCTGCCGGACCGGCCTCGCAGGGGGCCGAACCGGCCTGGCGAATTTTTCGATATTTCGTTAAATAGGAAGAGGAGATAAAACCATGACAGTTCGCGTTGCAATTAACGGCTATGGCCGGATCGGACGTAACACGCTGCGCGCCTTGTACGAGGGCGGCAAAAAGCACGATATCGAAATCGTTGCCATCAACGACCTCGGCGACGCCAACACCAACGCTCACCTGACGCAATACGATACGGCCCACGGTCGTTTCCCGGGCACCGTCACGGTTGAAGGCGATTACATGGTGGTCAACGGCGACAAGATCCGCGTGCTGGCCAACCGTAACCCGGCTGAGCTGCCGTGGGGTGAACTGAAGGTCGACGTGGTGATGGAATGCACCGGCTTTTTCACCACCAAGGAAAAGGCCAGCGCCCATTTGAAGGGCGGCGCGAAGAAAGTCATTATCTCGGCACCCGGCGGTAAGGATGTCGACGCGACCATCGTCTACGGCGTGAATCACCAGATCCTGAAAGCCAGCGACACTGTCATCTCGAATGCGTCCTGCACCACCAACTGTCTGGCGCCGCTGGTCAAGCCGCTGAACGACAAAATCGGCGTGGTGAGCGGTTTGATGACCACGGTCCATTCCTACACCAACGACCAGGTGCTGACGGACGTTTATCACGAAGACCTGCGCCGCGCCCGTTCGGCCACGCACAGCATGATCCCGACCAAGACCGGTGCTGCTTCCGCCGTCGGCCTGGTATTGCCGGAACTGAACGGCAAGCTCGACGGTTACGCGATTCGTGTGCCGACCATCAATGTGTCGCTGGTCGACCTGTCGTTTATCGCCGCACGCGATACCACCGTCGAAGAAGTCAACGCCATCCTCAAAGAAGCCGCGGATGGCTCACTCAAAGGTATCTTGGCCTACAACACCTTGCCGCTGGTGTCGGTCGACTTCAACCATAACCCGGCTTCGTCGAGCTTCGACGCCACCTTGACCAAGGTCAACGGCCGTCTGGTCAAAGTGTCGAGCTGGTACGACAACGAATGGGGTTTCTCGAACCGCATGCTGGACACGGCGGTTGCGCTGGCGAATGCGAAGTAAATAAAAGGCTGTAGCGGTATAAGCGCCGGGGCAATGTCGGTTGATATTGCCCCGGCGTTTTTTTATTACATAGGGGGTAGTCTCAACCCCAGTGCCTTGAATCTGGCCCCCAAGCTGGGGTGCGTGGAAAGCAGATCCCCGATTAAAGATCCACCTGATCGAAGGCGGATTTCATCAGGGTTATAAAAATATGCTGCTTGCCGGACGCTTTCATGCGATGTTTTTTTGTACAAAGCCGCATATTCGTAACGGTTTTCAGTATGGTCTACGTGGATCTTGAGCAGCGCGTTGGCCAGAGGCTGGTTGGTACGCATCAGTTCCACGCAGCCCGCATCGGCCATGAATTCTCGAGCACGACTTAAGTAAGGCAGCGTGAACATATAGAAGATACGTAGGAAAAAACGCAATGCCAAAATTATCAATATAAATATACCGCCGTCAGCCGAATTTTTATCGGCGCGACGTCCAGATTTGGGCACGACTTGCAAAAAAAATAAATCCAGCGCCATCAAGCTGATGTTAGCCAATAAAGAGGCGGTCAGATTTAATTTGATATCCAGATGGCGGATGTGGGTGATTTCATGGGCCATCACTGCCTGGAGTTCATCGCGATTCAGTTTTTCCATCAGGCCGCGTGTAATCGCCAGCATCGCGGATTTTTCACTGTAGCCGCTGGCAAATGCATTCATATAAGCGGCTTCAATAATAAAAACCCTGGGCATGTAGCGTAACTTCGCCGCGATCTTCATTTCGTCGACCGCGTTATAAAGTTGTTTGTCGCGTGGGTCCTGACTTTTGCCGACACGGAATATTTCGTGAGATTTTGTGCCTAGCAGCATCAATCGGTCATATAAGGCATAGCTCGCCCACAATGAAGCCGCGGCAAATAGCAACATGAGCAGCGTGACCAGCGGAAAGATTTGAAAATGAAGCAGGCCAAAAAGAATTGTGCCGAGTTCCATATCGGGGTGTCTTTTTCCATAACGCGCCATATCGCCAAGCATGCCGATTCCGAGATAAATCAGGAAAAACATACCGATCACGACGATTGTTTTTTGCTGATTGCGCCGCAGAGCCTGGCGCCAATCCGTGGTTTGGCGGGCGCGGCGATTGATGTTTCCGGGTTGCATAAGGCAGGAATTTATAGCTTGACTGTATATGATTCCTGCTCTGAAATTTTTTCCTGACTGAGTTGCCAGTAATTAAAATTAAAGTCCAATTTAGCTGAGAAACAGGATGTAATCAAATTGGAGGGAAAAGAATTTTTATTGGCATAATAAACTTCTATGCTGTCGTTATAAGCTTGTTTGGCATAAGAAAGCTTGTTTTCGGTGCTGACAATTTCTTCTTGTAATTGCATGCAATTTTGATTGGATTTTAGTTCTGGATATTGTTCGAAAACCATATGAATATTCGATGCAATGTCCGAAATTTTATTTTCCGCGTCGATCCGGCGCTTGTCATTTCCGGTCGATTTCGCTTGTTGTGCCTGGTTTCTCAATGCAACAATATCTTTCAGTGTGCTCTGCTCGAAATCCATGTATTTTTTTACTACATTGATCAACGATTCGAATATTTTTAAGCGTCGATCCAACTGGATGTCGATTTGTTTTTGACTATTGCGAACCGTTTCAATTTGGGTAATCAAGCGATTGTAAAGTCTGATGATTACGGAAATTGAGACGATTGCGATCACAATCGCGAGTGCAAGATGTTGTTTCATTATTTATTCGTAATTGGCTAATGGCTTGGGGTAACGCCATGCAACGCGATGGGGCGGCCGCATGGCGCTTGGGGCGTCAACAAAGGCGATCCACCGGCGACCTGGCACAGCGCGATCGCATGAAGCAAATTGACCGCGCAACATTTTTTATTGCGCATGCTGCGGAGTAGTGTGATGGGGATTTTGTCGCGGAGTGCGCATTATTATTAAAATAAGACTAAAGCACACCTGGCGCAGCGTCAGATAAAATCGCTGCGATATTATTTAATTCGGTAAATCAATGATTCCAAATCGGGGCGCAGGCGTTTGAGAATGGTGCCGTTGCAGATTTTTCGCAATATTTTTTTAAAATTTCAGGCCGGCATGAACCGCGACGCATCTGCGGTTTTCCGCTTCGCACTTTTTGCTGGGTAGCTTGCGGCGCGAGCGATAAGATCTGCCTCTGTGTTTAATTTTTAAAAATGACGCGCAATCTAAAAACCGCCGTCTGGCCCAGGCCGTGACAGCGGTTTTTTTGCTGCATCGACCTATGCTTCGGTCGATTCGATCATTTCCTAATTTTTCCGATTGGGGCACTTTTCCCGGCGGCAGGTGCCGTACAACGACAGCGCATGCTCATGCAGTTCAAAACCGCGCTGTTTGGCGATCAATTGCTGGCGGCGCTCAATTTCGGCGTCGTAGAATTCTTCCACCAGACCGCAATCGATGCAGACCAGGTGATCGTGGTGCGAGCCTTCATTCAGCTCGAACACGGCCTTGCCCGATTCGAAATTGCTGCGGCTGAGCAAACCGGCTTGCTCGAACTGGGTCAACACCCGGTACACTGTCGCGAGTCCGATATCGAGCTCCTCGTGTAACAGGTGTCGATAGACGTCTTCCGCCGTCAGATGCCGGATGGTGCTGTTCTGGAAGATTTCAAGAATTTTAAGGCGCGGTAATGTCGCCTTGAGGCCGATGTTTTTCAGATCCGAGGGATTCGTCATCGCGGGGCGAGCCTAGAGTACAATACGAAGCCCCAATAATAATGGGTTTTAGGCTTTTACTGTCAGAATCAAATCAGCGCGGTTCGCGCGGCAAGTGGGTGAAATGACTTCAAAATTCAAGTTTGACTTGACTGGACGCCTCGCTGGACACCGCGCCGGGCATGGTATCGGGCTGTTGGCAGCCGTGGCGGCGTTGGGCGCCATGGCCGTTACCGGCTGTTCGACCTATAACAGTGCGACCCAACTGGTCGCACAACACATCACGCCTTATCGTGTCACCGTGGTGCAAGGTAACTTTGTGTCCAGTGAGGCTGCGGCCAAGCTGCAGGTGGGGTTGAGCCGCAACGAGGTCCGGTCGGTGCTGGGTACGCCGCTGTTGACGGACATGTTCCACAACGATCGCTGGGACTACCTGTTCTACTTCAAACGCGGCGCCACCGAAGTGGTGCAGCAGCGTGAGTTGATCGTCTATTTCGACGGCGACAAGCTGGTGCGCTGGACCGGGGCCGAAAACCTGCCGTCCGAATTGGAATTGCTGGCTGAAATCGACGGCGACAAACGTAGCGCGAAATCGCTGGCGGCTGAACGCAAAGCCAAAGCCGCAGCCGCGGCGTCGGCGGCAGCCGCCAATGCCGCGGCGGTCGCGACCCCGGTTGCCGCAGCCTCGGCCACCACGGTGGCGCCGGTCGCGGACAGCTCCAATTCGACCAGCGGCAGCTTCGGCTTACGTTCGCCGGCAGCGCCGATTGGCGCCTCGGCGGTGTCGACCGACCATACGTCACAGCAGTTCGCCTTGCCGACTCAGGCGCCGGCGAATGCGCCTGGCGGTGGTTTGAGCAACTAAGCTGAGTTAGCAAGCGGTTTCAGCAAGCTGTGTCAGCAAGCTGAGTTACGCCGTGAGGTAACTCAGTTGAATAACCAGCGGTCCGTATAGACCTCGTGCCGAGTTCGACAAGTTCATGAAAATTGCTATTGCAGGCGCTTCAGGCCGGATGGGCCGGATGCTGGTTGAAACGGTACTGGCCCATGCGTCGGCTGAGTTGGTCGGGGTCCTGGTTCGCCCCGGCAATGCGTTGGTGGGGCAGGACGCCGGGGCTTTTGTCGGGCGTGAGACGGGGGTTCGTATCACCGACGATGCCGATCGCGCACTCGCCCAGGCGCAATACCTGATTGACTTTACCCGGCCGGAGTCCACCCTGGCCTATTTGGCCGTGGCGCGCCGCTATGGGGTCAAGCTGATCGTCGGCACCACCGGTTTCAGCGAAGCGCAAAAGGCCGAATTGGCGAGTGCCAGCCTGGTCAATGCCATGGTGGTGGCGCCCAATATGAGCGTCGGCGTCAACGTCACCTTCAAACTGCTGGATATGGCCGCGCGTTTGCTCGCAACGGGTTACGACATCGAGGTGATCGAGGCGCATCATCGGCATAAAGTCGACGCGCCCTCGGGCACCGCGCTAAAAATCGGCGAAGTGCTGGCCGATGCGCTCGGACGCGATCTGGCCGAATGCGCGATCTACGGCCGCGAAGGTATTACCGGTGAGCGCGACCCGTCCACCATCGGTTTTTCGACCATCCGCGGCGGCGATATCGTGGGCGACCATACGGTCCTGTTTGCCGGTATCGGCGAGCGCATCGAAATCAGTCACAAATCCTCCAGCCGTGTCAGTTATGCGCAAGGCGCTTTGCGTGCCGCTGCGTTCCTGGCAGACAAAACCAGCGGCTTGTACGACATGCAGGACGTGCTCGGCCTGCGCTGAGCGCCACCGGGGTCCATCCCTCCTTATCCGCTAACCAGGGCAGTCGAATGGCAAGCACGGGCATCCTCCATTATCTTGAAACCGGCGACGTGGTCACCCATAGCGTGGCGTGGTTGTTATTGGCGATGTCGGTAGCGAGCTGGTGTTTCCTGCTGAGCAAGAGCTGGATGTTGTCGCGCACGCGCCGCGCAGCCCCCCGGGCACTCGCCGCTTTCTGGCAGTCGCCTAATTTATCGGACGGTGTGATCGCGATGCACGCGCTTGAGCGTCAACGCATCTTCGCCTCGCTTGCCGGCGCCGCTTTGTATGCCGCCACGACGGACCAGCCGGCGGCCATGCTCGGCGAGGTCACGCTGGATGAACGTGTGTTACGCAGCTTGCGCCATGCCTTGCATGCGTCGCAGCGGCGCCTGGAATTCGGCCAGGTACTACTGGCCTCGATCGGCAGTACGGCGCCATTCGTCGGTCTTTTGGGGACGGTTTGGGGCATTTACCATGCCTTGGGTAATATCGCGGCAGGCGGGCAGGCCGCGATCGAGAACGTCGCCGGCCCCGTCGGGGAGGCGTTGATCATGACGGCATTTGGTCTGGTGGTGGCAATTCCGGCGGTGCTTGCTTACAACGTGCTGGGCCGCCTGATCCGCCAGATCGGAGAAGACCTCGACGGTTTTGCCCACGATTTGCACGTCTACGTGACGGCCACCAGCGATCCGCGTACGCGCCGGGGTACGGCGTCACCCGGTCATTTGCATTAGGGAGCCGCGCACGGTCGGCCAGACGCGGTCGGCCAGACGCGGTCGGCTAGACGCGGTCGGCCAGACGGGCCGGCTCAAAACAGCATTGCCCGAGCTGCACCGCGATGCACCATCCATCAGGCATAAAGGAAGCAGACCATGAGCTTCGGCGGACTTGAACACGGCCTTTCCGGGCGCCCTCGCACGGCCCCGATGTCGGAGATCAACATGACGCCGTTGATCGATGTGATGCTGGTGTTGCTGGTGATCTTTATTCTCACGGCACCGCTGCTGACGCACGCCATCCGCCTTGATTTGCCCAAGGCTGCAAGCGCTTCCACGCCGGATACGCCGAGCACCATCACGGTCGCGATCGACGCCGCCGGCAAGCTATATTGGAACGATCAGCCCAACGCCATTGCTCCAGCCGAGCTGCAGGCCCGCCTGACCAACGCCGGTCGGGCCGACTCGCCGCCGGAATTGCATCTGCGCGCCGATCAGGCGGTGCGTTATCGTGCTGTCGCCGAGGTGATGGCCGCGGCCCAGCAAGCGGGCCTGGCACGCATCGGATTTGTCACCGCTCCCGACCCGACCCTTCATCCGGCTCCTCATCCGGTCCCACCTGCGGCCCAAGCAGCGGCCCAAGCAGCGGGTGCCGCCGCGAGCTTGATTACCCCGGCCCGGCCCTGAAGTCGCGCCCGATATAGTTCGGACTCGGTCTTGCGGTGCCTGGCCCTATTTGCCCTGTCGAGCGCCACTGGCATGTTCGAGGCGTGAAGAATCGACAGAAGGCCGCGCAAACGACGCGGTTAGCCCCGGCAATGGGGTCCCAACCGGTATAATCGGTTTCTTTGTCGGCCCGGGCGGTGTGTGCTCCTCTACCCACGTCCGAAGTCGGTCCGTGAGGGTTCCAGTCGATCTCATTTGCGGTCCCGACATAGCCCAGCCTGAATTTAGCCCAGAATTAAGCGATAAACCCACACCATGCACGATAAATACGTTCCAGCCGAAATCGAATCCGCAGCACAAGCCCAGTGGCGCGCGAGCGACGCCTACAAAGCCGTGGAGCGCAGCGACAAGAAAAAATTCTTTTGCGTGTCGATGTTGCCTTATCCCTCGGGCAAGCTGCATATGGGGCATGTGCGTAATTACACGATCAACGACATGATGTACCGGCATCTGCGGATGAAAGGCTACAACGTGTTGATGCCGATGGGCTGGGACGCATTCGGCATGCCCGCCGAAAATGCGGCGATGGCCAACAATGTGCCCCCGGCCAAGTGGACGTACGACAATATCGCGTACATGAAAAAGCAGATGCAGGGGATGGGGCTCGCGATCGACTGGTCGCGTGAGTTCGCCACCTGCTCGCCTGAATATTACAAATGGAATCAGTGGTTGTTCCTGAAGATGCTGGAAAAAGGCATCGTCTATAAAAAAACCGGCAAAGTGAATTGGGACCCGGTGGATCAGACCGTGCTGGCTAACGAGCAGGTCATCGACGGGCGCGGCTGGCGTTCCGGTGCGTTGATCGAAAAGCGCGAAATTCCCATGTATTACATGCGCATCACCGAATATGGCGACCAGTTGCTCGGTGATCTCGAAGGACTGGGCTGGCCCGAGCGGGTCAAGGTGATGCAGCAGAACTGGATCGGCAAGAGTTTCGGCGTCAATTTCGGTTTCCCCTATGAGCTCGACGGCGAACAGAAGTTACTGCGGGTCTTCACCACCCGTGCCGATACCGTGATGGGCGTGACCTTCTGTGCCGTGGCCGCCGAACATCCGCTGGCAACCCGGCTGGCGGAAATCCATCGGGCCGATAAACCGCAGTTGCAAACTTTTATCGATGAATGCAAGCAAGGCGGGGTGGCCGAAGCCGAGATGGCGACGATGGAAAAGAAAGGTGTGTCGACCGGCTTTTTTGTCAAACATCCGCTGACCGGCGCCGCGATCGAAGTATGGATCGGCAATTACGTCCTGATGAGTTATGGCGAAGGCGCGGTGATGGGCGTGCCGGCTCACGACGAACGTGATTTTGCCTTTGCCAACAAATACAAACTGCCGATCAAGCAGGTGGTGGCGCTCGACCAGCAAGCCTTTTCCACCGAGGTGTGGGCCGAATGGTATGGCGACAAAGAACGCGGCACGCTGATCAACAGCGGCGTCTATGACGGGCTGGATACGGCTGCGGCGATCGATAAAATCGCCGCTGACCTGAATGCGCTCGGCTTGGGTGAGAAGCAAATCACCTGGCGTTTGCGTGACTGGGGTATTTCGCGTCAGCGTTATTGGGGCACGCCCATCCCCATCATCCATTGCGCCGTTTGCGGCGACGTGCCGGTGCCCGAGAGCGACCTGCCCGTGGTGCTGCCCGAGGATCTGGTGCCGGACGGCAGCGGTAATCCCCTGGCCAAATCGGCGGCTTTTATCAACTGTGCCTGTCCGACGTGCGGCGCGCCCGCCAAGCGCGAAACCGACACCATGGACACCTTCGTCGATTCGTCCTGGTATTTCATGCGTTATGCCTCGCCGGACGCAGCCACCATGGTCGACGCGCGGACCGACTATTGGATGCCGATGGATCAATATATCGGCGGCATCGAACATGCCATTCTGCATTTGCTGTACTCGCGTTTCTGGACCAAAGTGATGCGCGATCTCGGTTTGGTCAGTTTCGACGAGCCGGCGCGCAATCTGCTGACGCAGGGCATGGTGCTCAACGAAACGTATTATCGCGAAAGCGAAGCCGGCAAGAAAACCTGGTTCAACCCGCTGGACGTGACCGTCACGCATGATGAGCGCGGCCGTCCGATCAGTGCGGTGGCGCATGCCGACGGCTTGCCGGTGGTGCTGGGCGGCATCGAGAAAATGTCGAAGTCGAAGAACAACGGCGTCGATCCGCAGTTGCTGATCGACGAATACGGCGCAGATACCGCACGTTTGTTTGTGATGTTCGCGGCTCACCCCGAACAACAGCTTGAGTGGTCCGGCGCGGGTGTCGACGGGGCGAGTCGCTTCTTACGCCGGGTCTATGCATCCGGCCACGGTTTGCTGACCAAAATCGGCTCGTTCAGCGGCGCTGCCGCCGCTTCATATAATGACGCGCAAAAGGTCTTGCGCCGCGAGATTCATGGGATCCTGAAGCAGGCCGATTTCGATTACCAGCGGGTGCAGTACAACACCGTGGTCTCGGCTTCGATGAAAATGCTGAATGCGATCGACGCGGCCAAAGACCTGGGCGGCGATGCGGCGGCCGCGGCCGTGCTGCATGAAAGCTTCGGTATCTTGTTGCGTGTCTTGTACCCGGTGGTGCCGCATGTGACGCAGATTTTGTGGGACGCGCTCGGCTACGCGACCCAGTTGGGGTCTTTGCTCGATGCACCCTGGCCGCAAGTGGACGAAGCCGCGCTCGAACTGGCGCAACTCGAATTGGTGTTGCAAATCAACGGCAAGGTTCGCGGTGCGATCAGCGTAGCCAAGGACGCCAGCCGCGAAGCGATCGAACAGATTGCGTTGGCACACGAAATGTTTGCCAAATTCAGCGACGGTCAGGCGCCGAAAAAAATCGTGATCGTCCCCGGGCGTCTCGTCAATGTCGTGGTCTGACGCGGCAAGTCAGACTCAACACGTGGAATAAATTTTATGCGCAGACTGTTGTTGGTATTGGCGAGTAGCGCCCTGGTCCTGTCGGGTTGCGGTTTTCAACTGCGAGGGCAGCAGGACTATGCCTTCAAGCGCCTCTATATGGCGACCACGCAAGATCCCTTGACCTCGCGCATCAAGCGTCTGGTTGAAGGCGGTAGCGATACCGTGGTGGTGACCCAGGCGAAAGATGCGCAGGCGACCTTGACCGTGAGCGATTCGGCCGCTGAACGGACCCTCACGACCAATACCTCGGAAGAAATTGTCGAGTACGAATTGGTCGATTCCTTCAGCTATTCGTTGACCGCTGCCGACGGTACGGTGTTGATACCGCAGAGTTCGTTTGTGCTGAATCGGTCCATGACCTATAGCGATAATTTTTTCCTGGCCAAAGCCAACGAAGCGAATTTGCTGTACGACGATATGCGCAAAGATGCGGCCGACCAGATCGTCAGGCGGATTGGCATGATACGTGACATGAAGACTGCCATTCCGGCAATCAATCATGGCGGTGCGTTACCGACTCCGCCCTTGTAAAGCGTGTGTGCTGCAGCACCGATTTTCCGGCTGCAGCTTGCTTGAATCAATTGAGGAATCGCCATGCAGTTGCGTGCGGACGCGCTTGAAACCCACCTTGCGCGAGGCTTGGCCGGTTGTTACACGATTTTCGGCGACGAACCCTTGCTGATCCAGGAGGCGGTCGACCGGATTCGCGTGGCGGCGCGTGCGGCCGGCTTTACCGAGCGTTCGGTATTTACGGTCGAGCGCAGTTTCGATTGGAGCAGTTTGCTCGGGGCCAATCAGTCGATGTCCTTATTCGGCGACCGTCAATTGATCGAATTGCGCATTCCCACCGGCAAACCGGGGCGCGATGGCGGTGAAGCGTTGCGCACGCTGGCTGCCAGCAACAACCCCGATGCCCTGATGCTGATTACCTTGCCGCGTCTGGATGCCGCAACCCAGAAGTCGGCCTGGTTTTCGGCGCTGAGCGAGGCCGGTGTGGCGCTCAAGATTGACCCGGTCGAACGTGCTCAACTGCCTAACTGGATTGGTCAGCGGCTTGCGGCGCAAGGTCAGCGCATGGTCGCGGGTGAGGAAGGGCGGCGCGCGCTGCAGTTTATCGCGGAGAAGGTCGAGGGTAATTTATTGGCCGCACATCAGGAAATCCAGAAGCTCGGTTTGCTTTACCCCGAAAGCGCGCTGAATCTGGAGCAGGTGCAGGACGCGGTACTTAATGTGGCGCGCTACGACGTGTTCAAATTGAATGAGGCGATGCTGGCCGGCGATGTCGCGCGGTTGGCGCGCATGATAGACGGCTTGCGTGGCGAAGGCGAGGCAGCCGTGCTGGTGCTGTGGGCGGTGGTCGAAGAAATCCGCATGTTGTTGCGCGTCAAACGTGGCGTGGCGGCCGGCAAACCGGTGGCCAGCCTGTTGCGCGAAAACCGTGTCTGGGGCCCGCGCGAACGTTTGGTCGGGCCGGCCGTCACGCGCCTCACCGAGACGGTGCTGGAGCGCGCACTGGCGTTTGCCGCGCGGCTGGACCGGCAGGTAAAAGGCTTGCGTGGAGCGGTGCCGGGCGACCGCGCCAGCGAGCCGCCGGCCAACCCGTGGGACGGTCTGTTCGAACTGGCCATGACGGTCGCGGCACCGCGCCGCTGAGGCGTGGTTTAGGGGCGGTTTAGGGGCGGTTTGGCGCAAATTCGATATGCACCCGACGAGCACTTGCTGTTTGTGCCAATCTAACGCTTTTTGGCGAACATACGTAAAGAAGAACCCGATGGATATCGACCACTACATGACCGATTTGGGGCGCCGTGCCCGTGCCGCTTCGCGCCTGATGGCGCGTGCCACCACGGCAGCCAAGAACGATGCCTTGCGCGCCATCGCGGCAGCCATCGAGCGCGACACCGAACGCCTCAAAGCCGCCAACGCGCGCGATCTCGCACGGGCTGCCACGCAGGGACTCGACGCTGCTTTTATCGACCGCCTGACGCTGTCGGACAAAGCCTTGCGCACCATGATAGACGGCCTGCTTCAAGTGGCTGCGCTGCCCGATCCGGTGGGGGAAATGAGTCGGATAAAATCACGTCCCAGCGGCATCCAGGTGGGGCAGATGCGGGTGCCGCTCGGGGTGGTCGGCATTATTTACGAGGCCCGGCCCAATGTCACCATCGACGCCGCCGCACTCTGCCTCAAGTCTGGCAATGCCACCATTCTGCGGGGCGGGTCCGAGGCCATCGAGAGCAACACCGAACTGGCCCGCACCATCGGCGAAGGGCTTCATGCCGCGGGTCTGCCGGCCGACGCGGTGCAGGTGGTCAGTACTACCGATCGTGCCGCGGTCGGTAAATTGGCCACCATGACCGAATACGTCGACGTGATTGTGCCGCGCGGCGGCCGGGGTTTGATCGAGCGGCTGATGGCGGAAGCCCGGGTGCCGATGATCAAGCATCTGGACGGCATCTGCCATGTTTATATCGATGACGCCGCCGATTTGCAGCGTGCCGTGACGGTTTCAGATAATGCCAAGACCCATCGCTACGGCACCTGCAACACCATGGAAACCCTGCTGGTTGCACGTGGTATCGCGCCGCGGATTTTACCGCAACTGGGCCTGATTTATCGCGGCAAGCAAGTTGAGTTGCGCGTCTGCGCCGAGAGTCGCGCGATCCTCCAGGCGGCGGACATCGGGCCGCTGGTGGATGCAACCGAAGCCGACTGGCGTACCGAATACCTGGCCCCCGTGCTGTCGATCAAAATCGTCGATGGCCTGGATGCCGCGATCGATCACATCAATACCTATGGTTCCGCCCATACCGACGCCATCGTCACGGAAAATCACGACAGGGCCATGCGGTTCTTGCGTGAAGTCGATTCGGCCAGCGTCATGATCAATGCCTCGACACGGTTTGCCGATGGCTTTGAGTTCGGCCTGGGCGCCGAAATCGGCATCTCCAACGACAAACTGCATGCGCGCGGGCCGGTCGGGCTTGAAGGCTTGACCTCGCTGAAATACATCGTGTTCGGACACGGCGAAGCCCGGCAATAAACGCGCGCCGCATCAATATCTCATCCTATGTTTTTTTGAGCCATCCTCATGCTTATGTTATGGGTTAAAGCGCTACATATCGTCTTGATCGCCTCATGGTTTGCCGGCTTGTTTTACCTGCCGCGCATCTACGTCAATTTAGCCATGGAAAGCGATCCGGCGGCACAGCAGCGCTTATTGCTGATGGCGCGCAAATTATTTCGCTTTATGACCATGATTGCGGTTCCGGCCTTGGCCTGCGGCCTCTGGCTTTGGCTGGTGGTCGGCATCGGGCAAGGGCAGGGGTGGATGCAGGCAAAGCTGGGTGTGGTGATCTTATTGATTGCTTATCATGCGTATTGCGGGCGTTTGCTCAGCCTGTTCGAGCAGGGACGCAACACCCGCAGTCATAAATGGTATCGCTGGTTTAACGAGTTGCCGGTGTTGGGCATGCTGGCGGCTGTGGTGCTGGTGGTGGTAAAACCCTTTTAAGCGGTTCCATATCTATAGACAGGAGCTTGTCGTGGCAAAAATTTGCGAATACTTTCTTTCGCCGGTGTCGCCGTACACCTACCTTGGCCACGATGCTTTTGTCGCCTTGGCCAGCCGGCACCAGGTGCAACTGGTGCTCAAGCCCTTTGATCTGGGGCGCGTATTCTCAGTATCCGGCGGCTTGCCGCTGGCGCAACGCGCGCCGCAACGGCAGAATTACCGTCTGACGGAACTCAAGCGCTGGAGCGAGTTTCGCCAATTACCGCTCAATTTGCAGCCGAAGTTTTTCCCGGTCTCCGGCGATTTGGCCTGCCGCCTGATTGCGGCGGTGCAATTGGCGCATGGCACGGAATGCGCGCTGGCATTGACCGGACTGATCTGCCGCACCATCTGGGTGGACGAAGCCAATGCCGCTGATGAAGCCACCCTGGCTCGGCTGGCCGAGTCGCTCGATCTGGACGGCCCGCAGCTATTGAAAGCCGCGGCGCTCGCCAATGTGCAGAGTACCGTGGCGCAACACACCGACGATGCGATTGCCGCCGGGGTCTTCGGTTCGCCGTGGTATGTCTACGAAGAACAGCCGTTCTGGGGCCAGGACCGCCTCGATTTTGTCGAACGCGCTTTTAGCGGCGCATAACGCGCCCTTTCTTTCAATCGACGGTACGGCGCTTGTTCAAGATATTTTTGGCGCGCGCCAGCTTGTCGACCAATTCCGGCCCGCGTTGCAGGGCCACCCCGACTGCCAGCACATCGCCGATCGCCAAATGCGAAATACGCGATGTCATCGGCGCATAAATATCCGTGTCCTCGTCCACATTCGCCATCAGCGCGATGGTGGCGATGCGCGCCAGCGGCGAATGCCCGTGGGTAATCGCAATCACCGTCGCGCCGCAAGCCAGCGCCGACTGGGCCGATTCGATCACGTCGCGGGTACGGCCGGTGTTGGAGACCGCCACCATCACGTCGCCCGGGCCCAACAGGGCCGCCGACATCGAAAAAGTGTGGGGATCGCTATACGCGACACTGGGTACGCCGAGGCGGAAAAATTTGTGCTGGATATCGAGCGCCGCGACGCCCGAGCCGCCCGCGCCATAAAATTCGATACGGTGTGCCTGGGCCAGCAGGTTGATGGCGGCGGCAACGCTATCCGACGACAGGCTGTTGCGCACTTCGATCAGGGCCAGGATAGTCCGGTCGAACACCTTGGCGGCAATGCCCGCGGCGCCTTCGTCGGGCAGCACATCGCGATACACCGCCGGTACCTCGGGCGCAATGCTTTGGGCCAGGCGGATTTTGAATTCGCGGTAACCGCTGCATCCCAGGGCACGGCAAAAGCGGGCAATCGTCGGTTGGCTGACGCCGACGCGCGCGGCGAGTTCGGTCATCGACAAATCGACGACTGCGCGCGGCGCTTCCGCGACATAGATCGCCAGCTTGCGTTCCGAGGGCCGCAACTGCGGCTGGATCGTGACGATCCGATTAAGCATGAGAGGAATCTCGGCGGTGAATTGGCGGGCATGGCGATCGGGCCGCCGGGAGCGGACCGCGATGCTATCCGCGAACTATAATGCCAAGTACAAAAAATGTGTAGAAAAACTACATAACGTGATGTGCCTGCCTTCAAGTATCGGCGATCTTGCCGCTGCAATGCAGCATATTTATGGCTTTCCTTGTGCGGAGGCTCGCGACACTAGGGCGGGATCCGAATTGCATAGATGTAGTTTTTCTACTAAACTCATCTCTTCCCGCCGTAATTCATGTTCGGCATCGCATCCTTGCTCCCCGCCTACTCAGGAGTTCCGCCATGGCCACCTTGCATCCCCAGGTCGATAAAGTTACCGAGCGCGTGCTTGAACGCAGCAGCAAAACCCGTGCCGCCTACCTGGCCCGCATCGACCGCGCGCAAGGGCAGTTCCCGTCGCGTACCGCGCTGTCATGCGCCAATCTCGCGCATGGTTTTGCCGGCGTCGAAGGGCGTGACAAGATCGCGATCAAAGCGATGAAACAACCGAATATCGGCATTGTCTCGTCCTATAACGACATGCTGTCGGCCCACGCGCCCTACGTCAATTTCCCCGAAATCATCAAACAGGCGGCGCGCGAAGCCGGCGGCGTGGCGCAATTTGCCGGCGGCGTGCCGGCGATGTGCGATGGTATTACCCAAGGTAATGCGGGCATGGAGTTGTCGTTGTTCTCGCGCGAAGTGATTGCGATGAGCACCGCCGTGGCTCTGACCCACAATATGTTCGACGCGGCACTGTGCCTGGGGATTTGCGACAAGATTGTCCCAGGCCTGTTGATCGGCGCGCTGCAATTCGGCCACTTGCCCACTATTTTTGTCCCGGCCGGGCCGATGACGAGCGGCTTGTCCAACGATGCAAAAGCCAAGATACGCCAGCAATACGCCACCGGCCAAGTCGGTCGCGAAGCCTTGCTCGATGCCGAGTCGGCGGCCTACCACGCACAAGGCACCTGTACTTTTTACGGCACGGCCAATAGCAATCAATTGCTGATGGAAGTCATGGGCCTGCATTTGCCGGGCGCGGCCTTTATTCACCCGCATACGCCGCTGCGCGATGCGCTGACCGCACAAGCCGCGCGGCGCGTGATCGAGATCACCGCCGAACGCGGCCAATACACCCCTGTCGGTCATGTGATCGATGAGCGAGCCATCGTCAACGGCATCGCCGCGTTGCTGGCCACCGGCGGCTCGACCAATCACACTTTGCACCTGGTTGCGATTGCGCGCGCGGCGGGGATCCTGATCGACTGGGACGACTTCGACCAATTGTCGAAAGCCGTGCCCTTGCTGGCCCGTATTTATCCCAACGGCAGCGCCGACGTGAACCACTATCATGCCGCCGGCGGTATGGCATTCCTGATCCGCGAAATGCTGGCGGCCGGTTTGCTTCATGAAAACGTCAAGACTGTGGCGGGCCCTGGTTTGTCGCGTTATGCCGAAGAGCCGCGTTTGCTTGACGGGGTGTTGACTTGGGTGCCTGGCGCCGAATTGAGTGCGGATCGCAGCGTTTTGCGCGGCACCAGTGAACCGTTTGACCCCGATGGCGGTCTACGTTTAATGCAGGGCAAGCTGGGCCGCGGGGTGATCAAGATTTCGGCGGTGGCGCCCAAGCATCGCAGCCTGAAGGCGCCGGCCATTGTGTTCAACTCCCAGGAGGAAGTGCAGGTGGCCTTCGATGCGGGCGAATTGAAACGTGATTTCGTCGCCGTGGTGCGCTTCCAGGGTGCGCGTGCCAACGGCATGCCCGAGCTGCATCGTCTGACGCCGCTCTTGGGCGTGATGCAGGATCAGGGTTTTCATGTCGCGTTGGTCACCGACGGCCGCATGTCGGGCGCCTCGGGCAAGGTGCCGGCCGTGATCCACCTGTCGCCGGAAACTGTGCTGGGCGGACCGTTAGGTAAAGTACGGACCGGCGATATGATCGTACTCGATGCCGAACAGGGTATCCTTGAGATTGAAATCGATGCCGCCGTTTGGGCGCAGCGCGAAGTCGAGCAACCCGAGGCTGCAGCCGAGCACGAAGTCGGTTTCGGTCGCGAATTATTTGGTGTGTTTCGTAGTGCCGCAGCACCCGCCGAATATGGCGCATCGGTGTTCGGAACTCTTCTCGGCGAACAGGAGTAAATAATGACAAAAATCCACGATATTGCACATGTTGCCAGCCTGGGCCCGGTGATCCCGGTGCTGCAATTCGACGACGTAGAACAAGGCGTAGCGGTGTGCCGCGCGCTGTATGCGGGTGGCGTCAAGGTGCTGGAGATTACCTTGCGCACCGAAGCGGGCCTGAAAGTGATCGAACGTGCCAGCCAGATTGCCGACGATATCGTGGTCGGTGTCGGTACCCTGACGCGTGCCGATCAGGTGCTGGCAGCGGTCAAGGCCGGTGCCCAATTCGGCGTCTCGCCGGGCCTCACGACTACGCTGGACCGTGCCGCGCGCGATGCCGGCTTGCCATTGCTGCCCGGTGTGATGACCCCGTCCGACATTATCGCCGCGCTTGAAGCCGGTTACGAAACCGTCAAATTTTTCCCCGCCCAGCAAGCCGGCGGTGTGGCCATGCTCAAAGCCTTCCACGGCCCGTTCCCGACACTGAAATTCTGCCCCACGGGCGGCATCACATACGACACCGCATCGCACTTCCTCGCACTGCCGAATGTGGTGTGCGTCGGTGGTTCATGGCTGGTGCCGAAGGCGGCCGTCGAAGCGCAGAACTGGGACGAAATTTCCCATCTGGCGCATACCGCCAGCGAATTGGCGCGGCACGGCGGGGCGCACTAAGCAGTAACGCATTAAAGCAGCGCGTACCCTGTTGCCGAAACTGTTCGATAAATTTCATATCGAACGAATGTGCGGAACAGGGCGCGAGCGACGGCTACACGTCCTGCCACTGACGATAGGTGGCGGCCTGGCCGCGGTACACCCCCTTGCCATCGACCAAATTCCATACGGTCACATTCTCGATCCAGAAACGTCTACCCGACTTCGCTATCCGCAGGCCGCGATAGCCGCTGGCATAACCCTTCTCTCGCACCGCCTTCAGCAATTTTTCCCGCTCGTCCCGATTCGGATGCTCGGCCGAAAGCCGCGAGCGCAACTGAGTCATTTCTTCCCAGGTGTATTCAAAACATCGCTGGGCGGCGCGGTTGGCGTAAATAAACCGCGGGTCCGCGTCGGTGTTGTGCGCCACCACACAAAACGGTGCGTCTTCATACAGCCAGCGTGCGGCATCGGCCGGCGTCAGGGCTGGCTCCAGCAGTGCGATGCCGGTCAAGCGGAGGTGGCTGGCGGTGAGCAGGGTGCAAAAATCGGGATCGTGGCTGAGCGGCATTGTTATAAGGTCGGCAGGTTGAATCCGAAGTGTAGCGTCAAGCTGAAATGATGGGGTTTCCGCTTGGCTGAATCGGGCTGAATAACCTTGATCCGCCGCTGCATCGAATCAAAATATGCTGCACATTCGAAGAACCATTGATGATCTGGTTCTTCCATTTGGGCCGAGCTTGCGCGGCCGCTAATTTGGCGCGATCGGTTGGTTCCGGTTGGGGCGGAAACCCAGGTGCTGTTAACTGAAAAGCGGACCGCCCAAGCAGGCAGCCCGCATGCCGCCTTACCGAATCTGCTTGGCCAGTGCCACGGCTTTGCCGACATAATTGCTCGGCGTCATTTCCAGCAACAACGCTTTTGCGTTGTCCGGAATCGCCAAGCCGCTGACAAAGGCTTGCAAGGCTTCGCGGGTGATGCCTTTGCCGCGGGTCAGTTCTTTCAGTTGTTCATAGGGGTTGGCGATGCCGTAGCGGCGCATCACCGTTTGCACCGGCTCGGCCAAAACTTCCCAGCAGTTGTCGAGGTCGTCGTTCAAACGTTGCGGATTGACTTCAAGTTTGTTCAGGCCGCGCAGGCACGAGTCGTAGGCCAGCAGGGCGTAGCCGAAGGCCACGCCGATATTGCGCAGCACGGTGGAGTCGGTCAGGTCGCGCTGCCAGCGCGACACGGGCAGCTTGTCGGCGAGATGGCGCAGCATGGCGTTGGCCAGGCCCAGGTTGCCTTCCGAGTTTTCGAAATCGATGGGGTTGACCTTGTGCGGCATGGTCGATGAGCCGATTTCGCCGGCCTTGGTTTTTTGCTTGAAATATCCGACTGAAATGTAGCCCCAGATATCGCGGTTCAAATCGAGCAAGATAATGTTGGCGCGCGAAACGGCATCGAACAACTCGGCCATATAGTCGTGTGGTTCGATTTGTGTGGTGTAGGGGTTGAAGCTCAAGCCCAGGCGCTGTTCGACCACGGCGCGCGAGAACGCTTCCCAGTCCAGTTCCGGGTAGGCCGACAGATGGGCGTTGAAGTTGCCCACCGCTCCGTTCATTTTACCCAGCAATTCAACCGCTGTTATGCGCTCGATGGCGCGTGTCAGGCGCGCGGCCACGTTGGCCAGTTCCTTGCCCAAGGTAGTCGGGCTGGCGGGTTGGCCATGGGTGCGCGACAGCATGGGTTGGTCGGCGTGGTCATGGGCCAGGGCGACCAATTTGTCGCGCAGCGCGTGCAGCGCGGGCAACATCACGTGTTCGCGCGCGCCTTTGAGCATCAGCCCGTGCGAGGTGTTGTTGATATCTTCGGAGGTGCAGGCGAAATGGATGAATTCGCTGGCGGCTTCAAGTTCCGGCTGGCCCTTGACCGCTTCTTTGAGCCAATATTCGACGGCTTTCACGTCGTGGTTGGTGACCCGTTCGATGTCTTTGATGCGGGCCGCATCATGGGTGCTGAAGCGTTCCGCCAAATCCAGCAGGAAGGTTTCGGCGCTCGCGGAAAAGCGCGGCACTTCGCTCAGGCCGGCGTGCGATAACGCAATCAGCCAGTGGATTTCGACTTGCACGCGATGCCGCATAAAAGCGGCTTCCGAGAGCCAGTCACGCAAGGCGGCCGTCTTCGCGGCGTAGCGGCCGTCAATCGGCGAGAGCGCGGTCAGCGCGTTGAGTGCTTCGGTCGAGGAATCTATACGGGTATCGGACATGGTCTGGGCCTTTAAACAATATGCGATTTTATCACTCACGCCGCCGTCGAACGCGATTGTGGGTGCGACGGACGATCTTGACTTGCGTCGTCAAGAAAATGCCCCAGTCCTCGGGTATAAATTTTCTTTTACAGTGAGCGGCGGCGAGGGCGGCCTGGGTCGGAAAAGCACCTAAACGGTGCGTCGAACTCATGTGTCGGCAGTTACACGGTCTGAGGCTGATAGCGTCAACGTCAAGCCGCCGCGTCTGGATAGAGATTTTTTATCGCAATGTTGTAATCCGGAGACATCCCTCATGCGTTAAGCATTCTATCTATCGAGCCGTTTTAAGATCATGTAAAGATAGAATTCGGCAATAAAAAGGGCAGAGATGAAATTAATCGGTGCGCTTGGCAGCCCCTTCGTACGAAAAGTACGGATTGTGATGGCTGAAAAGAAAATCGACTACCAGTTGGTGCTGGAGGACGTCTGGTCCGACACCACGACCATTCGCGACTACAACCCGCTGGGCAAAATTCCCTGTCTGGTGATGGAAGACGGCGAGGCCGTATTCGATTCGCGGGTCATCTGCGAATACCTTGACACCTTGACCCCGGTCGGCAAGCTGATTCCGCCGTCCGGCCGCGAGCGGGCTGAAGTGCGCTGCTGGGAAGCCCTGGCCGATGGCGTGGCCGAGGCAGGGGTGTTGATCCGCATCGAAGGGCGCGAGCGCCAGCCGCATGAACGCAGCGAAAAATGGCTGGCCCGGCAGCGCTTGAAAATCACCGACGGTTTGGCGGCGATTTCAAACGGATTGGGCGAAAAGCCCTGGTGTGCGGGCAATCACCTGACTTTGGCCGATGTCGCCGTAGCGTGTGCCTTGGGCTGGCTGGAGTTCCGTCTGCCTGAAATCGACTGGCGCGAGACGCACCCGAACCTGGCCAGGCATCAAGACAAGCTGATGCAGCGCCAGTCGTTTATCGATACAGCTCCCCAGTAATTTCGAAATTTTTGGACTAGGCGTTGCAGCATGCCTAGTCTATGCCTATGCGCAATCAAGCCATGCCGAAGCGTGGCAACACCCTCTGCGTTTCAGCTGCAAACCCAATCCTTCCCCTTGTCCGAAGCCTGGCGGCGGCTCATGACTTGCCCCCGCCAGGCGTTATATCCTGTGACACTTGAGGGTGGCTGCATTTTCTCAAATCGGTGTATAAATACTGGGTATACGTTTTGGAGCAAAGCACATGAAACGGACACTTTTATTGGCAGCACTGGCCGGCCTGTTTGCTTCCGCCGCCCAGGCACAAAATAGCGTCACGCTATACGGCATGCTGGACACCAGCGTGGGCTACGTCAGTAACGCCGGTGGCCCGGCCGGCGGCCATGGCAGCGAGGTTCATTCTGGCGGCGGCATGATGCAAGATGACGTGGTGGGCGTGGCTGGATCGGTCGATCTCGGTTCGGGCTGGCGGGCCATCTACAATGTGCAAGCTGAATCGAACGTTGGCACCGGCGCGCTGAGCCAACGCAGTCGCAATGCGGGTGGAACTGCTTATGTCGGGGTGGGCGGCTAGCCAACGCTGCACGCGGCCCCCTTTCTATCTCGACTGGCTCCTGCCGCTCTTGAGGGCGGGTAGTGCCGGTTGCCTGCTTTTGCCAACATCGCCCCTGAATCACGTCAACCACGCAACGCCGAGCAATTCCTTTGCTCGGCCACGCGGTAAGCCACGGGTTTGGACAAGATTCAAGTAAGTCGTCCTATATCCTGCACCACACCTTATTTCTCCTGTAGCAGCTCCTTATACTCCCGTCTTCCTCACGATGCGAAAGTGTCGGCGCAGCCTGTTCTGACGCCTCGATTGAGCAGAGTTGACCATGTTTTTGGAGTTAAACGGATGAAAAAAAGGCTTCTGCTTGTGGCGCTGACCGGCGTGTCAGCTTCGATTGCTCACGCACAAAGTAGCGTGACGTTGTATGGCTTGATGGACTCCGGGGTGAGCTACACCAATAATGTGCGCGGCTTCAATTCCAGCACCGGCGGCAGCCACGGCAGCAGCGATTTCCGTTTTGGCAGCGGCTTGATGCAAAGTGATCTTTGGGGCCTGAAAGGTACTGAAGATTTGGGTGGTGGCCTGAAGGCCGTATTTGACCTGGAAAATGGCTTCGACGTGGGTAACGGCACCTTCAGTCAGGGTGGTCGCGAATTCGGCCGCAATGCCTATGTCGGTCTTTCCAGCGTCACCGCCGGCACCCTGACCCTGGGCCGTCAAGACGAATTCATGTACGACTATGTCAGCCGCCTGTCGTTTGAAAATTTCAACGACAAGGGCGGCAATGCCTTTGCTCATGCGATGGATAACGACAATATGGCCGGCACGTTCCGCATCGATAATTCGGTGAAATATGCCAGCCCCAACTACAGCGGCCTGGTTTTCGGCGGCTTGTACGGGTTCTCGAACCAGGCGGGTGAGTTTGCCAACAATCGCGCCTATAGTTTGGGCGCGACCTATGAAAACGGTCCGATCAAGGCGGCATTGGCTTATACGCAGTTGAACAACGGTCCCTACCAGACACTTGAGCGTAACAATTCCGGCGCAGTTGACTATATCGGGGATAGCCAATTCACCGCGCAGCGTCAGCGGACCTTCGGCGGCGGCCTGAACTACAGCTTTGGCGCGGCCAATGTCGGTTTCGTGATCACCGATACCCAGCTGAATAATGGCGAGGACTTCTCCGGCGGCACTGCCTTCGCGGGTGCTACGCCGGCCAATGTACGTTTCACCAACTACGAAGTGAATGCCCATTACAACCTGACCCCGGCGCTGACTTTGGGCGTCGCTTACACCTATACCGATGGCCGCTACACTAGCGCCGATGGCGCCGCTGCGCCGAAGTGGAATCAATTCAGCCTGTCGTCGGACTACGCATTGTCAAAACGTACAGACATATACGCGTTGAGTACCTATCAGCACCTGTCCGGCGGGTTTGCCTTGGGCGCCGATGGCATTCAGCGTGAATTCGAAGGTGCCGGCACCTACGCCGGCGGTACCGCTGCCTCACCGAATCAAGTGGTGTTTGGGGTTGGCTTGCGGACCCGCTTCTAGTCCCTTTCAACGTGGCGCAATGCTCCAAGTAAGCAAGGCACCGCGCATGGTGCCTTGCTTATTTGGGCGACGGATTGCTGGCGAAGCCGGTTTTATTTCAAGGTGAAGCTATCGGCGCGAGCCAGCGGCCACCATTTCTCATAGAGCTGGTAGCGGAAATTGCCGGTCAGCAAATCGCCGGGCTCCAGATACTTGAGCAAGTCCGACATCAATTTGACCTCATACGACGAGGTGCGCCGCACAATATGGTGTGCGTGCAGTTCGGAAGGATCGCGCAAGCCGGCAGCCTGAATCAATTCCTTCAGCGCATGCAAGGTATTGCGGTGGAAGCTGGCCACGCGATCCGATTTGTCCGGCACCACCAGTGCGCGCTGACGAATCGGATCCTGGGTCGTGACCCCCGTCGGGCAACGGCCGGTATGGCAGGTTTGGGCCTGGATGCAGCCGAGGGCAAACATAAAACCGCGGGCTGCGTTGACCCAGTCCGCGCCGATGGCGAGAATACGCGCCATATCGAAGGCGGTGATGATCTTGCCGCTGGCGCCCAGCTTGATCTTGTCGCGCAGGTTGATTCCGACCAGGGTGTTGTGCACCAGCAGCAGGCCTTCTTGCAGCGGTACCCCGACATGATCGGTGAACTCCAGGGGCGCGGCACCCGTGCCGCCTTCCGCGCCGTCCACCACAATAAAGTCGGGCAGGATGCCGGTTTCGAGCATGGCTTTGGCGATGCCGAAAAATTCCCAGGGATGGCCGATACAGAGTTTGAAGCCGGTGGGTTTGCCGCCGGATAACGTGCGCAGACGCTCGACGAATTCAAGCAAGCCGCGCGGCGTCGAAAATTCGGAGTGAGTGGCGGGCGAGATACAATCCTGGCCCATCGGCACGCCGCGTGTGGCGGCAATCTCCGCCGTAATTTTGGCTGCCGGCAAGACCCCGCCATGACCGGGCTTGGCACCCTGCGACAGCTTGATTTCGATCATCTTGATCTGCGGGCTTAACGCCTGCGCCGCGAATTTTTCCGCATCGAAATGACCATCGTCGCGGCGGCAGCCGAAATAACCGGAAGCGACTTCCCAGATGATGTCGCCGCCGTTTTCGCGGTGGTAAGCGGAGATCGAGCCTTCGCCGGTATCGTGGGCAAAGCCGCCTTTTTTGGCGCCCAGATTCAAGGCCCGTATCGCGTTGGCGGACATCGAGCCGAAACTCATGGCCGAGATATTAAACAGCGACAAGGAATACGGCAGGGCCCGTTCGCCGCCGACGATAATGCGGAAGTCGTGATGATCGAGCACGGTCGGCGCGAGCGAATGGCTGATCCATTCATGATCGACCGCTTTGACGTCGAGTTCGGTGCCGAACGGACGGCTGTCGACGTCGTTTTTGGCCCGCTGGTAGACGATGCTGCGTTGCTGGCGCGAGAACGGTTTTTCGTCGGTGTCGCTTTCAACAAAATACTGGCGAATTTCAGGCCGGATAAATTCGAAAATAAAGCGGAAGTTGCCCCATAGGGGGTAATTACGCAAGATCGAATGCGACGGTTGATTCAAGTCGTACAGACCGCGCAGCACCAGCAATATCGGGATTGCCAGCCAATAGATGCCGATCAGGTGTCGGGCCACAAGTAGCGCGCCGATCGCGAGCAAGGCAAACGAGGCCCAAAGTGCCAAATAACGTCGCGAGAACATCGATGTCTCCGTGCGATAGCCCGCTGCTGCATAGGGGCGAATAGTTTGTTTTAAGGGACGGCTCGCGCAGTTTACGCCAACGACGCGACGACAGGTTCAGCGATGAGTGCGCGGTCGATGATACCGCCGCCGAGGCAGATGTCGCCCGCGTATAGCACGGCGGATTGTCCTGGCGTCACGGCCCATTGTGCTTCATCGAAGGTCAGTCCGAACTGGGCCTCGCTATCGTTGCTGTCGCGGCTGAAGCGGCAGGCGGCATCGCTTTGCCGGTAGCGGGTTTTGGCGGCGCAGACGGTGCCCGCCGGCGGTGGTTCACCGGCTACCCAACTGGCATTCCCGCTATGCAGGGTATGACTGAGCAGCCACGGATGATCATGGCCTTGCACGACGTACAAGGTGTTGTCGGCGATATCCTTGGCGGCGGCGAACCACGGGTCGCCGGTGCTGTCGCGGCTGCCGCCCAAGCCTATGCCTTTACGCTGACCCAGGGTGTAGAAGGCGAGGCCGATATGTTCGCCGACCACGCGACCGTCGGGGGTTTTCATCGGGCCCGGCTGAGTCGGCAGGTAGCGATTGAGAAAATCGCGAAACGGCCGTTCGCCGATAAAACAAATGCCGGTTGAATCTTTTTTCTTGGCATTGGGCAGGCCGATGCGCGCGGCAATTTCGCGTACTTCGGTCTTGGGCATTTCGCCCAACGGGAAAATCGTGCGCGACAGTTGATGCTGGTTCAAGCGATGCAGAAAATAACTCTGATCCTTGCTCAGGTCAGTCGCTTTGAGTAATTGGAACAGCCCGTCGTCAGCCTGGCGCACGCGAGCGTAATGACCGGTGGCAATGGTTTGTGCGCCCAGTTCGACGGCATGGTCGAGAAAAGCCTTGAATTTGATTTCGGCATTGCACAGCACATCCGGGTTGGGCGTGCGGCCGGCCGAATATTCGCGCAGGAATTCGGCGAATACGCGGTCTTTATATTCGGCGGCAAAATTGACGGCTTCGACATCGATGCCGATCAGGTCGGCCACCGAGACCACATCGATCCAGTCCTGCCGGGTGGAGCAGTATTCGCTATCGTCGTCATCTTCCCAGTTCTTCATGAACAGGCCGACCACGTCGTAACCTTGCTCCTTGAGCAGCCAGGCGGTCACCGACGAATCGACGCCGCCCGACATACCCACTACGACACGTTGTTTTTTCATAAAATGACCTGCTGCTTCAAGATGTAGGGCTCTGCATTGTTGTGTGGCGGCGATGCCGGCGCCGCTACCGGCGGCTACGCCCAGTTCAAGGCAGTGGTGCCACCGAATCGGTATACACCAGGTCCAGCGGGAAGCGCCGGCCGTCCAGGTAATCCTCGACGCAACGCAATACCAGCGGCGTGCGATGCAGTGACTGGGTTTCCCGTAGCTGGTCCAGCGTCATCCACAACGTGCGGACGATGTCGCGATCCAGCTCGCGCCCGGCTAAAACCTCACCGGCTTCGCCGCAATAGGTAAACCGCAGATAAGTCGCGTCGGCCAGCCCCACCCGGGCAAAATGCGTCATATAAACGCCGACCAGCGCCCGCGGCATAAAAGCCCGCGCAGTTTCTTCCAGCGTCTCGCGCCGCACCGCATCCAGCAGTGTTTCGCCCGCTTCCAGATGCCCGGCGGGCTGATTCAGCCGCAAGCCGTCGACGGTATGTTCCTCGACCATCAAAAAGCGCGCCGGGCCTTGGTAATCGGGCTCGGCCGGGTGTTCGACTACAGCCGCCACCGTGACATGGGGCGCCCAAGGTTGCGGTTTCATGGTGGGAGGAGCTTGTTTCGCGCGGAACCGCATTGTACCGCCGACCGGCTTTTGCCACAGACTCGCACCGTTATCTGCGCTTATCTACCTTTCTGTGCGCCGGAGTGTGGTGTTTCGAGGACTATGCCCATGCCCCATTTTTCCAGTTTAGGGTAAGCTCAGTCCGGTTCCGTCAAATCGCCCGGGGGTGCTTTGACGGCTAGGCATTTAATTCACGATCAGCGAATGGGAGAATTCACCATGCACATTGGAGTGCCCGCAGAGACGCGGCCCGGTGAGGCGCGGGTAGCCGCGACGCCGGAGACCGTTAAAAAGCTCGTGGCGCAAGGCCATCGCGTCGCGGTGCAGCGCGGCGCCGGAGACGGCGCCTACTATACCGACGACGCGTTCGCCGCAGCCGGCGCCGAACTGGTGGACCTGGCCGCCGCTTGGGGCGCCGAGATCGTGCTTAAAGTGCAAGCGCCGGTGGCGGCCGAATTGGCGCAGCTCAAAGCCGGCACGGTGCTGATCGGCATGCTGAACCCGTTCGATGCCGACAATATCGCGCGGCTCGCCGCCGCCAACTTGACCGCCTTCGCCCTCGAAGCCGCGCCGCGCACCACGCGCGCCCAGAGCATGGACGTGCTGTCGTCGCAGGCAAATATCGCCGGTTACCGCGCGGTGCTGGTGGCGGCCGGTCTGTATCAGCGTTTTATGCCGATGCTGATGACCGCGGCCGGTACCGTCAAGGCGGCACGGGTGCTGGTGCTCGGCGCCGGGGTGGCGGGTCTGCAGGCGATTGCCACGGCCAAGCGCCTGGGCGCGGTGGTGGAAGCCTCCGACGTGCGTCCGGCGGTCAAGGAGCAAATCGAATCGCTGGGTGCCAAGTTTGTCGAGGTGCCGTTCGAAACCCAGGAAGAGCGCGATGCCGCCGAAGGTGTCGGCGGTTATGCCCGGCCCATGCCCGAAAGCTGGTTAAAACGGCAAGCGGTACAGGTGCATGAACGCGCCAAACTGGCCGATATCGTGATAACCACGGCCTTGATCCCGGGGCGCGCAGCCCCGACCTTGATCTCGGAAGAAACGGTCAAGGCGATGAAGCCGGGCTCGGTGATCGTCGACCTGGCAGCCGGGCGCGGTGCCTGGGGCCCCGCGGGCGGGGGCAATTGCCCGTTGACCGAAGCCGATAAAACGGTCACCAAATTCGGCGTGCAGATTGTCGGGCATACCAATTTGCCGGCCACGGTGGCGGCTGACGCGTCCTCGCTGTATGCACGCAACCTGCTCGACTTTATGAAACTCATTGTCGACAAGGAAGGCCAACTCACCATCGACACCCAGGACGATATCGTGGCGGCGACGCTGTTGTGCCGCGACGGTCAGGTTCTGCGCAAGGTTTAAGGGAGACCCTCATGGAAATCATTAGCCCCACCATCATTAATCTGATTATTTTTGTGCTGGCCATTTACGTCGGCTACCACGTGGTCTGGACTGTCACGCCGGCCTTGCATACTCCGCTGATGGCCGTCACCAATGCGATTTCGGCGATTGTGATTGTCGGCGCCATGCTGGCCTCGGCGCTCACCTATGGCACGACCGGCAAGGTGTTCGGTACGCTGGCGGTGGGCCTGGCCGCGGTCAATGTGTTTGGCGGCTTTTTAGTCACCCGGCGCATGCTGGAGATGTTCAAGAAAAAAGAGCCCAAGGTAAAAGCCGATGCGGCCGGGGAGGCACCATGAGTTTGAACCTTGTCACGCTGTTATATCTGATCGCGTCGGTGTGTTTTATCCAGGCGCTCAAAGGCCTGTCGCATCCGCGTACGGCGCGCACCGGTAACCTGTTCGGCATGATAGGCATGACCATTGCCATCGTTACCACGCTGGCGCTGATCGTCAAGCAGTCGCAGGGCGGTCTTGGCTTGGGCCTGGGTTTGCTGCTGGGTGCCTTGGTGGTCGGGGGCTCGATCGGCGCATTTGTGGCGGCTCGGGTCGAGATGACCAAGATGCCTGAACTGGTCGCCGCGATGCATTCGCTGATCGGCCTGGCGGCGGTATGTATCGCCTATGCGGTGGTGTCAGAGCCGTCGGCTTTCGGTTTGGCCGCCGCCGGCGATCCGCTGCCTTACGGCAACCGGATCGAGCTGTTTGTCGGTACTTTCGTCGGCGCGATTACCTTTTCCGGTTCCATCATCGCGTTCGGCAAACTCTCGGGCAAATACAAGTTCCGCCTGTTTCAGGGCGCGCCGGTAACCTACGCCGGCCAGCATCTGCTCAACTTGCTGCTGGCATTGGCCATGATCGGCTTCGGCGTGATTTTCTTCCTCACCCAAAGCTGGCTGCCTTTTATCATCATGACGGCCATCGCCTTTTTGCTCGGCGTGCTGATCATCATCCCCATCGGCGGCGCCGATATGCCGGTGGTGGTGTCGATGCTCAACTCCTACTCGGGTTGGGCCGCGGCCGGTATCGGTTTCTCGCTGGACAACCCGATGCTGATTATTTCGGGCTCACTAGTCGGGTCGTCCGGGGCCATCCTCTCCTTCATCATGTGCCGCGCGATGAATCGCTCGTTTATCAACGTCCTGCTGGGCGGTTTTGGTAACGATGCCGGCGCCGCCAGCGGGCCGGCCGCGGAACAGCGCCCGGTCAAATCGGGGTCGGCCGACGATGCGGCGTTTTTACTGTCGAATGCCGAGTCGGTGGTGATTGTGCCGGGTTACGGTTTGGCCGTAGCCCGGGCGCAGCATGCGCTCAAGGAATTGGCCGAGAAGCTGACGGAAAAAGGCGTGCAGGTACGTTATGCGATTCACCCGGTGGCCGGCCGTATGCCGGGCCATATGAACGTCCTGTTGGCCGAAGCCGAGGTGCCGTACGATCAGGTGTTCGAGATGGACGAGATCAACGCCGAATTCGGTCAGGTCGACGTGGTGCTGGTGCTGGGGGCGAACGACGTGGTCAACCCGGCGGCGAAGAACGATCCCAAGTCGCCGATTGCCGGCATGCCGATTCTGGAGGCCTACAAGGCACGCACCATTATCGTCAACAAACGTTCAATGGCGGCCGGTTATGCCGGTCTCGACAATGAATTGTTCTATTTGGACAAGACCATGATGGTGTTCGGCGATGCCAAGAAAGTGGTGGAGGAGATGGGACGGGCGATTGAATAAACTTGGGTGTCGCACCCGTACTCAAAGTTAGTCCCGGCGGCTTGGGTTTGACCAAGCCCAAGCTCAAGCCGCCGCTGAACAGCCCGCCAGACGCACGTTTGGCGGGCTGTTTGCATGGTGCCCCAAGGATAGCTTGAATCAGCAACAATTTGCGCCCACCAGGAGGGGGCAGATGACAGGGATCGGTCTTGTTTTTTTCTTGAGGGCAGCGATATTTAACGTTGTGCTTAAAACTGTTAAAAGGGGCGCTTTTCGCAAATAAGGCAGATATGGATCTCAATACCGACCGTCGGGTGCGGCAGTACATGAGCGACCGGCAAGGCGGCATGAATCGCGTGATCGAAGATCGTTTTAGAAATTTTCTCAATGATATGGGCATGCAAAATGCCTATTCCCTGGGTTTTCCCATGGCCAAGGATTTCAACTACGGTTTTCTTGCCAATTTTCTTGAGTTGCCGCTACATAATCTGGGCGATCCTTTTGCCGAAGGCCATTACGGCATCAATACCAAGGTTTTCGAGCGCGAAGTGATCGATTTTTATGCCCGGCACTTTCGCGCGCCGGAAGACGATTATTGGGGTTATGTGACAACCGGTGGCGCCGAAGGCAACCTCTTCAGCCTGGCCCTCGCGCGTGAACTCTATCCCGACGCAATAGTCTTGTTTTCCACCGCGGCACATTACAACGTGCCCAAAAATTGCCACTTGCTACGGCTCGACAGCGAGCAGGTGGCGGTGCAATCCAGTGGCGAAATTGACTATGACGATCTGGCCGGGCGTCTAACCGCGCTGCCCGGCCGCCCGATCATCGTGGTGGCGAATATCGGCACCCCCATGACCGAAGCCAAAGACGACGTCACCCAGATTCGCCGCGTGCTGCAAGAGGCCGGGGTGACGCAACATTTCATTCACTCGGATGCTTCGCTAAGCGGTGCATTCCTGCATTTTAGCGACTACGCGGGCGGTTTCGATCTGGCGCATGGCGCCGACAGCATAACCTTCAGCGGTCACAATTTTATCGGCGCACCGATGCCGTGCGGCGTGGTTTTGACACGCAAGAGTTTGAGCGAACGGGTCAGTCGCGAGGTGCCGTATATCGGCTGTGCCGATTCGACCTTGGGTGGCTTGCGTAACGCGCTGTCGGTGTTATGCCTGTGGTTTGCGATTAACCAACTGGGTCCGGCCGGCTTCGAAAGCCGCTTTCGCGATGCCGAAACCAAGGCCGGTTTTTTGCAGGCTGCTTTATGCGACGTGGGGATTCCCGCCTGGCTAAATCCCCAGGCCTTGACTGTGGTGTTTCCGCCGGTGCCGTCCGAGCTTCAGCGTAAATGGCAACTGGTCAGTGACGGCCAGCATGCGCATATCGTCACCATGCCCAATACCGCGATGTCCTTGCTCGACGAATTCGTCAACGATATGCAGGGTTTCGCCAGAGCGCAGTAAAACGCAACTGCACAGCCCGCGTTTTAGTGGGCTGTGCAAAGCGGCGGCGGATCAGGCTCAATTCAGCGGTTTCGAATCTTCGGCGGCACACTCCGCTGGTTCAAAGGAACCGCTTCAAAGGAACCGCTTGACGGTGGCAGCCAAAGCCCCGCGACGTCGGCTTAAGCCGGCATATCACCGGCAGCGGCAGGACGCTGCCGCACCGATCCCGCGATCAGGTCGAACTTGAACAAACGGCATTCCAGCGCGCCGTTGAACAGCGGCGTTTTCAAGGCTTCGCGCAGGCGTAGCTGACCCGGCAAGGTACGGTCCGAGGTCAGGATATACGCTTGCCAGCCGGTAAAACGCTGTTTCAGCGCATCGCCCATGGCTTTGAAAAACGCGGCATCGGTTTGATCCGGCTGCTCGCGGCGGAAGCCGTGATCGTCCTCGTCTTGCCCCATTTCGTGGGCTACATCGCGTACTTCGCGCAGTTCGCCGCGCGGGCCGCGAATCTCGATCCGCTCACCGTAAGGGGGGTTGGCGATCAGGATGCCCGGAGTGTCGAAGGGCGGTGTCATATTGCGCGCATCGATTTGTTTCAACGGCATTTCAGGCAGGCCGGCACGCTCCAGATTACTGCGCGCCTTGACCAGCATATCGCCGGAAATATCGCTGCCGTAAATACCCAGGTCGGCGCTGGCGCCTTGCGCTTCGCGATGATGCTGCAGCGCGGCGCCTTTCATGGCGGTCCAGGTTTTGCCTTCGTACCGTTTGAGCTTTTCAAAACCGAAACTGCGATGGGTGCCGGGCGCAATGCCCAAGGCCATTTGCGTCGCTTCGGCGATAAAGGTGCCGCTGCCGCACATCGGGTCGTAGAGCGAAGTGCCAGGGGTCCAGCCGGACAGGCTCAGAATGCCGGCGGCGAGGTTTTCGCGCAGCGGGGCGGCGCCTTTGTCGAGCCGCCAGCCGCGCTTGAACAGCGGTTCGCCCGAAGTGTCCAGATACAGGGTGCAATGAGTGGCGGTGAGGAAGGCATAAACGCGCACGTCCGGATTGGTGGTGTCGATATTGGGCCGGTCGCCGCTCTTGTCGCGCAAGCGGTCGCAAATCGCGTCCTTGACCCGCAAGGTGACAAATTCGAGACTGCGCAGCGGCGACTTGATGGCGGTGACATCGACCCGCAGCGTCTGCAGATGGGTAAACCAATGTTCCCATTCTTGCTCGACGGCCAATTCGAAAATATCGTTTTCACTGCGATAACTGCGCTGCGCCATGCGCAGCAGCACGCGGCTGGCGATCCGGGACTTTAGATTGGCCGCCATAATTGCCGGCCAGTCGCCGCGGAAATGGACGCCGCCGGGTACTTCGGCGCCGACATTCAGGGGTGTGTGCTTGGCAATCTCGCGCAGTTCGGCCGCAAGCGGTGCTTCGAGGCCGCGCGGGCAAGGCGCAAAAAGTTCAAATATGGGCATGGGCGTGGGTCGGCAAGAGGTGGGCTTTGCCGAGCAAAGCCGCTAAAACCCGTATTGTACGCGGCCCACGCCGCCCCAGGCCAGCCGATGCCGGACCCTGGTCGGTTTGATCCCCGGCGGCTTGATTGCCGTTTCAAGGCTCGGTGCCAAACTGGGTGCCGAGCCGCGGGGTGTCAAACCTGTCAAACCCGCTCAGGATGCGGTGGGGCAGGCTATGACAGGGCCTGGCGTCACGCCGGCCGTAGCCCCGCTAGCTGGGGTGGCCGTCATCGCGCTGCCGGACAGGCGCCCAAGGGTGCCGATCGCGATGCCGATCTGTCCCGCCAACTGCTGGATTGCCTGACGGTGCGCCAGCACCAGCGCCGTATAGTCGGTGCCGCCGTCGCTCAAGCCGCCGGCCGCCACCGGCTGGTTCACTGTGGTGTGACACGTCATGGCCACGCCGCGCGGGTTCAAGGTCACGCTCCACACGGCATCCAGGGTGGCACGGCTGCCCGGCACCGAGTCGAAGCGCTGCACATTCAGCGCAATGCGATAAACCGCCTGGGTATCGGCGTGCGTGCTGCGGTAGACATCGATCGCGGGCAAGCTGCGAGTCAGGTCTTGCGACAAGGCTTGCGAGATTTCGTCGGCGACCGGCTGCGACCAGCGCTGCTGTTCGAGGAATTTGACTTGGCCACCGCCCGTGGTCAGCACCAGTTGCGGGCGTTGCACCTGCTGCGGCACATTGGTCGGCATCACCTCGATCAGCACCGGTGCGCGCGCGGTGCCGAGCGGGATGGGCGTTGCCGGAGCGGCGGCGACCGGCCCGACCAGCGTGTAATAACTGAACGGAGCCGATTCGGCGCAGGCGCCCAGCAGCAGCGTCGCGGCCAGTCCGGCAGCGCCCAGGGAGCGGTGCAGGCGGTGCGACTTCAAGGCGGTCGTGTGGCTCATTTTTTATCTCCTTGATTGCCGCGCAGCAGCGATTCCGGATGGCGTTCCAGATAATCGGCCAGCGAATTGAGCGTCTGCAGGGTCTGATTCAGTTGCTGCAACGCTTGCTGGACATTGGTTTGCAGCGGCGAATCCTGGCCCAGGGTCTGTTGTGCCGCGCCGAAGGTTTTTTTCGCCTCGGTCAAGGTGGCTTTCGCTTCGGGTGCGACCTGCGTATCGAGTTGCTTGAACAAGCTGTCGGCGCTCTTCAACGCGGTGTTCAGATTGTTGCCGATCTGGTCGAACGGCACCGCGTCGAGTTTCTTCGCAATGTCGGCCACCTGGTTCTGCAATTGATCCAGCGTGTTGGGCACCGTAGGCAGTTCCAGCGGCTCTTTGGTCAGGTCGATGGTGACCGGCCCGGCTTTGGGGAAATAATCGAGCGCGATATATAACTGGCCGGTCAGCAGGTTGCCGGTGCGCAACTGCGCTCGCAAACCATTCTTGACCAGCGTCGAGACCAGGATTTGATCTTCACTGCGCGAGCCGTTTTGCACGTGCGCGGCAAAGGTCGGGCCGAGGCGGTTCGGATACATCAGCACCGTAATCGGCATCTTGAACGAATGCGTGGTTTTGTCGTAATCGAGGCCGATATTCTGCACTTCGCCGATTTCTATGCCGCGGAAATCGAGCGCCGCGCCGACGGTCAAGCCGCGCAAGGATTGGTTGAAATTAAACACCACCGGGATCGCTTTTCCGTCCGGAATCCGCATTGCGTCGCTTTGGTCGGCGGCCAGGCCAAAGCCATAGTTGTCCGGCGCGGGCGGTCCGGGCGGCTGGCCTTGCGGCGATTGGAAGGAAATGCCGCCGATCAACACCGCGGCGAGCGATTGGGTATTGAGTTTGACCCCGGCGGAGTCGATCCGCAGATCAACCCCGCTGGCATTCCAGAAGCGGGTATTGACGCCGACAAAACGGTCGTAGGGCGCATTGACGAATACACCCACGGTCACGCCATTGCCGTCATGGTCCAGATTGACCGAGACCACTTGACCTACCTGGATCCGCCGGTAAAAAACCGGCGAGCCGATATCCAGCGAGCCCAGGTTTTCCGAATGCAGTATGTATTGATGGCCCTGCTGGTCGCCGGTTACAGCCGGTGGACTTTCGAGTCCGACAAAATCGGATTTCGAGTCGGTTGACTTACCCGCATCAACCCCGAGGTAGGTGCCCGACAGCAAAGTGTTCAGTCCCGACACGCCGCTCAGGGCAATGCGCGGCCGCACCACCCAGAAACGCGTGTCCTGGACCGCGAAGGACTCGGCTTCCTTGGTCAGTTCGACCTTGACCAGGATATGCGACAAATCGTGGCTCAGCGAAACCGATTTCACGTCGCCGACGTTGACGTCCTTGTATTTGAGCTTGGTTTTGCCGGGCTCGATACCTTCCGCGGTCTTGAACGTGATGGTGATGGTCGGCCCACGTTGCAGCACGGCCTGGACCACCAGCGACAAGCCGACCAGCGCGGCGATGATAGGAATCACCCAGACCAGCGATGGCAACCAGCGCTGAGTCGGCTGGATCACCGGCTCATATTCGGCCGGGTGGTCGCCGGAGCCAGGCGGCAGGCCCGGCTCTGCGGGCGCCTGCGGATCTTTATCATTCATGGTGAGGTCCTGTGTTTTCTATGGTGTCCCAGATCAGGCGCGGGTCAAAACTCATTGAGGCCAGCATGGTCAAGACGACCACACAGGCGAAGGCCAGCGCACCAGGCCCTGCGGTAATCATGGCGATCGACTGAAAATGCACCAGTGCGACCGTGAGTGTAATGACGAACACGTCTAGCATGGACCAGCGGCCGATTTTTTCGATCGTGCGATATAAGCCGGTGCGCTGCTGCGGCCGCCAGCGTGAACCGCGCTGGGTGGTCCAGGCGAGCAGGCTCAGTGTCACCAGCTTGAGCATCGGCACCAAAATGCTGGCGATAAAAACGATGCATGCCAGGGGCCATTCGCCGGTGGTCCAGAAATAGACAATACCGCTCATGATGGTGTCGTCTTGCGAGCCGAGAATTGAGGCGGTATGCAAAATCGGCAGCAGATTGGCCGGAATATACAGCAGTGCGGCGGCAATCAGCAGGGCCCAGGTGCGCGTTACGCTATCCGGGAGGCGCGCATGCAGCGCGGCGTTGCAGCGCGGGCAGCGCGGCGCGGGGATGCGCTGCGCCGAGTGACTGCCGGAGCCGGTGGGGCGGGGGCTGAGGCGGCCGCAAATATGGCAGGCCAGCAGCCCCGAACGCAGCGCGGTCTGGTATTTCACGGCGGCGGACTCCGGTGACGTGTCAGTGGCGGGCGAGCCGGAGCGGCGCTGTCGGACTTATCGCGCAGGCGGGGCCGAGACGGCTGGCAGGGCGCGGGCAGCCGATCGGCGAGGTCCCACAAGCTACGCAGGTCGAATGCCATCACCGCGGCAAACAGGATGGTCAGGACGCCGAAGGCGAACAGCGCAACATCGGGAATCACCCGCGCGACGCCGGATAGTTTCACCAGTGTCACCAATACCCCCAACATAAAGACTTCTATCATGCCCCAAGGACGCAAGCCGATCACCGTGCGCAAAATCAGCGCAAAGCCCGCCGGGCGCCGCCCCGCATGAATCGGGATCAGCAACCACAGCAGCGCCAGCAATTCGGCGGCGGGAAACAGCAAGGTTGAACACAACACCAGCACGGCGACGGTTATATTGTCTTCGCTCCAGAGCTGGGCGACGGCGCTGATCAGCGTGGCTTGGGAGGTAAAACCGTTGGATTTGAGCTCGACGATGGGAAATGCATTGGCAATCACCAAGGTAATCAGCGCCGTCAACGCCATTGCCAGTACGCGGTCGATCCGCCCGGACAAGCGTCGATACAACACCGCGTTGCAGCGCGAGCAGCGGGCGGTTGTCATCCGCGCCAGCTCTACCTTCCGATGCAGGACGTCGCATTCGTGGCAGGCGATCATTTCATCGTGGTTCATCGGCGCTTGGTCAGGGAAGGGAAGTCGGCTAAGCCGTCGCCAATCGTCGTAAGTTGCCCTCGGACGGCTGACGCGGGGTGCAAAACGCGCATCGACAACAGCAAATCGACGCCGCGCAGACAACAGCAAACCTCCATTGGGCAAGCGCGACTCAAGAAGGTTCGCCGGACGGCGCGCCAAGCGTATCGGTGTTGCGCCTCAAAAACCGCGGGCGCCAAGGCTGCATGGTACCAAAATGGCGTGGCGCGTGTCCCTGATAGGACAGGAAAGGAGTTGCAACGCATTGTATTGGACAGCGCTCGCGCTTCGGGTAGGATGACTGGGCTCGAAGATTACGGCGTTTTACCGGGGCTGGATAAAACGCCGCGATCAGCCGGTTGCTGTTGCACGCGGCCTTGCGTGCTTCTTTTAAGGTTTGTCTATGGCTGTATTATCGAATTTCCTGGGCCGTGCCTCGTTTCAGCTCCGCGTGGCCGCATTGATGTTGGCGAGTACGGCGCTGTGGGGGCAGGCGGGGACCGCGTCCGCGTCCGCCCCCGTCACGGCTTCCGCCGCAAAATCGCCATCGGCGGCGAATGGCATGGCCGCCGCGAGCGCCCATGCCGCGATGCCGCCGGCATCTGCTTCTCAGTCATCTTCTCAGTCATCTTCCCCGCCGGCTTCTCAAGCCGTTTCGGCAACTGCCTGGTCCGGTCTGGACTTGAAACAAAGCTCGATCCACATCACCTTCAACAAAATGAAGGTCCCGGTCAGCGGATTTTTCAAGAGTTTCAGCGGCGAATTGGTCTTCGATCCGGAAAGACCCGCGGCCGGTCATGCCAATCTTGAGGTTGAAGTTGATAGTTTGTCCCTGCGCGATGCCAAATTAAGCCGCGAGTTGCGCGGTGCCGACTGGCTCGATGTCGAGCAATTCCCCGTCGCGCGTTTTGTCTCGTCCGCGATTGTCACGGCCGGCGACGACAAATATAGTGTGGCGGGCAAGTTGACGCTGCGCGGTAAAACGCTCAACGTGGTGGTGCCGGTCAGTTATACGCAAGCCGGCCAGGCGCAGGTCTTCGACGGCATGTTGCCGATCCGTCGCGAGCAGTTCGGGGTTGGGCCGCAATCTTCGCTGCTGGCCGACAAAGTGGTGCTGACCTTGCACCTGGTCAGTTTGCCGCGGTCTTGAACTGCTGACAGCCTGGCTTGGCCGACGGCCATCTCAAGCAGGAGCTGTTTGATGAAACTGTTGCCCTTCCTTACCGTGCCTGGCGTCCTCTTGCTGGTGGCTGCGCCCGCGGTGTCGGCGGCCGATGTCTATCAATTCGATCCACGGCATACCTATGCCAGTTTTGCCGCGGACCACATGGGCGGGCTGTCGACCTGGCGCGGTAAATTCGCTAGATCGTCGGGTCATGTGACGCTGGATCGGAAAGCCCACACGGGTACCGTCTATGCCGTTATCGACCCGGCCTCGGTGCAAACCGGCAATGCGCCGCTCGATGCGGAATTGCAAAGCGATGAATTTTTCGATGTGCCGAAATATCCGGCAATCATCTACCGCGGCACACAAATCCGCTTTGTCGGGGCGGTGCCCGAAGAGGTTATCGGCACGCTGACGATGCATGGGGTGACGCGCCCGGTTAATCTGCACCTCGATTCATTCAAGTGCATCATGCATCCGGTATTGTTGCGCGAAGTCTGCGGCGCCGACGCGACGGCACAAATCGATCGCGCCGATTTCGGCATCGATTTCGGTAAGGCGGCTGGGTTTCGCACGCTTACCCGGATTGAATTGCAGGTCGAAGCGCAAAAGCAATAAAGTGCC
>Ga0302220_10000040_pt1 | contig 120624 bp, 109 predicted proteins | sample II_Palsa_E1_3_FD_194572 | JGI IMG/M metagenome (GOLD analysis project Ga0302220, IMG submission 194572) | Peat permafrost microbial communities from Stordalen Mire near Abisko, Sweden - II_Palsa_E1_3 | ecosystem: Environmental > Terrestrial > Soil > Palsa > Peat permafrost | place: Sweden...
GCTCCGTCCGCTCCTCGCCCGAGAGCTCGACCACGTAGGTGCTGGTCCTGGGCACGGCACACAATTCTGCACGCCCACCGTTATCCCTCCCGATAGTCCGCAGGATTAGCGGACGCGTCCACTAGCTGGATTGCGCCGCCACCGGCTCAAGGGCGTGCCTAAGTCCCCCGAAAGCGCACGGGGGCCGATAGCATGGGCGCCGTGGCGAGCGCGGGGCATTCGACGAACCAGGGGACGGCCTGGGCCTGGCTCTCTGTCATCCCCATGGGCCTCGGGGCGTGGGCGCCGGCGTACGCGGGCGTCAAGGCGCAGAATCGGCGCTGGCTGGCGCTCGGCGTCATCTGGTCGCTGATCGCCGTCGCGGGCTGGGTCGCCGCCGTCACCTCGAACGGCGACTCGGGACTCGCCGGCGGCCTGATCATCCTCGGCTGGGTGGGTGCAGTGGCAACCTCGTTCACGATCCGCCCGGCGTACGCCCGCCAGCTCCAGGGCTCGTTCGATGCAGCAGTCCTCGGTGCCCAGGAGCGTCTGGCCGAGCGCGAGCGGGCGCGGCGGCTGTGCCGGGAGAAGCCGCCCCTCGCCCGCGAGATCGGGGTCGGACGGCCCGATCTTCCCGGCGCGCAGGACGCGGGGTTGGTCGATGTCAACAATGCGCCGGCGAGAGTTATCGCCGGGCTCCCCGGTATCGGCGACGCCCTCGCCGCGCGTATCGTCGAGGCGCGCTCGGACACGCAGGGGTTCTCATCCGTCGAGGACCTCGGCGCGACGCTCGATCTCGACGGTCACGTCGTCGAGGGGCTCCGCGAACAAGCCGTCTTCCTGCCGCGCTGACGCGGGCTCACGAGCGGCTGCCGAAGGAAAGAAGGCGCCGGGCCGGCCGGTCCTGATGGTCCGGCCGGCCGGCGCGCATCGCCCCCGACAACGCCGACGGGGACCCGCTTTCGGGTCCCCGCCGGACTCCCCAATCGCACCCACGGCCGGGTAGGGCGCAACCTCGGGGAGAATGTACTTCGGGCGTTGAAACACGGGCTATTGGCGATAGTTGCGGAGCGAGACCGCGCGCATGGTTTCCTCGGTCGGCTTGCCATACTTGCGTCTCCCCTCACAGGGGGCGTAGCTCAGTTGGTTAGAGCGCCGGCCTGTCACGCCGGAGGTCGCGGGTTCGAGTCCCGTCGCTCCCGCTTCGAGAAGTGCCTGCTATTAGCGGTAGTTTTTGTCTGGTCCGTTGGTTCGCTGTGGGCCTGCTCGGCAGCGCGGGCAACGGTCTCGGGCAACGTTTAAGGGCTGGCGGTCGGACCGAGGTTCTTGGTGGCGAGGAGCGAGCCGCGACCGATCCGCGAGAGGAGCCCTCCATCGAGCTCGCGCGGGTGCGCGATGGCGTCCTGTCGTGGCCACTGTCATCCCGGTGCTATCTCAAATTCCTAGCCGAGAACCTTGGCCTTTGCGCGTTCGAACTCTTCGTCGGTCAGCACTCCGCGATCCCTGAGGTCGGCGAGCCTGTGGAGGTCGTCCGCGGTGCCACCTGAGTTCGCCCCTCGCGCGAACTGGCGGAACGCGTCGTACTGCGCGCGGTCTTGCGCTTGGTGTTCGTGCAGCGTGTGCCCGCGCACGATCAGATAGCCGACCACGCCGATCAGCGGAAAGACGAAGATGAAGAGCACCCACAGGGCCTTGGCCCAATTGGAGAGGTCGTGGCTGCGGAAGATGTCGAAGACCACGCCGATCGCGATCCAAATCCAAAGGAACAGGAAAGCGAGCTCAAGGACTGTGAGCAGCCCGTCTCCGAAGGTGTAGGTGGAAGCGGCGAGTGGCATTCGTGTCCTTTCGCTCAGGGATGCCGAGCACGCTCGGCGAGGTCTCTATCAGGCAGTTGTTTCGGCATTATCGGACGCGGAACCTTTGCTCCGATGGACTTCTGCAACACGTTCGCTGCCGCGTTCGCCTGTTCGGCTTGGTCTCCGCTCTTCCCCCACGCCTATCCAGTCGCTACAGGATCCTCGACATCTTCGCCAGCGACGGGGACCCAGTTGCGTAAGGTCGAGTGTGTTGAGCCGCGGCGTCGATGCGGTGCGAAGTTGATCGATCGCAGCCTCGACTCGGGCTCTCGACGCGGGACCGATCGGGGGCGGAGCGCCATCGTCGCGGTCGGTCACGGTGTTCAGGCTTCGCCTGCCCGCCGGTGCCTGTCGCGCTAGACGAATGCGCCGACGCCCGTGATGTCACGGCCGACGATCAGGGTCTGCATCGTCTCGGTGCCCTCGTAGGTGTGGATCGCCTCGATGTCGGCCATGTGGCGAATCACGTGGTTCTCGAGCAGGATGCCGTTGCCGCCGAGGAGATCGCGGGCCTCGGCGCAGTCCGAGACGAACGGACACTGGCAGGCGTCGCTCAGGCACGCCGGCGAGCGCGCGCGGCCGGTGCGCCGGAGGATCACGCGGACGCCCGAGACGGCTTTCAAAGTGGGGATGCTGCAGCCGAACATCCCCTGGAGGTCAGCTCCGAGGGAGATCGCGTGCGAGACGAGGTCCGGTCGTCGGGCGGCGAGCGCACGGGCGTAATGGCCGCCCCGGCGGTGTCCGATCACAGCGACCCGCCGGCCGTGGCGGCGCGCGATCGTCTCGACGCGGCGCTCGACGCGGTCGAGGGCTCGGTCAGAGCAGGTGACGTTGGCGATGAACCCGCACACCCGCGGCCGGTAGCCGATTCGGTGAAGCCACCCGGCCATCACCGTCAAGGTCTGGTCGCCGGCCAGGAAGCCCGGCACCAGCACGGCCGGCCCCCGTCACCGTGTCTGATGTCGCGGCCGGCGATCACCGGGTCGGTCAGCAGTCGCGAGAACTCGAGCACGCAACGCGTTTCGGCCAACGGGCGGCCCCGCCACCCAGCGGGCAGTTCCGATTCCGAGCAGCTCATGCGGCGTGAACGTAGGTTCCTGGCGCCTTCGCCTGCGCCTTGTACCGGCGGTTACCAAGAGTCTTCGGGGCCGCCTTCAGGGCACCGGACCTCGTCGAGAGCCACTCGATGTAGTCGGGCCACCAGCTACCGCGTCTGGTCACCGCGTGCCGACTCCACTCATCAGGGTCGGCCGGATACTCGTCGGCGACCTGATAGCTCGAGCGGGTCTCGGCCCCGTCCGGTGCTGGAGGGTTGATCAACGCCTGGATGTGGCCGCTGGCGGAAAGCACAAACCGGGTGTCGCCACCGAGCAGCTGGGTCGACGCGTAGGCGTTCCGCCACGGGACGATGTGGTCGGCGCCGCCGGCGACAATATAGCTGTCGACGGTCACCTGGCCGAGGTCGACCGGCGTGCCCAGCACCCTGAATGCTCCGGGCTTCGTGAGCGCGTTCTGCATCGCGACCATCACGAAGTCGCGATGAAGCCCAGCAGCCAGCCGCACGGTGTCCTGGTTCCAGTAGAGGATGTCGAACGCCGGCGGCTCCTTGCCGAGCATGTAGTTGTTGACCACGTAATTCCAGATCAGGTCGTTCGGGCGCAGCCAGGCGAACACGGTGGCGAGCGCCTCGCCGTCGAGGTAGCCCTTGCGCGCCGACTGCGCGACCGCGGTCGCCGCCACCTCCTTGGTCGCGAGCGCCGCTGTCGTTCCGGCCTGCGCGTTGTCGATCGCGCAGACCATCAGCGTCAGGCTCGACACCGACCCGAGCCGGCCCTCGGCCGCCAGGTGGCCGAGCGCGCCGGCGATGATGATCCCGCCCGAGCAGGCGGCCATCACGTTCACCGATTCGTGGCCGGCGATATCGGCTGCCGCGCGCCCGGCCTCGATCGTCGCCTCCGCGTAGGTGTCGAAGTCGAAATGCCCGTTCTCCCGCTCGGGGTTGCGCCACGAGATCATGAACACCTGCTGCCCTTGGCCCAGCAGGTATTCAACGAGGCTGCGGCCCGGCGCGAGATCGAGCACGTAGAACTTGTTGATCGTGGGCGGCACGATCAGCAGCGGCGTTTCATACACCTCCGCGGTCTGCGGCGCGTACTGGATCAGCTCGAAGACGTCGGTTCGGAGCACGACCGATCCCGTCGTCAGGGCAAGGTTCCCGCCAACCTCGAACTTGCTCGTGTCGACCATCGCGGGCAGCCGGCCCTTGGAGACGTCACGGACCAGCCGGCGGCCACCCCGCACGAGGTTGGCGCCGCCGCGGTCGATCGTCTCCTTCAGCACGGCCGGATTGGTCAACGGGAAGTTTGTCGGCGCGATCGCGTCGAGCAGATTGCCCAGCGTGAACCGCACCTGACGGTCGGCCTGCCAGTCGAGGTCGGCGTCGTCGATTAGCGCCTCGATCGTCCCGCCGAGGGCGAGGTAGGCCTGGATCAGCCGGCGGAACATCCAGCTGTCCTTCCAGGCACGGTCAGCGAAGCGGCGGTCACCCTTCGCGGGAGCGAGCTCCGAGTCGCCGGCCACGACACGCGCCAGCTCGGACCCGAGCCAGCCCACACGGCGCGTCACCGCGTCGGGTCGCCGCGCGAGGCTTCCGGCGAGCTGAGCGGTCGCGACCGGATCGAGAAAGCGCCTGGCCGGGCTCTGACTGACCGCTGCGTCAGTCAGCATCACCTCGAGCGCCGCGCGGGTCGCGGCCCGCGGTCCGATGGGCGCGCGACCGTTCGCTTCAGTGCCGGTCGCCATCACGACGCTCAGATCTTGATCGGGTGCTTGACCCCGACCACCGGTTCGTTGTCTGCACGCACGTGCTCGCGTCTCCTGGCGAGGACCAGCTCGGCGCATCCCCCGAGCATCTTTCCCCCGGGCAGGAACAGCCGCCGGTGATAGAGGCGAGGCTCGGGCTCGGACATGTCGTTCCAGAGCGGGCGCCAACGATCACGTAGGCGAACGTCATCGCGTCCCTCGCGATCCGCCGAACATCAACTTCCCGAACGCCTGCAACGCCCGCGTTCGCCAGATTGAGTAGGGCATCGCATACGGCGGCCGGCGCAGCGCGAGCCTCGCCACCACCACTGACTTCTTCTTGCAGTGACTTGCGGATCCCGTCAGGCCCATGCCGAGCGCCGAGTCCCGACGACTTCCAGCCGCCCATCGGAAGCTCTAGCCCGAAGTAGTTCGCCTGCGCGTCGTTGACCGTAACCACTCCCGCCTGCAGCGCGTCGACCAGCTGGTTCGCCTTGCCCAGGTCCCGCGTCCACACGGACGCCTGCAGCCCGTACGGCGAGTCGTTGGCGAGCTTGACGGCCTCCGCGACGCCGTCCACCTTCATGATCGGCAGGGTTGGACCGAACGTCTCCTCGCGCATGCATGCCATCGAGTGGTCGACGTCCACCAGTACCGTCGGCTCGTAGAACGAGCCGTCACCCCCGCGCCGGTGGCCGCCGCACAGCACTCGCGCTCCCTTCGCGAGCGCGTCCTTCACGTGGTAGTCGACGATCTCGAGCTGGGGCGGGAAGATCATTGCGCCGATGTCGGTGCTGCCCCGCGGGCCTGGCACTCCCTGACGGAGAGCTTTCACCTTGTCGAGGACCTTGGCGACGAATTCGTCGTAGACCGAGCCCTCGACGTAGATCCGCTCGACCACAATGCACGTCTGGCCCGCGTTCCCGAGACCTGCCTGCACCGCGTTAATCGCGGCACGCTCCACGTCGGCATCGCCAAGCACGATCATCGGATCCTTGCCACCGAGCTCCAGCCCGACGGGCGTGAGCGTCGCGGCCGCCCGCGCTGCGACGTTCTTCCCAGTCGCCGTCGAGCCCGTGAACATGACGAAATCGACGTGGTCGATCAGGGCGGCGCCCGCCTCGCCGCGGCCGACAGCCACCTGGAAGACGCCCTCCGGCATCCCGCACTCCCGCAGACCGTCTTTCATCACCAGCGAGGAGAGCGGAGTCACCTCCGAGGGTTTCAGAATGACCGCATTCCCCGCTGCCACGGCAGGCACGCAATCGCCGAACGAGTTCACCAATGGGTAGTTCCACGGCCCGATCACGCCGACCACGCCGACCGGCGAATAGCGGACGCGGAGCTGACGGCCCAACAGGAATGGCGAGCCCGAGCGGACCTTTTGCTCGTGGAGGTAACGCTTCGCGTGGGTTGCCCAGAAGTCGAGCGCCGCAGCTGCATAGTAGATATCGACGAACCGCGCGTCCTCCTCGGTCTTGCCCGTCTCGGAGATCAGCGTCTGCGCCAGGCGGTCGGCGTTCTGCATCACCCACCGGCGCGCACGTCGAAGCACCAACGCCCGCCCCTCAAACCCGAGCGCCTCCCATGCCGGCTGCGCCTGGCGCGCGGTCGCCACCATCTCCTGAACCTGCTCCACCGAGCACTCCGGCACGGTCCCGGCCAGCTCACCTGTCGCGGGATTGAGGACCTCGATCACGGAGCCGGCGCCCACCGCGCGTGTGGCTGCGGCTGCGGACATCACGAGACACCCTTCGCGGCCGGCACCCCGACAGGTGGTTTGATCTCTCGCTTGAGGATCTTGCCCGTCGCGCCCTTCGGCAGCTCGTCCATGAACCAGACGTGACGCGGGTACTTGTAGGCGGCAACGTTCGACTTCACGTGATCGCGGATCTCCGCCTCGGTCGCAGTGGTTCCCGGCTTCAGCGCGATGGCGGCGCCAACCTCCTCCCCCAGCTCAGGATGAGGAATGCCGATCACGGCGGCCTCCCGAACCGCCGGGTGCTCGTAGATGACCTCCTCGATCTCGCGCGGGTACACGTTGTAGCCGCCGCGGATGATCAGTTCCTTCTTGCGATCGACGATGAAGAAGTAGCCGTCCTCGTCGACCCGGCCGATGTCCCCGCTGTGGAACCAACCGTCGCGGATCGCCTCCGCGGTCGCCTCGGGACGGCGCCAGTAGCCCTTCATCACGTTGTGGCCCCGAATCAGTATCTCGCCGGACTCTCCCTGAGGCACGTCGTTGCCGTTGTCGTCGACGACCTTCATCTCCACCCCGGTGACCGGCGTGCCGATCGAACCCGGCTTGCGCTCCCGGTCGGGATGGTTGAACGACGCCATCGGCGAGGTCTCCGATAACCCGTAGCCCTCGAGCACCGTGCAGCCGAAGCGCTGCTCGAACCCGTGCATGACCTCGATCGGCATCGCCGCCCCGCCGGACATGCAGACGCGCAGCGACGAGGTGTCGTACGTCTCGCTGTCAGGGGCGTGGAGCATCGCCACGTACATGGTCGGAACGCCCTCGAATGCGGTCACCCGATCTCGCTCGATGATCTCCAGTGCCTTGCTCGCGTTGAAGCGCGAGATCAGCGACAAGGTCGCACCGACCGCGACCGCGGCGTTCATAGCGCATGTCTGACCGAACGCATGGAAGAGCGGGAGCACTCCGAGCACGACAGAGTGCGCATCGAGACCCAGCAGGTCGACCGCCGCCTCCACGTTCAGGCCCAGGTTTGCGTGGGTCAGCTCGGCGCCCTTCGGCTTGCCGGTGGTTCCGGAGGTGTAGAGGATCACCGCCGTGTCGTCGCCCTCCATGCCGACCACCTCTGCCTTCGGCTCCACCGAGGCCAGCAGGCGCTCGAACGGCCCAGGGGTCACGCCGACCGTCTCGGCCCCGGCCGCCGTCGCGCCCGCCTCGGCTGCGGCTGCGAACTCGTGCCAGGCGAACACGAGCCGGGCCTCGGAGTCTGCGAGGTAGAACTCGACCTCGCGCGCCTTGAGCAGCGGGTTCATCGGAACGACCACCGCACCCGCCCGGAGCACGCCGTAGTAAGCCACGGCGAATTGCGGCACGTTGGGCAGCATGATCCCGACGCGCGCACCAGCTCCGATCCCTCGGAGGCGCAGGAGCCCGGCCACCCTCGCGCTCGCGGCGTCGAGGGCTGCGTAGGGGATCTCGGTCTCGTCGAGCTTGAGTGCGATGTGGTCGCCGTGGCGCTCAGCGGTCGTCGCGAGGTTGTCCGCAAGGTTGTCCATCTGTGGTCCTCCGGGGTGCGTGCGTGGAGAGGCGACCAGCGTTGCAGACGGTCGCAGCGTCCGCCTTGGAGGATGCTCTGAGCCTGCTTGGAGGACGGCACAGTCCGATTCCCCGTAGGCTGCGCCCGGGTTGATGGTTTCCGACTCCGATAGTGGCTCGCAGGCACGATGGGAAGCGTTCATCGACGCGCTGGTCGCCGACAGGGAGCTATTGACCGGGCGCATCCGCGAGAGCATCCGCGCCGGGCTCCCCGCCTACCGGAGAGTCTCGGACAGGGAGCTCGACTGGGGCTTTCGCATCGATCTCGACGGCGTGCTGAGGACCGCCCGGGCGGGTCACGAAGGGGTCACCGACGAGCAGCTTGCGGCGCTCGCCGCGGTTGGCGACGCGCGAGCCGAACAGGGACTCCCGATCGCTGACGTCCTGCTGGCCTGGCGGATCGGTGTTCAGGACGTGATCGACCGAGCCACTGAGATCCGCCCACGGCTCAACATCTCGGAGGCCGAGATGCTTCGCTTCGTCAGGGCGCTGATCGCCGCCACAGATCGTGCAATGGCGATCATCGCCAGCGCGCACCGGACGGCCGATCTCGAGCTCGCGACCCGGGAGCACGAGCGGAGGGCGGCTGTGGTCCGCGAGGCTCTGCTCGGGACGATCGCGCCGGTCGTTGTGCGCGCACACGCAGAGTCCTGCGGGATCGACATCAGCCGCGAGTACGTCGCCATCCGCGCCGCTGATGTGCCCGAGGAGCGAACGCAGCGCGAGCGCCAGCTCGGCTTTCAGGGCACGCTCACGCCGCGGCTCGGTCTCGCCGCGATGATCGATGACGACCTTGCAGGCTTCCTCCTACGCCCTCCGGCGAACGAAATCCCTTTCGCGGTCGCCGTTGGGCCGCCGCGCCCGATTGAGCGGCTGACCGAGTCGTTCGAACTGGCCTCGCGCACACTCGCGACCGTGCGAGCGTTCGACATGGTCGGCGTCTACGACCTCGACGCCCTCGGCGTGCTGCCCGCGATCGTCGCAGACAGGACGGTCGGCGACGCGCTCGTGCGGCGCTACCTGGAGCCGCTCGCCGCATCGCAAGCCGAGATCGCCGCGAGCCTCCGTGCCCTCTTCGAATCCGACATGCACGTCGAACGCGCCGCGGAGCAGTTATTCGTGCACCCGAACACGCTGCGTTACCGGATCGGTCGCTTCGAGGAGATCACCGGCGCGAACCTGCGCAAACCCAGGAGCGCCCTCGAAGTCTGGTGGGCGCTCCAGCGCGACGCAATCCGGACCCGTCCGACGTCTTCCTAGACCGGCTCCTTCGTGGGGCCGCACGAACACGATTGGACGCCCGCACATTGGGCTCGTCCAACCCGTCGGCTAGCGTCGCCCGGCGGCCCTGGACCTCGCCGCGGTGCCAAATTCGTTGAGAGGTATGGAGGGTGCAGATGGGAGCGACACATGAGCGGTCATAAAGGAGTGCTAAGGGTCAGAAGATCTCGCCGCCAGCGGTCAGTTCTTCCTCCAGCGCACGTTCACGTTGCTGGTGTTCGCGGGCATCTGGGCGCTCATGAAGGGCGTCACCGAGATCGTGCGCGCCTTCCAGATCCGTTCGTTCGCGAATTAGTCCGATGTACCGGTTCACTTCACAAGACGGAGGAGGCCCGCAGTGACGACAGTGGCAGATGCGACGTGGACGATGCTCGCCGAGTCGGGCGTCAAGAGGTGCTACGGCATCATCGGCGACGCGCTCAATCCGGTTATCGACGCACTTCACCGCGACGGGAAAGGTCGAGTTCATCCTCGTGCGCAACGAGGAGGCCGGCGTGCTCGCCGCCGTGGCCGAGTCGCTCGTGACCGGCGAGCCGGTTGTCGTGTGCGGCACAGCCGGCCCCGGCGTTACCCATCTGCTCAACGGACTCCTTGACGCGTCTCGCGAGCGCGTCCCGGTGATCGCAGTAGCCGGGGACTCAGCGTCGTCGGTGATCGACTCCGGGACCGTCGAGGAGATCAGTCCCTACGACCTGTTCAGGACCGCCTCGCTCTACACCGGACGGATCCTCAACCCGGCGCAGACCCGAACGGTCGTCCAGACCGCGATTCGCACCGCGATCGTGGAGCGCGGACCGACCGTGATCGCCATACCTGGCGACGTGGCGGCGAAGCCCTTCGAGGGTTCCATTCAGGAGGTCACGTTCCGCCAGCCGCTCCTTCGGCCGGCCGATGCGGATCTGACCGAACTGGCCGACCTGATCAATCGCGCCAAGGACGTCACGATCTTCGGGGGCGACGGGTGCCGCTTCGCTCACGATGAAGTCGTGGCGCTGGCGACGAAGATCGGCGCGCCCGTCGGCTACGCCTACCGGGGAAAGCAGTGGCTGGAGTGGGACAACCCAAACGCCGTCGGCATGACCGGACTGCTCGGCTGGGGCGGCGCGTATGAAGCTATGCACCACGGCGATCTCCTCCTGCTGCTCGGGACCAGCTTCCCCTTCGGAGACTTCTATCCCACCGACTGCACGATCGCGCAGATCGACTCGCGGGGCACGATGCTCGGTCGACGCACACGCGTCGACCTGGCGCTCGTCGGCGACGTGCGGGAGACGGTCGCCGCGGTGCTCCCGCTCGTGGACGCTAAGGAACCCGGCCATCATCTCACCCATGCGCTCCATGTCACCAAGCATTGGCGTGAGCGCATGGGCCACTACGTCACGCGTGGCCCACGGCTCAAGCGAATCCGGCCCGAGTATCTCGTGTCCACACTTGACGAGCTTGCGAGCGATGACGCCGTGTTCACTGTTGACACCGGGACCGCGTGCATCTGGGCGGCGCGATACGTGACCGCCAAATCGGGTCGGAACATCCTCGGCTCGTTCAACTGGGCGACGATGGCCAACGCCATGCCCTACGCGATGGGCATCGCGATCGGGGTCCCCGGCCGTCAGGCGATCGCGCTCTGCGGGGACGGTGGGCTGGCGATGCTGATGGGCGACCTTCTCACGATCGCTGCACGCCAACTCCCGGTGAAGCTGGTCGTGCTCAACAACTCGCACCTCGACTTCGTGCACATCGAGATGATGGAGGCCGGGATCGAACCGTTCGGAACTACGCTCAAGAATCCGAGCTTTGCGGCACTGGCGGACGTAATCGGGATCGCCGGCTTCCGGCTGGAGAACCCGAACGACGTCCGGTCGACCGTCGATCAGTTCCTCACGACGCCGGGACCAGCGTTGCTCGACGCGGTGATCGACCCGCATGCCCTAAGCCTGCCGCCACACGTTTCGCTGGGGATGGCCGAAGGATTCTCGCTGAGCCTCGCCAAGCCACCTCGTCGATGGCGTCGAGATCCTGCTGCGTGAGCAGCCACCGATGGACGCGCTGCGAAGCTGGGTCGAGCGGCTCGCGGGCTACGCGGTGACCAAACATGGGCTCGCCGACGCCCTACGCAAGGTCACTAGCCCCGCAAACGATCTGTCCTCGACCGACATATACACCGCGATCGTTGGAACCCTCGATCGTCTACTGCAGGTGAACATCTCGGCAGGAAACCTGCGCCCAGACCTCGACGCCGAGGACGTGATCCTCGCGCTGGCCGGACTCTGGCAGCTCGACCCGGCAAGCGATTGGCGAGGGCAAGCACACCGCATCTACGACATCGTCCTCGGCGGCCTGCAGCGACCCGCCCGTCACACAAGCACTTGACGAAACGGCCCAGGGCTGATTCCAAGCGAAGTCGTCGCTGCGTCCACAGCCACGCCGCAACGCACCGGGAGACACTGCGCGCCTACGATGGATTGGTGCTGAGACGCTGGCCCGGAGCTACCGCCGCGGCGCTGATCACGCTGGTAACGCTCGGGCTAATCGCGGTCGACCTGACCGATGCGGCTGCGCGCCGCTGGTGGGCTGATCGCGCTTTTGCGACGGACGTCGTAGCAGGGATCCTCGTGGTGTTGATCACAGTGTTGGTGGTCGACCAAGTAGTCAGGGTGCGACAGCTGAAGGATCGTGCGCAAGTTATGGCGGCGCAGGCGGCGATCCTGATGCTCCAGGCTGGACGGGCGAGGCAGAGCGTATCTGCCGCGATGAATACGTCCGGGGATCGGGATGCGGCCCTGGACGAGGTTCGGATTTACATGACGATCTTGTCGATCAGCGCTCCGGTACTCATCGATGCAAGGGTTTCTCGCACGTTCCTGGAGCAGGCCCAGAGACTTGGTGCGGAGCTGGCGCGCGGGCTTGCTTCGGGAGTCAAAGCGTCTGGCGAAACCAGCACAGCGTCCGACTCCCGACTGGAAGACTCCTTCCAGCGTCTTCGCTCCGCCTCGACCCCGTTGCTCGAGCTGCTCACCGCCGAGCAGCGAAGCGCTGCAGGCGGACGCGAGTCCCAATGATCGGAGGGACATCTCGGCTCAACCGCGGACCCAGTCGTGGCTTCGGGTCGGCGGATAGCCGTCCTCTAGCCAGCGAAGCGCCGCGCGGTACCCCGATCACGAGCCATCGAGCGAAGTGATGAACGGCTAGCGCCAGCCGAGCGCCGGCGCGACGTGGGTAAGGATGTTCTCGATGACATGAGTGTTGTATTCGACGCCGAGCTGGTTGGGCACGGTTAGCAGCAGCGTGTCGGCGGCCTGGATCGCCTCGTCGGTGCGGAGCTGCTCAACGAGTACGTCGGGTTCGGCTGCGTATGACCGCCCGAAGATCGCGCGTGTGTGCTCGTCGATCATGCCGATCTGGTCTTGGGAGTCGCGGTTGCCGGAGAAGTAGGCGCGGTCGGTGTCGGTGGTGAGCGCGAAAATGCTGCGGCTGACGGATATCCGCGGCTGACGGTCGTGCCCGGCCTCGTTCCACACCTCGCGGTAAGCCTCGATCTGCCTGCGCTGCTGGACGTGCAAGGGTTCGCCGGTTTCGTCGTCCTTCAGCGTCGAGCTTTGCAGGTTAAGGCCGAGTCGGGCCGCCCAGGCACTGGTTGCGTTCGATCCCGACCCCCACCAGATCCGATCTCGCAAACCAACCGAGTGCGGCTCGATCCGCACCAGGCCCGGCGGGTTGGCGAACATGGGCCGCGGGTTCGGCTGCGCGAACCCTTTGCCTTCCAGAACCTCCAGCGCGACCTCGGCGTGGTTGCGCGCCATCTCGGCATCGCTGTCGCCGTCGCCGGGCACGTAGCCGAAGTACCGCCAGCCATCGATCACCTGCTCGGGCGACCCCCGGCTGATCCCGAGCTGAAGCCGGCCGCCAGCGATCAGGTCAGCCGCCCCGGCGTCCTCCGCGAAGTACAGCGGGTTCTCATAGCGCATATCGATCACGGCGGTACCGATCTCGATCTGCGAAGTCCTCGCGCCGATCGCTGCCAGCAGCGGGAACGGCGAGGCGAGCTGACGCGCGAAATGGTGAACTCGGAAGTACGCGCCGTCAGCGCCCAGTTCCTCCGCTAGGACCGCAAGCTCGATCGACTGCAGCAGCGCATCCGCGGCCGAGCGCGTCCGCGAGTGCGAGCCCGCGTTCCAGTGACCGAAGGAGAGGAATCCGATCTTCTTCATGCGTTCTTGAATCCGCCGGACCGGCAAGAAAGCCAGCAGGTCTCCACTACGCCAGGCTAATGGGCTGTCCCAGTTTTAGTTGGTGACACTTGGAGGGCTCTCCAGGGTCCGCGGCTGAGAGGCGAAAGCGCTGGCCGAGCGTCGGGACGCTGGTCGGGGGACTTCGGGGCGAGCCTCCGCTATGCGCTCAAGCTATGCGGAGGCTTCGTCGAGCTCCTGCAGGAGCTCGTGGGCGACGAGCTCGATCGCCTTATGTCGCCACTCGGCGGCGCGGTAGTGGCAGGCGATTAGCCCCGAGCGATGGATGCGCCGGAAGTCCCCGAACACGAACGCGTAGCGCGCCTTGGTGTCCTCGTTCGCGCCGTCAGTGAGCCCGAGGAACCAGCGCCCGTACGCCTCCCAGTCGTGCTTCTCCAGGTAGGCGTTCTCGACCGCGGCCGTGGGCTGGACCTCGCCCCACTCGCTGCGCAGCACATACTGGCGTGCGGCGATCAACCGCCGCGCGTGCGCGACACCCGCCTCGTTGACCGAGTAGGAGGCCGTCGCCGACTACCTCGACTCGTTGTTGGTTGACAGTTCACTCGACTCACGCCGTCCGCTCTACCCGTAACCGCGGCCCGAGAACCGTCGTCGTGCGCTGGCGGACCGCCGAGACTCGGTGCTGGCGCCCCAGGGGCGTGGCGGCACCAAAGCATCAACCTGACCGGCGGGCGCGCCGCAGTTCGGGCTTATGAGCGCAGGACCATCTCCCTCACCATCACCGCCACCGAGCGCCACCAGCGCGACCAGAACCGGACGTCGTCGACCTCGACCTCGACCTCGACCTCGACCTCGACCTCGAGCAGCGGACCGACTGGCTTGAGCTGTTCCCGTTCCTGACGACGCGCCGTCTCGACGCCTACGGCTCCTTTGACCGTGCGAGGACCGTGCGCGCGCCGCCGTTGACGCCGGACATCCGGGTGTTGTATACGTGCAGGTCCCGTGGGGTCCCTGCACGAACTGCCGCGTGAACCCACGCGAAGCGATCGTGATCGTGAGTCCCGGCGGCCGACCGCGGTCGAGTCGGTGCTCTCGCTACAGCGCGCGATCGGCAACCGAGCGCTCGCCGCTCAGGTGGCGAGAGCGAGGCGGTTGCAGCGAGACGCGGTCGACGATCTCGATCTCGCCGTACCGCCGCCGCCTCCCGCGCCGCCGCGCCTTCCTCGGCCGGGACGACAGCCCGGGCCGACCGCTGCCGCTCTGGACCTCGCGGCGCCGTCGACATCCCGACCGTATCGGCCGGATCCCGGACCTCCGAACGTCGCCGCGCGGCGCTACTACGAGGCGGTGCTCGCCGCAGCCGACGAGAGTCACTTTGCGCGGCTGCTGCAGGTGGTGCTCCTGAAGGAGAACATCGAAATGCTGCAGTCCGCCAATCAGGCGGAGGATGTGGAGCATCAGCGAATCGCTCTCGCACAAATGCCGATGCGCCCGGCCGGGGCCGGGTCTGGTGCGCGGCTGCTCGAGCTGTACCACCGGTTCCGGGATCAGCCTTTGATCCATCCATTCTGGCGCGGCGTCGTGGAGGAGAGCCGTCGGCGCGGCGTCAACCCCGCCGCAGACGCCATGGCGGTGCCGTCGGAGCCGGGCCCGAAAGCCGACCCGGAGTGGCTGCGCCTCGCGGGCCAGCTCACGATCCGCATCCACCCGACCGCGTTCGCGGTCTGGGACGGCGGCCAGCCCGACAACCAGTTCACGGGGCTCGTGTACGTACCCGATGGCACGGCGATCGGGGTGCTCTATCTCGCGCCGCTCGTCCCTGGGCCCCAGGGGTCGACCAACTATCCCTACGCGATGCTGAACGACGTCGACGATGACATTGAGCACCGCGCCCCGATCATGCACACCCAGCCGGCCAGCCGCGACGCGCCATACAACCGCTTCCGCGATGAGGTCGCCGCAGGCGTCAGTACAGCGACAGGCGTCGCCAAAGCATCGGTCCTGATGCCTGCTCAGGCGTCCGAGCCCGACATCCGCCGGGCGAACGATCTCGCAATCGCGGTGGTGGCGCTGTTGCAGCCCCGGATCCTCCCCGCGAGCATGCAGACGGGCGTCACGGAAAAAGAGCTGGATATCCTCGCCAGCGGCTTCGGCACGAATAACATCGCCGCCCTCCGTGCTGCCGCCTCCCGCTATCCGGACCAGCCCGAGGCGGCACGGATCGCGAACATCGTCGAGCACCGGTTCGTGGCGGGCACGGCGGCAATCAGACAGGCCCAGGCGCTGCAGAAACCGATCCGGGGATCGTCAGCGAGTCATCAGCTCCTCGCGGACCGGTTCCATGTCGATCAGAATCGGTGCGTGGGCTTCAGCGTTGCCCAGGGTCCGAACGCGACGGTCAAGCGCTTCGGTTGGACCTCTAGGTCATCGAACGGAGCGAAGTTCGACGCGAGCGGCGGGCTGCCCCGCGAGTGGGCGAACAAGATCATGACCGCGCTCGTGTCGAACAATGCGAACATCTTCGGCCTTGGGCCGTGGGGACCCGGAAGCGATGCGCCCCCGCTAATCTCGGTCCGACCACCAGCCGGCCCGAGGATGGGCGCACCGCCGAAAGGCGCCTTGCCCGTGAAGCAATGGAGAACGCCCGTGCCCGCCGCATCCCCGTCCAAGCAGCCGCCGAAATAGCGCAGGAGCGGGAATCCTCTGCGGCAACGCGTGGACGGCGTGGTCCGAGTGACCGACTGACCCGCCGCGCCCGCGTCCGCGTCAGCGGGCGGCGGTACCTCGTCGAACGCGAGCTCGCGACAGGCGCACGCGAGCTTTCGCGTCAGGCGCTTGACCAGGTCGACCGCGGAATCGCGACGTCGTGTCTGCGGGCCGCGCTCGTCACCCGCGATCAAGGCTTCCGACCGGTCACTTACGGCGCCGTGGCGGCCGGCGAGGCGGCCGGTCTCGCAAGTTGGACCTCGGCTACGGGTGGCATGTTCACCCTGATCGCAACGAGAACGATGGTTCACGATCGTCCGACGACCTAAGCTGATCGAAGGATCGGACTGTGACTCCATGACCACCTTGACGACAACGCCGCCCGAGGAGGGCCTCGAGCAGCCGCTCTGGAGAGAGGGTTCGGTTGCCCGGGGCCTGCTCGATCGGGATCAGCTCCTCCAGATGCTCGATCGCGCTGTGACCAAGCGGGTGACGGTCATCTCAGCGCCGCCCGGAAGTGGGAAGACCTCGCTGTTGCGTGGATGGGCCAACCGCTCGACGGGCGCTCGCCGCGTGGCGTTTGTGTCGGTCGACCGCGACGAACAGGATGCACAGCGGTTCTGGAGTGCGGTCCTCGACGCGATCTGCAGCCCGGCGCGCTCCGTTGATCCGGAGACGCGACCGACGGCGAGCACTGGTCTCGACGACGATCAGCTGGTCCACAGAGTCCTCTCGGAGCTCGCCGAGCAGGGCGAGCCCGTGGTGCTGATCATCGACGATCTGCACGAGCTGAGATCGTCGGATGCCGTCGCACAGCTCGACCGTGTGCTGGCGCATCTGCCGAGCTGTGCACAGGTGGTGCTGTCGTCTCGCCGAGATCCGCCGATCAGGCTCCACCAACTCAGGCTTGCCGACGAGCTCGCCGAGATCCGAGCCGGCGATCTACGGTTCACCGAGCGCGAGACGCAGGAGCTGCTTGCAGCGTCCGGGACCACCTTGTCCGACGCCGGGACAACCGCGCTGCACCAGCGTACGGAAGGGTGGGTGGCTGGCCTGCGCCTCGCGGCGATCTCGCTCAGCGGCCACTCAGATCCCGAGCGGTTCGTGGCGGAGTTCTCCGGTACCGACAGGGCGATTGGCGAGTACCTGATGGCCGAGATGCTCGAACGCCAACCGAGCGAGGTTCAAAGCATGCTGTTGCGAACCTCACTGGTAGATCGCATGAACGGCGAACTCGCCGACCTCTTGGCCGGCCGCCCGGGTTGCGAGCAGATGCTGCTCGAACTGGAGGACGCCAACGCGTTCGTCGTGTCGCTCGACGCTCGTCGCACCTGGTTTCGCTACCACCAGCTTCTGGCGGATTTTCTGCGGTTAGAGCTCCGGCGACGTTCAGCCGATGAGCTTTCAGAGCTCCATCGCCGGGCAGCACAGTGGTTCGCTGACCATGGGGACGTCGTCGAGGCCGTGCGGCACAGGCTCGCGGCCGGCGACTGGACCGATGCCGCGCGACTCGTCGCAGACCACTCGTTCAGGTGGGTGCTTGACGGGCAAGCCGGAACGATCGACGCCGTGCTGCAGGCGTTTCCCGAGGGCGCATCAGCCGATCATCCTGACCTGGCGCTGGCCCACGCGGCAGCTGACGTGAACCAAGGACGACTGGAGGAAGCGGCTGCTCAACTGGCGCTGGCCGAGTGACACGTCCAGAGCGCTCCGCCGGCTCGACGCCTCCGCCTCACCGTGGCGATTGCGTCGCTGCGGTTGGCGCTGGCAAGACGTAACGGACAGTTCACGGCAGTGCTCGAGCAGGTGAACCTGCTCGATGCTTCGATCAACGACGACTCGAACGATCCGATCGCGATGGACAGCGAGCTGCGGGCAGTCGCACTGCTGAATCTCGGGATCGTCGAGACATGGACTGGGCGACTCGCCGACGCTGAACGGCACCTCTCCGAGGGAGCTGCACTCGCCCAGACGATCGGGCGGCCCTACCTCGAGGTCGCTTGCCGCGCGCATCAAGGGTTCCCGTCAAAGCTCGTCTCCGTTGCGAAGGCATACGAGCGCGGCCGTGAGGCGGTGGCGCTGGCGGACCGGTGTGGCTTGGCGGACCGGCCGATCCTCGCGCCCGCGCTCGCTGCGGCCGGCGGCATGGCAATCTGGATGGGCGAGTTCGACGAGGGAGAGAGCTGGCTCCGCCGCGCGTGGGAGGTCGCCGAGGAACACGTTGACCCGGCCGCCGCGGTGCTTCTACACGTAGCAACGGGCATGTTGCACGCCGGCCGCGGACAGCATCGATCGGCGCTCGAGGAATATGCGGCGGCAGCGCATGTGCAGTCGCTGCTCACGGGTGTTCACGCTCTCGCGCCGCGCATCGCCGGATGGCTCGCGACTGCACAGGCCCGACTTGGCATGCCAGATGAAGCGCGCGCAACCCTCGCCGGATTCTCCGCCGAATCCGGCCAAATGGGACCCATCGACAACGCGCGCGCAGTCATCTCCCTGATCGAAGGGGACCCCGCCACAGCTTTGGACGCTCTCAGAGAACTTCGCGAGACGTCGGGCCGGGTCGCAGCTTCGTCTCAGCGTCTGCGCGTTCAACTGCCGTCCCGTTCATTGGCCCATTCCCAGAATAAGAGTGGAATCTGTCTCTTATAGAGAGTAGGCGACCTTGCTAAGGAATGCAAGTCTCTCTAAGCTGGAGACGTGGCCACACCCACGCCGGAGCACACCCGTCGCCGTCGACGCGGCCCCCAACTCGAATCCGCGCTGCTTGACGCTGCCTGGGACGAGCTGGTCGAGGTCGGCTTCGCGAGCCTGACGATGGAGTCGGTCGCCGCACGCGCCCAGACCGGGATCGCGGTGCTCTACCGCCGCTGGGCCAACAAGGACCAGCTCGTGCTCGCCGCGCTCGAGCACTACCGGCACGCCCGCCCGGTCGAGACTCCCGACACCGGCACCCTGCGCGGCGACCTGCTCGCCCTGCTAACCGCGATGAGCAAAGCCCGCGCCACGTTCACCGCCATCGCCGCAGCCGCGGGCTTCTCGGGACTGCTAGCGGATACCGGCCTGACCCCCGCGCAAGCGCGCGACAAGATCCTCGGCGACCAACCGGTCTGGCGCGATCAGATCATCTACCGACGCGCCCACGACCGCGGTGAGATCGACCTGGAGCGCATCCCACCCGCTGTGCTCGCCATGCCGTTCGACCTCGTGCGCCACGACCTGCTGATGAACCTCAAACCGCTGAAACCCGCGCGCATCAAGTCGATCATCGACGAGCTGGCCCTGCCACTACTCCAGAGCCACCAAAGCGGGCCGGCCTCGACACGCGGCGCCATCACTCGGCTGGCATCTCGCTCAACTCAGCATCCCTGAGGCGAACGAAGCCCGGCCACCGGCCGATGAGGAGCAGGGATGAGACTTCCGGTTTGTTCGCCAATCCGGCAAGGCGATCCAGGCTGAAGCTGCACGGCCGCGTGTGGTTCGCCCCCGGTCCCGGAGAAGGTGGCCGCATTGGGCAATGGGGCGGCGGCATCAGGCAGTTAGCGGAAGTAGTGGCCCGTCTCCACGTCCTCGACCCAGCCCGGGTGGGTCGGCTCCCAGTCCAGCACCTCGCGGGTCTTGTCGTTTGAGGTCGGGTTGTCCAGGCCAGCGAAGGCGGCGAGAAAGCCGAGGTACTCTGGCGCCTCCTCAGCCGTGATGCTCTTGGTCTCGATCCCGAGCTTGCCAGCGATCGTCTCGGCGATCACCTTGCGCGGGATGCCGGAGTCACCCACGCCGTGCAGGGTCGAGCCGGCAGGGGCCTTCTCCAAGGCCAAGCGGTAGAGCACGCCGATGTCGTATGTGTTGGCCGCCGGCCAGCGGTTGCTGCCGTCGTCGGTGTAGGCCGCAATGCCGTTCTCACGGGCGAAGCCGATCAGCGCATGCGTGAAGCCGTGATGGTCGAGATCGCTGTGCACCATCGGCGCGAGCCGCACGACGGAGGAGCGCACGCCCTGCTGTCCCAGACCGATCGTGTAGTTCGCCGCGTCCGTCCGGGGGCCGCCCTGGGACTGGTCGTCCTCGGTGCCGGGGCGGCCGGTGATCCCGGCCATTGCGAGCATCAGCGTGCCCCCGGTCGACACGAAGGGCTTGTCGGTGCCGAGCAGGGTCTCGCCGATCGCCTTGTGGGCGGCCATGTCGGAGTCGACCGCGCCCATGAAGTCGCCGGTACGCATCGCCTCGTGCTTGAAGGCGAGATGGATGACGCCGTCGGCCTCAGCGGCGGCGACCGCCAAACCGTCGAGGTCGTCGAGATCACCGCGGCGGACCTCGGCTCCGATGGCGGCAACGGCCTCGGCGGATGCGTCGGAGCGGGCGAGGCCGACGACCTCGTGGCCGGCGATGAGAAGCTCGGGGATGACGGCGGCGGCGATATGGCCTGAGGCGCCGGTTACGAATACACGCATTTGGGGTCTCCAGTCGGTGGGGTATGTCACCTGGTGTCATCACGATAGCACCCGCATGGCACCTGGTGTCATCAACTACGCTCTGCTCAGATGTCACGCTGGAAACCGGACGCACAGGGCCGCCTGATGAGCGCCGCGATCGAACTGTTCGACGAGCAGGGATATGAGGCGACGACCGTTGCCGAGATCGCCGAGCGCGCGGGGCTGACGAAGCGCACGTTCTTCCGCTACTTCTCCGACAAGCGTGAGGTGCTGTTCAGCGGCAGCCAGGAGCTCCAGCGCATCTGGCTAGAGGGCGTTGCCGCCGCCCCGGCGGACGCGACTCCGCTCGCGGTCGTGGCGGCCGGACTCGATCCGGTCGCAGAGATGTTCACCGAGCGTCACGACTTCGCCCGCATTCGTGCGGGGATCGTCGAGGCCAACCCGGAGCTGCAGGAGCGTGAGCTGATCAAGCTGCAGAACCTCGCCGCCGCGATCAAGGCCGCACTGGTCGAGCGGGGCGTTTCAATGAACGCGGCGATCCTTGCCGCCCAGGCGGGTGTGACCGTCTTTCACGTGGCGTTCGCTCACTGGGTGCAACAGGACGACCCGACCGCGTTCCGGCGGCTGATGGACGAGTCGCTGGACGAGCTGCGGTCGGTGACCGCCGCCTAGGCGCGCCTGAGGGTCGCCTCGGTGATCGGGCGCGCAGTGTGGACGATGCTCGCGACCGCCGCTTCGGGGTCGAGGTCGTACAGGTCGGTTCTGGTCACGTCGACGGTTCATAGATCCTGAGCCTGCTGTTCATCTGCGCTCCCGGCCGCGTTTGAGGGGACCGGAAACGTCGGGACATAGATGCGTTGGGGGACGATACGCACAATCACCCGTTGCTCGCCTGGCTCGGAGGCCACCATCATCCGATCCCTACGCGTCCGCCGCCCCGGCGCCCGGCGATGTTGCCTGGCTGGAGCCGATTTCCGACGGCTTGGTTCTTGACGAGCGCGCCGACCCAGCGGACGTGGCCGCCGTTCGCCAGACCGTGCGTCTCGCCCTTGTCGCCGCCGCGCAGATCCTGCCGCCACGCCAGCGCGCCGCCTTCGTCCTCTGTGACGTCCTCGACCAGCCGGGCGCCGAGGCGGCCGCTGTGCTGGGCGTGTCGGTCGGAGCTCTGAAAAGCCTGCTCCAGCGAGCGCGAGCCCGGCTGGAGCAGCAGACCGTGGCCGACGAGGAGCTCGCCGAACCCACCGACGAGCGTACCCGCCTGGTCCTCGACCGCTACATGGCCGCGTTCGAGCAGTCAGACATGGCAGCCATCGGGCGCCTCTTGGCCGACGACGCCATCCTGGAGATGACGGGCACCACGACCGGGCTCTCCGGCAAGGAGACATGTGTGCCGTTTATCGTTACTCAGGCCATCGGCCAGGCGGGCGACTGGCGGATGGTTCCCCTCCACGCCAACGGCCAGCTGGCTGTCGCGGCGTACCACCTCGGCGACGGCGAGACCTACCGACCCTTCGCGATCGTCGTCCTGGCCACCACCCTGACGCACCTCACCCGCATCTCGCTGTTCGCCGAGCCCACACTGTTCAGCCGCTTCGGACTGCCCCCGACCATCTCAGCCGGACACAGACTCGGGACCGGCACCTGACGAGCGGTTCACGAGACAGCCGCAGCCGGCGCCGCGAGCCTCGCCGAAGAAGGTCGGGCCCGGCTTGCGCCATGCCACGAACCCGATCGTCTCGAGGGTGTCCGAGGTCCTGGCCCGGCGTTATCATCTCGGCCATCATCGGGAGTTCCAAGCTTCGTTTCACGCTCCTGTCGGTGTTCGGGGCCGCTCTGGCGGCCGTCTGTGTAACTCAGAGAGCAACGACGGCTTATCCGTCCGCTCAGGCGCCACTGGCTGTGAACGTCGCATACAGAGACCTGTCGCTCATCACCGAACCCGGTCCGGGCGACCGTCCATTCCTCCAAGCGGTGCAGAGCGCCCAGTCAAGCGCTGACCTGGTCATGTACGAGCTGTCAGATCCGACGTTCGAGCAGGCGCTGGTCGGCGCGGAGAAACGCGGCGTACAGGTCCGGGTGCTGCTGAACGGCGGCTACTACGGCGGCGGCTCGTCGGCCAACGAGGCGGCGTACAGCTATCTGAAAGCGAACGGGGTGCCCGTTCGTTGGAGCCCGTCGCGGTTCGCATTGACGCATCAGAAGACGCTGGTGGAGGACGACAAGACCGCCTACATCATGACCCTGAACCTGGTCGACGAGGACTACTCGACCAGCCGCGACTTCGCGGTCGCCGACACCAACAGTGAGGACGTGTCCGCTATCGAGACAACCTTCACCGCTGACTGGAACAACCAGTCGATCAAGCCGTCGGACGGCGTTGATCTGGTGTGGTCCCCGGGTGCGCTCGACTCCGAGCTATCGCTCATCAACTCCGTCAGGCATACCCTCGACATCTACAACGAGGAGATTGACGACTCGGCCGTCACTTCCGCGCTTGAAGCAGCGGCCCGCCGCCGCGTGGATGTCAAGGTCGTGATGACCGCCTCCTCGGACTGGGACTCGGCGTTCAAGAAGCTGACTGGTGCCGGCGTGCATGTCCGGACCTATAAGCCGAACGCAAGCCTGTACATCCACGCGAAAATGATTCTGGTTGACGGTCGCCGCGTGTTCCTGGGCTCTCAGAACTTCTCCGCCGGGTCGCTGGACGATAACCGTGAGCTCGGCATCATCCTGAGCACCGGAGCCATCATCCGGTCGCTGGAAGGCACGTTCGCCGGCGACTATGCCCACGCGACGCCGTTCCCCACGTCCCGGCACAGCACCACGTCCAAGCCGAAACCGAAACCGCCGGCTCCCCAGCAGACCTGCAGCGTGTCGGCCGACTGGGATGGCAGCTATCAGGACTGGAACGTGTACGTCCAGGGCCCGGCTGATGTGGACGCGACGGCGACCGCCGACGGGCACAGCTACTCGTACTACACGAACTCGTCCGGGTACGCGGACATCTACCTGTACGCGCCCGAAAGCGCCGCAGGCGACATGGTGACGGTTACAGCCGGGTCAGCGACCTGCACCGGCACCCTCTGAGCCGTCGCGCATCCGTCGCGGAGTTCATCCTCGACTAACGACCGTGATCGTGCGAGCGCCAAGGCGTCCGTCACACCGCGGCGCGGACACACGCGGTCACCAAGCCGCATTTCCAACCATCGGAGTAACCATGTACCAGACAGCACTCAAGCAGTGACAGCTCGGCCAGACCGGCCTCGAGATCACCCGCGTCGGGTTCGGCGCGTGGGCGATCGGCGGCGGGGACTGGGAGTTCGGCTGGGGTCGCTGATCGAACGCGACATCGAGCAGGAAATCCTTCCGTTCGCTCTCGACCAACGGATCGGGGTGATCGTCTACTCGCCGATGGGCTCAGGGATGCTCACCGGGAAGATGACGCGCGCTCGGATTGAGCAGATGTACGACAGCGACTGGCGCAAACACGACGAGCGCTTCCAGGAGCCGCGGCTCTCACAGAACCTCGACCTGGTCGACCGGCTAACCGCGATCGCCGAGCGCTACAACACCACCCACGGGTACCGTCGCGGTCGCCTGGACACTGCGTCACCCCGCCGTCGACGCCGCCATCGTCGGCTTCCGGCGCCCCGACCAGGTCGACCCCATCCGACTCGATTCCCGCCAGCCGCCGGCTCAGCGCCGCGACTCAAGGTGAACGGCCTGGTCGTGCCCGCGCTCAGCTTCTTGTCGATCTCCGCCATCCGGCTCTAGCGTCCGCTGTGGTAGGCCTGGACGCTCACCGAGGCGCTGTTCGCCCAGCTCGGGCTGGTGCCGTAGGCGATCTTCGTGGGTCTGCCGCCGCCGAACGGCACCGTCTCGATCACGCTGCGCTTCCCGCCGCATTCGCCCGACGGAGGCGATCCTGCGATCAGCAGAGCGCCGCCGGAAGGGGAGATGCCGAATGGGGCAAACCCGTTGGCGAACTGCCGTACGACTTTGCGCGTGGCGAGGTTGACACTCAAGGGCCAGACGACGCCACAGGCCGCGCCCTCGGCGGCGAGATGGAGGCCGTCGCTCGAAAGCGCCACGGGCCAGCCGGTCAGGCGCATCAGCTTGGTCGACTGACCGCCGGAGATCAGCTCGAGCTCCGACGCGCCAGAGCTGAGCACGCTGTCGTAGAGGATTCCCTGTGGCCCCCAGAGCGGATCCTCGTTCTCGCCACCCCGGGTGAGCTGCACGCTGGGCTGGCCGATCGCAGCCGACCACAGGTTCGGGTTGGAGTTCACCCTCGGAACGATGTCGTAGGCGAGCTGAAACGGCGATGTCGGCGAGAAGCTCGGCCCGCCCCAACCGCTGAGAAACCCGGTCGCGACGGTCGTCACCTGTCCGGTCGCGATGTCGATGACCACGAGCCGCTGCCCGAACGGGGATCCATTCGGATGCGGATCCACGACCGCGGCGACCAAGCTCGAATCGGGGGACCACACGATCCCGCTGATCCCGTCGTGTGCGCTGAAGTACTCGCCGACCAGTCCGCCGCACACGTTGAAGATTCCGAGTCCGCCAGCGTGACCGAACTTCGTGACGGCGACCATGCTTCCGTCTGGTGAGAGCTCGGGCGTCGCCGCGCGGAAGAGCCGCCGACGTCCACCTCCGTTCACCGCGGCGAACCAGACCATGCCCTTCTGCCCCGGGGAGTTGGCCGCGACGTAGGCGAGTTGCTGCGTGCGCGAGCACTGGACGGCGGTCGCGGCGGCCCTCGCCCCCGACGTGCCCCGCGCCCCGCCCGCGAGGAGGAGAGCCGCACCGACTGAAACCCCCGCCACAAGCGCTGCCATCCACAGCCGTGCCAGCATCATTCACTCTCCCGATCCGCGATTGCGCGGCTCACCCTACCGGGCCGTGAACACGCCACGAGCGCTCGCGGCGGGCCCGCTTCCCTTCGGAAGCGTCCAACGCCAAGTCGGCCGACAGAAGATCTTCGACGGCCTCCTAGAGCGACTCGACTCCCAAGTCTCGTGACCTGGGACGATGTCGCCGATGTTGACGCACTTCACTGATCCTGGCAGTCGAGAATTCGCGCCCACCGTCACCGTCCGCGGCGAGGCCCGCCTGCACGCCGAGCCCGACGAAGCAACGCTGTGGATCACGTTGACCGCGGTCGAGAACGACCCCGGGCAGGCTCTCGCCGACGTCTCGCGTCGCAGCGAGCAGCTCGCCACAATGCTCGACGACCTCGGCGTCGCGAGGGCAGACCGTTCAACAACCGGCGTGACCGTCTACGAGGAGTTCGACCACACCAAGAGCGGCCGCCGATCGCTCGGTCACCGAGCGGCCGCGAGCATCTCCGTGCGCGTGACCGACCCCGAGCTGATCGGAGCACTCATCACAAGAGCCACGACACAGCTCCAGGCTCGAATCGACGGTCCCCGCTGGCAGATCGCCGCCCAGAACCCCATTCGCCTCGCCGCCGCCCACGAAGCAGCCGCTGACGGCCAACGAAAGGCCCAAGCCTTCGCCGCAGGCGTCGGAGCGAAGCTCGGGCGCCTCATCCGGCTCAACGAACCCGGCACCGACCTTGCCGGGCCACGGATCCATAGAGCCAGCATTCAGCTGGCGTCGACCGCGGCAGCCACTCCGATGCCGATCGAGCCCGGCGAGCACGAAATCACCGCAGCGATCGACGTGACCTTCGCGCTCGAGCAGAACTGAACCGACGAGCTCGGCTCCGGACGACCGCAACCGCCGAATCCGAACGCGGCGTTCGCCGATCGCAAAGCTCTAGCGCCCAGAAGCTTGCATTGTGGACCCCACGGGCGAGATACTCGCGCCGCGCGCCCTGGGGACGGCGCGGCAGACATGAGTACGTCAAACATTCGCTTCTGGAGGGATCGGCATGGGTGGTGATGGATCGGCGACGCCCGGCGCCACGAAGACCGTGGGCCTCGGAGGCGGTCGTGATGGCGATTGACGCGTCGCAGCTGCTCGGCTCGCGGCAGGTTGCGGGCGTAAGGGTCAATCCGTGGGGCGCATTTAGGAAAGCCGAGGCGAGCGCGACGACCATATCTGGCGGCATCGTCGTGCCTGGCCGACTCGGAGTGGCTATCGGGGACGCGGCTGGCGGCAAGGCGGGCGCCGAGGAGAGGCGGCGGGGGGCGCAGCTGGCGTCAGTCACGCCGACGTTCGGCAACCTCGGGTTCGTGGCGGTGAGCGAGAGCGAGGTGGTGTTGATGACGACCAGGCTCGAGGGTATGGCGACGGTGATCCCGGTCGAGGTGGTCGCGCGCCGGCCTCGCAGCGACGTTGCGTCGGCCATGCTCGCCGGCGGTTGGCCGCACATGACTTATTACATGTTCAGTGCAGCCCCGTTGAAGATCGCGTTCGGTGACGGCAGTGCGTGGCAGATGGAGGTTTCACGACTTTTCAGGAAGAGCGGTAAGAGGTTCGTGCGCGCGCTGTCGACTACCTCGGTGGCGTCTTAGGATGTATCCCACGCCGATGGACTGTTGCCAGCCGCATGGTCTCACTGTGCGCCAGCGGCAGATGCGGCGCTCGCGCGGGCTCCGGGGACAGCGCTCACGGCGGAGTCGGGGCCGCCTGGCAGCGGCTGCCAGGCGACGTCACCTGGAGCGTCGCCGCCGAGTCGACCAGAACAGCACTCTCGTCGTAGGATGCTCGATCTCGAGATGGAGACGTCAGAGCCGCCCCATTCGGCCGCGTATTTCGGTGCCGAGCGTGACTTCTGGTGGAATCAGGATTATCTCGAGCTGCTCGCTCGCCGGTTCGATTTTGCGGCCGTTAGGTCGGTGCTGGATGTCGGCGCGGGCATCGGGCATTGGGGGATGCTGCTGGCCTCCGTGCTCCCGCAAGGCGTGTCGATCGTGGGACTCGAGCGCGATCCTCGCTGGGTGGCGGAAGCCGAACGGCGTCGCGGGCGACGCGAGGCCGGAGCACGCTTTCAGTTCGATCAGGGGGTCGCCGAGGCGCTGCCGTACGAGGAGGCGACGTTTGATCTGGTCACCTGCCAGACGTTGCTGATGCACGTTCCTGATCCGCAGGTGGTGATCGGCGAGATGGTGCGAGTCACGAAGCCGGGAGGTCTCGTGCTCGCCTCGGAGCCGAACAATGCCGCGTCGTTTCTGGTGGAGAGCAGCTTTAGCTTCGGGACGCCGGTCGAAGGGAAGGCGGAGGCGATCCGGTTCGTGCTGGTCTGTGAGCGAGGCAAGATGCTGCTCGGAAGGGGGGATAACCGCGTTGGTGACCTGCTCCCCGGCTACTTCGTTGAGGCAGGGCTCACGCAGGTGCAGACCTACATGAACGACAAAGTCGAGCTGATGGTGCCGCCCTACAGCGAGGAGGGACAGCGCGCGCGCGCCTCGATGTTGGCCGAGTTCAGCAACAAAGGTCTTTGGTGTTGGCACCGCGAAGAGGCGCACGAATATTTCGTCGCGGGCGGTGGAGACGAAGCCGATTTCGACCCGGTCTGGACCCGGCTGCTCGAACGGCAACAGAACGAGGTGGCCTCAATCGCGGCCGGGGAGCTACACACAGCGGGTGGGAACATCCACTACATCGTCGGCGGGTGGCGCGGCTGATCGAGCGAGCAGGGGGCCGCAACCTCAGCCGCCGGACGATCCGGCCGGCTCCTGCGGCGAGTCGTCGCGCCCGGTCACGCGCGGATCATCCGACCAGCCCGGATTCGTGCTGCGCGGACTCCACCCCCCGACCCCCAGCACCTGTAGATGACTCGCCGCGTGCGCCGCCGCCGACTGCGCCTGACGCAAACGTGCGCCCGAACGAACCGAAAGCACCAACCCCTCATCCGCCATGTCCATGATCTCCGGACCCGAACGCGCATAGCGCAACAAGCGACGCTCGAGCTCCAGCAGCACCGCATCGAGCATCCCGAGGAGCTGCTCGTTGGAGCGCTCGGCCAAGTCGGCGAGCAGTCCCTCGGTCGGAGCGTTGCCCTGCCCGGTCATCGCCGAACACGATCGCAGATCCACGAATGCGGCGACTCTTGGGCAGGGAATGGACGTCGCAAGCTGAAATTTGGCCCTGGTCAAGAGACCGCGGAAGCGTCTAACGTGGGGTTCGTGCAAAGCGACGCGTCGCGCGAAGGCGCCCGGGAGTCTGGGTCCGCGAGGCGCGGACTGTTCCTGGCGCCGTTTGACGAGCTCGTGGATCCGCGCGTCCTCGCCGACCTCGGGACACGGGCCGAGACGCAGGGCTGGGACGGGCTGTTCCTGTGGGATCACATGGTGTACCGGGCGCCGGTGCGCGCGGTGGCCGACCCGTGGGTGGCATTAAGCGCGATCGCTTCCGCGACGAACAGGCTCCGACTCGGGCCAATGGTCACGCCGGTCTCCCGCAGGCGAGTCCACAAGCTCGCCCGCGAGACGGTGACGCTCGATCATCTGAGCGGCGGACGCCTGATCCTGGGCGTCGGCCTGGGAAGCGAGCGTAATAACGAGCTCGGGCCCTTCGGAGAAGAGGTTGATCCGCGAGAGCGTGCGCGCCTGCTCGATCATGGGTTGAACAGGCTGGGCGAATTCTGGGCTGGGGAATTCGAACCGCTCCCGGTACAGCAGCCGAGGATCCCCATCTGGGTGGCGGCACGGTGGCCGCATCGGCGGCCGATACGACGCGCGGTCATGTGGGACGGGCTGTTCCCGATCGACCTACCGGGGCCAGAGCAGCTGGCAGAGCTCGAGGACGAGATCAGCCAGGCCCGCGCAGGGCGAGACGATCCCTTCGACCTGGTCGTTGACATCCCCCCCGGCGCTGATGGCGCGCCATGGGAGGCTGCCGGCGCAACGTGGGTGCTCACGGGCTTCGGATCGCAGCCTCGAGAAGCCGAAGTACGCGAGGTCATCGAAGCCGGCCCGCAATGAACCGGCTGCTGCGCCGCATCGGCCTCACCGCGGTGCCGTCTGCTGATGCCGCAGGCCTTCGCACGGTGCATCGCGCGTTCGTGTCGCGCGTGCCCTACGAGGACCTCGCCGTGCAGCTCGGCGAGTCCGGGCCGCTCGATCCCCATGCTCTCATTCAGCGCGTACTGGGAGGTGGTCGAGGCGGGTACTGCTTCGAGAACAACACGGTGCTCCACGCGCTGCTTGCGGCGCTCGGCTTCGCGGTCGAGCGCCGACAGGGCAACGTCGGGCCACGCGATAGCTATGCCCGTGGCGAGCCGACCAACCACTTGGTGCTGGTGGTGCACACGCCCGACGCGGGGCCGTTCATCGCTGACGCCGGCTTGGGTGAGGGGCCGCTCAATCCGCTACCCCTCGCCGAAGGCCCGGTGAGGGCGGGTGCGTTCGAGCTCGCAATCGAGCGCGAGTGCGACGGCTGGTGGGTCGCTCAGCATGAGTTCGGGTCGTTTCCGGGCTTCCGTTTCTCCGACAGGCCCGCAACACTGGCCGACTTCCAGTCTCATCACCTGCGTCTGTCCACGTCAGCCGAGTCCAACTTCGTCAAGACGCTGATCGTGCAGCGTCCGTTCGATGACCGCATCATCACCCTCCGCGCGCGGACGCTGTTCGTCGACGGTCCGGGCCGCCGGGAGCGCCGCATACTCGAGGACATCGACGCATTCGCCGGCGCCCTGCGCGAGTTACTTTGGAATCCACCCCGCGGCGCTGGGTCCGGATGGGCTCGGCCTGCTGTGGGCCAAGGCCACTGTTCAAGCGGCCCACTGAATCACCCCCGAATTGGATCTATCGCCGGTCCGCTCGCCACCTAGATACTGGTCCCTGAGCTTGGTGAGCAGGTGCAGGAGCCATCCGGTGTGACCGTCGGTTGGTGGCCCGACGGATTCGCCAGTAACGGTCTATAATCGTTTAGCACGTTATCTAACACCCGAGCTAAGGAGGATGGCGATGCCGGTCTATTCTGTATGGGAGTCGCACTTTTCACCTGAGGAAACGCAGGGTGGTCGCGTGATCACCGAAGCGATCTGGCGCGACATGGCCCAGTTGGACGGCTACATCACGCACGAGCTGATCGAGGATCTCGACGACTCCGGCCACTTGCTCGTCGTCAGTCAGTGGACGACCCGCCGGCGCGCGGACGAAGTCCTGCGCGAGTACGCCAACCACCCCAACGCCCGACGTGCAAACGAGCTCGTCTCGTGCCCGCGGACACGGTTCGTCGGCCACGCGGTGCCCAGCGCGCCGTGACGCCAGACATCCTGCTGAGGATCGCGAACCTGACCGTTCCGCGAAAGCCCGACCGCGGTCCCACGATCCACCCCGATCCGCTTGCCGGCCCAGCGACAGCGGCGCAAGCGCTCGGGCTACGGCGCTTGGACACCTCCCAGCTCGTCGTGCTGCGCGAGCTTCACAAGACGATCGTTGCGCTCGTGGACGGTCTTCTCAGCGGGCGCCCGGTGGCCCGGGCGGCGTCGCGGCTGACCAGCCTCGCGCAACCAAGCGTCGCGACGGTGAGGCTCGAGGCGAGCAAGAGTCAGACCTTGCGCTCGCAGCTGAAGTGGAGCGACCCCACGCCTGCGGCGACGCTGGCCCGCAGGGTTGCCTTGGAGCTTGCCGAGATCGACGTGGCGCGTCTGAAGCGCTGCGATCGGCCCGCGTGCAACCTCGTGTTCTACGACACGACGCGCTCCGGTACGCAGCGTTGGCACGCCGAGTCGCCGTGCGGGAACCGCGAGCGACAACGCCGCTACCGGGCAGCCCCGCGCCCCAGCTCGCCCACCGAGAGCCGCTGACACGCCGGTCGGCCGGGCCTGGAGAACGCGGGGCGCTGGGAGCGGAACGGCAGTGGGTGCCCCTTGTCTGCGTCCAGGAGGAGCCGCGGTCGCAGACTCATCGATGCCCGAGCAGCATCCGAGCCATCTCGACGCGCGCTTTGGTCATGCGGTGTATCGCCGCTACCTCAGGATGCAGCGGATGCTCTTCCGCTTTGTGCAGGTGGCGCAGGGCGCTGTCCACGTCATCGCGGTCCAGCGCAGCGGAGGCGCAGATGAGCTGTGCGAGGGGGTTAGCGGCGGAGTAGGAGAGCGCTTCGGACGCGAGGTCTTCTGCGCGCCCGCGTTCACCTTGCATATGTGCGTTCCCGGCGAGCTGCGTGAGGAACAGCACGCGCACGCGGTCCGGAAGCGGGAGGTCGAGTCCGCGCTGACTGGCCTCGCGGAAGGTGACCGAGTCGCCGTTATCGAGGGCCTCCACGGCGGCCGCGTAATGCGGACGCCAGTCGTGCGGCTCGCGCTGCGCCCATCTGAGCGCGATTTCCAGATCGCGCGATCCCCGTGACTGGTTCCGGACGTGCATCACCCTGATCAAGTCCGTGACCTCCCCGGACGAGTGCTCCAGGAAAGGGATCTGTGAGTGCCATGGACCGGCTGCCAAGGGGAGCTCCCACGTCGCACCAAACCACTCCGCGGGCGCCCGCAGCAGCCGCGGGCGCCACAGCTCTCCGTAGAGTCGCCCCTCCCAGAGCGCCGCGATGACCTTGAGCTCGGGGTCTGCGTCGAACCGCGCCGCAACGTCGCGAAGGTGCGCGCCGCCGATCAGCCGATCGTCGAGGTCGATCGTGATGTGGACATCGCCGGTTGCGAGCGAGTGCGCATAGGTGCGCGCTGCCCCGAAATCGTCGCACCACTTGAACCGTCCGACGATCAGCTTCTCGGCCTCGTGGCGCTCCCGAGCGAATGCTCGAGCCTCGCCGATCGTGCCGTCACGGGAGCCGGTGTCGCACAGCACGACCTCGTCGAGGTGCTCCCAGGATGACTCCAAGCAGGGGCGCACGTTCGCTCGCTCGTTCTTCGCGATCATCACCATTGAGAGCCGCAATCCAGGCGTCGTTGTACTCGACGCGCCACCTATGAGGCAAGTCCGTGCTCCCAGGATTTCGCCCGCGGTCAGCGATTCGCGTCGGTGTGCCCACCTGCTGATGAACAACTGCCACCGAGACTGCGGGGGGCGCAACGCCGCACAGTTGCGAGACCTGCGCTCCCACCCGCGCTGAGCGGCACTGCCGCGCGCGTGGCGCGCGGTCAGCTCGTAGCGGACAGTCGGCTGCCGAGTTCCTTGGTGATCTCCACGATCAGGTCGACGTCCGTCTCGGTCGTTCGCCAATTCGAGATGGCTGGACGGAAGGCGACACGCTCGCCGTAGCGAGTTGTGCCGAAATAGACGCGACCGTCGGCCTGGATCGCATCGCCCAGGCGCCGGTTGAGCTCGTCGAGCCGTTCCTCGCGGGCTCCGCGCGGGCGGTAGCGAAAGCAGACGACGTTGAGGCGCACCGGCGCGAGCAGCTCGAGGTCGGGGTCGGCGTCGACCTGCTCGCCGACCCGCTTTGCCAGGCTTATGTGGCGGTCGATCATCTCCCGGTGGCCGACCCTGCCGTAGGCCTTGAGCGTCGCCCATACCGCCAGGGAGCGGGCCCGGCGCGACATCTCCGGACCATGGTCGCTGTGGCTGGGGTGAGCGTCGCTTCCGACCGGGAGATATGGTGCGCCGGTCGCTGCGAACGTTCCGTGCATCAGCGCTGGGTCGCGCACGAACGCGAACCCGCAGTCGTAGGGCACGTTGAGCCACTTGTGTCCGTCGGCGATCACCGAGTCGGCCCGCTCGATCCCCGCGCCAAGCTCGCGGACGAGACCCGAGGCGCGCGCGAAGAGGCCAAACGCCCCGTCGACGTGCAGCCACACCCGGCGGCCCGCGGCGAGCTCGGCGATCTCGGGCACCGGGTCAAAGTCGCCGGCGTTGACCTCGCCCGCGGTCGCGATCACGAGCACGGGACGACCGTCGAGACGCCTGAGCTCGGCGTCCAGCGCGCCGAGATCGAGCCGACCGACAGCGTCAAGCGCAAGCCGGCGCACGCGACTTCGTCCGATCCCCAGCATCGCCAGCGCTTTGATCACGCTGGCATGGACATAGCCTGAGCTCAGCACCGCCAGCTCCGGCAGGCCGCAGAGCCCGTCGGCATCGACATCACGTCCATGCTCCAGCCCCCACCAGCGCCGCGCTGCCGCCAAGGCGGTGAAGTTGGCCATCGTCGCCCCGCTCGTCAGGACCGCTCCCCATTCGGGCGGCAGCTCGCAGAGCTCCTTGAGCCACGCCAGAGCGACCTGCTCGCTGCGCGAGCCAAGCGGTGAGCTCGCCCAGCTGAAGCTGTTCTGATCCAGCGTCGACGTCAGCCAGTCAGCAGCGAGTGCGGCCGGCGTCGCGCCGCCGGTGACGAAATGAAAAAACCGCGGACCAGCCGAACGGGTCGCTGCTGGAACCCCGAGCCTGACGAGCTCATCGATCGCGACCGTACCACCCACTCCCCACTCCGGCAGCGGCCCCGAGCCGAATCGCTCGCCCGCCTCGTCCATGCCGGGCGGCGCGCCAGGATCACCCTCCAACGCACTGAGGAACCCCTCGGCCGCGTCCGCGGCTTGGCGCAGGATCACCAGTACCTGCGACTTTTCGCGCTCCGGGTCGCTCACGCCCGCAGACTCTAAAGCAGCCCAGCGGCGCGGCCACGGACGCAGACGTCGACGACGGGGACTCTCGTCAGTGGAATCTACGCGTCGTGGTACAGCGCGAACTCCCACGGGTGGGGCCGCAGCCGGATCGCGTCGACCTCGGCCTCGCGCTTGTAGCGCACGTAAGACCCGATCAGGTCAGTTGTGAACACGTCACCCTCGAGCAGGAAGGCGTGGTCTGTCTCGAGCGCATCGAGGCTCGCCTCGAGCGAGCCGGGGACGCGGCCGATCGACGCGAGCGTCTCCGGCGGCAGCTCGTAGATGTCAGCGTCCAGTGGCTCGCCGGGGTCGAGCCCGCGCTTGATCCCATCGAGCCCCGCGAGCATCAGCGCGCTGAAGGCGAGGTACGGGTTGGCGGTCGGGTCCGGCGAGCGAAACTCGATCCGCTTCGTCTTCGGGGCCTCGTGGTACATCGGCACCCGCACGCAGGCTGAACGGTTGCGGGCCGAGTAGACGAGGTTGACCGGCGCCTCGAAGCCCGGCACGAGCCGGCGGTACGAGTTCGTCGTCGGCGCACAGAACGCCATCAGGGCGGGCGCGTGCTCGAGCAGCCCACCGATGTAGTGAATCGCGAGCTCGCTCAGATGCGCGTATCCGCCCTCTCCATACATCAGCGGGTCGCCGCCCTTCCACAGCGACTGGTGCACGTGCATGCCGGAGCCGTTCTCCTGGAAGATCGGCTTGGGCATGAAGGTCGATGTTTTGCCCGCCGCGGCGGCGGTGTTCTTGACCACGTACTTGTAGACCATCATCTGATCCGCCATCTTGAGCAGCGGCTGGAAGCGCATGTCGATCTCGCCCTGACCGCCCGAGGAGACCTCGTGGTGGTGAAACTCGCACTTGATCCCGAGCGACTCCATCGTCATCACCATCTCGCTGCGCAGATTGGCGAGCGAATCGGCCGGCGGGACAGGAAAGTAGCCCTCCTTCTGGCGCAGCTTGTATGCGAGGTTCGGTCCGGGCGTTCCGACCTCGCCCGTGTTCCAGAAGCCCTCCTTGGAATCGATCTCGTAGAAGGCACGGTGCTCGCGCTGCTCGTAGGCGAGGTGGTCGAATACGAAGAACTCCGCCTCGGGGCCGAAGTAGGCGACGTCGGCGATCCCGCTGTGCACGAGGTGCTTCTCGGCCTTCTGCGCGACGAAGCGAGGGTCGCGACCGTACGGCTCGCCCAGCACCGGATCTGCGATCGAGCAGATCAGCGACAAGGTCGTCCGCGTGTAGTACGGGTCGATGAACGCGCTCGTCGCGTCCGGGATCAGGAGCATGTCGGATTCATGGATCTCCTGGAAGCCGCGAATCGAGGAGCCGTCGAACCCGAGACCGCTCTCGAAGTCCCCCTCGTCGAGCGAGCTGAGCGGCAGAGTCATGTGCTGCCAGGTGCCCGGCAGGTCGACGAACTTGAGGTCGACCATCTCCGTCCCGCGCTCACTGGCGAATGCCAGGACATCCGCGGCGGTCGTGGCGCCGACCGCCGCGGCCGATTGTGTTCCCTCTGTGACCGACACCCGGTCCTCCTCACGATTCGATTTCGGCGAGCCGGGGCACACCGGCTCCGGGGTTTCGAGGACCTGGCGTGCTGCATTCCAGACTCGGACGTCTCGTCCTTCGGACTCGTACGCACTGAGCCGCTCGCCTCACCTCGTAGAGGCGGAGAGCCTATACCTGAAGCTGTGGCGATTGGAAGTTCTGGGCCCGCGAGCGAGTCGATCAGTATGCACCGGCTCGTCGGACCCCCGCAGCCCCGTTGGACGCGACTCCGAGCTCTGTCGGCCCGCCAGTTACAAGGCCGCCCATGGCAAGAGTGTGCAGGTGTCGTTCATCCTGAGCTCCCCGGCCAAGGTGACGCTCACCGTCGGGCAGCGACTATCGTTTATCACGATGGCCGACCCAAGATCACGCCGCCGCTGTGCAATTAGATCTCGGTAGCACAGTCCACTGCACGGATGGGGCCTTCGGCGAGCTGGCGGATATCGTCATCGATCCGATCAGACGGCGCGTGACCCATTTGGTCGTGCAGCCACATCGTCGCCACGACCTCGCGCGGCTTGTCCCGGTCGACCGTGCGCAACCTCATGAACGATCGGACGCCGGGATCTCGCTCGACTGCACGATCGCTGATCTCAGTCAGTTCGAGTCTGTTCAGAAGTCGGCCTATTTGCGACTCGGCGAATTCCCCATCGAAGATCCCGAGTGGGAAGTCGGGATCACCGACATCCTGGTCTTGCCGTATTACGAAAGCCTCACGCCCGGCGTCCTCGGAACGGGCATACAGCCGGTCGGCTACGAATCGCACGTGACCGAGGTCTACGACCGAATCCCTAAGGACAAGATCGAGATCCGCCGAGCGAGTGCCGTGGTCTCGTCGGACGGTCATCATCTCGGACATGTCGACGGATTCGTTGTGGACGACGAGGACCGGATCGGCCATCTCCTGCTCGAGCATGGGCACCTATGGGGAAAACGAGAGATCACGGTCCCGATCGGGGCGGTCGGAAGCATCGAGAACGATGAGGTGCAACTGAGCCTCTCCAAGGATCAGGTCGGAGCGCTGGAGTCGGTCCCCGTTCGTCGCTGGCCTGGCTGATAACAGAGTGGACGTGGGCGCTCAGCGCCGCCGGTTCGCCGCGACAGCGCTGTAGGGTCCTCGTTGCTCGTGACCGTACGGACGGCACTTGGTTGCTCTCTCGAACCGCCGAGATCGTCGGCGCGGAGCGGCGCGTGGAGTAGTGGGCTGTGACGTCGGCCCTTGATCGGCTGGACAAGAAGACGCGCCGGGCGGCGGAGAGCAATCTCGCCAGCGACGAGAACGTCATCACCATTCTCGGGGGCCGATCCAAGCAGGCGATGATCGTGACCAACAGACAGATCCTGATCGTGAAGGCTGGATTGATGTCCGGCGCCGGCCTTGGCGCGAAAGCGGCATCGTTCTCGTTTGCGGACATCGCCGCGATTCACGTGCACACCGGGCCGGGTATCGCGGCGCTCGAGGTCGTCGTCGTCGGCTCCCGGCGGTCAGAAAAGCCGGATCTGAGGGCCGCTTATCAGCTGCCGAACTGGTTGCCATGTCATCCGCGGGTGGGCACGTGGCCACTGATAAGCGAGCTCCGCGCATACGTGCAGAGCGGGGGCCGTTCGCGGTCTGCGCGCGCTGCCCTCGACGACTCTTAGTAGCGCGGGGTACCCGACGTGGATATGCTCGCCCGCCCTGTCTCCCACGTCAGCGAGGTTGCTATGGCCCTTGGATTTTACTTTGCGTCGAACTCGTTCAGCCCGGAGCAGTACGACGATGCGATCAGTCGGCTCGAAGCAGCCGGCGCGGGTTCTCCTCCAGGGCGCTCGTATCATTGCGCCTTCGCAGCCGGCCCGAATCTGCACATCTTCGACGTGTGGGACTCGCAGGAAGCGTTCGAGAAGTTCGGCGAGACGCTGATGCCCATCCTCGGAGACCTTGGTGTGGATCCCGGTGAGCCGGTGGTCGCCGAAATCCACAACGTGGTCGTCGGGTAAGCCGAGCACACCGGGCCGGACGCGTCGCTGCTGCGCTGCGCCTGGCCGCCGGCGCGCGACTCAGCGGTCTGCCGGCGCGGCGGGCAGGGCCGCCGCAGTGCGAGCCGCCGCCGGGACGTTACGCTGACCGCGGTGACGCCTAACGGTCAGCTGCCCTCGTGATCGGGTTCGGTCCCCGCGAGCGCCCGTCCGAGGCGCTGTTCTCGGTCGTCGTATACCCACGCTACGTCAGCCTGGCGTTCCTCACGGGTACGACGCTCACCGACCCTGAGAGGATGCTGCGAGGCGACGGTAACGCCTGGTTGGCAAGCCTGACTGATCGGTCATGACGACGGCAACGAATGAGGCGCCCGCATGGCATCGCACGACCAAGCCGCACCAATGAGGAGATGATCGATGGCGAATCTGACCGAGTACCACGAGCAGCTGGCCGCACAGTCGAAGTGGGATTTCTCCGACCTCAGCGCGCTGTTCATCAACTGCACGCTCAAGCGGTCACCCGAGGTCTCGAACACGCGCGGTCTGGCGGACCTTGCGGTCGCAATCATGGAGCGCAACGGCGTCTCGGTCGAGGTCGTCCGGGCCGTCGACCACGAGATCGCGACCGGCGTGTACCCCGACATGACCGAACACGGCTGGGACCGCGACGACTGGCCCGAGATCGCAGAGAAGGTGATGGCCGCCAACATCCTCATCCTCCTCTCGCCGATCTGGCTGGGTGAGAAGTCGTCCGTGTGCACACGCGTGATTGAGCGCCTGTACGGCAACAGCAGCCGGCTCAACGAGCAGGGCCAGTGGGCTTACTACGGCCGCGTCGGCGGGTGCATGATCACCGGCAACGAGGACGGCGCCAAGCACTGTGCCATGAACATCCTCTACTCCCTGCAGCACCTCGGGTACGTGATCCCGCCGCAGGCGGACTCCGCCTGGCTCGGCGAAGCCGGGCCGGGCCCCAGCTACCTCGATCCCGGCTCGGGCGGCCCAGAAAACGACTTCACGAACCGCAACACCACATTCCTCGCCTGGAACCTGATGCACCTCGCGCGCATGCTCAAGGACGCGGGCGGGATCCCGGCCCACGGCAATCAGCGTGCAGCCTGGGACGCGGGGTGTCGATTCGACTTCCCCAACCCCGACTACCGCTGAGCACCCCGACGACCGCCGACGGGGATGCGCGCCGGTGCCGGTCGTGAATCACCAGTCCTCGGTGACGATGAGCACGGGCGTAGTCGCGTCGGCGACGAGCGCTTCGGCGACACCGCCCAAGAGCAGGCGGCCGACCCGGCGGTTGTGGTGGTGACCGCAGACGATCAGGTCGAAGCCGTGCGCGCGCGCGTGGGCCAGCAACGTCGGTACCGGGGCCCCCCCCTCGATCACCTCGTGCTCGACGTCGATGCCGGCGCGCTCGGCGCGATCGCGGGCCTGTGCGAACGTTTCGAGCAGGTACCGGCGCGCGATCTCGGCCGACTCCACGCGGTCGGCGGTGGTCTCGGCATGAGCGGGCGAATAGGCGATCGAGACGGCTTGGAGGCGTGCCTGATAGCGGCGGGTGATGTCGATCGAGACGTCGAACGCTCGTAACGCGACCTCCGAGCCGTCCCAGGCGAGCAGGATCCTCCGGAACATCAGCGCAAGATCGGGACGAGCGATAGGGCGCCGATGAGAGCGATCAGCACGTACAGAAGGTATGCCGACAGGCGGCCCGATTGCAGCGAGCGGACGCATGCCGCGACGTGCAGGGCAGCTCCCGCCAACGGTGCGTAGACGAAGCGGTCGATGGCGAGCACGACGCCGTTCTCGAGCACGAACCTCGGGCCCGACTCGTCGTCGTCGGTCTGCACGAGCCGGGTCCGGTAGCCGAGCAGTCCGCGGAGCACAACCCGCATCGGGTTCGAATAAGCCGACGGGCGATATTGCACCGCGCTGAGATCGGCGCCGCTGCCGGTCACCCATACCGGCGCGCGACGGACCTTGCCCGGGCCGGCGCTCACGGCGATGAGAAGCGCCAGCAGGGCGTAGGCGGGCAGGACGAGGGCCAGCCACGTTGGCGCGAGCACCGAGAAGCTCGCAAACACCGGACCGAGCACGAGCGGGTGGCTGATCACCGACGAGGCCGCGTTGAATCCGAGCAGCGCCCGCAGCCCGGATCCGAGCGCGTGGATCTCCCACGGCGCCACGGTGCCGAGCACGAGGATCACGGCGCTGAGCGCCACGAGCGCGAGCGGCCGGCCCGAGGGCTCGCGCAGTCCGGCCAATGTGCGGCGGGCGCGACCGAGGAACATGAAGCTGTAGAACTTCACGAACGCGAGCAGGCCCAGCCCGGCGGTGAGGGCGAGCGCCGCGGCGGCGAGCGCGCACAGCAGGCGCGAGAGCAGCGTGGGCATGCGAAAGCCCTGGAGCAGAGCCTCGAAGGTGAACCACTCGCTGACGAATCCCCCGAGCGGTGGGATCGCCGCCAGCGTCAGGCAGGCGATGCCGACCCCGAACGCGCTCAGCGGCAACACCCGCGACAGGCCCCCGAGCGGATCCTCAGTGCGTTCCCCGGTCGCGACCTCGACACGGTCGATACCGATCAGCGCGAGCGTCTTTGCCAGGTTCTGCGCGCACACGTGCAGGGTCGCCGCGAGCAGCCCTACCGCGGCGAGTCGCGGATTGTGCGCGGCGTGTCCGAGCAGGGCGACGCCGAGCCCGACGAGCACGATCCCGGCGTGCTCGATTGTCGAGTAGCCGAGGAAGCGCCGCAGGCTGTCCTGCGTGAGCGCGTACGCGATCCCCACGAGCGCGGTGATCCCCCCGAGGACGAGCAGCGTGTCCCCGCACCAGACGGGCAGCGGGCCGAGCACGCCGAACTCGAACCGCCACAGCCCGTAGAAGCCGGCGCAGAGCGCGACCGACAGCGATGCTGCGCCGAGGCGCGGCGCGGCGCCGTAGCCCGCCGGCAGCCCACCCTGGAGCGGCACCACACCGACCTTGGTCCCGAACGCGATCAGGAACAGCACAAACACGATCCCACGGGTGCCCGCCGAGAGCGAGGCGTGCGACCAGACCTCGAGCGTGAAGCTGTGCGTGTGACCGTAGAGCAGCCCGAATGCCGCGAGCAGGGCCGCGCCCCCGACCTTCGTCAGCCCCGCTGTCAGGTAGCCGGCCACGAGCTCGTCCGGTCGCGCGCGATCGGCGCTCGCGATCAGGTAGATGCAGACCGTCAAGGTCTCCCATGCGAGCAGGAAGAGAAAGCCGTTGTCGGCGCCGATCGCGACCGCGACAGCGAGGAGGAGCACGCCCCCGAGCGCGGTCAGCCAGCGACCTGGCGGCAGCTCGGCGTACGCGAGCGAGACCGCGCCGCCGGTCAGCCCGGTGAGCGCAAGGAAGATCCCGGCGAGCCCGTCCGCGCGCAGCGCGCTGTGGCCGAAGCCGAGCCAGCCGCCGAGATCCAGCGACAGGGGCGCACTCGCGAGCGCGCCGTCGAGCCCGACGATCACAAGGAGCACGCAGCCCGTTGCCGAGCACAGCGCCGCCAGGCGCCCCACCCGCGTGGCGAGCAGCGGCGCGAGCGCGAGCGCTCCGATTGCCAATGCGAACACGGCGCTCATGCGCTGGGCTCCTCGCGCAGCAGGCCGACGGCGAGCAGTAGCCCGTGCATGATCGCGATCGGCGCGGGCGGTGATCCAGGGACATAGACGTCGACGCCAAGCACCTGATCGACGCCGCCGGCGACGAGCCCACCCGCAGCCGCGAGCCCACCGGAGCATGCCTCGGTCCCCACGGCGACGAGCGCCTTCGGCTCCGGCATGACGTCCCAGGTGCGCTCGAGCGGTGCTCGCATCGGACCCGTCACTCCCCCGGTGACGAGGAGGACGTCCGCGTGTCTCGGCGCAGCGGTGAGGAAGAATCCGAGCCGCTGGATGTCGTAGAACGGGTTCCACAACGCCTGGATCTCCCACTCCTCCGCGCCGTCGGAGCCGCAGTCGATGTGTCTGACGTGGATCGAGCGCTTCAACGCCCGGACCTGCTCGCCGAGCGCGCGACGCGCGGGCTCCGCCTCCTCGTCCTCGTTCGTGCCCCCCGCGATCAGGCCGGCCCGGGAGCGGGCGGCGGTCTCGTAGCGCTCGGAGAACGCGAATCGCTCAGGCGCGGCCCGGACGCAATCTCCGCAGAGGATGCAGCGCGCGCGGTCGAGGCGGATATCGCCGCCGTCGACGGAGATCGCGCCCGTCGGACAGACTCTCGCGAGCTCCGGCGCAGCCCCGCCGGCGTCGCGCACCGAGACGGAGCCGCGGTAGCCCGGCGGTCCCGGCTCGGTGTGCGCCGGATAGCGCGTCGTGACGCGGCGCTTCGACAGCCCGCGAGCGATCCACTCGAGCATCAGCGATCCGCCCCGGCCGGAGTGAGACCAAAGCTGTGCTCGATAAACGCGAAGTCGGTGAGGACATCCTTCGGGAACGCGTGGTCGAACAACGCCCAGTTGCGCAGCGAGGGGGATGCGACATGCATACGATGGATCACCTCGTCGCGGACCTCGACCCAGATCACGAGCTCCCCCTGTGGCGCCTCACACCACCCCAAAGCCGCTCCGTTGCGGGCGCCGGTGATCTCCACGGTCAGCTCGCCGTCGATCGTCGCGAGCCGATCGATCGACTGGCGGAGGATCCGCAGCGACTCGGTCAGCTCGCCGAAGCGCACGTTGACGCGCGCCATCGCGTCACCGTCCCGCGCGGTGACGACGCGTAGCCCGAGACGGCGGTAATCGCCGTACGGGCGCTCGTGCCGGGCATCGGTCGAGACCCCGGAGCCGCGCGCGAGCGGGCCGACGGCGCTGTAGTCCTCGACCAGCGCACGCTCGAGCCGGCCGCCGCCGAACAGTCGGTCGACCATCGACGCGGTCCCGAGGAACAGCCGCCGGTCGCGCTGACAGTCCCGCTCGAGCGCATCGAGCTCGGCGAGCAGCTCGGCCGTCTCGATCCGTCCGTCAAAGCGAACCCCGCCGGGGATCACGACCCCGCGTCCGAAGCGGCTGCCCGTGATCCTCGCGCGGAGCCGCATCGTCTGCTCCTTGAGAATCTGGAACCGAGCCTGGCCGACCGACAATGCCGTCGTCTCCGCCTCCTTGGCGATCACGTCGAGGTGGCTGGCGATCCGCTCGAGCTCTGAATGCATGGCCCGCCAGCACTCCGCGCGTTGCGGGACCTCGATTCCGAGCGCGCTCTCGACGGCCTGTGAGAACGCGCATGCATACGCGACGCTCGCGATTCCCGCGATCCGCTCGACCACGTGCACGGCTTGCTCCGGGCGCAGACCGACGACGCGCGCTTCCATTCCTCGGTGCTTGAAGAACGGACGGGTCTCGAGCCGCAGGATGTCCTCGCCGCCGGTCTCGATCACGAACTGGATCGCTTCGAAGATCCCCGAGCGCACCGGCCCATAAGGGAGCGAGAAGACGTCGAGGCCGCGCACGCGCGGGTCCAGCACGTCCGCGTCGGGCGCGGTCAGGGCGCGTTCCGGGGGGATCCCGATCGCCCTCGCCCCGTGCCGCTCCACGAGCTCCCGTTCGGCCCATCGTGCGGCAGGCCACCACGCCCCGAGCGACCCGAATGAGATCGACCCGTTCTCGATCGGTGCGCGCAAGACGACGAGATCACCGCGCAGTGCGAATACGCCCATCAGCGACGGCTCGGGGGTGTCGGCGAGCAGGAGCGTCACGAATCTGGCGCCGGCGTCGCGGAGCATCCGGCTCGTGCGCAGGAACGCCAGGGGCGCGACGAGGAGACGGATCTCGTGATCGGGCCCGGGCTCGCGTCGAGCGCCGAGATGCGCGGGCAGGTAATCGGGAAGTCCGATCGGCTCTTCGGCGACGCTCATGTCCCTGGGACCGCCAGCCGGTGGCCCGCGTTCTGGAGCAGCGCGCTCAGATCGCCAGGGATGTGCACGCCGAGTGCGACGACGACGATCAGACAGCCGACCATCCCTGCCACCATCCAACCGCTGCGCTCGCCGTCGGGGGCGCTCGCCCCCGGCGGGGTCAGGACCATGCGCCCGGCGTGCCAGAGGACCCCGAAGAAGGCAAGGTTCACGAACACGATCAGAAGCGTCACGCCGACGTACTGCGGCTCCGCGAAACCACCGGAGACGATCTCGAACTCGCTCCGGAAGACGCCGGACAGCGGAAGCCCGCACAGGGCCAGCGCGGCAGCCATAAACATCGGTCCGGTCCACGGCATCGCCGTACCGGCCCCGGTGACGCCCTCGACCTCCTTCGTGTCATAGCCGCGCAGCAGCGACCCGGTTCCCAGGAACGCGAGCCCCTTCGCGGAGGCGTGTGTAATCACGTGCAGCAGCGCACCCGCTACCGCAAGCGGCGCGCCGAAGCCGATGCCGAGCGCAATCACGCCCATGTGCTCGATCGATGAGTAGGCGAGCAGGCGCTTGAAGTTGCCCTGACGGAGCACGAACAAGCTCGCCGCTACGAGCGACAGGACGCCGAAGACGATCAGGACGTGCTCGGCGAACGAGCGCTGTCCGGCGGCAACCGCGACCTGGAAGAAACGCAGGATTGCGTAGAACGCGGCCGAGAGCAGCGAGCCCGAGAGCAGCGCCGAGACCGGCGCCGGCGCCTCGCTGTGGGCGTCCGGCAACCAGGTATGCATCGGCACGAAGCCAACCTTGGTGCCGAAGCCGACGACCGCGAGCACGAACGCCAGGCGCACCGACTCGCGCGACAGCCCGCGCGCGTGGGCGAGCAAGCGCACGAACCGCGGCAGGTACGCGGCACCGAGCGCATGCGTGCCGGTCGCGTACAGGACGATGATCGACAGCAGGGCGACGCCGAGGCCGCTGGACGCGATCAGGACGTACTTCCACGACGCTTCGAGCGCCGCGTCGGTCCGATCGATCGCGACGAGCAGGGCCGAGACGATCGTCGTCAGCTCGACCGCCACCCACAGCGACCCGAAGTCGGCCGCGAGCGGCACCGCCAGCATCGACCAGCCGAACAGGTTCACCAGCGCGTAGTAGCGCCGCGCGAAGCGCTCGAAATCGCGTTGGCCCTGCTCGACGCCGAGGTACCCGATCGAGAACACGGCGGCCATCGCGTAGAGGAATCCGGTGGCGAGCAGGAACACGGCGCCGAGCGAGTCGAGCCGCAGCCAGCCGCCGGCGGCGGCGAGCGTGCGCCCGTGCTCGACGGAGATCGCGAGCGCGACCGCGAGCGCGAGCGCGACCGCGCCAGCCACGACGGTCATGACGCGCGCAAGCCGCCAGCCATCCACGAGCGTGACCGCCACGGCCACGAGCGGGAGCGCGAGGATGACGTACAGCGCCCAGCTCATCCGGTGAGCCTGTTGAGGGCGTCCGTGCGCACAGCGGTGCGCTGAATCGCCAAGTACTGGACGAGGACGACGAACACGAGCACTCCGATCAGCACGTCGAAGAGCAGCAGCAGCGCGAGGATGATCGGCAATCCGGGGGAGATCACGAGGCTCGCAACCGAGACCGCGTTCTCGAGTACGAGGAAACCGAGCAGCTGCGAGGGGGCGTACGGGCGCAGCATCATCAACAGGAACCCGACGAGGACGCCGCTGACCGCGACCGGGAGCGCCGACAGTGGCAACGCCGCCACGCCGCCGATGTGAATCGGGCGCAGCGCGATGAACGCGAACGCGGACAGTGAGATCGCGATCAGGAGACCGCTCGGCACGCCGATGACCGAGGGGACGCGCTCGTTCACTTCCAGGTTGCGCAGGACGAAGCGGATTCCGAGCGGGAAGAGCAGCGCCTTGAGCGCGATCGTCGCAGCGGCAAGCACATACAGGGAGCTTCCGCCGTGACCGCTCGCGGCGGTCGCGATCGCCAGTGCGGCGACCACCGTGGACCCGAGCGAGTACAGGCGCAGCTGCTCCCAGACGTCTTGCGAGCGGAGCATGCCGAGCTCGGTGAGCAGCACGACGACGGCGGCGATCGTCGCCGCCGCGCCGAACACGCTCAGGTGGGCATCCCCGAAGCCGGGCTCGAAGAGGAAGATCACGACCGCGAGCACGGCGAGCATGAAGCTCGCGACGGTGAACTCGGGGATCTTGTAGAGCCTCAGCTTGGCGAAGCTGGTCTCGACCACGACCACGGCCGCGCCGATCCCCACCGCCTTACAGAACAGAAGCGCGATCGCGAGCGCTACCCGATCCAGGCGGCCGGTGCTCGCGAGGCCCCAGGGGACGACGAGAACATTCGCGAAGATCGTGTACAGCACCAGCTGCTTGACGGCGGAGCCCCAGCGCAGGAAGGCGAGGCCGGGGCCCGAGTGCTCAGCGACCCGCCCCTGCTCCATCTGGCCGAACTCGAGCGTGCCTCCGTGGCTCTCCACCGGGATGCGTCCGGTCTCAGTCAGCACAAGCATGAAGAACGCCGCCACGATCAGCAGGTGGCTCGGGCGCACCACCTCCACGGCGGACGAGCGTAACGTTGCGCCGAGGACGTAGGGCAGGTCGGTGTGGGTGGTGAGCGCGACCACGAACACGACGAAGATCACGATCGGCTCGTTCAGCGCCCCGAACGTCCGCACCCGGCTCGACCCCAGCTGCGCGTACGGGCTGCCGCTGTCAATCGCCGCGATCGAGATGACGAACGATGCCATCCCGAGGATCAGCCCGCCGGCGAGGATGTCGCCCATGTACCCGAGCGGGAGTCCGAAGCTCGTGAGCACGGGGATCAGGAGTGGCACCGTCGCATACCCGGCGAAGCTCACATACGGCGCCGCCCGGAACAGCGGTCCCGCCGGGGCAGGCAGTACCGTCTCCTTGCGCAGGAGCTTGAGGATGTCGTGGTAGGGCTGCAGGACCCGGGGGCCCTTGCGCTGCTGGATGATCGCCTCGGTGCGCGCGATCAGGCCGCTGATCAGCGGTGCCAAGGTAAGAACGCTCAGCACCTGCAGAGCCTGCACTGCCCAATCGGGGAGAACCAGCACGACGCTGTTTTGTTCCTTTCGCGTGATCGTAGGGGCGCGAAAGGAGTTATCAACCCTTGTTCGTGTTGGGCGGTTCGGACGGCGTCAATACTCGGCGGCGACCGTCACGCCAGGACTCCATCTGGAGTGACACAGCTTAGCGGACACACGCGCCCCAGGAGCCCCGCGCTCGGATCGCGCACAGCCCAATGTGAGAGACTGACCGTTGTCCTTAGGTGTATGCGGCGTAAGCGAGCACGGCTCCGAGGAACAGCGACGCGACCAGACGATAAGGGGACTCAATGAATCTCGACGAGACGCTGGAGAAGGTTATTGAACACGCGCGCGAGGAGCTTCACATCGTGCGTAAGCGTGCACACGAGAAGACATCAGCCCGCGAGCATGGTCACGACTACCACGAGGCTCAGGAAGCCGCGGACCGACTCGACCACTACGCCCACCGGTTGCGCAAGCTCCACGACGCCGAATACCCTCACGGCTGGCGTCACACGAGTGCAAGCGATGAAGCAGGCTGAAATACCGCGTTCGGCCACTCACGGCTGAGGATGACGCGGGGCCGGGACCGGTACAAACAGCGTGCACGCACCGAACCGGCTCGCCAGACCGGCGTGAGTCTCGAACAGGTCCGCGCCGATCAGTGGATGCGCGCACGCGCCCGGGAGCTCATAGCCGCCGTCGTCGTGGCCCGGCGGATCCATCACCACGAAATACCGGCAGCGCGGGCACTGGTCAGGCAAGTAGGGCCAGCTCATCAGGCGGCCGTCGCGACACAGACCCGGCGCGGGCGGGCGACGCGATCACCGTCCCGGAGCGGGCGGGCGACGCGATCACATTCGGTCACGGTCTCATGCGGGCGATCTGGCCGCCAGGCCGTCGAGGGTCGTGCCGAAGACCTTCGCGTAGGCGTCTTCGCCGTAGCTGGTCGGCAGCGGCCGGCCTTCCGCGAGCTTGAAGGGCCGCGCACCGTCGGACCCTCTCTCCGCGCGTAGGAACAGCACCGTCTCCAGGCCCTGGCTGTAAAAGCCGTGCGCGAGGTCGAACATGTGCGTGACGAACAGCACTCTGATGTTCTCCGCCAGCAGTGCGCCGACGACCTGTCGAGCGATCTCCGATCCCTCCCGCTCGTTGGTCGCAGCGAATGACTCGTTACACAGAAGCATGCAGTTCGGCGTGATCTGGTCGGCGATCCCGCTCATCCTGGCGAGCTCCTCATCGAGCTTGCCGCTCTCCATGCTCTCGTCTTCTTCTCGCCTGTAGTGCGTGAAGATCCCATCGCAAACGCTGGCGTGGAACGACGCGGCCGCTACGAACATGCCGCATTGGGTCATCAGCTGCGCCACACCCACGCTGCGGAGGAAGGTCGACTTTCCGCCCTGGTTGGCTCCCGTGATCATCACCAGCGGTTTGCCGTCGGCGTTGACGTCGTTGCCCACCACTTGCTGATCGACGGTCAACGTCAGGCCGACGTCGTAGAGAGCCTGCGCGGAGAGTGCGACCTCGCCAGAAGCCAGAGGAACGGGGAAGCAGGTCGACTGTCCTCTCTCGGCAAGCCGCTCGTGCAGGTTCACACAGGCGAGGTAAAAGCCAACCTCCGTCCGCAACATGACGAAGAAGCTGAGAACGTGGTCGCGGGACTGGGTGAGCGCGTTGGCGACGAGGTTTAGGCCCCTGTCTTCCAGCTCGCCCAGCGCTCTGAATCCGTTCTCGTCGCGATCGGGAATGGTAAAGCTGTAGCGCGAACGATCGAAGACCCGCTCGAACCAACTCTGCTCTGGCGGTTGGCGGAGCATGTAGCGGCTGCCCTTGTTGCCGGCGCTCAGCTGCGAGCTGAGCAGCATTCCACCCCGAAACTTGAGCTCCTTCAGCTGAGCGTCGACGACGTCGAAGTAGTCGTCGTCGAGCTCTTCGGCAAGCATCGCGCAGAACCGCGTGAACCCCTCGGAATCGAACTCCGCGGCATGCTCGTCGGTCACCTGCCGGAGGCGCCTGAGGAACCCGACGAGCAACTCCAGCTTCTGAACCGACGACCTCAGCATCGACTTCGGCGTGTCCCTGGACAGACCGCCCCAAATGCTGTTGTCGGCCTTGATCGCTTCCCCAGCCAGCGAGTAGAGCTCTCGCACGATCGACGGGTTCTCCAGGCAGTCAGCCAACACCCGCTGTCTGTAGACGATCGCTCCCGGATCCCGCAGGCTTGAAAACAGCGCGCGCTTGGTCACCTCGAAGAGAAAGGGATCGCCGGCGGCCATCGTGGCGAAGATCGCGTTCAGCTCGAGGTCCTGCGTCAGCGCCGCCTCGTTGGCGGGCAGCTCGAGCTGCAGGTTGACATCTTCGTCGCGGTGCATCAGAAAGGCCTTCATCGAGCCACGCGCCTTCTCAGCGACTCGTAGGTGAGGGCATACTTCTCCGCGATTGCCGCAGCGTAGGCGAGACCGTCGGCGGACCGTCGCACGACGTGATACGTCCGCACGGCCGGATCGTCGGGGACGACAGTGCTCATCATGCTGACTGTGCTCTCACTGAGAGACGCTAGCTCATCCACGAACGTGACAAACACGCACAGCACGTCCAGCTCGATGATCTGCTTCATCACCTCGGCCCCGACAAGCAGCGCGTCCCGCAGGGTCGTCGACCCGAAGCTCTCGTTCATGATCAGGATACTGTCGCCGGTCGCTTGCTCCAGTATCTCGTGGATGCGAACGAGCTCATCCTCGAACTTGCCACGGAGCGTCTGGAGATCCTCTTCTCGTTCGAAATGGGTGAACAGCCGGTCGGGGAGCACCACCTCTGCGTCGCTGCCCGGAACGGGTAGCCCGAGGCTCGCGAGGTAGTGCAGTTGGCCGAACATTCGCGCAAAGGTGGTCTTGCCCCCCTGGTTGGGTCCGGTCACGACGAGGATGCGCTCGGGATCGGTCAGGTAGAAGTCATTGCACACCACCGGGCCGTCCTCGCGCACAAGCTTTGACGCCAACGCCAGGTCGAACGCATCGCTTGCGCACACCTCTTTGGAGCGCTCGGACACACGCGGATAAGAGAACGCCAGTCCGCTCGATCTCAGGGGCTCGATGTACTCCAGGTAAGCGAGATAGAACTGAACCTCGCGGTCGAACCGGCCGATGGTGTCGTCGAGATAGCGATGGCTGTGCGTCGTGCAGAATGCGTCGAGCTCGGCGAACGTCTCAGGATGCAGGAGGGCGACCAGGTCGAGGATCTGGGCTTCGACGTGGTTCATTTCCGCGTGCTCACGGAACTTAAGGCGGTAGTCCTTCACCGCTCCCTGCTTGAATTTAGCGAACGTCTGCTCGACTCTGGCACTGATGTCCGGCTCACCTTCGTACTTGCTCACCCTGACATGGTTGCCCTTGATGTGGATTGCGTATCTGACACGGCCGAGCTTGTCCGTCAGCGCCACCGTCTGCGCCACCAGCGCCGTGAAGCTCTGCGATTCGGTATAGCTCGCGAGGTAATCGCGCAACCCCATAAAGCCGCGCGAGCCCAGATCCTGCATGGCAAGGCGCTCCCGGAATGACCTGACCTCGTCGCAATACACGGCTACGGCTTCCAGGAACCAGCGTTGCTTCTGGTATTGGTAATACAGCTTCCGGGCCCGGGCGAGATGCGCGCGCATCTGGTGCATCCCTTGGGCAAAGCGCCGGACCGACTCGAGCACTCCCTCCTGCTCGATGTCGTGGAGGACATGATGGCGATAACGAATCGCCTCGACCTCGTGGAGCGGCCGGTAGAAGAACGGCATGAGCTCGTATTCCTCTCGGCCGGCGGTGAGCGAGGCCAGGATCTGATCGAGATGCAGATCGCCGAAGCACGACGGCTCGGCCGGCGTCTCGATCTCGCTGCCGTCCTCGGCGTCGTCAAAGAGGATGCTGTCGAATGACACTGTCGGACTCACCTCCCGGAGGGGGCGATCGACCAACGCCGCGAGGGGCATAACAACGGGTCGAACCCGCGACGATCACAGAGCATGAGCTTCCACCATTGGGTGTCAGTAGAAGCCATCAGCCATTCCGGCGGTTCAGGCGAGCTTCATCGCCTGAGCAGATGATACCGCGCGACGCTGCCCGGTTGGTTCCGAATCACGGTCCGAAACCGATCGAGGCACATGCGAGCCAGGGATCCTCACCCGCAGCTTCCATCGGTGCTTGTCATAGGTGTAACGCGGCCGCGTGCCGGACCGTCGGATCAACATCTCCCGCCAGGAGGACGTACACCCCCTTGGGCCTCTGTACTAACACCCCCGCCAGCTGCGTGAGCGCAAGGCGCACGTCGGGATCGGGGTCGCGAGCGATCGCCACGGTCTCGGCGCCGGACAACTGGGCGGAAAGCCTGGCGAGCGCTCGCAGGGCCATCTGCCGACTCGACGCGTCCGCGCTCATGAGCTCGTGATGCAGACACGCAACCAGTACTGGCTCGGAGAGGGTGTCGCTCGCCATGCGCAGCGACCGTGCGCGCACGACCGCGTCACGATCGTGGAGGATCGCGCCGAGGAGCGCTGCCGCGGCGACATCACCGCCAAGCACCGCCAAGGTGTGCGCGGCCTGTGCGCGCACACGCGGATGCGCATCGGAGCGCAGCGCCGACGCGAGCATCGCCTCGGTGCCGCGGCTCGCTGAAGCGGCGGTCGCGCAGCGCACCTCTGGATCGTGATCGGCGAACAGCCGCGCCACGTCGGGCGCCGCGAGCCGAGCCGCCAGGCGCCCGGCCTCGCGGCGGACCGCGGGCACGGGATCTCCGATCGCCGGACGCACCGCCACGGCCGGGTCCGCGCTCAGACATCCGACCGCGTGCACGGCGCGACGGCGCACCTCGGCGTTGGGATCGGCGACCAGCAACGCCGCAGCATGCGCGGCGACATCGTCGCGCGCGACCCGCGCCAGCGCGTCAAGTGTCGCACCGCGGACAGACGCGTCAGCGTCGCTCAGGGCGTCACACAACGCTGGAATCGCCCGCCGGTCGGCGAACCGCTCAAGTACGCGCGCGGCGCGGCAGCGCTCGGCGGTGAGGCCGGCGCGCAGCCGGTTCGCCGCCGCGGTCACCGTCTGTTGGTCGCCGAGCGTGCGCAGCGTCCGGGCCACGTCCATGACGAGCGCCGGGTCGCATGTCCAGAGCAGTTCTCTGAGGTCGTCCCGCTCGGCCGGCCCGGCGTCGTCCGCCAACCAGCCGAGCGCACGGCGGGCGATGTCGATGCTCGGGTCGCCGGCGGCCCTGACTAGCGCTGCCGGGCCCGCGCAGCGATCGAGGCGACGCAGCCGCTCCGTCGCCGTTGCCTTCCGGCCCGCGCGCCTGATCGCTCTCATCGCTCCGGCTGCGCCGCGAGTCGCCTGCCGGCACGCATCGCGCGCTCACGGCGCGCGCGCAGGTCCTCTAGTCGCGCCTGCGCCGCGTCCGTCCCGTCGGCGTGTTCGTCATGCGCCCGCGAGATCGCGCACCGCACCGACGCGCATGCCTCGTCCATCGCCGCATCGAGCCGGCGACGATGGTCGGCTGCCGCCTCCTGAGCTCTCGCCACGAGCTCGCCCCTGAGGCGCCCAGCATGGCGATCGGTCATCGCGCGCAGGCGCTCCGAAGCGTCGCGCAGCACGAGCCGGCGTCCGAATCCGCCGGGCAATGCGCGCCGGGCGCTTGCGACCATCACGTCGAGGCCGTGCTCGGGGTCGTGGAGCTTGAAGGTGAAGCCGGTCTGCTCGGCGAGCTGCACCTCCGGCACCTCGCAGGCGTCACTCATTCCGAGGACGTCGGTGGCGGCGCGGTGGACATCGGCGAGCAGCGCGGCGATGCCGGCGCGGTGCCCTGATGCGATCTCGCCGAGTCCGCCGGCGACCAGGGATCGGAGCTCTGACGCGAGCGCGGCGAACGTCACCTCGATCCGCTCATCGATCCACGTGTCAATCGCCGTCGCCAGGACGCGCGGCCGCTCCCGGACGAGTTCGGCTGCGCGCCTGCCGAGTGCCTCCTGGAGCATGTCGTCGTGTGTTCGCGCATACCCGAGCAGAGGCTCGTTGACGCGTTCCTGAAGCAGCCTGGCGACGCGGCGCTCCATCAGGTCGTTGGCGTCGGCACGGGCCGCCTCGAGCTCGGCCAGGCGCTGCTCGAGTACGACCCCGAGGGCGTTCAACTGGTCGAGCGGCAGCTGCAGCGCACGCTCCTCGAGCGCACACCGATGTGCCAACTCCGCGGCCGCTACAGCCGCTGTCCTGCCGAGGGCGGTCGCCACCACGCGATCGCGCGTGCTCGTCGCGAGCGACCGCAGCGATGCGCGCAGCTCGCCGATGCCCTGGCCGTCGAGTGCGCTGAGCGCCAGCACTCCCGACTCGGCGCTCAGCAGCCCGTGCTCGCGGAGAACCTGTGCCACGAAGGCGATGGTCTGGGCGCGCTCGTCGGCTGAGAGCTTGTCGACCTTCGCGAGCACGAACAGCATCTGCCCCGCCCGTTCCGCCGCCGCCCGGTAGAGCTCGAGCTCCTGTTCAGCCAAGGGCTGATCCGCTGACATCACGCAGAGCGCAACGTCGACGCGCCCCAGCACGTCGTATGCGACGGCGGTGTTGTGGCGATGGACCGAGGCGATCCCTGGGGTGTCGACCAGTTGCAGGCCGTCGGCGAGCAGCGGATGGCTGAACTCGACCTCGACCCGCCTTACGCCCCTGCCGTTTCCTGGGTTGCTCAGCTCGGTAGCGAACTCTCGCAGCGATGCGAGCGGATGCTCCTGCACGCGCGCGTCTGCGAAGTGGACCAGCAATCGCTCGGCCTCGCCGTGGCGCACGACGGTCACGGCGGAGGTCAGCGGCAGCACACCCGTGGGTAGCACCTCGCGCTCCAGGAGTGCGTTCACGAGCGTGCTCTTGCCGCGCTTGAAAGCACCCAGCACGGCAACATTGCAGCGAGCCTGGGCAAGCCGATCGGCGCCGGCGTCGAGATCCGCGAGCGCCTGGGCACTGAGCAGATGCTCGCCGTCGCGCCGTAGCGATTCCACGACCGGACCGAGCTCGGCTCCAAGTGCGTCGGCACCCCTCCCGGGCCCAGAAACGACAACAACCGACTTCGTCAACGGGAACCTCCACGATCGGACTGACGTCGTAGAGGCCATCAGCAGCACCGCGCCGCATTCGGAGCGAGCCTCATCGCTCGCGGCAATCTTACTGTGCGCCACCGCGATGGTCGGGCACTTGGCGCGGCGCAGTCACCGTCCGGGAATGTGCAGATTTCCCAGCCAGGCGGCGGTCCTCGCGTCCACGCCGGGTCCTGCGAGCCGCACAAGGTCACCCACGACGGGTGGCATCACCAGCTCGGCCTCTGGCGCCCCCGGGTCCACGAGCGCCAGATCGTCAGGGCGCGCCGCGCCGCGCGGGTGCCCCTCGAAGATCAGCTCGACATCCTGGCGTGACGCGCCCGCGAAGATCTCCGCGACGAGCAGCAGTGGCCCGACTTCGATCTCGAGTCCGATCTCCTCCCGCACCTCCCGGGCGAGACCCTCGAGCACCGATTCGCGGTCCTTGATTCGGCCACCGGGCAGCGTCAGGTGCTCGGATCCTTGTCGCGAGGAGCGGTGCACGACCAAGAGTCCGTCGATCCAGATGGCGGCACGCACCTTCACGCGAACTGGCATGTGACCCTCCTCCCCGTCTGGTCTCCGGATCCACAGTAGAAGCCATCAGCCGATCGGCGGCGGTCGTGCAGGGCGGGCCTCATCGCCTGCGAGGAACCTAGCACTCGGGCGACGGTGGCAGTCGATCTCACGACCGCGAATCTCACGACTGCGAGTATCCTTGGGCATGGCGATGAAGCTCGCCTTTGCCCGCGCCTCGAGGCGCTGATGGCTTCTACCGCCGCCCCGGGTGGGCGTGCGTGCTTGAAGCAACCTCGGAGGTGACAAGACGGACCTGGAATCGGACCCGGCGCCCCATCGGCGCGCGAGCGCTTCAGCGCGATCGTATCGAGCGGCGATCGCGGTGATTCTGCTGCTCAGCCTGACCGCGCTCGCCAGCCGGGACCCGCTGAGCACGTCCGGTGGCTCGCGTCCGATCAGCGCCTCCCCCCCCGGAGCGACGATCTCCGTGTGGCCACTGATGCTGGTCGCAGCAGTGGCCGTGATCGCGCTCTTTGGCGTCCTCGTGTACGCGATGTGGGCGCCCCCGCGGCGCCGCAAGCCGGACGAGCTCGTGCCCAGCTCGTCCATCCGGCGCGTTCCTTGGCCCGTGCAACTGGCACTCCTCGTGCTGCCCTTGATCGTCGTCGGCATCATCATCGTCGTCGCGTCGAGCCTGTCGCCCAGCCAACGGCCATCGATCGCGACCGACGGGCAGGGCCATCCACGTGGCCAGGGTGCCCCGGCTCTGTCGAGCCCGCGAGGCGGAGGCGCCGCGCCTGGGCTCGCGGTATGGATTCCGGTCGGAGCGGTGCTCCTGGTCGCCTCTGGGGGCCTGCTCGTCGTCGCCCGGTCGACCACCGCCCGTCGGAACGCGCGCTCGGACGCACGCGCGAACGCGGCCACTGTCGTGCGGACGGCGATCGAAGGCTCACTCGCCGACCTGGGTGCAGACCCAGATCCACGACGGGCCGTGATCGCCGCCTACGCCCGCATGGAGGGGGCGTTCGCCGCCGTCGGCGTTCGCCGAGGCGCGGCGGAGGCTCCCCGCGAGTACCTGATTCATGCACTTGCCGCACTGGACGTCCCCGCCGCTCCCGTGACGCGGCTCACCGATCTGTTCGAGCGGGCGAAGTTCAGCCGTGAGCGAATCGGCCCTGAGACCCGCGACGAGGCGATGCGCGCACTCGCGCAACTGCATGACGAACTCGAGGTGGTCGCTTGACTACGGCCAAGGAGACCGGCGTTGTGTCCGGCGACGGGCCCGGTCGGGGGCCGTCCTCGGAGAGGCGCAAGCCGCCGCACACCCCCGCGGCAGGTCGTCCGAGGTCCGAGATCGACGTGCTGCTCGATCAGCCGGGGTGTCCGACGTGCGGGTTTGTCGAGCAGTACGAACAGAGCTTCTTCTCGTGGTTTGAGATCGAGAACCACGCCACGGCGGAGATGCGCGCGGCGCTGCGGTCAGCGATGGGCATGTGCCCCGAGCACTGGCGGCGGCTGATCGACGAGGTGGAGGAAGCGAGCGTGCTCGCGCCCGTATCGAGCTACGGCGTCGCCGGGGCACTCGACCACATCGCCGGAGCCGGAGTGCCCGGCGCGTGCCCGGCCTGCTCAGCACGAGCGTTCGCGACCTCACGCGCGAGCAGGATGCTGATCGAAACGCTCGACGACCGGTCGTGCTCGGGGCGCTACGCCAGCCACGCCGGCCTCTGCCTGACCCACTTCCGCGACGCCGCCGGCGCTGCGGGGCCGGCGACGTTGACGCTTCTCTCAGAGCGGATGTCGGCAACGCTCGACGACCCGCACACGGGCGGAAGCGGCCAGTCCCTGATTGGGCTCGACACCGACTCGCGACGTCGGTGCACCTGGCGCCAAGCGCTCCCGTCGGCACTCGCCGCCCCGACCACGCTGTCGACGCTCGAGCAGCAGCTCCTGGTGAGCGCGTGCCCGGTGTGCCTCGCGATCGGGCAGTCCGAGCGACGCTACCTCGAGTGGATCGTCGAGGCGATCGGAGATCGTGACCGGTCGCTGAATGACGATCCCGGTGAGCTCTGCGCCGCTCACATCCACGATCTCGCGCTCAGCGATCCGGGGAGCGCGCTCTGGGCGATGGATCGCCGGCGGGCGTCATCGCGCGGCGTAGTGCGGCGTCTGCTCGACATCCTCGCCGCGCAACCCACCGTAGGCTCGGCGAATCGGGGCCAGGTATGGGGTCGGAAGCGCAGCTCGGGACCGTCGGATCTCGAGGCTGCGCGCACCGCCGTGCTCGACCTCCGCCCATGTCGAGCCTGCTCAACCGGCACGATCGCCGAACGCCGAGCGCTGGAGCTGCTCGGGATCGCGCTCGAGCTGCCGGAGCTGACAGCGGCCTACGAGCGGGGGCACGGGCTGTGCGCGCGCCACGCTGTCCAGTTGAGCCCCGGCGCCAGCCACGACCTGGCCGCGCGGCATGCCGGAACGCGCCTGCGGCTGATCGCCTGGGAGCTCGATGAAGCCCGACGCAAGTCGGCGTGGTCCTGCAGGCACGAGCCGGCCGGCCCGGAGTTGACGGCGTGGCTGCGCGCTCCCTCGCAGATCGACGGGCGGGTGTTCCTCGGCGGCCCGGCGGAGCCCGTCGAGCGATGAACGCCCGCCCCCCTGGCCGTCCGTGGAGGCGCCTCGGCCTCGCGGCGCTCACGCTCACGGCACCGGCGATCTCGGTGACCCTGATCCTGCTGCTCGCCCGCGGTGGCCCCCGAGCGCTCGGGCTCGAGATCACGATCATCGCATCCGCTGGGTGCGCGGTGATCGCGCTGCTCCCGCGCCGCCCCATCCGGACCCAGCGCCGCGCGCGACGGCGCGAGCCGGACGGGATCTGGCGACCGCAGGATCTCCAGCAGCTCGAGCGTCTCGTGGGGTTTGCTCCCACCAATGCAGGCGATGTTCACTTCCGGTTGCGACCGCTCCTGCGCGAGATCGCGCTGGCCCGCCTGCAGCGCCACCGGGTCGACCTCGACCGCGATCAGCGAGCGTCGCGCGAGCTGCTCGGAGACCGTGCGTGGGACGTCGTGCGACCAGATCGCCCGCGCCCGGAACGGGGCGATCCGGGCGTCGCAACCAGTGAGCTCGCGGAGATCGTCGACCGGCTCGAGCACCTATGAGGGAGGAGACCGGCGAGCTCGGCATCGAGGCCGCGGCAGCGTCCGCGCGGGGGATCCTTGACGAGATCGAGCGTGCCGTCGTCGGCAAGCGGGACGCGCTCGAACTCGTGCTGGTCGCGCTGCTCGCCGACGGTCATGTGCTGATCGAGGACTATCCGGGCCTCGCGAAGACGCTGATCGCGCGCTCGTTCGCGCGCGTGATCGGCGCTCGCTTCGCGCGAGTGCAGTTCACCCCGGACCTGATGCCATCCGACATCACCGGGTCCTCGATCTTCAACCAGCGTACGGGTGATTTCGAGTTCCGCCCGGGCCCGGTCTTCACCGACGTGCTCCTGGCCGACGAGATCAACCGCGCCCCGCCGAAGACCCAGTCCGCGCTGCTCGAGGCGATGGAGGAACAGCAGGTCACCACCGACGACGGGACAGTGCAGCTCGGCCGGCCGTTTCTCGTGCTCGCCACGCAGAACCCGATCGAGTACGAGGGCACATACCCGCTGCCCGAGGCTCAGCTCGACCGCTTCCTTGTGCGCCTGCGCGTCGGCTACCCCTCGCGGGAGGACGAGTGGCAGATGCTCGAGCGCCGGCTCGAGCGCCGGGCGGACGAGGTGGAGCTCACCCCGGTCGTCGACGCGATCGGGCTCGTAGCAATGCAGCGGGCGATCGAGGCCGTGCACGTCTCCAGCAGCGTCGGTCGCTACATCGTCGATCTCGTCGCAGCGACCCGTGTGAGCCCGAGCGTCCAGGTTGGCGCGAGCCCCCGTGGGACGCTGGCGCTGATGAAGCTCGCTCGAGCCAAGGCGGCGCTCGGCGGTCGCGACTTTGTCGTGCCCGACGACGTGAAGGCGGTGGCGGTGGCGGCGCTCGCCCACCGACTGACGTTGCGTCCCGAGCTGTGGGTGCAGCGCGTCCAGGGCGACGAGGTGGTCGAGGAGTGCCTGGGGTCGGTGCCGACTCCGGCGGCGTCGGACCGAGCGGTGCAGCGGGGATGACCCGCTCCGCTTCGCCCAAGCTCCGCGCCTACCTCGCGCTCGTCGCGGCGGGATCGGTCGCCGGCCTCGGGCTCGGTAGCCCCGAGCTCGTGTCGCTCGTGGCTCCGTTTGCGGTCTACATCGCCGTCGCGCTCGCAGTCGATCGCGCTCCACGCGTGACCGTGACGGTGCGGCCTGCGCCCGACCGGATCGTCGAAGGCGACGAGCTGGTGGTGCTTGTCGAGCTGGCCGCCGGCGCGCGAGCAGAGCGACTCGAGCTCGAGCTGACACCGGGCTCCGGCGCGCTCGCTGTCCGAGACCCGCGCCAAGCTTTGCTCGCGCTCGGCCCCGGAGAGAGGCTGGATCACAGCTGGTCGCTCGTGGCCGAGCGGTGGGGCGTCCATTCCGTCGGTGTCATCACGGCCCGGACGCGTGACCGCTTCGGGCTCGTCGTCTACGAGCTTCCCGACGTGCAGCTCGGCGCAGTCGCAGTGCTGCCGCGACTCGAGCACCTGAGGGCACTCATCGACCCACTCGAGCTCCAGGCGACGGCCGGCAATCGGGTCGCGCGCCGGCGCGGCGAGGGGATCGAGCTCGCCGAGGTCCGGCCGTTCGTTTCCGGTGACCGCGTGCGACAGATCAACTGGCGCGTGACCGCCCGTCGAGCGGCGCCGCACGTGACCGAGCGCCACCCCGAGCGCAATGCCGACGTGATCCTCTTCCTTGACACGTTCGAGCACTCCGAAGGCGATGCCGGCGGAACGCTCGCGGTCGCCGTTCGCGCCTGCGCGTCGCTCGTGTCCGCCTACCGGGAGTCCAGGGAACGCGTCGGGCTCGTCAGCTTCGGCGGCGTCCTCGACGCGATCGGACCGCGACTGGGAGTCAGCCAGCTGTACAGGATCATCGATGCACTGCTGCGCAGCGAGGTCGTGTTCAGCTACGTGCGCAAGGACCTCGCGGTGATCCCGACCAGGATGCTGCCGCCGAAGGCACTCGTGATCGCGATCACACCCCTGCTCGACGAGCGCTCGATCAGGGCGCTCGTCGATCTGCGCGCACGCGGATTCGATCTCGCCCTGCTGGAGATCCCGGCCGAGCCGTTCGTCGATCCAGGCGCGACGGCGGCGAGTGTGCTCGCACACCGCCTCTGGCTGCTGCGGCGAGAGGCCGTGCGCAGCCGCTTCATTGCGCTGGGCGTGCCGGTCGCGCAATGGCATGACTCCGATCCACTTCAGAGCGCGGTCGCGACCGCGGCCGCGTTTCGCCGCCGCTCGGGCCAACCGGTGCCGAGATGACGAGCGCCCTGGTCCCGTTCGCCGCCGCGGGACTACTGCTGGCCGCGGAGCTCTGTTCGTGGTTGCTCGGGGGGCGCAGGGCGACGGGCACGGGGGCGGCGCAGTGGATCGCGTGGGCGGCGGCCGTCGCGGCCGTCGCGGCCGGCGCGTTGGCATGCTCGGCGCTCGTGCTGATCGCGGCGAGCCCACACGTCGGTCGGTCGGTACCGATCACCGCCGCCGGCGGACTTGCCGCGGTCGCGCTCGTGTGGGGCCTCGGGCGGTCGTTCCGCGGCGGCGCCCGGTGAACTGGTGCTTTCACTGCTACGCCGTGAATCGTGATCCGTCCGGTCCCTGCGTCCACTGCGGAGCGCCGATCGAGAGCCCGGCCGGACTCTCCTACGACCAGCAGCTGATCTGGACGCTGGACCATCCCGATGGCGACCGCGCGCTCACCGCCGCACGGATCCTCGGGTCGCTTCGCTCCCGCGACGCCTCCCCCGCGCTGCGCGAAGCCGTCATCGCGGGTCGCGATCCGTTCCTCGCAGCCGAGGCGCTGCGCAGCCTGATCGCGATCGACGGAGTCGAGCGGTGGCGGCCGTGGCTGGAGCAACTCGCCGCGGAGGACGTGTCGTTCATGGTGAGTGACGTCGCGCGACGAGCGCTCCATCCGCAGCACTGACCGCTCGTCGTCGTCGCGTCGGCCGATCAGTTCGGGTAGATCAGATATGCGACCACGACAGCGACGAAGAGGAACACCTCGCCGCAATCACGGAGCTCGACCGCGAGCGCTCGTACCACGGGAGGTGAGGGCTCGATCGTCATCGGGCGAACCCTCGGTCGGGCGCAGCGCGTGCCTCGAGGGGAAGCGGGCGAGCCCGCCGGTCGCCTCCTCGATTCGGAGCAGTTCGTTGTACGTGCAGACACCCGTGGCGCGTGACGGGCCGTCGGCCTTGATCTGTCCACACCCACTCGCCACCGCAAGGTGCGCGATTGCGGTGTCCTCGGTTTCGCCGGACCGGTCCGAGATCACCGCCGTGTAGCCGTTATCGCGGGCCAGCTTGATCGTGTCGAGCGTCTCTGAGATCGTCCCGATCTGGTCGGGCTTGATCAGGATCGAGTTGGCGACGCCGCGGTCGATGCCCCGGCGTAGTAGGTCGGTGTTGGTGAGGAAGAGGTCGTCGCCTATGAGCTGCATGCGCGCGCCTAGGGATCGCGTCAGCTCCTGCCATCCCTCGCAGTCGTCCTTCGCCATACCGTCCTCGAGGCTGATAATGGGGTAAGCGTCGACGAGCTCCGTCCAGTAGCTGACCAGCTCGCGCGGCTCGAGCGCGAGGCCGTCGTGGCTCGTGTAGCGGGCGCCGTCGAAGAATGTGCTGGCGGCCGGATCAAGCGCGATCCAGACGTCCGCGCCCGGAATGTACCCCGCTGCCGAGATCGCCTCAGTGAACGAGTCGAGGGTTTCGTGGTCGCGCTCGATATCGGGCGCGAAGCCACGCGCATCGTAGAGCGCGGTGGAGAGCCCCCGCTCGCGCGGCAGCGATCGCAGGGCTCGGAGCACCTCCAACCCGTGCCGCAGCGCTTCCGAAAACGTGCTCGCGCCGCATGGCACGATCATGAACTCCTTCGCGATGGGCTCATGGTTCGCGTGAGCACCGCCAATGAGGACATTGATCAGCGGCACCGGTATCACCGGCTCTCGTTCTGCCGCGAGCCATTCCCACAGCGGAAGCGTCTGGGACATGGCCGCTGCCTTGGCGGTCGCGAGCGAGGCGCCGAGGATCGCGTTGGCGCCGAACCGTTCCTTAGAGGGCGTTCCGTCCGCCTCGAGCAGCACGTCATCGACCGCATACTGGTCCAGCGCGTCGATCCCCCGGAGTGCCGCGGCGATCGGTCCGTTGACGTGGTCAATCGCGCGCATCACGCCCGTCCCGCCCCACCGCTCGCCTCCGTCCCGGGGCTTGCCGGGCTCCCAACTCTTCTTCGAGGCGCCCGACGGGACGGCCGCGCGGCCCGATGCCCCAGAGCGCAACGTGACCTCTGCCTCGACCATCGGATTGCCTCGACGATCGAGAATCTGGCGCCCGTACACGCCGGACACGAGCGTTTCCTTACCGGACATCGCGCTCCATTGCTAACTCTGTTGCATTGCCATCCGATAGACGCCCTTTCGCTCGGCGCTACCTGCGTGCGTGCCGCGAGCAGTGGCGGAATCCATACCGCGAGTCAGTTTTCGGGTCGTCCTGACCGGCCGGAGTTGGCCGGCTCGGCCAAACTGATCGAAGCGCTACCAAATGGCTCGGTCAAGCCGGTCGAAGCGCCGCCGACCGGCTCGGTCAAACTCATCGCAGCGCCACCGACCGGCTCGGTCAAACTGATCGGATCGCCGTCGATTGGCTCGGTCAAGCCGATCGGATCGCGAACGGGCTCTTGCTCGTACCGCGCCCGCTGAGGTGCCGTTGGCCTCGGTGTGGCGAGTTGCTCTGTCATGGGTTCTCCTTTCGCCTCAGCGACGCCCGCGAGCCCACAAGGTTGCGACCTCGCAGGGCTGTCCTAAAGCTGGATTGGTCGACGAGCAGGTCCGGTTGGCCGCGCAGCTCACATGGCTCGAGCGGACGTCGAGTCTGAGCGCGGGCCGCCTATTGGAGGGCCCGGTCGTCATGAGTTCTCCCGGCGCGTTTGACACGCACCGCCCAACGAGCAGGGCACGCAAACCTTGGCTCCGACGGACGGCGTTGTGCTCTCAAGGCCGCGCCTGGGTTATGCGGCCTTCGCGGTGTCCTGTTGGCGGGGCCGGGGGAAACCGGGATCTTCAGGCTGATCGTCACGACTTGGTGTGACGGGCCGCACGGTGCGCTGGCCGGTCGCGAAATCACCTCGGACCAGCTCGGCGTCGGGACGGGCACGCAGGCCGGTAGCGAAGTCTCCGATGGTCATGGGGATCGGTGTGCTCCTCATGCCAGTGGCGAAATCGCCGCGAACGCTCGCGTGTGACTCCGACTCCGACCATCTACAGCCGGCCGCGAAGTCACCATGCAACCACCCGCTCGGCTTACGCACGTGTGAGTCGCAGCCGTCATTAACGGCCAGGGGATATTGCGAGGACAACGAATGTGCCTCCATTCCAACTACCTCCACGATTGAGGTGGAATAGAAGCCATCAGCGGCGGCGCCGCGCTCAGAGCGAGCTTCATCGCTCAGCACCGAATGTAGCACAGCTAGTTGACATCGTCGAGCAAACTGAATAGTGACGTTTGACGCATGATCAGAGGCGAGAACGCCAACCGACAATGTCGCACGGCGTGTCCAGTGCACCCCCGGCGGCGGGCTCCAGGCTCCCCCAACCGGACCATTGATGACGATCTTCGACTGCTGGTCCGGTCACTGCCACACTTGTCAACGACCGATAGACCTCGCCGACCTACCCCTCCCCCACGCACGAGAGTAACAAGGTACTACTAAGCGGCCTCCTGGATGCTCTGTTCGTTGCTTGCCTCGTTACTGGTCATGGGCCCAAGTGCGCGTGTGAGTAATGGCGATCGGCCTTGTCAGTACGGGTAGATGAGGTAGGCGATCACGACAACGACGAAGAGGTAGAGCAGGTAGAGGTTGACATCGCCGGATTGGATCGGCCGGGCGCGATCGGCGAGCCATTGCACCGCACGCACGATCGGTGCGTACAGGTAGCGCTCGAAGATGGGCAGCACCTGGAAGTGGTAATGAACGGGCCCAGAGCGCCCCGCTGGCTCATCAGAGGCTCGTTCGAGGTGGCGTTCGGGACGGTAGAGCTCGTCGAAGGTGACACGTACGGGATTCGCGTACGTGGTCGCCGTGTACTGCATCCTTGGCTTGAAGTCCGTGATCCCGCCGTCCCAGACGGGCACGCGGCGCGTCCTGGCCCGCGGCCGGGCGACCAAGAAGATCGCTACCGGGACGGCTGCGACCGCAACCATGAAGAGGGCAAGATAGGTGGGTGAGAAGCCGGAGAAGTTGGTGTGCGCCGGGATCACGGTGAGCTTTGGCAGCAGCAGCACACCGTGTAGCTCCGTTCCGGTCGTTGCTCGCACTGCACGGTCCAGCGCGGACAGGACCCACGGCGCTCCGACCCCGAGGGCGACGCAGCACGTGGCGAGTACTGTCGGGCCGGCGAGCGGCTGGCCGCGCTCGGTCGCGGCGATCGCCTGGCGGCTGCGTGGCATGCCGAGGAAGCTCAGTCCGTACGCTCGCGCGAAGCCCATAATTGCGAGGCCGCTGGTGAGCGCGAGTGTCGCGCCGGCCACGACGATCAGGATCGCCACGGCGTGATTCGGGATTCGGAATCCTTGGAATAGACCCTGGAAGATGAGCCATTCGCTGACGAAGCCGTTGAACGGCGGCAGCGCGGCGATCCCGAGCGTGCCGATCAGGGAGATCACCGAGGAGGCGGGCATTCGGTGGATCAGGCCGCCGAGCCGATCGAGATCACGGGTTCCTGCGGCGTGCTCGATCACGCCGGCCTGCATGAATAGGAGCGCCTTGTAGATCCCGTGGTTCACGGAGTGGTAGAGCCCGGCCAACATCAGGAACGTGGCGAGCGCGTGCTCGTGATACGCGCCGAAGGTGATTCCGCCGCCCAGCGCGGTGAGCACGATCCCGTTGTTCTCGATACTCGAGTAGGCGAGGAAGCGCTTAAGGTCGCGCTCCATCAGCCCATACAGAATCCCGAGCACCGCGGAGAGCGCTCCGAGCCCCATCGTGAGCAGCCCCCACCACGCCGGACCGCCGGGGAGCAACTCGAAGCCGAACAGCGCGATCCCGAACACGCCCAGCGTGATCACGAGGCCCGAGAGAAACGCGGAACCGTCGGCGGGCGCGACCGGATGCGCCTCAGGCAGCCAGATGTGAAGCGGCACCAAGCCGGCCTTGAAACCGAACCCGACCAGCGCGAGGACGAAGATGGTTCCGCGCCAGGCGCTCGCGACGCCGCGCGAGCGAGCGGCCATCTGCGCGAGCTCGAGCGAGCCCGTCTTGGTGCCCAGCAATGCAAACGCGGCGACGATCAGCACGAAGCCCGCCTCGCCGAGCGCGAGGAACAGAAACGCGGCGCGAGTGACGCTCGGGCGGCGATGATGGCGCAGGATCAGCAGGTAGCTGAGCAGTGTCACCGTCTCCCACGCAACGAGGAACACGACGGCGTTGCCGGCCACCAGCACGGCGAGCGAGGCGACGAAAGCGAGGTTGAACACGATCAGGTAGGCGGCCGTCCCCCGCCCGGGCTGGTGGTAGCGGGGCGCGTAGAGCCCAATCGCGAGCGCGATCACTCCGAGCAGCGCGATGAACACGCCGGCTAAGGGCGTCAGGCGCAGCGTGAGCGCCCCGACGAGGTTCGCGCCGAGCGTCGTTTGCGCGCTGGCGCCGTGCAGCACGACGACGATCCCGCCCGCGAGCGCGCAGGCGCCGCCGCAGGCCGAGACGAGCGGCACGCCGCGCACACCGATCGGCTTAGTCGCGAGCGGGCCCGCGAGCCCTGCCGCTACCCATAGCGCGACCGCGACCGTCAGGACGACCGTCGCCGCGGTGATCACGCGGTCCGCTCCTCGCGCAGATCAAAGCGCGCCGTCGACACCCGTTCCTCGAGCCGGCCGATCGCAACCAGGAGGCCCTGCAGCAGCGCGAGCGGGCTCGGCGGGCAGCCCGGCACGTAGACATCGACGGGGATCACCTCGTCGACCGCGCCATGGAGGAACAGATCCGATTCGTACACGCCGCCGAGCGCGCAGGCCCCAATCGCGACGACCGCCTTGGGGTCGGGGGTCGCCTCATATGTCTTGCGCACCGCGAGGTCCATCGCGCGCACGGCCGCGCCGGAGACGAGCAGCAGGTCGGCGTGGCGCGGCGCGGGGGTGAAGAACAGCCCCAGCCGGTGCAGGTCGTAATGCGGCGCGGCGAGCAGGCGGATCTCCGATTCGCAGACGGCGCAGGAACCACTGTCGAGCGTCCGCACGTGCAGGCTCCGGCCGAACAGTGACAACGACCGCGCGCGCAGCTCGGCCGCCAGTTGCTGCGCGTCCATCACGCGTACCCTCGGCGGATTGGTATTCGCTTCACGAGATCCGTGCGCTCGCGTGCGGCGAGCTCGAACATGCCGCTCGGTACGACAGCCTCGCCCCCCACTTCGTAGCAGCGACCGCAGCTCGTGCAGCGTCCGAGGTCGAGGACGAGCGCGCGGTACTGGCGCCCGATCGCCCGCGCCGGGCATGCGTCGACGAGCGCCTGCACCAGCTCGTCGGTGAGCAGTTCGGAGTCAAAGCGCGGCGGTGTTGGCAGCGCCTGCGCCCAGCGGTCGCACTCGCGCGGGTAGCGGGTCGTGACGACGCCGCGACGGAGTCCTCGCAGGAACCACAGCATCAGCGCGCGAACCCCGCGACGGTCAGCCCGAAGCTGGCTTCGATGATCGGGATGTCGGTGAACACGTTCTGGGCTCTCGCGGCGTCGTCGAACGCGCGCCAGTTCCTGACCGACGCCGGCCGCACTCGCGCCCACTGGATCCGACCGTGTCTGTCGACCTGCACCCAGGCGAGCGATTCGCCGCGCGAGGACTCCGCCCAACCCAGTCCCTCCCCGCCGGCCGCGGCGACCACGGTCAAGCCGTCGCCGGCGTCACCGATCAGCTCTTCGATCAGCCGCCGCGAGTCCTCGATCTCGGCCACGAACACATCGATGCGGGCGAGCGCGTCACCGCGGCCTTCGACCGGCATCGCCGGCGCGACGACGTCAAATGGGGACCATGGGTGGTCGCGCCGGCAGTCCACGCCGGCCCCGGAGGCGCGCGCGACCGGACCGACGAGCGCAAGTCGCCGAGCGTCATCGAGCGACACGGTCCCGCACGCCTCGAGCCGATCGACGAACGAGTTGGTCGACAGCAGCGCATCGACCACGCGCCGTAATTCCCCGCACAGCCGCGCCAGGCGGGCGCGAACCGCCGCATGGTGGGGTGCGCGCCGCACACCTCCGAGCGCAACGACATCGAACAGATAGCGATGCCCAAACGCATCCAGGTTGAGCCGCAGTAGCTCCTCGAGCACGATCTCTGCGTTCGCCTGCCCGACGGACAGACCGGTGCCCTGGCAGAGCGCGGCGATCGCGGCCGCATGGTTATAGATCCGCTCGAGCTCGAGCGCGACCGCCCGCGTCAGGGCCGCCGCCGGCGGAGCACTCGTTCCGGCCGCCACCTCGACCGCGCGGCAATACGCGATGCTGTTCGCGACCGCGGACAGCCCCTCGATCCGCTCGACGAAGAACAACGCCCGCTCGGGCGTGAGTCCACGCAAGCGCCGCTCGACCCCGCGATGCTTATGCCAGTGAAACAGATACAGGTCGAGAATCTCCTCGCCGGTGGTCACCAGCCCCATGTACAGCGACTCCGAGCCCGCGGCCCTGACCGGGCCGAACGGGAACTCGATCGCCTCGCCTGCCACGAAGTGCGGTGCGCGCACCTCGCGCGGTGCCACCGAGCGCTCGCCGGTGACCAGTGGAACGTCCGCCTCGCCGCGCGGCGCCATCAGCACCCGGTTCAGCGGACTCGAGCCGGCAGGCAGCAGGCCGAACTGCTCGAACAGCTCGCACTCCTCGATAAACAGCGACGGCGCGAGACCCGAAAGCTCCGGGTACTCGGTGCCGGCCACGTCGTTCTGCGTGACCAGATACGTGGCGTCGTGATCGTCGGCATAGACGATGCGCAGTGTCACGCCGTTCTGGCTCGGCGCCGCGAACAGGTCCGCCGGACGCGCACCCGAGCTCGTGAGCAGACGCGTGACGGGTTCCAGCTCCGACGCGCCCAGAGGAACTGCCACTGCGCCGTCGGCGATCGTCTTGATCGAGACGCCACGTATCTCTCCCCGCAGCAGGTCGATCGCACCGAGCAGCCCGCCTGTTGGGCTCTGATCACTCGCCTGATCGCCGTGATCGGGCCTGTGATCACCCCAACTACTCATGTGATCGCCCCGATCGAGTGCATGATCAGGTCGTTCAGACCGCCGGGAATCCACACGCCGAGCACCAGCAGCATTGCCAAACCCGCCAGCAACGGGAACGCAGAGGTGACCCGCATTGACGGCGTTTCCGCAGGCGCGTCGCTGCCGCTGCCGCCGACGGTCATGTCCGCGGTCGTGCGCATGAACGCGATGAACGCGAGCACGAGTAGCGCGAGCAGCAAGAACGCGAACGCAGGGCCGGAGCTAGCAAACCCGGCGCGGACGATCGTGAACTCGCTCAGGAACAGGCCGAATGGTGGCGAGCCTACGATCGCGAACGACCCAAGCAGCAGCACGACGCCCAGTAACGGCGCGGAACCGAGCAGACCCCGTACACGCGTCGCGACGCGGGTCCGATAGCGCAGAACGATCTCACCGCTGCACAGGAACAAGACGCATTTTCCGATCGCGTGGTTGAGCGTATGCAGCAGCGCCCCGTAGTACCCGAGCGTACCGCCGAACCCAAGCGCCACGGCGATGATCCCCATGTGCTCGATCGACGAGTATGCGAACAGACGCTTGAAATTGGTGCTGCGGACCATGAACAGAGCGCCGATCGCGATCGACGTGAAGCCGAACACGAGCAATACCCGGTGGGTGTAGCGGCCGAGATCCACCCCGGCGATCGCCTGGAAGCGGATGATCGCGTACATGCCGGTGTTCAGCAGCGCGCCGGAGAGCATCGCGCTCGCGGGGCTCGGCGCCTCCGAGTGCGCGTCCGGGAGCCAGGTGTGCATCGGCGCCAGCCCGACCTTCGTGCCATAGCCAACCACAGCGAGCAAGAACCCCAGCTTAAGGCTGTCGTGCTGGAGCGCGTGCGCGTGCGCGAACAACTCGGCCCAGCTCAGGCGCTGGGTCGCGTCGAGCGCCAGTGCGCTTGATGCATAGAAGAGGAACAGCGTGCCCACGAGCGCTATCGTCACGCCGAAGCTCGAGATGATGATGTACTTCCAGGCGGCCTCAAACGAGCTCGAGCGTGCCTCGAGCGCGACGAGCACGGCGCTCGCGAGCGTGCTCGCCTCGACGAGGACCCACAAAAGGCCGAGATTGCCAGCCTCGAGCGACGCGAGCATGAGCGCCGCAAACAGAGCGAAGAAAACGACGTAGAGCTTGACCTGGACCGGCGAAAGCTCGCCGCGCTCCTGCTCGGTCTGCACGTAGCCGATCGAGCCCAGGCCTGCGAGGGTCGCGACAATCGCGACTGTGATAGCGAAGAACGCCGACAGCGGGTCGACATAGATGAACCCGGACAGGGCCCGGTAGGGCCCGTTGCGGGTCGTGAGCACCGCGAGCGCGAGCGCGCACCCGAGCGCTCCGGCGCCGCCGGCGGCGCTCAGCAGTCCGGCCGCGTGCGTCCGGACGCCGAGGAGGTGCGCTGCGGCGCCCACGAGCGGCAGCACGACCAAGGCGATCACGAGCGCGATCATTCGCGCAGCTCCCGCAGATCGGGCGCCGCTGCCGTCGCGAGGCGCTGCGCCAGGCCGGAGACGAAGGTGATCATGATCAGCACCGCGGCGACGAGGTCGAGGAAGATTCCCGCCTCGACGATGAACGGGAACGTCGCCACGAGCGTGATCGCGCCCAGGAACACGCCGTTCTCGAGGATCAACCAGCCGATCAGCTGCGCGATCGTGTGTCGGCGCACGACCATGCACAAGCCGCCCAGTAGGATCACCGCGGTCGAGAGCGGCACGACCGCCGAGGCGACCAGCGCGTGCGGCAGCGTCCCCGGACGGATCGCGAGATAGGCGAAGACGGTGAGGAACGCGCCCAGGATCAGCGACGTCGACAATCCGGTCGACAGCGCGACGTCACGCCTCAGATCGAGGCGATGCAGGAGGAAGCGGCGCGTCGCGAGCGGTATCGCGATCCCCTTGACCGCAAGCGTCAGCGCCGCCAGCGCCCACAATGCCCCGGAGCCAAGATGGATTGCGACGACTGCGGCGGCGAACGACAGCACGACGGACTGCAGGGCGTAGTAGGCGACGTAGCGATCGAACAGCTTCGAGCCCAGGCACGCAAACGCGCACAGCAGCATCATCACTGCGCTCAGGTCGAGCAGCACACCTTCGATCGACGAGGCCGAGAGGCTCTGCATCACTTCCCGATCACATAAGACGTGGCGATCCCGATCAGCGCCAGCAGGAACGAGGCACCGAGGAACTCGGCGATCCGGAAGAACCGCAGCTTCGCGAACGAGCTGTCGATGATCACGATCCCCACGCCGCAGACCGCGAGCTTGCCGAGCAGCGCGGCGATCCCCTGCAGACCCCCGAGCAGCGAGTCGGCGTTCCCCAGTCCCCACGGGATCACGAACACGTTCATGAAGATCGAGGAGAGCAGGAACAGCTTCATCCAGCTTCCCCACTTCACGAGGGCATACTCGCGCCCCGAGTACTCGAGCACGCGGCTCTCCTCGATCATCGAGATCTCGATCGTGCCACTTGGGTTATCGACCGGGATACGCCCATTCTCGGCGAGCACGATGATGAAGAAGGCGACCGCGCCGAGCACGTGTGTCGGCAGCACGTACGCCGCTCCCGAATGCGCGAGCGCGTGATTCTCGAGGTACGGATTGTCGGACTGCGACAGTGCACCGACCGTGAAGAACACGAGGATCAACGCCGGCTCGGCGAGGCTCCCGATCCACGTCGTGCGGCTCGAGCCGAGGCCCCCGAGCGGGCTGGCGCAGTCAAGCGCCGCGAGCGAGATCGAAAAGCTCGCCAGCGCGAGCACGAACGCGCCGCCGATCAGATCCGCGAGAAACGCGAGCGGCAGTGGCTCGTCGGTAATCACCGGCACGATCGCCGAGACCGTCAGGTAGCACGCAAACGCGACGAACGGCGCACCCCGAAAGATCCATGACGCCTGATCCGAGATCGCGCTCCCCTTGCGCAGCAGCTTCGCCAGATCGCGGTACGGCTGCAGCACGCTCGGACCGCGCTTTGACTGCACGATCGCCTCGGCCCTCGCCAGCACCCCGGCGTACAACGGCGCGACCAGCAACACCACCGCGCTCTGAAGAATTTGCAGTCCATCCTGCGTCGACACTGGCTCCACCTTTCGTGGTAGAAGCCATTAGCCGACCGGAATGCCGGTGAGCGCTACGCGAGCCTCATCGCGTGTCAACGTCTCGGTACGTTTTATATGACCACCGCCTCCAATGTCAAGGCGAGCGCCTCGATCACCGGGGAGCTAAGGGCTGCGAGTCGTAAGTTCCGTCGTCGTCGTGGTTATCAGGCAGCGAGCGCGAGTTGGGCTGCTTGGCGTGCGGCGATCCGGTTGAGCCACTCGTCGAGCTTTTCGCGGGTGAAGTTCCATCCGAACGGCTCGGCGATCTCGTTGTAGAGGTGCTCGAAGTCGGTCAGTCGCTGCGCGACCGCGGTGAGCGAGTCGAAGTCGTTCGGGGTAAGCACCTTCCGCTGGACGATCGAGAAGTAGATCTCGATCTGGTTGACCCAGCTCGCGTGGACGGGCGTGTGAACGAGGATCAGGTTCGGCCACCGTGCTTGGAGGCGGCGAACCGATTTCTTGCCGCGGTGCGAGGAGCCGTTGTCAACGATCCAGAACACGCGACGGGCTGACGCGTACGGCTCTGTGGTCATGATCTGGTGCACGAGCCGGTCAAACGGCGCGATCCCGCCTTTGCTCTCGGTCCGGCCGAACACCCGACCGCGACGGACATCCCAGGCCGCAAGGTACGTGAGCGCGCCGCCGCGCTTGTAGGTGTGCTCGACCCGTTGACCGCGCCGGACGCCCGCTGCGGGCGGGAGCGTCTCACAGACCCGCCGTCTCGCCTGGATCGACGGCTTCTCATCGGCTGAAATGATGCAGTCGCCCGGCTCAAGCAGCTTCCCGTCCCACCGTCCCTGGTACAGATCGAGGATCCGCCCCGCCTTCTGCGCGAAGTCAGGGTCAGTCGGGAAGATCCAGGAGCGGCACTGCCACGGGCGGATCGCGTCCTCCCGCAGCCATCGCACGATCGTTGACTGCGACGCGTCGCAGATCCCGCGCCGCAGAACGAGGCGATGAACGTCAGCCGTTGACCGGCGCGAGAGCGGAGCGCCCTCGCTCGGCGGCTCGCACGCGACCGCCTTGACCTCGGCGATCTGCTGGGGGGGGGAAGCGGCACGGTCGACCCGACCGCGCTTGATCCGCCAGACCCTCAAGACGATGCTCGTGAAACCGACCTCGCCACCTGCCGACCGCTTTCGTGCTCATCCCGAGCCGCTCAGCGATCTGGGCGTTGCTTTGGCCCTCCGCGGCGAGCAGCACCACCTTCGCGCGCAACACCTCACGATGCGGCCGGGTGTAACACGCCGCGCGATGCACGAGTTCCTTCCGCTCAGTCTCCCCGAGAACGATCTCCTGAGCGCTTGGTCCCCGCATCGCTCACCCATTCGCCGCCATTGTTATGACTCCTTCAAACCCAGACGGGATTTACGACCGACAGCACTAAGGGCCCACGACGAAATTACTGACGGCTTGTCCCGCACCCCGCAGCGCTGGACGCCACCCGCCTGCGACGCCTGAGCCGAGGCTCGCGGTTTGGCCGGTGGAGCGACGAAGGTCCCCTCGCCGCCGGGCGTCAGTCCGACGCCGACGCCTTGGTCTCGGTCTTCGCCGGGGTCGAGTCCGGCTTCTTCGAGCCCGACGAGCCGTTCGAGCTTGACGAGCCGTTCGAGCCCGAGGAGTCACTCGAGCCCGACGAGTCGTTCGAACGCGACGAGTCGTCCTTGCCGTGCTTGGCCTTGGCGTCGGCCGCGTCCTTCATCTCGCGCGCGCGGTTCTTCGAACCGTAGTCGGTGCTGTAGAAGCCCTTGCCCTTGAAGTGAATCGCCACGGGGGAGAACACGCGCTCGACCGGTGCTCCGCAGACCTCGCACTCGGTGACTGGGTCGTCGGCCATGCGCTGCACCACCTCGAACGGGTGCCCCTTGACACATCGGTATTCGTAGGTCGGCATCGCTTCACGAAGTATAGCCGCAGCGGCTCAGGGATCCGGGCGAATCCTTGGCACTCCGAACGCGAGAGTGCCAAGCGCACGACGCCGGATACCATCCCTGCCCATGGCCACCGACACCGTCACGATGGAGAAGATCGTCTCGCTGTGCAAGCGGCGCGGCTTCGTGTTCCCGAGCAGTGAGATCTACGGTGGCCTCGGCTCGACGTACGACTATGGGCACTACGGCGTCCTCTTGAAGACCAACGTCAAAAACCAGTGGTGGCGCTCGATGCTGCAGGAGCGCGACGACATCGTCGCGCTCGATTCGGCGATCATCTTGCATCCGAAGACGTGGCACGCGAGCGGACACCTGCAGGGCTTCACCGACCCGCTCGTCGACTGCCGCACATGCAAGCTTCGGTTCCGCGCGGACAAGCTTGAAGACGGACACTGCGGCCGCAGGCCGTCGAAGCGCCCGGGTGAGACCCCCGAGTGCGACCTGACCGAGGCCCGCGACTTCAACCTGATGTTCGAGACGACCGTTGGCCCCGTCAAGGAGGAGGGATCGACCGTCTATCTTCGCCCCGAGACGGCCCAGGGGATCTTCCTGAACTTCCGCAACTACCTCCAGTTCTCGCGCAAGAAGCCGCCGTTCGGAATCGCTCAGATCGGCAAGAGCTTCCGCAACGAGATCACCCCCGGGAACTTCATCTTCAGGACCCGGGAATTCGAGCAGATGGAGATGGAGTATTTCGTCCCGCCCGACGAGGCGTTGCGGTGGTTCGAGCACTGGCTCGAGCAGCGCATGAGCTGGTACCTGCGGCTCGGCCTGCGACGCGACCACCTACGCCTGCGCGCGCACGAGCCTGACGAACTGTCGCACTACTCGAGCGCAACCAGCGACGTTGAGTACCTGTTCCCGATCGGGTGGCAGGAGCTCGAGGGCATCGCCAACCGGGGCGACTTCGATCTCACCCAGCATGCCCTGCACTCGGGGCAGAAGCTCGAGTACGTAGACACGGCGACCGGCGAGCGGTACGTCCCCCACGTGATCGAGCCCGCCGCGGGCGCGGATCGCGCCACGCTCGCGTTCCTCGTCGACGCGTACGACGAGGACGAGATCGAAGGCGAACGGCGAACCGTACTGCGCCTGCACCCACTGCTGGCGCCGGTCAAGGTGGGCGTCCTACCGCTCGTCCGTAAGGACGGGCAGCCGGAGGTCGCCCGCGAGATCTACCTGACGCTCCGCGAGCACGTGCAAGCCGAGTACGACGAGGGCGGCGCGATCGGGCGGCGCTACCGGCGCCAGGACGAGATCGGGACACCGTGGGCGGTGACCGTCGATCACCAGTCGCTCGAGGATCGGACGGTCACGCTGCGCGACCGTGACAGCCTGACGCAGGAGCGGCTCGCTATCGACGGGCTCGGTGCCGAGATCGAGCGGCGGCTGCGGTCGCCGTGGCGCTCGCCCAAGGCTCCGTCTGACTGAGCCCCCGGCGATCGGCATCGCGCCCGTTAGCGGCCGCGGACACCCCCGGGGCGTGCCGCGCTCGGAACGCCTCGGTGGGTGTACCGCGCCCGACGTCCGAGGCTAGGCCGCGGGCGTCGGTGCGGGCGTGACTGGTTCTGGGCTGGCCGCCGGCGGAGGCGAGTACTCGAACTCCTCCTCGGCGCCGAACAGAGTGTCGAGAACCTTTGAACGGAGCTTCTCACTGCCGGCGACGGCGACGCCCGACCCGACCGTCGCGAGCAGCAGCGTGCGGCCGAACGTCAGGCCGCGGCGCGCCTTCTTCTTCGACGTGTCCGACAGCGCCAGGGTGGCGTCCCGGATCGCGTCGATGGCGGTACGCAGGTCATTGTGCAGCTTCTTATCGTCCAGTAGAACCTTGGCCGGTGCCTTGCCGTTCGACAGGCGGCCGTACGCGCTGCGGGTCGCATCGAGCGCCGTGCGCACGCTTTCGCGCAGCTCCGCATCTTCGATCAGACGCTGGATGTATGGGTTGGCCGTGGCGATGTTGGCGACATCCGCGGCGTTGAACGGCACGCCCGCCGCAGCCCTGGCCTTGGCCTTCTTCCGTAATGACATTGCTCTCCCTCGGTGCGATGGGTTCGTAGCCGTGAGGATACGCCAAGTACCTCGGCTCTCGTTCGGGGGATACCCTCCTCAGGCGCGGTGAATCACGCCGCGCGCGCTCCGACACGTCGTCGCGCACGTCGAGTCTCGAGCGCTTCCTCGAACACTTGCCTGATCTCGGAGACGAACACGAAGTCGAGGTCCTTGCGCAGGTGCTCGGGGATGTCGTCGATGTCGTGCTCGTTCAGAGCGGGGGCGATGATCTTTCGGATCCCCGCCCGCTGCGCCGCGAGCACCTTTTCCTTCAGACCGCCGATCGGCAGCACCTGACCGGTGAGCGTGATCTCGCCGGTCATCGCGACGTCAGCGCGAACCGAGCGTCCCGACAGGAGCGAGGCGACGGCGGTCGCGATCGTGATGCCCGCGCTCGGGCCGTCCTTGGGGATCGCGCCCGCGGGCACGTGGATGTGGATGTCGTGGGTGGCGAAATAGTCCTCCGGAAGCTCAGGGAAGAGCTCATCCGCCTCACTACGAAGGTAGGAGAGGGCGGCCTGCGCGGATTCCTTCATGACATCGCCGAGCTGGCCGGTGATCTGGAGCTTGCCGCTGCCCTTCATCGCCGTCGCCTCGATGAACAGCACATCGCCGCCCACGGGTGTCCACGCCAGGCCGGTCGCGACGCCCGGTCTCGAGGTCCGGCGTCGCGACTCGGAGAAGAACTTCGGCCGGCCCAGGAATTCCCGAACGCGCGGCTCGGTGACCATCACCTTGCGCGTCGCCGTTCCCTCCGCGACCTGCCGGGCAACCTTCCGGCACACCGCTCCGATCTCCCGCTCGAGCTGTCGGACACCGGCCTCGCGCGTGTAGTCACTGATGATCGCGCGCAACGACGTGTCGCTGAAGGCGATCCTGCTCGGCGCCAGTCCGTTGCGCTCGATCTGTCGCGGCACCAGGTATCGCTTGGCGATCTCGAGCTTCTCGGCCTCCGTGTAGCCGGCCAGCTGGATCAGCTCCATCCGATCGCGCAGCGGCCCCGGAATTGTCTCGATCGTGTTGGCGGTGGTGACGAAGATGACGTGGGAGAGGTCGAACGGCAGGTCCAGGTAGTGGTCGCGGAAGGTCCGGTTCTGCTCAGGATCGAGAACCTCGAGCATCGCGCTCGACGGATCGCCGCGGAAGTCGGCGCCCATCTTGTCGATCTCGTCGATCATCAGCAGCGGGTTGTTCGCTCCCGCGTCGCGCATCGCCCGGATGATCGTGCCCGGCATCGCACCGATGTATGTGCGCCGGTGGCCGCGGATCTCAGCCTCGTCGCGGACGCCGCCGACGCTGATGCGCTCGAACTTGCGGCCGAGTGCACGCGCAATCGAGCGCCCGAGCGAGGTCTTGCCGACGCCTGGTGGTCCGACGAATAAGAGGATCGAGCCCCGCGCGTCGGGCTTGAGCGTCCGTACCGCGAGGAATTCGAGGATCCGGTTCTTCACCTGCTCGATGTCGTAATGATCCTCGTCGAGCACCTCGCGCGCGTGCGTGAGATCGAGCTTGTCCTCGGTCGAGGTGTTCCAGGGCAGCGCCGCGATCCATTCCAGATAGCCGCGCACAACGCCGTACTCGGCCATCGCCGGCTGGAGGCGCTCGAGCCGGGCTAGCTCCCGGTCGACCTGCTTACGCACGTCTTCGGGGAGCTCGAGCGCCGCGAGCTGCTCCCTCAGCTCGTCGGCCTCCGCCTGGGCTTCGTCGGTCTCGCCGAGCTCGTCGTGGATCGCCTTCAACTGCTGGCGCAGGAAGAACTCGCGCTGACCCTTCTCGAGCTCGGACTGGACCTGCGACTGGATCTTCGACCCGATCGCGACCACCTCCAGCTCGCGAGCGAGCATCTCGGACAGCCGCCGTAACCGCTTCGCGACATCGACCTCCTCGAGCAACTCCTGCTTCTCCTCGGTCTTCAGCCGCAGTGCGCTCGCGATCAGGTGCGAGAGGGCGCTCGGGTCATCGACGTTCGCCACCATCACCTGGAGCTCCTCTGGGAGGTACGGCACCTCCTCGACGATGCTCGAGAACGTCTGCTGGACATTGCGCATCAGCGCCACCAGTTCCGGCGTCTCGGTGACGATGTCCGGCGCTTGCGCAACCTCCGCCACCAGATAGGGGTCGGTCTGCTGCCAGCCCTCGATCCGGATGCGTTGACCGCCCTGGACCAACACCCTGATCGTGCCGTCGGGAACGCGGATCATCCGCGCTACCACGCCGAGGACACCAACCGAGTACAGATCCTCTGGGCCCGGCGTCTCGACGTCGGCGGCGCGGATGGCAACCATCGCGATCGTTCGGTCGCCGCTGAGCACGTCGTTGATCAGGTCGATGCTCCGCGGCTGACCGACGTTGAGGGGCACGAGCATGTCGGGGAAGGTGACCATGTCGCGCAGTGGCAGGACCGGGGCGGGGCCGGGCAGCGGACGCTGAGCTCCGACCTCCACCACCTTGGGGCCGCCGTCGGTGGCCCCGATCTCGATCACCGGGGCTCCTCGCTACGTCGACTGGTTTCGATCGGGACGCTCTGCGAGGCTGAATCGGACTGGGCGAGCGGGAGCTCGATGCGGAGGATCCCGTCCTGGTAGCGCGCCGTCGCCTCCTCCGCGATTGCCTCGCCCGCCAGCTCGACCACGCGGCGGAACGGACCGTGCTCGATCTCTACCTGCTGGTAGACCTCGCCGTCGGCGGCCGCCGGCTTGCGGTGGCCGGCGAGGATCAGGTGCGAGCCCTGGAGCTCGAGGTCGAGGTCTCCGACGTCGATGCCGGCGAGCTCAGCTGTCACGATCGCTCGCGAGGGGTCGGACGCGTAGGCGACGTCGACGGCCGGCGAAAAGCCCGGTCGCTTGGGCCCCAGGCCGGTGCGCTCGAAGACGTCCCCGAACAGCTCGTCCATCTCGCGTCGCATGCGCTCGAAGTTGGCGAAGAGGTCGCGGTCGGGCATCTCCGTGATCAGCTTACCCCCGGGGCCACGCTGAGCGTTGGATGGTCCACGTCCTGGTCCGCTTCCGGCCCCGGCCCCACCGGCGAGGACCCGCGGCGAGCAGGGTGCGCGGCAGCGCGCCCGGCTCATACAGCCCGTCGGACGCAGAGCTGCGCCGGTTGCGATCAGTGCCGGTTGCGCTCGGAGTTGCCCTGACGCGAGGTGTCCACCGCCCAACCGATGAACACGGCGAGCAGGACAAAGACGACGAAACCGCAGAGCAGGGGCACGTACATGGCTGAAACATATCGGGCCGGGGGGGCGCAACGCTCGATCGCACCCCCAGACCGACGGTCAGGCGTGGAGCGTCACCTGCTCCTGCGCCGATGGCATCGCCCATGCGACCTGCAGGCTACGTTCCTGCCGGAACACGAACCGCAGCTGCTTCGGGGGCCGAAGTCCGTCTGGGTGAGCGGGCCGGAAGGTCGAACATGGACGGGAATCGGAGACGGCACAAAGGCGGTTCTGATGGAAGAAGCAGTTCTCGCAGCTCGCCTTCTTGGCGCGTGTTCGCCCGTCATTCATGCCCGCTCTCGCCCTCCTCCGTATTGTTGAAACCCGACTCGAAGACGTCACCATCAAACCGAGTTCTCCCCCCTCACGCAACCCCGTTTCCCGGAAAACGCACGAACTTCTCCGCTCGCTGATTCCCTGCAAACAGCGGGACTTCTTGCGCCGAACTCGAGAACCGCCGCATTTTCCGTAGCTTTCCAGCGGTGCACAGTCCGCGCGTCCAGCTGTTCGTCACCTGTCTCGTCGACCTGCTCTATCCCGAAGTGGGCGAGCGCACGGTGGCGCTGCTCGAGCGGCTCGGCTGCGAGGTGGCATTCCCGACCTCGCAGACCTGCTGCGGCCAGCCCGCACTTAGCTCCGGCTATCCGCGCGAGTCGCTCATAGTGGCCGATCGATTCCTCGACGCATTCGCCGGCACCGAGGGCCCGATCGTGGCGCCTTTCGGCTCGTGCGTGCACATGGTGCGCCACCACTACCCGCGCCTGTACGCGGGCGAGCGGGCCGCTGTCGCCGCCAGCCTCGCCGCGCGCACGTATGAGCTGCCGAGCTTCATCGTCGAGCAGCTCGGCAGGCCCACGGTCGGAGGACGCTATCCCGGACCTGGAGTCACCGCCGTCGCCTACCACCACGAGTGCCACATGCGCTACGGCCTCGGCGTGACCGAAGCGCCGATGTCGCTGCTGCGCGGCGTCGCGGGCTGCACGATCGTCGAGCCGGTTAGGAGCGGGCTGTGCTGCGGGTTCGGCGGGACCTTCTCACTGAAGCTCGCCGACGTCTCGGTCGCGATGGCGGATGAGAAGCTCGACAGCGCGCTCCAGGCAGGGGCCGAGGCGATCGTCTCGACCGACGTCGGCTGCCTGATGCACCTCGAGGGTCGCGCGCGCCGGCGCGGGCTCCCGCTGCGGGTGCACCATCTCGTCGATCTGCTCGAGCCGGACGGCCGGCTGTGAGACGACCTGTGTCAACCCCTGAGGACGAGGAGATGGTGCTGTGAGCGGACTGGTGATCGAGCCACCCCGCGGCAGACCCGATCCCGCGGTCACGCCGAACCTCCACCGCGCCGCAGCCCACTGGGGAACCCAGCGCGCTGACGCGCGCGGGCGCGTCGACTGGGAGGCGTGGCGGGAGCTGGCGCGTCAGATTCGCGCCGATGCCGTCCGTCATCTTCCGGAGCTGATCGAGCTGCTCGAAGCTCGCGTTGCCACGGCGGGCGGCCACGTCCACCACGCCCGCAACGCCGAGGAGGCCTGCGACCACGTCGTCCGCATCTGTCGGGAGGCGGGAGCAACGCGGGCGGTCAAGGGCAAGTCGATGACCAGCGAAGAGATCGGGTTGGGCGCGGCACTACAGGGGGCCGGGATCGAGGCGGTCGAGACCGACCTCGGCGAGTACATCGTGCAGGCGATGGGAGACCGGCCGTCGCACATTCTGGCCCCCGCGGTGCACCTGAGCGCCGGCCAGGTCGCCAACCTGTTCGCGCGCGAATCCGGTCGCCCGTTCGACCCCGACGACACGGCGGCGCTGGTCAGTCACGCGCGCGCCGTGCTCAGGCAGCGGTTCCTCGCCGCCGAGGTCGGGATCACCGGAGTCAACCTCGCGGTCGCCGAAACCGGGACCCTCACGATCGTGGAGTCCGAGGGCAACATCCGCCTCGCGACGGCGCTGCCACGGATCCACATCGCGCTGATGGGGCTCGAGAAGGTCATCCGCGACTGGGAGGGCGCCGCCCATCTGATCCAGATGCTTCCCCTGGCCGCCCAGGGGAAGATGGCCGCCGCCTCGACCTCGTTCATCACCGGGCCGGCCCGCGACGGGGACGACGGCCCGCACGAGCTCCACCTGGTCCTGCTCGACGGCGGCCGCTCGGCGATCCGGGGAACGCCCTTCGAGGAGGCGCTGCACTGCATCCGCTGCGGCGCGTGCCTGTACGCATGCCCGGTCTACCGCCAAGTCGGCGGGCACGGCTACGGGACCACGTACAGCGGGCCGATCGGGGCCGTGATCACACCGCTGCTGGCGCAGGGCGCCGACACCGACGACCTGCCGTGGTACTCGTCGCTGTGCGGCGCCTGCGTCGAGGCGTGCCCGGTGAAGATCCCACTCGACGATCAGCTCGTGGCGCTTCGCGCGCGGGCGCACGAGGACGATGCGCCGCGCGGCGAGGCGGCGCTGTTTGCGGCCTGGGCCCGCCTGTGGTCGCGTCCATCGTCGTATCGCGCCACCGCGGCCACCGCCGGGCGCGCTCTGCGCCCGCTGTGGTCCGCGCTCGCGCGCGACGGCTGGCAGCACCGGGCGCCGTTCCCATTCTCGGGCTGGACCGACGGCCGCGACGCGCGTACCCCCGACCCCGAGCCCTTCCACGCCCGCTGGCGGAGCCGACGCGTTGGCGCTTGAGGACGACGATCGACTCGACCATTTCCGGGCCCGCCTGGAGGAGCTCGACGCGAGCCTGCACGAAGCGCCCTCGCTCGCGGACGCGCGCGCCGTCGCGCGCGAGCTCATCGGCACCGCGACCGTCGCCCGGTGGAGCGATGACGCCCTCGAGGGCATCGTCGAGCGAGAGCAGGAAGCGCCGGCGGTTGATGCCGAGGTCTCATTGATCCTCGCCGATGTCGCCGTGGCGAGGACCGGGGCCGTCGGATTCGCTCACCGCGCCGGCCGCCCACGGTCGACCGGCGTGCTGCCCCCGAGGCAGATCGTCCTGTTGGACGGGGCCGATCTCGTCACTGACGTCGGAGCGGCGTTGCGCCACATTGGCCTGCAGGCCGGGCGCCAGGCACTCCCCGGCAACGTTGTGTTCGCCGCCGGGCCGAGCCGCACCTCGGACATCGAGCAGAGGTCGATCCGGGGCGTCCACGCGCCCCGGGAGCTCGCGGTTGTCATATTCCGTCGGTGAACATACTCGTCACCGGGATCACTGGCTACGTCGGCTCGCGCCTCACCCCCCGGCTCGTGCGCGAGGGTCACAGGGTCCGCGGCTTCACCCGTCATCCGGGCCGTGTGGAGCTCGGGATTCCCGTCGCGACGGGCGACGCGGTTACCGGAATCGGCCTCGACCACGCGCTCCGCGACATCGACGTCGCATACTTCCTGATCCACTCGATGGAGCCGTCCTCGAATGGTGCCTTCGACGTTCGCGAGCGGGCCGCGGCGGAGAACTTCTCCCGCGCAGCGCTGGAGGCAGGGGTGCGGCGGATCGTCTACCTCGGTGGTCTCGTCCCCGCGCAAGGACCTGCCTCCCTTCATCTCGCGAGCCGCCTCGAGGTCGAGAACACACTGCTCGACGCCGTCCCCGACTCGGTCGCGTTCAGGGCCTCGATCGTGATCGGGGCGCGGTCGCGGGCGTTCCGCTTCCTTGTTCACCTGGTGGAGCGACTCCCTGTCCTGGCCGTTCCCGCCTGGCGCACCAAGGTGACACAGCCGCTCGACGAGCGCGACGTGATCGAGGTGCTGGCGCGCGCCGCGACTAGTGATGCCGTGGGGGGCGAGTCGCTCGACATCGGCGGGCCGGACATCGTCTCCTATGGCGAGCTGATCGATCGCATCCGCCATCACATGTTGGTATCCCGTCCGACGATCTCGTTCAAGCGTCTCACCGTGACTCCGATCGCCAGCCGGATCTCAGCGCTGATCGCCGGGGAGGATCACGCGCTCGTCGGGCCGCTGATGGAGAGCCTGGGCGAGGACCTCCTGCCCCGAGATGATCGTGCGGTGAAGCTGCTCGGCGTCAGACTTCACTCGCTCGACGCCGCGATCGAGCGCGCGCTCCGCGAGTGGGAAGCGGCCGAGCGACTGATCGCTCGGTAGGCACCACCGCACGGCGCCCACCGCGGCCCCGGTCACCCGATCCGCGTCGAACCCGTAGTGTCCGCACCGCCATGAGCATCGTTCACGACCGGATACGGATCAACGCCCCCGTCGAGAGGGTGTGGGACGTGGTGATGGATCCGAAACGGCTGCACGAATGGGTCAGCATCCACCGATCGTTGGAGTCGTTCTCCGACGGACGACCTCGTGCGGGATCGACGATGGAACAGACCCTGCGTGTCCGCGGCGTCACCTTTCGTGTGCAGTGGACGCTCGTGGACGTGAACCAACCATGCCTCGCCGAATGGGAGGGCAAGGGTCCGGCACATACGCGCGCGCGCACGCGGTACGAGCTAATGAGCGAGGGTGATGGACATATGTTGTTTGACTACACGAACGAGTTCCAAACCCCGGGTGGCCGCCTCGGCCTGGCCGCCAGTAAGGTGATCGTCGGTGGGGCATCCGAGCGGGAGGCTCATACGTCACTGGCACGCTTGAAGGCGCTCGTCGAGCTCGAGGTATGAGGACCGATGGGTGGGGATGTGTATCGTTAACCGTTAACCTTGCTGTGAGAACACCTAGAGAAGGAGACGAATGGCCGGTTTCGTTGACACGACCGTGAAGGACATTGAAGAGCGACTGCGCGAGCTCAAGGAAGAGGTCGGCAGGCTCGAGGCTGCACGGACGGCGCTTACCAGCGCGGGGTCGCGACCCGCGCGCGCACCGCGCGGGGCGCGGAGCGCGAGCAACGGCACCAGGCGTCGCCGCCCAGGACGCCCTCGCGGACGACGCAGCGGTAACACCCGTGCGAGCCAGGCGCTCGAACTCGTCCGTTCACAGCCCGGAATCACCATCCCCCGGCTTGCCGAGACGATGAAGATCCAGCCCAACTACCTGTACCGCGTGATGCCCGCTTTGGAGAAGGACGGCAGCATCAAGCGCGACGGACAGGGCTGGTTCCCGGCCGGGAGCTAAGTCATGCGATGTACCTCGCGGCCGGCTGCGCGGCCGCGAGGTCATCCATCCGCAAGCGGCCTTCAGATCAGGCCGAGCTGCTCGACCGCCTCGCGTTCTTCCACGAGCTCGTTCACTGTGGCTTCGATCCGGGCGCGTGAGAAGTCATTGATCTCGAGGTCCTCGACGATCTCGTAGGCCCCGCCCGAGATGGTGACCGGAAAGCTGGAGATGATTCCCTCCTGCACGCCGTAGGAGCCGTCAGAGGGGATCGCCATGGAGACCCAGTTCCCAGCCGGCGTGCCAAGCACCCAGTCGTGAACGTGGTCGATCGCGGCATTCGCCGCGGACGCCGCGCTTGATGCTCCACGCGCCTCGATGATCGCCGCGCCCCGCTTCTGCACCGTCGGGATGAAGTCGCCCTCGAGCCACTCCCGGTCGTCGATCAGCTCGGCGGCGTTCTGATCGTTCACCTTCGCATGGAAGATGTCGGGGTACTGGGTGGCCGAGTGGTTGCCCCAAATCGTCATGTTGCTGATCTCTGCCACGGCCACCCCGGCCTTGGCAGCGAGCTGCGCGATCGCGCGGTTGTGATCCAGTCGCGTCATCGCGGTGAAGCGCTCGGCGGGAATGTCGGGAGCGTTGCTCCGCGCGATCAGGCAGTTCGTGTTGGCCGGGTTGCCGACAACCAGTACCTTCACGTCGGAGGCCGCATGAGTGTTCAGTGCCTTGCCCTGTGGCTTGAAGATGCCGCCGTTGGCCTCGAGCAGATCGGATCGCTCCATGCCCTTGGCTCGCGGACGGGCACCGACCAGCAGGGCGATGTTGACGCCGTCGAAAGCGTTGGTCGGGTCGTCGTGGATGTCGACGCTCGCCAGCAGCGGGAAGGCACAATCGTCGAGCTCCATCGCGGTACCCTCGGCTGCCTTAACCGCCGCCGGGATCTCCAGCAGCGACAGCTTGATCGGAGTGTCCGGGCCGAGCAGCTGCCCACTGGCGATCCGGAACAGGATTGCGTAGCCGATCTGACCGGCGGCGCCGGTGACCGCTACGCGTACAGGGGATTGGCTCACTGGTTCATCTCCTCGATCACCGCATTCGCGAACCGGGACGGTCCCATCGGTGTCTGGTCGTCACGTGTAGCTTCCAGGTCATGGGTCAGCTCCTCGCCCATCAGCGTTACTTTGTGGGCCATGTCTGTCCTTTCTCGTTGCGTTGATTCGATGTATACCGCGGTGTGCGCGTGTGCGCTCGTAGCGCGGGCAGGCCGATCGACACATGCCGCGGCGTGTGCGTGTGCGCAGCGTTGCGCAGGCCGATCGACACTGCCCCGGCGTCGCCACCCGAGCGCAGCGCGCCCTCACAACGCGTAGACGCCACCGATCTTGCCCCTTAGGTAGGACAGGAAGGGCGCGACGGCGATCGGCGCGCCCGTCGCCCGCTCGAGTATCTCAGCGGCGCCCCACTTCGCGCCATGCTGGTGCACGTGCTCGCGCAACCATTCACGTAGCGGTAGGAGCTCTCCGGCGGACATGTGCGCGTCGAGGTCTGGCAGGTCGACGCGCACCCTTTCCCACAGCCCACCGGCGACCAGGTTGCCGATCGCGTACGTTGGGAAGTAGCCGAACAGGCCAGCCGCCCAATGGACATCCTGGAGCACCCCGCGGGCGTCGTCGGGGACCTCGAGTCCGAAATAGCTCAGGAAGCGCTCGTTCCACGCTTCGGGCAGCTCATCGACGGTGATCTCGCGGTTGATCAGCTCTTGCTCGAGCTCAAACCGCAGGATGATGTGCAGGTTGTACGTCACCTCATCCGCCTCGACGCGGATGAACGACGGTTGCACCCTGTTGACGGCGCGATAGAACCCCTCAGGGTCAAGGCCGGACAGCGAGCCTCCGAACAGTTCCGCGATCTTGGGCGCCAGATAGTCGGCGAATGGTCGACCGCGGCCGACCATGTTCTCCCACATCCGGCTCTGCGATTCGTGCAGCCCGAGCGCCTCGCCCGACCCGAGCGGCGTACGCTGCAGCTCTGATGCGATCCCGGCCTCGTAGAGTCCGTGGCCGCACTCGTGCATCGCGCCGAACAGACCCATCGAGAGGAACGTCTCGTCCCAACGGGTGGTAATGCGCACGTCGCCCGAGCCGAGGCCCATCGCAAATGGGTGCACGGTGTCGTCGAGGCGCCAGCTCGCCGGGTCGAAGCCCATCCGTCCCACGACATCGGTCACCAGCAGGCGCTGGTCCTCGAGCGGGAAGCTGCCGTGCAGGCACGAGTCGTCCACGGCATCCGAGCGTTCGGCGATAGCCGCGAGCAGCGGCACGAGGTCCGCCTTCAGCTCGGCGAACAAAGCGGTGACCTCGGCGGTCCGCAGCGCCGGCTCGTAGTCGTCGAGCAGCACGTCGTAGGCGGTCTCGAAACCTTCGAAGCACTCCACGTAGCGATGCTTGAGCTCGATCCCCGATCGCAGGTACGGCAGGAAGGCGGCAAAGTCCGAACGGGCGCGGGCGTCGATCCATGCCTCCTGGCCGACCGAGGCTGCCCGAGCGAGCTCAGCGGCGAGCTCGCTGGGGACCCGGCGCGCCTTTTCCCAGCGCCGCTGGACGACGCTCACGAGGCGCGCGTTGTCCGAGTCCGGGTCGGCGCCATTGCACTCGTCCGCCGCGGCGTCGAGCAGCCGGCCTGTCTCCGACGAGACGAAGCGTTCGTGGAGGATGCGTTGAACCGTCGCGAGCTCGTCGGCACGCCGCTCTGCGCCGCGCGGCGGCATCATCGTCTGCTGATCCCATTGCAGCAGCTGCGCCGCATAGCGCAGGTCCGTCAGCTCCGCCAGATGTCGGCGTAGCTCTGTCACGGTCTCGGTCATATATCGCTCCTCTTCGCGGCAGTGCGCCGTCCGGGTCGTCTGGATGCCGACCTATGCGACCATTGCAGCATGTTTCGTCGCTCCGGATCGATCAAGCTGATCGACGCGTTCGGAATCCGGATCGGCGTGGATGGCAGCTGGTTCCTCATCCTGTTCGTGCTGATCTACTTGCTGTCGGGGCCGTTTCGCGACACCTTGCACAGTTCGGACGCCGTCGCTTACCTGACCACCGTCGCCAGCGTGTTGCTCCTGTTCGCGTCGTTGATCGTCCACGAGCTCGGCCATGCGCTCGTCGCCCGGCGTGAGGGAGTCGAGGTCAAGCGCATCGACCTGTTCCTGTTCGGCGGAATCACACAGATGGGCCGGGACTCGATCTCACCCGGCGAGGAGTTCCGGATCGCGGGCGCCGGGCCGGCAGCGACCTTCGGCGTGATCGTGGTCTGTCTCGCGATCGATCTCGCCGTGGTCGGGCCCCACCGGCTGTTGGACGCGGCGCTGCTCAAGAGCAATGTGAGGGTCACGCCCCTGCTCCTGTCGATGAGCTGGCTGCTGGTGATGAATGTGATCCTGTTCGTCTTCAACCTGATACCGGCCTTCCCGCTCGACGGCGGCAGGATCGCCCGCGCTGTCGTCTGGCGCATCACCGGCGACCAGATCCGCGGCACCCGCGTGGCGGCCAGGCTCGGACAGGGGTTCGCGTGGATACTCGGTGCCGGAGGCCTCTTCGTTCTGATCGTCTTCCGCGACCTCACCGGGATCTGGTTCGCGGCGATGGGATACCTGATCGCCCAGGCCGCCCGCGGAGCACTCGCGCAGACGGTGCTGACCGAGCGAATCACGGGCGTCAGGGTCTCGGACATCATGGACCGCCAGCCGGTGGCTATCCCGGGCAAGACAGCCGTCAGCCAGGCGCTCGAGGAGTACTTCCTCCGCTACGGCTGGTCGTGGTTCCCCGTCATCGACGACGACGGCCACTTCCTCGGGATCGTCCGCCAGGAAAGAGTCGAGGCGGCTCACGACGCGGGCGAGGGCTGGCTCACGGTGGGAGCAGTCGTCGAGGACGGCGGCGCGGGCTCGTGGCGCGTCGACGAGGATCGTCCGCTCAACGAGCTCCTCTCTTCCGAGCCGTTGGGCCGGCTCGGAGCGCTGATGGCCGTGGACGGCGAGGGAACGCTACGCGGGGTGGTCACAATCGAGCAGGTACGCCGCGCGCTGCGGTCCGCGTTCGGCTCGCCGGCCCAGTAGCTCGGGCCAGCCGCGAACCCGGCCGCGCCGCCGGCTGGCGAGGCATCGCGATCGCCACCGCCCCGATAGGCGCGACCGCCGGCCGCACCGACAGGCGAGCCACCTACGACCGCCGGCCGCCCCGACAGGCGAGCCACCTACGACCGCCGGCCGCCCCGACAGGCGAGCCACCTACGACCGCCGGCCGCCCCGACAGGCGAGCCGACGACCCGGCTCAATAGAATCGCCCGCCAGGCCCGGGAGCACCGTCGCCGTCCGCGACGAGCTCGCGTCCACCGCATGAGCACGCACGGTCAAGCAATCGATTACCGGCCGCACCGCCTGAAGATCCTCTGGCGCTCGACGATCGGCAAGAAGTACGTGGCCGCCGTGACGGGGGTACTCCTGGCGGGGTTCGTGATCGCTCACATGCTCGGGAACCTGAAGGCGCTCGAGGGCCCGGGCAACGGCCATGCGTCGATCGACCGCTATGCCCACTTCCTGCGCACGATCGGCTCGCCGGCGCTGCCGCACGACTTCTTCCTCTGGACCGAGCGCATCGTCCTGTTCACGGCACTCGTCCTGCACGTGACGACGGTCACCCAGCTCTACCGGCGCAACCGCGCCGCCCAGGCGAAGGACCACCGGCCCAAGCGCATCCGCTCCACGATATCCGCCCGGACCATGCCGCTGAGCGGACTATTGATCCTCGTCTTCGTCATCTTCCACGTGCTCCAGTTCACGACCATGACGATCCACCCGACTCCACTCGCGAAGGGCGCCGTTTACGCGAACGCCTACGGGGCCTTCCAGAAGTGGTGGATCGTGCTGATCTACGTCGCGGCCGTGGTGGTGCTCGGCTTCCACATGAACCACGCGCTGTGGAGCGGGGCCCAGACTTCCGGGGTCGACAACCCGGACCGCAATTGGTTCTGGCGCCGACTCGCGACCGGTGTCACGGCCATCACCGTGATCGGCTTTGCGCTCGTGCCTACGCTGTTCTGGACCGGCGCGCTCCCCAAGCCCGTGACCACTGTTGCCGCCCACGACGGAGCGAGATCCACCCAATGAACCTTGATGCGGCGATACCCGACGGCCCGATGCAAGAGAAGTGGCGGATCTGGAAAGACAACCACGAGCTTGTCGGCCCCCGTCGTCGTAGCGACCACGTGATCGTCGTCGTGGGCACGGGGCTCGCGGGCGCGAGCGCAGCCTCGACGCTCGCCGGGATGGGCTACCACGTCGAAGCCTTCTGCTATCAGGACAGCTCGCGGCGCGCACACTCGATCGCCGCGCAGGGCGGGATCAACGCGACCAAGGACTACTCGAATGACGGCGATTCGGTCCACCGGCTGTTCGCGGACACGATGAAAGGCGGCGACTTCCGCTCGCGCGAGGCCAACGTCTGGCGCCTCGCCGAGCTCTCCACCGAGATCATCGACCAGGCCGTCGCACAAGGGGTGCCGTTCAACCGTGAATACGGCGGCCTGCTGGCGACGCGGTCCTTCGGCGGGGTTCTCGTGGAGCGCACCTTCTACTGTCGCGGCCAAACCGGTCAGCAGCTGCTGCTCGGAGCCTACGGCGCGCTATCACGGCAGATCAGGGCGGGGCTCGTGAACATGCACACACGCCACGAGATGCTTGACATCGTCGTCTACGACGGCCAGGCACGCGGGATCGTGGCCCGTGACCTCGTCACGGGGGAGACCCGCTCGTATCCGGCCGACGCAGTGGTGCTGGCGACCGGCGGCTACTCGAACGTCTACTTCCTGTCCACTAACGCGATGGGCTGCAACGTCACCGCGATCTGGCGCGCGTTTCGCCGCGGCGCGGGCTTCGCCAATCCCTGCTTCACCCAGATCCACCCGACCTGCATCCCGGCAACCGCGGAGCACCAGTCGAAGCTGACTCTGATGAGCGAGTCGCTGCGCAACGACGGCCGGGTGTGGGTTCCGCGCGCGGGCGATGAGCAGCGCGAGCCGAACGCGATCCCGGGGTCCGAGCGCTACTACTTCCTCGAGGAGATGTATCCGCGGTACGGCAACCTGGTCCCCCGCGACGTCGCCTCTCGCGCAGCGAAGCATGTCTGTGATCAGGGGCTCGGGGTCGGTCCCACCGGGCGCGCCGTGTACATGGACTTCCGCGACGCGATCGAGCGGCGCGGCGAGCACGAGATGGCGGCACGCTACGGCAACCTCTTCGAGCTCTACGAGCAGATCACCGGTGAGACCCCATGGGAGGTGCCGATGCGGATCTATCCCGCACCGCACTACGCGATGGGAGGCCTCTGGGTCGACTACACGCTCCAAACCACGATTCCGGGCTTGTTCGCGATCGGCGAGGCGAATTTCTCCGACCACGGCGCGAACCGCCTCGGAGCCAGCGCGATGATGCAGTGCCTCGCCGACGGCTACTTCGTGCTCCCGCACGCGGTCACCGACTACCTCGCGCGGCTCGAGGTGCCGCACGCCGATCCGAGCCATCCGGCGTTCGCCGCCGTCGAGGCCGAGGTCGAGGAGCGCCTGCAGCGCCTGCTCGCGGCCGACGGCACAACCCCCGCGAGCCACTTCCATCGCGAGCTGGGCAAGATCATGCTCGACAGCTGCGGGGTTTCCCGCTCCCGCCCCAAGCTCGCCCAAGCGCTCAAGGACATCCCTGAGGTCGGCCACCAGTTCTGGTCGGAATTGAAGGTCGGGGGCGACGCGCGCTCACTCAACCAGAGCCTCGAGTACGCGGGACGCGTCGCAGACTTCATCGAGCTCGGTGAGCTGATGTGCCGAGACGCGCTCGTGCGTGACGAATCGTGCGGTTGTCACCTGCGCGAGGAGCATCAGGGCGCCGACGGCGAGCCGATCCGCGATGACGAGCGGTTCGCCAACGTGGCCGTGTGGGAGAACCGGGGAAGGGCTGTCGAGCCGGTCCGCCACGTCGAGGACCTCGAGTTCAACGAGATGAAGCCGAAGACGAGGAACTACAGGTGAACTTCACCCTGCGTGTCTGGCGCCAGGAGGAGCACGATGCCCCCGGCCGGTTCGAGACCTATGAGGTCGCGGACGTCGAACCGGACGAGTCGTTGCTGGAGATGCTCGATGCGCTCAACGACCGGCTGATCGCCGGGGGCGCCGTCGCGATCGCGTTCGACCACGACTGCCGCGAGGGGATCTGTGGCTCGTGCTCGATGACTATCGACGGACGGCCCCACGGGCCCGGCGGGGGGACAACGACGTGCCAGGTCTACATGCGCCAGTTCGACGACGGCGCGACGATCACCGTCGAGCCCTTCGGTGCCAGTGCCTTCCCGATCATCAGGGACCTGATCGTCGACCGCTCCGCGCTCGACCGGATCCAGGAGGCCGGCGGCTACACCGGCGTCAACGCCGGCCCCAAGCCGGAACCGAACGCCAACCCGATCTCACCCGAGGACGCGGAGGAGGCGATCGACGCCGCTATCTGCATCGGTTGCGGCGCGTGCGTCGCGGCCTGCCCCAATAGCGCCGCGATGCTCTTCACCGGTGCCAAGATCACCCACCTCGGGCGCCTGCCCCAGGGACAGCCTGGACGCTTCGCCCGGGTCCAGGACATGGTCGAGCAGATGGACTCCGAGGGCTTCGGCGGCTGCACGAACTTCGGCGAGTGCGAGGCCGCCTGCCCGAAGGAGATCTCGATCCGCGTGATCGGCCGCCTGAACCGCGACTACCTGCTCGGCGTGCTGTACCACCCCCGCAACCCGCGCGGCGGGATGAAGCCGCAGTAAGGGGGCCGCGCTGGCGGTGGGGCCGCGCTGGCGGTGGGGCCGGTGGGCCGGTGGGGCCGGTGGGGGCTGCCGCGGCCGCCGCGGCCGCCGCGGCCGGCAGGGCCGGTGCGGCCGGTGCGGCCGGCAGGGCCGGCTGGCCAGGCGTCACGTGTTCGCCACTGCGGTAACAACCCGCGACCACAACTGTCACCGGGGACCACCCCTCGAAGCCCTGAACGGGTGAACTCCGGGCCGAGATACCATTCACTGATAATTATTCACAGTGGGTTGCACCTCGCCGCGCCGACGGCCTGTCGGGACGTTGTCGCGGCCCCCGCGGCTCCACCGCACGCGCCCCCCGGCGCCGGCTCCACCCCACCCGCGCCGGCTCCACCGCGCCCGCCCTCCGGCGCCGACGGCCTGTCGAGACGTTGTCGCGGCCCGCGCGGCTCCACCGCACGCGCGCCCCGGCGCCGGCTCCACCGCGCCCGCCCCCCGGCGCCGGCTCCTCCCACCCGCCCCGCCTGCCTCCCGGCCCGTCCCGCCCCCTTCCGCCCCCTCACTGCTCGCCCCAAATCCGCTACATCGCACGCTGCAACTCGTTGATAGCAGCAGGTATGAAGCTCGTCGGATGGACGTATTGCCTGGGCGTACTCGCCATGATCATGGCGTCGCCGGCCTTGGCGTCCTTTCCCGGCAGGAATGGCCTGCTCGCGGTACAACCGTTCAGCGGTCCGGGTCTGGTCCTGGTGGACTCCCACGGCGGGCAGGAACGCCGGATCTGCACGAATCGTTCGCGCTGTGGCCTGCCCAGGAGCCCGCGCTGGTCGCCCGACGGGCAGGTGCTTGTGTTCAACGCTGCGAACGTGAATCTGATCTACCCCGACGGGTCATGCCTGAACTGCCAGCTGGGCACAGCCGGCAGCCCGGCGTTCACCTCGAATTCGACGCTGGTGACGTTCGTATCGGGCGGCAAGCTGTTCGAGGACGGGATCGACGGAATCCGTAAGACCACGATCCTCAGCGGCCAGATCTCGGACGCTGTCTGGTCGGGCCAGGGGTCGCTTGCCGTCGTGCGCTCGGGTCGCGTATGGGCCGGCAGGCCGACGCGGCTGCGCTCGATCGGGACTGGAACCTCGCCGTCGTGGTCCCCGGACGGCTCGCGGATCGCGATCCAGCGCGGCGGATGGGTCGTCGTGGTCCGTGTCCGCAACGGCTCGAGCAGAAGGCTGATTCGCGGCGGCGCCCCGGCGTGGTCGCCCGACGGCAGGTCGATCGCGTTGATTGGCTCCGATCACCACCTGCTCGTGGTATCGGCCTCGGGCGGCCGTGCGCGGCGAGTCGGGCGGGTGCGGGGGGTCGCGGTCGACTGGCAGCCCATGCCGAAGGCGTCGGTCGCCGGTTGCCATGCGCCGCCGGGCTCGAGCATCGTCGCGAGCTCCCCAAGCGCGATCGTGACCGGTGACGCGAACCCGGCGAGCTCCGCGTACATGGGCTGCCTGCGCGCCGACGGGCGCGAGCGTCTGCTGGAGGAGTTCGGCGGGAACAATCTGGATAACAGCTCCGGCGTCTCGACAGCGGCCGTCGCAGGCGACTACGCCGCGCTCGTGAACGACACCAGCGACCCACACTACGGGGGGTCGAGCTACACGGTTGCCGTGTTTGACCTGCGGACCGGCGCTCAGGTCCCGGATCGAGGTGGGGAGTCCGTCGGCTGTCCGGACTTTCAGGACACCTGCGGCAGCAATATCGAGCAGGTCGTCGTCGGGAGCAACGGCGTTTCCGCGGCACTCACGATCGTCTACAACGGTGACGCCTGCCCTGCATCGACGCCCATCTGCACGATCGAGCAGATCCTCGCGAGCGACAGCACGGGTGTACACAGGCTCGATGCCGTCAGCCAGCCGGGCGACGGATTGTCGTCGCTGACCGGGCTCAGCCTGTCGGGATACGCCCTGACCTGGGATCACGCCGGCACCCCGCGAAGCGCCGACCTCCACTGACGGACCGTTAGCCCACCGCGCACCACCACAAACGCCCCGCCCACCGCGCACCGCCACAAACGCCCCGCCCGCCGCGACCACCATGAACGACCGTTCGGTTCGCGGGGTGCGCCGCCTGGGACCGGTCGCCGAATAGAATCGCTCGGCATGCCGTCCCACGACGTCCTGATCATCGGCGCCGGTCTGGCGGGCCAACGCGCGGCGCTGGCCGCCGGGGGCGCCGGCGCATCGGTCGCCATCGTGAGCAAGGTGCATCCGATCCGCTCGCACTCGGTGGCCGCGGCGGGAGGTATCAACGCGGCGCTGGGACCCGAGGACTCGTGGGAATCTCACGCGTTCGACACCGTCAAGGGCTCCGACTACCTCGGCGACCAGGACGCGATCGAGATCATGTGCCGGGAGGCGCCTGACGAGATCCTGTACCTCGAGCACATCGGCGTCACCTTCCACCGCTCCGAGACCGGCCATCTCGGCACGCGCGCGTTCGGCGGTGCTTCTCAGGCGCGCACCTACTACGTGGCGGACATCACCGGGCAGGCGATTCTCCACGTCCTCTACGAGCAGCTGATGAAGCATCATGAGCGTGTCGATCGCTACGAAGAGTGGTTTACGACCGACCTGCTCCGAGACGATCATGGGCACTGCGTCGGCGCGATCTGCCGCAATCTCCGCGACGGCCGGCTCCAGGTATTCGACGCGAAGTCCGTGATTCTCGCCTCCGGCGGCGCCGGCCAGGCGTTCAAGCCGACGACCAATGGCCTGATCGTCACCGGCGACGGGATCGCCCAGGCGTTCCGCATCGGCGCCAAGCTGATGGACATGGAGATGGTCCAGTACCACCCGACCACGCTCGCCGAGAACGGCTTCCTGATCACGGAGGGCGCCCGCGGGGAGGGAGCATGGCTGCTCAACGCCGCCGGTGAGCGGTTCATGGAGAGGTACGCGCCGAACAAGCTGGATCTGGCCTCGCGCGACGTCGTCTCGCGCGCAGAGCAGACCGAGATCAACGAGGGCCGTGGCTTCCCCGACGGCACCGTCGCCCTCGACATCACGAAGGTGCCGCGCAAGCGCACGCTCGAGGCCCTACGCGAAATCGTCAACATCGGGCGGGACTTCGCCGGCGTCGACATCACCCGCGAGCCGATCCACATCCGACCAGGGATGCACTACATGATGGGCGGCGTCAAGACCGACTCGTTCGGAGAGACGAACGTCCCGGGCCTGTACGCGGCCGGTGAGGTTGCCTGCGTCTCGGTCCACGGCGGCAACCGGCTCGGCGCCAACTCGCTGCTCGACACCCTGATCTTCGGTCGCCGCGCCGGCGAGCACGCCGCGGCCCGCGCCAAGGGGATGCCGATGCCGTCAACCCCCGGATCGAAGCTCGCCGACGTCGAGGCCCGAATCGTGGCGATCATCGCCCGACCCAGCGGTGGCCGTCGCATCGCGGCGATCAAGGACGAGCTCGGGACGACGATGAACCGCTACTGCGCCGTCTTCCGCGACGCTGACGGGCTCGCCGAGGCGCACGAGATCATCCGCCGGCTCAAGGAAGAGGCCCCGAAGGCTTCGATCGACGACCGTGGCTCGGTCTTCAACCAGGACGTGATCGCGGCAATCGAGCTGGGCTACATGCTCGACGTGGCGGAGGGGATCCTGGTCGCCGCCCAGGAGCGCAAGGAGTCGCGCGGCGCGCAGTTCCGTACCGATTTCCCCGAGCGCAACGACGCTCAGTGGCTCAAGCACATCGACGTGTCCGTCAACGGCGGCGACGTCCCAAAGGTGGAGTTCTCCCCGGTGACGATCACCCGGTGGCAACCGCAGGAAAGGACTTATTAGGCCCCGATGCCCGATTACACGCTGAGGATCCGCCGCTACAACCCCGAGTCGGGCGAGGCCGCCTACTGGGAGGACCATACCGTCCAGATGAAGTCCCACAGCTCGGTGCTCGAGGCGATCCTCGAGGTGAAGGCGAAGCAGGACGGGTCGATCGGGATCCGCTGCTCGTGCCGGGCGGCGATCTGCGGCTCGTGCGGCGTGCGGATCAACGGGAAGCCCGGACTCGCGTGCAACACGCACCTGCAGACAGCCGCGGCCCGCGGCGCCGAGGGGACGCCGATCACCGTCGAGCCGATGGGGAACATGCCGGTGATCCGCGACCTGATCGTCGACATGGACGCGGTGCACTGGAAGAAGATCCGCCGGGTCACGCCGTGGCTGATCAATAAGGAGCCGATTCCCGAGCGGGAGTACATCGTCCCCCACGAGAACATGGTCGACGTCACCCAGTCGATGGCATGCATCCAGTGCGGCGCCTGCGTCTCGGACTGCCTCTCGATGGAGGTCGATCCGGGCTTCATCGGCCCCGCCGCGCTGGCCAAGGCCTACCGGTTCGTCGGCGATCCTCGCGACGCGGAGCACTACGAAAGGCTCAAGGACCTGTCGGAGGACGAGCACGGAATCTATGACTGCACCCACTGCTTCAACTGCATCGACGCCTGCCCGAAGGGGGTGGCGCCGATGAGCCAGATCATGCGCCTGCGCCGCGTTGCCGGCTCCGATTTCGAGATCGAGGACCGCAACAACGGTCACCGCCACGAGCGGGCGTTCGTCAAGAACATCAAGCGCAACGGGCTTCTCCATGAGGCGGACCTGCTTCCGGACTCCTATGGCGGGAAGCTGCACCCGCGGGCCGTGCCCGAGCTGATGCAGTCGCTCCCGACGGTCATGAAGGCGGTGGCGCGGGGAAAGGTGACGCCCGCGAAGGCCCTGCTGCACGAGCACAAGGCGCCCCCCGAGGTGAAGCAGATCTTCAAGACGATCGAGGCTCGGCCGAAACGCGAGGAGCTGAACCTCTACGTGTCAGGCTACGAGGACGCCGAGGACAACCTCGACGTGGCGCACGTGCCGCACACCGACGAGCCGACGCCACTGGCCCCAACCTACCCCGTTCCGGAGCCTCCGACTGAAAGCGAGTCCGAATGAAGGTCGCCTATTGGCCCGGGTGCGTCAGCCGCGGGTTCACCCCCGAGCTGCACGGATCGATGGCCAAGGTCGCGCCGCTGCTCGACCTCGAGCTCGTCGAGCTCGACCGGGCCTCGTGCTGCGGAGCCGGCGTGATCGCCGAACACAATCAGGAGCTCGCGGACACCTTGAACGCACGAACGTTCGCGCTGGCCCAGCAGACGGACGGCGAGCTGATGATGAACATCTGCTCGACCTGCCAGGGCGCGCAGTCCGAGTGCCAGGAGCGCCTCGACGCCAACACCGAATACCGCGAGCACGTCAATTCCACGCTGGGAAGTGAGGGCCTCCGCTACGAGCGTGGCCTGATGAACAAGAACTTCCTCTGGCTGCTGGTCGAGGAGATCGGTCTCGACACGCTCCGATCGAAGGTCAAGCGGCCGCTCACGAACCTGCGGGTCGGCCCGTTCTACGGCTGTTACATCGTGCGACCCGCCGACCGCCTCGGCGTCGATGCCGAGCACCCCCGCGACCGCTACCTGCACATGGTCATCGACGCGCTCGGCGGCACAGTGATCGACTATGCCGGCGTGTACAAGTGCTGCGGGTTTCCGATCGTGACGATGAACAAGCAGGCGTCGTTGACGATGGCGGGGCGCCATCTCGGCGACGCGATCGACGCCGAGGCCGACTGTCTCGTCGTTCCCTGCCCTCTCTGCCACCTGAATCTCGACCTCCAGCAGCCCGCTGCCCAGAAGGTCGTGGCCCGAGAGCTCGGGATGCCCGTCCTCCACCTCCCCCAGCTGGTCGGCCTCGCACTCGGACTCGAGCCCAAGGAACTCGGAATGGGCAAGCACGTCGTGCGTCCGACCGCGGTGATCGACTGGACCGCGTCGGTGGTGGCCGCCGCCGCGTGAACGTCCAGGGCCCCTGGTTGGCGCCCGGGGACTCCTTGGGCGTGGAAACGGGTTGGCGCCCCTGAACGAAAAAGGGCGGGGCCCGCGGGCCCCACCCTTCGTATACCCCATTGCCGTCCCGAAACTCACCAGTGATCATGACGGCTGGCGAGCCTGCCGTCGTCCCCTGGTGGGGGTGATCATCGGGTGAGGACGCGACGCGCTACGGGTGATTAAGTCCTCACCCTTCTTGTCCCAGATGCCGATACCATGTCCAGTCAGTTGGTTCCGGGGAGCGCCCAACAGACACAGATATGGTCAGCCGCCCCCCGATTACCGTCGTCCTCGCCCGATTCGAAGACCTCGTAAGCCGTGGCCTGGGGGCTTTGCTCGACGAGGACGGCAGCCTGCAGCTGGTCGCCGTCGACGTTCCGCACGAGGAGCTGCCGGTGGCGCTCACGACCTACACGCCGCGGGTGGCGATCCTCAACTTTGGCTCGCTGCGCAGCGCGGGCGAGGTCAGGGACCTCCACCACGCCCACCCGAGCACCCATCTCGTCGTCCTCGGGAACCGACCGACGCCGGCCGAGTCGAGCCAGATGCTCTCGTTTGGCGCGACCGCGTGTCTGGCCAAGACGACTGAGGGGCGCGACGTGCTGAATGCGATCCACCTCGCGTCGCGTGGCCTGCATGTCCTGCCGACAACTCGGTCCGGGCGAGCCTCCGAGGCCGCAGAGCGGCCGCTGGCGGGACCCGAGCTGCTGACCCCCCGCGAGGCAGACGTCCTCGACCTCCTCCAGCGTGGGCGGTCGAACGCCGAGATCGCCGCGAGCCTCCACGTCAGCGTCGAGACGGTGCGCACCCACGCACGTCACATCTACCGTAAGCTCGGCGTCAGGACGCGGCGGGAGCTGCGCGCGAGCCACTGAGCAGCTTGCGTGCGACCAGCAGCTCCGCGATCTGGACCGCGTTGGTCGCCGCACCCTTCCGTAGGTTGTCGCCGACGACCCACATGTTAAGCGTGCGCGGGTTGGACTCGTCGCGACGGATACGGCCGACGAACACCTCGTCGCGCCCGGAGACCTCCGAGGCGAGGGGGTAACGCCCGGCGGCCGGATCGTCCACCACGACGACTCCTGGCGCCCCCGCGAGGAGCGTCCTGCAGTCATCGGGGCTGAGCTCCTCGCGCGTCTCGACGTTGAGTGCCTCGGAATGGCAGTTGCGCACCGGGACGCGCGCGCAGGTGACGGTGATCCGCAGGTCCGGGAGGCCGAGGATCTTGCGGCTCTCGGCGATCACCTTGCGCTCCTCGGTGGTGTAGTCATCGCCGTCCTTGAACGTCTCCACCTGGGGCAGCACGTTGAACGCGATCAGGTAGGGGTAGACCTCGGGGGCGGGGGGCTCCAGGCCGTGCAGGATCGCGTGAGCCTGGGTCTCCAGTTCCTCCACGGCACGCTTGCCGGTACCCGAGGTCGACTGGTAGGAGCTGAAGACGATCCGCTCGAGACCGGCCGCGTCGCTCATCGGTTTCAGTACCACGAGCGCCTGCATCGCGGTGCAATTGGGGTTCGCGACGATGCCGTTGTGGGCATCGAGCGCTTCAGGATTGACTTCGGATACGACCAGCGGCACGTCGTCCTCCATCCGCCAACAGGATGAGTTGTCGACGACGACCGCGCCTCGCTCGACGAACCGGGGCGCCCATTCGCGCGAGACGGACGAGCCGGCGGAGAACAGCGCGAGATCGAAATCGTCGATCTCATCAACGCTGAGCACGCGCGCCACGCTCCCGTCGGGCAGCCGGCGCCCCGCGGAGCGCGTCGACGCGAACGGGACGATCTCCCGCGCCGGGAACCCCCGCTCCCGCAGGATCTCGAGCATCGTCGTGCCGACCGCGCCGGTCGCTCCGACCACGGCGATCCTGACCTCGCCGTTCATCGCGGGCCCTCGTCGGGCTCGATCCCGTCCGTTCCGAGCTCGAACGCCGCATGGAGCGCCCGTACCGCCCGCGGAACGAGGCCCGACCGGATCACGCACGAGATCTTAATCGGCGAGGTCGAAATCATCTCGATATTGATGTCCTCCCCCGCGAGCGTGTCGAACACCTTGGCCGCGACGCCCGGATGCGAGCGCATGCCGGCGCCGACGATCGAGACCTTGCCGATCTCGGAGTCGGCGTCGACACGCGCCACGCCGAGCTCGAGGGCGATCGGGCCGAGCACGCGCTCGGCGGTGGCCAGGTCCACGCGGGGTACCGTGAACGAGACCTCGGCGTCGCGACCGTCGCCGAGCGGCTCGTTCTGGATGATCGTGTCGACGATGCAGTTGGCCTCAGCCAGAGCCCGGAAGATGGCGGCGGCGGCACCCGGCCGGTCGGGCACGCCGAGCAGGGTGATTCGCGCCTCGTCGGTCGAGTGCGTGACGGCGGTGACAAGTGGTCGCTCCATCGTTTCGTGCTCTCCGAGGACAACGGTACCCGGCCCGTCGCTGAAGCTGGAGCGACAGTGGATCCGGACGCCGTGGTTGCGTGCGTACTCGACGGCCCGCAGCTGCAGCACCTTGGCGCCCGAGGCGGCCATTTCAAGCATCTCCTCGAAGCTGACGACCGGGAGCTTGCGTGCGTCCGGGACGATCCTGGGGTCAGCGCTGAACACGCCCGCGACATCGGTGTAGATCTCGCACACATCGGCGCCCACGGCCGCGGCCAGCGCGACCGCCGTCGTGTCGGAGCCGCCGCGGCCCAGGGTGGTGACATCGCGGCTCGTCGAGACGCCCTGAAAGCCTGCCACGAGAACGATCCGGTCCTCGTCGAGCGCCTGGCGAATACGGTCTGCCCGAACATCGAGGATCCTCGCCTTCGTGTGGGAGGTGTCAGTGACGATGCCCGCTTGGGATCCAGTCAACGAAATCGCTCGGTGGCCGAGGTCGTTGATCGCCATGGCGCACAGCGCGCAGGAGATGCGCTCCCCAGTCGAGAGGAGCATGTCCATCTCGCGCGGATCGGGCTGCGGTGACACCTCCTCGGCCATCGCGATCAGCTCGTCGGTGGTCTTCCCCCGTGCTGAGAGCACCACGACAACGCGGCTCCCCGCCTCGCGCTGGGTGACGATGCGACGCGCCGCGCGCTTGATGCGCTCGGCGTCGGCGACGGACGTCCCGCCGAACTTCATCACCACGATTCCTGTCGTTGCCACGGGCAGGGAGGGTACGCGGACCTGGCCTGGCTCCGCTATACCGCCCGCCGGCCGGAGAACGCCCGGCCGAGGGTCAGCTCGTCGGCGTACTCGAGATCGGCGCCGACGGGAAGCCCACTCGCCAGCCGGGTGATGGACACGCCTGGAGCACGCTCGCGCATGGCGTCGGCGATGTGGAGGGCGGTGGCCTCGCCGGTGGTGGTGGGATTGGTGGCGATCACGACCTCGCGGACGATTCCCGTTTCCATGCGGGAGTACAGCTCCGCGATCTTGAGGTCCTCGGGGTCGATGCCGTCAATCGGCGACAGGGCCCCGCCGAGGACGTGGTAGCGCCCCCTGAACTCGTGCGTGCGCTCGATCGAGATCACATCTGAGGGCTCCTCGACCACGCAGATCAGCTCAGGGTCTCGCCGGTCGTCGGCACAGATCCTGCACGTGGGACCCTCCGCGAGGTTGAAGCAGACCTCGCAGAGGCCGATCCGTTGCTTGACGTCACGGATCGCATCGGCGAGCGCGAACGCATCCTCGTCGGATCCTCGTAGCAGATGGAAGGCGAGTCGCTGAGCCGTCCGGCCGCCGACGCCGGGCAGCTTCGAGAGCTCGGTGATCAGGCGCTGTAGGGGTGGCGCGTACACTGCGCCAATGTAGCTTGAGACCCGGCGCCCGCGCTATGACCTGGTAGGAGGTCCAGGTAGAAACACAAGACCCCAACTTTGGTTGCATGGAATCGCACATGCGTCCCGACTAAACTCAGTGTCGTCCCGTTTCGGGGCCCGGGCGCACGGTCGTTCCAGACCTTCGCAAGATCGGAGCTTGTTGAGTGGGACTTCAAGGGGCAGGGGGAAAGCATTGCAGCCGCAAGTAGCCGCGCCGCGCGGCGAGCCGCCAGCCGAGCTCGAGCCGGGGAGGCCCCTGCGGGTCGTGGAGGGAGTTATCACCCGTGCCTTGTATCTCGCGATCGAGCCGGATCCCGTCTTCGCGATCGTGCACCTACCGGCTTTGGTCCGCAGCGACGCCACCGGAGTTGTCCTGTGCCCGCCGTTCGGCTGGGAGGAGATGTGCACGTATCGAACGAGGCGCGCCTGGGCGGATGCCCTCGCGCGGGCGGGTCACCCGGCCGTAAGGATCGATCTCCCGGGTACGGGCGACAGCGCCGGATCACCGCGTGATCCGCAGCGGCTTGCGGCTTGGACGGCAGCCGTCGCGGCTGCCGCGCGCTGGCTGCGCGACGAAACCGGCTGCGGACGCGTAGCCGGGCTGGGGATCCGATTCGGCGGGATGATTGCCTGGCTTGCAGCCGCCCGCGGTGCTCCGATCGACGATCTCGTGCTGTGGGCGCCGCCAACCCGAGGAAGCAGGCTTCTGCGCGAGGTACGGGCGTCCGGGGTCCTCGAGATCGACGCCCGACTCGAGCCCGACGACGCCCACACCGCGGGGTCGCGGAACTCTGCGACCCCGGCGGAGGACGATGGCTTCCTCGATATGGCCGGGCGGATCATGACGAAGGAAACGGTCGAGTCGCTCGCGCAACTCGACCTGACTCAGCTTCCGCTGGCGGACCCCGCCTGCCGACGGGTCCTGGTCTTCGAAGGCGACGGGGTCGCCATGGACCAGCGTTTGCACGATTACTTCGAGGCCTCCGGTGCCGATGTCACGGTGGCAAGCGGCGAGGGCTACGGTGCGATGATGCACTACGCGCGGTACGCGCGGACCCCGACGGCAGCGATCGCACGATCGATCTCATGGCTGTCGGAGCCCGGGGGTCCGGGCGGGCGATCCTCGAGCGTGGCGGTCGATCCGCCACCCACCGCCGTTCCGACGCTGCCGACGCTCGAGCTTGACCACGACGGCGTCGCGATCCGCGAGACCCCCATCGAGCTGGAGCCGGGGAGGCTGTTCGGCATCCTGGCCGAACCTGCTGCCGTGACCTCGGCCGACGTCTGCGCGGTGCTCTTCAATGCCGGTTCGGATCGGCGTACCGGGCCGAATCGGTCGTGGGTCGAAATCGCTCGCCGATGGGCGGCACGCGGCGTCCCCACGGTTCGGTTCGACCAACCCGGGATCGGGGACTCCGACGGCGACGAGCGCACGTACGAGGATCTCGCCGCGTACTACGACCCTCGCATCACCGATCACACGATCGCGATACTCGACGAGCTGCAGGCGCGCGGCCTCCCCGGTCGCTTCGTGCTCGCCGGCTTCTGCTCCGGTGGCTACTGGTCCCTTCAGGGTGCGCTTGCCGACCCGAGAGTTGTGGGTGCCTTTGCCATCAACCTCCCGTTCTTCGTCTGGACCTGGTGGTCGCGGCGTGTGCTCCACGGTTGGTGGGTCTACCGGAAGCACAGGAGCGATGATCCAGTGATCATCGCGGGCACCCTATGGGCTCTGAAGCGGGCGTCGCGGATGTTGCCGCTCGGCCGCCGAGTGCTCCTCCGTGCTCTGCCCTGGGTTCCGCAGCGGCTCGACGTGGACCTCAATCAGCTGCGCGACCAAGGCACCGAGGTCCTGCTCATGTTCAGGCCGATTGAGCCGCTGTACAAAGACCTGCTGGCAGACGGACGTATCGACCGTCTCCGCGAATTGCCCAACGTCCAAGTGAAGCGCATCCCCGGTAGCGACCAAACCTTCCGGCCACTCCCACTTCAGCGCTACGTCAGCGACGAGCTCGACGCGGCGCTGACGCGCGTACTCGACTCAGCCCTGCCTCGCGCATCGTCGTAGATCAACCTCGATGCGACGGACCTCGCGATCAGAGCCCGCGACAGCTGGATGCGGCTCTGTCAGAGACCCGGAAGGCCGAGCCCGCCGAGCCCGCCCGCGATCCCCCCGAGCTTGGCGCTCGCCAGCTCCTGGGCGGATCGGAGCCCTTCGTTGACTGCGGCTAGCACCATGTCCTGAAGCAGCTCGACGTCGTCGGGGTCAACGGCCTCGGGATTGATCGTGATCGAGTTGACGTGCAGCTCGCCGGTGACCTGGACGGTCACCATGCCGCCGCCGGCGGACGCCTCGACGACCTCGTCCTTGAGCGACTCCTGCGCGGCGAGCATCTGCTCCTGCATCTTCTGGGCCTGCTTGAGCAACTGCTGCATGTTCGGCTGGGGTGGCATCTAATAGGCCTCGCCTTCGTCGTCGGGGTCGTCGTCGTCGAGCAGCTCCTCGGCGTCGAACTCCTGCAGGAAGCGTTGCACGAGCTCCTCTCCGGTGAGCACGGCGACGTCCGAGTCGCCGGCATGCTCGTCGCCGCCAAGCTCGTAGCGCACCGCGAGCGCACGTCCGCTGACGACGTGCAGCGCGTCGGCCGCCACCTTGCGGTGATCCTCCTGCTCGGCCTTGCGCTTCAGGAAGGCGGCCCCAGGAGGAAAGGCAAGCTCAAGCTCGCGGTCGGTGACGCCCACCGGCCGGGCATCCTTCAGGAGCGCAGCCAGCATCTTGTTCTGATCTCTGACCACCTCGACTACCGCCGGCCAGAGCTGGACGGCAGCGGGCAGATCGAGCGGGGGCCCGGCGGCGAGGCCCTCCTCGAGCACTCGGGCGGCAATCCGCGTCGCAGCGACGGGTCCCGACGACGCGCCGGCGGCCGCGGTCGGCCCCGACGCGGATGCGTTCGCGACGCCGGTCGCGCGTGATCGGGCAGCCGGCGAATCTGCAGGAGCCGCGACCGCGCGCAGGCCGGTCGCGGCCCCGGTCCGGAGCCCGGCCTCGAGTCGCTCAATCCTGGCCAGCAGCGCTGTGGTCGAAGGATCGAGGTCAGGAGCAGCCGCCTTGACCAGCGCGAGCTCGAGCTGGATGCTGGCCTGCGAGCCGCCCGAAGTAGCTTCGAGCGCAGCCGAGACGAGATCGAGCAGCCGCACGGAATCGCTGCTTGAGACGGCCTCCGCTTGCTCTGCGAGGCGCCGATCGCGCTCGGGCGTGACCTGCAGCTCGGGCGGCACTTCGCCGAGGATTTGAACCGTGAGCAACTCGCGCGCATGGATCTCGAGATCACGCAGAACCTGGCCGGGATCGCGCCCGGACTCAGACAGCCGCGCGGCAGCACGCAGCGCCTCGGCGGGGTCACGCGCGACGATCGCCTCAACCGCGCCGAACAGCTGCTCGGCGTCCGCGACGCCGAGCACGGCGAGGACGTCGGCGGGCTCGATCCGCCCGCCGACATAGGTGACGAGCTGCTCGAGCGTTCCCAGAGCATCCCGGAAGCTCCCGGTCGCGTGCCGGGCGACGAGCGCCAAAGCTCCGGCGTCGATCTCGATCCCTTCCTGGACGGCCACGCGCCTGCAGACCTGCGCTACCTGCTCGACCGTCGGACGGCCGAAATCGAAGCGGTGGCAGCGGTCGACGACTGTGGGCAGCACCTTCTGAGCCTCTGTCGTCGCGAGCACGAAGATGGTCCGCGGAGGCGGCTCCTCCAGCGTCTTGAGGAAGGCGTTCCACGCCTGTGGGGAGAGCATGTGGGCCTCATCGAGAATGTAGATCTTGTGTCGGCCCGAGACCGGGGCGTAGGCGACCTTCTCGCGCAGGTCGCGGATGTCGTCGACCGAGTTGTTCGACGCAGCGTCCATCTCGATCACGTCGAGCGACGTGGCCCCGGCGATCGCGGTGCACGACTCGCAGATCCCGCATGGGTCGCTCGTCGGGCCGTGCTCGCAGTTCAGGCAGGCGGCAAGGATCTTCGCCATGCTGGTCTTGCCGGTCCCGCGTGAGCCGACAAACAGGTAGGCGTGGTGCACCTTGCCGTGCCCGACGGCGTTGCGCAGCGTCCGCACCACGTGCTCTTGGCCGACGACGTCGGCGAACGTGCGGGGGCGATGGCGGCGGTATAGCGAGGGGCCGTCGGACACTGACGCCAGTCTAGTGGCGGAGGTGGACCGTGCACCCCCCGTCGAAGCCGGTACCCCGGGACGCAACCACCGTCAGTTGGCTCCGGTTCGGCGTCCCCGTCGCGCCTGGAGATGACCGCTTAAGGCTGCTTCCTTCCGGACCTGACCTGGTTCACGGGTCTCCATCGCCACGGGACCGAGCCATCATCGCCACTGACGGGGCGCTGACCCAGGGCCTGCGCCCCTTGGGGGGGGATTCAGCCCCGCTAGAGCGGATTGCGGATTCAGGGCGCCGCTAACTCCCCGCCTAGCACGGTCCACGTGGCATCGTACTGGTGGCGCCACGCCGGCGTCAGGCGGGCGCCGAGTACCGAGGACGCGGCTGGTGGCGCCCCGGCGGTCTCGGGAGGGGGCGAAGCGCCGAGCCCGCGCGGGCTCGGACAGAGGCCGAGATAATCCGACCATCGACCGCCCCTTCGACCGAGAACCGCGATCTCGGGCTAATCACCACCGACGGGCGATATCCGGGCTCTGCAACGCAACGTTCAACGGCGACTATCGAGGCGCGGGCGCCGCGCAGCAGGCTCGGGTCTCGAAGCGTCGCGATGCGCGGCCGTGGCGAAGCCGACCGTCGCCGCTCGCAGCGCGTCCTTGCGCGGAAGCGAGCACACGGGTCCTGCCCACCGCGCGAGACGCGTTTCCAGGACGGTTCGCTCGCGGGCGCTCGCGAGGTGACGAGACCAGAGTGCGAGCGCTGCGTGATGGCCTCCACCGCGCAGCACCGCGTCGACCGCGGCGATCGTTGTCCGCCACAGTCGCTCCTGGCCCCACCTGCGGGCGACCTCATCTGCGAGGCGATAGTCCGCCTTCGCCAACACGGCCGCGACGTCGATCAAATCGAGCAGTCGCCTGAGTGGCTCGCGACCCCAACCGTGCACGGCCAGCAGCAGGGCGTGGACAGCGGGCACCGGCGCGAGCACTCCGGCCACTCCCGTGGCGCTCGGCTGCGTGCGTGCCAGCAGCTCGGCCGCCCCACGCGACTGGAGCCACGGAGCCTCGTTGAGCTCCCGATGGAGCTCGATCGCGAGCGGCAAGCCGGGCCAGGCCAATGCACCCAGATGGTCGATGCGCCCGTATGGCGCGGAACCGCCAACCTCGACGAACCCATGCGCGAGCAGAGCCGCCTGGGCCGCGTCGGGGTCATCGACGAGCAGGTCCAGGTCCTTGAACGGGCGCAGCGCCGGATCGGGATAATAGGCCGCGACCTCGGGACCCCTGATCAGCACGAGCCTTCCATCGTATGCGGCTCGCGCATGCCCAAGCAGCAGCGGTGCCGCGGTCGCGGCGTTGGCAGCGTCACGTTCGTCTGCGCGCAGCCGCGACGGGACCTCGCGCCCCTGCGCGCGCCAAGCACGCGCAGCGAGTAACCCAACGCCGTGCGCGCGCAGAGCATCAACGCTCTGCGCCCTGCCCATGATCTCGTCAACCCGATCCCAGAGTAGGCACCTGCCGAGCGACAACTCAGGCCGCCCTCTATTCGGCGACATGACCCCACCCGAAACCCTCAGATATTGCCCCAGCATATGTCCGCTCAATTCATACGAGCCAATACTTCCCCTGGGTACAAATATAGCACTGCGCACGCCGGTAATCCACCCGCCGAGGCGTCGTAGTTGATACGGGCGGACAAAATCAACCGGCCGTCCGGTCGCCTCAATGTCGCGACCGAACGGACGCGCAGACACCTGCAACCGGAGCGGGCTCTCGGCCGTCGGTGTCCGAAACGCCCCGGACCGTCGCGCCGTTCGTCGACGCGACGCGCGGCCAACCGGCAGAATCGGCCCATGGACGACGACTTCTTCATCCACGAGCACGCCCTCGTGGAGACCGAGGCGATCGGCCCCCGAACGCGAATCTGGGCGTTCGCCCACGTAATGCCGGGAGCGGTCATCGGCGCTGACTGCAACGTGTGCGATCACACATTCATCGAGAGCGGGACGGTGATCGGGGATCGGGTCACGATCAAGTCCGGCGTCTACCTGTGGGACGGGCTGCGCGTGCAGGACGACGTCTTCATCGGTCCCCAGGCCACGTTCACCAACGACCACTTCCCGCGCAGCAAGCAGCCCTTCGAGCCGGTGATCACGACGATCTGTCAGGGCGCGACGATCGGGGCTGGGGCGATCATCCTGCCCGGGGTGACGGTCGGCGAGCGAGCGATGGTGGGAGCAGGCGCGGTGGTCATCGCCGACGTGCCGAGCTACGCCGTGGTCGTCGGTAACCCGGCGCGCGTCGTCCGGAGCCTCCCGCACGACTGATATGGCACGAGGTCGACGACCGCTGGAGCGGACCCCTCCCCGTTCGGGCAGCCTCGACGAGCGAGGCCCTCACCATGCGGTCAGCATGCGCGACGAAAGCGGCCACCACCCGGCAGAATCGTAACCATGCTCGAGCAGACGACAGCCCCGATGAGCCCGGCGACCAGCCCGGCCGGTCCGAGCATCCCCCTGACCCGTCTCGACAACGCCGACGAAGCGCTGATGGAGGAGCTCCTCGCCACGGTTCGGCGAATCGCCAGCTCGGGGGCATTCACGCTCGGAGCCGAGGTCGAGGCCTTCGAGTCGGAATACGCGGACTACTGCGGTACGCGGTACGCGGTCGGAGTCTCGTCCGGGACCGAGGCGCTCGTCCTCGCGCTGCGGGCGCTCGAGATCGGGCCCGGCGACGAGGTGATCGTCCCAGCGAACTCGTTCATCGCTACGGCCGAAGCTGTCTCGCTCGTCGGCGCGACGCCACGTTTCGTCGATGTCGAGCACGCGACCGCGCTGATCACCGCGGCAGCGATCGAGGCTGCGATCGGCCCGTACACGCGCTGCGTCATTCCGGTGCATCTGTACGGTCGGACGGTCGACCTCGACCCGATCCTCGAGTTGGCACGCGAGCGTGGGCTGGCGGTCCTCGAAGACGCGTGCCAGGCGCACGGTGCGCTACTGAACGGCCGTCGCGCCGGGTCGATCGGCGACGCCGGCTGCTTCTCCTTCTATCCGGCGAAGAACCTCGGCGCATGGGGTGACGGCGGCGCGCTCGTCACGGACGAAGTCGCGATCGCCGATCGCGTCCGGCGGCTTCGCTCGCACGGGGAGGTGACTCGTTACCACCACGAGGTGATCGGCACGACGGCTCGGCTGGATGCGCTCCAGGCCGCCATCCTCCGCGTCAAGCTGCGTCGGCTCGAGGACTGGAACGCCGACCGCCGGCGCGTCGGGGCGGCGCTCGCAGACCGTCTGGAGGGCGGTCCGGCGACCCCGCCCGCACGCGCCCAATCCGGCGGCGACCACGTCTTCCATCAGTTCGTCGTGGAGACGGACGACCGCGATGGGCTGCGCGAACACCTCGCCTCGCGCGACGTGGCCAGCGCCATCCACTACCCCGTCCCCATCCACCGGACGCCGGCGTACGCCTCCTCGGGCCTCGGGGAAGGCTCGCTTCCGGTCGCGGAGGCCCTGGCTGGGCGCATCTGCTCGCTGCCGATGCATCCCGCGATGACGGAGGACGAGATCGCGCGGGTCGTACGGGCGGTGCGCGAGTTCAGCGTGCCCGCGCTGTGCGCCTGAGCGGTGGCCCGCGCTCTGCGCCTGAGCGGGGGCCCGCGCTGTGCGCCTGAGCGGGGCGAGACGAGACGTGGCGCGTGAGCGCGCTCATGCCGCCGTCGCGCAGTGGCAGATGAAGATGTCGTCGTCGGAGAAGAGAGCGCTCTCCCGACGCAGGCCTTGACGCTGCACCTGGGTGGCGTCGAACTGATCGATGTAACGGATCGTGTCGACACTGAACCCTCGGCTCGCGACGCGATCTGCGAAATCCCGACCGTAGCGACGCAGGTGGTCGCGCTGCCAGTAGACGCGACGTCGCTCCTCCGGCGTATGCACGTCAAGCCCCTCGACCGTCGAGGGGCTTGCAGGGTCGATGGGAGACATGATGATCGCGCGGCCGTCAGCGCGGAGCACCCGCCGGATCTCGTCGAGCGCGCGCCGATCGTTGTCGACGTGCTCGAGGACGTGGTTGCAGATCACGACGTCGAACGAACCTGCGCTGTATGGCAGATCGAGGAGATCAACGTGATCGGTCGCGAGCGGCGAGTCGAGGTCGGCGCTCACATAATCTAAGTTCGACAGCCGCCGCAGTTCAAGCTGCAGGCACCACTCCGGCGCGACGTGGAGGACCTTCAGCCGGCCGGCGAAGAGATCAGTGCGCTCGCGCAAGTAGCTGACCAGGAGCCGATGGCGCTCGAGTGCTCCGCAGCGTGGACACTTCGCATACGGACGACCCTGATGCGGGATGAACCGCGAGAAATCTCCGTCGCAGCATGCGCAGTGGACGGCGTTACCCCGGTACAACAGCGGACGGACGAGACTCACGACCGCGGGGCGGAACTTTCCCGGCACGAACGAGCGGACGGCACGTCGCGCGAGCGACGACCGGTTATCCGGAATCGATGCCCCGGTGACCCTCTCAGACTCCACGTTGCCCACCCAGCGATTGTACCGGGGCGAGGCGAACCACCAGCGACACCGTGACACCGTTACTCATGGAGATCCGCCGTCTCCGGGCGGGCTGAGCTTGTGGTTAAAGCGGGCTTTTGGATCACGCCGAACATCCCACGCTGGTCATCCGATGCGCAGACGATCGCGGGCGGCCGTCCGAACGCTTGCACCGAGTGGATGAACCCGCTATTGAAGTGAACGTCGTCGGCCAGGAGAAACCCGCCAGGACGCAGGACGTTCCACGCGAGCTGCAGTTCGAACGACACGTTGCGATGGGTGTGGCGGCTGTCGTGGATGAACAGGTCGATCGTGCCCAGCTCATCCAGCAGTCCCGGTAAGCGACGGCGGCTCGACCCCTCGATCAGCGTCCAGCGAGGCCTGAGGACATCGGTTACCGCGGCGCCCACCTCGTTGGCGAGCCGACGCTGCTCCAATGGCGGAGGCAGGTCGACGCTGTACAGCTGACCGGCGCCGTTGAGCTGCAACGCCTCGAGGATCACGCGGGTGGTGAATCCGCGCGCCACACCCGTCTCCACAACGGTCAGTGGCCGCAGATGGTGCGTCAGGCACCACGCTGCACGCGCCAGTCCGGCGTCCCCGTCATCCCATCCCGAAAATGAGCCGCGACCCACCTCGAGGCCGCTGTCCTCGAGTGATCCCACTGTCTCTGACCACAGAGGAGCGAAGGCGTCCACCACGTCACACGGCCACTTGACCCCGAGCAGGGCGTGAAGCGACTCCTCCCAGTCAGCGTCAGCCTTCATCGGTGTCGGCGCAGCCCGGCGTTCACGCTCGTTGATGATCTTCTCGCGCACGCGCTCAACACCTTCCACGGGATCACGTATCACCGCCAACGCTGCTCGCCCGGGCCGACGCAGGCGACGGCCGCGCACCCTGCGGCCGGCGGCCGCCCGTGCAACCTGCGAGCCCGCATACCAGCTGCCGGACACGAAGCGCATTGTCGGGCCGAAGCTTCGAGCGGCGGGGGCTCCCAAGATGTGCAGGCCGGGCACCGATGTCTCGAGACCGCGGCCCAGCACCGGGTAGCCGTCGACGGTCCGCACGTCGGACAGGACGCCACTGCTCAGGAACGGGTAGCGCTTGATGTCGACCTCGTACCCCGTGCCGAACATCAGATGATCCACTTCCCGAGTGGTGCCATCGGATAGGTTCAGCCGCAGCGCGTCGCCGGTCGCCTCGGCGCTTGTCACCTGAGTGGCCAGGGTGAGCTTGACCCCGTCAAATCTGACCTTGACAAAGTACGAGCACGCCGGGCGGATCGACCGGTACGCGATCTGGTCCTGAGTCTCGCGCGGCAGCCGCGTAAACAACGCGGGCGTGGCGACCAGCCGGCTGTACCACAGCGGACCGACATCGGTGGGCGCGTAGACGATGCGGCCGAGGGGACCAATGAAATGGATCGGCGACCAGCTGCGCAGCCAGACGACCTCAGGGGCCCGAACGAGCAACTCGACCTCGGCGCCGCGCTCGCTCATCAACACCGCACTCTCGAAAGCGCTCTGGCCCGCGCCGACGACTGCGACCCGCCGCCCCGCGAAGACGGCCAGGTCAGCGTGGTGGCCCGTGTGCGAGACGAGACCTGACGGTAGGTGAGCAAAGCCCGCGGGCATGCGCTCGAATGCGGCGATGCCGGCCGCCACGACCACCCGCTGTGCCGTCAGGCGCTCGCCGTCGCCGAGGTCGAGAGCGAAGCCTCCGTGGTTGCGTGTGAGCCGCGTCACCGCCCGCGTGTCGACGTCCGGTACGCCGTTGCGCTGAACCCATGAGCCGTAGTCGACGAAGCGCCGCAACGAAACGGGATGGCCGAAATGCTCGCCCGTCTCGTCCATGTAGCTTGCGAGGGAGAGCGGCCCGATCGGTTCGACCATATTCGTTGCGCTCATGTTCGACCGCAGCCTCATACCCTTCGGCATGCTCCGCCAGAACGACATCGGGTCTCCGAGCACATGCGCATCCACTCCCGCGCGGCGCAGATGGACCGCCGCGGACAGACCATGCGGCCCGGCGCCGATGACTGCGACCTCGAGATCCGGGCTCGCCATCTCACAAGCCTCGCTTGACTGCTAGATAGGGCAACAGCGCCAGCTCCGCGAGGCCGGGAAGCGGATCGTCATGGCTGAACACGGACTCGACGTCGGCGAGCCGCAGCGATTGCACGTAGGCGCGCCAGCCGAGACGGCGTCGCGCGAGCTCGCCGACCGCGGTGGGCAGATCCGTCGCGAGCCGGATCCAGAACACTCCGGGGCGCGCGCGGACCCCGTTCGGAGCCGGGTGCCCCAACTGGTCGGCGTACAGCAGATAAGGGAAATCGACCCCCGCGCGTTGCCCAAGGCTGTGATAGCCCCACGTCCGGGCGTTGACGTCCAGGAGCTTGGTCTGCCCGTCGCGCTCGTCGTGCTTGTACTCGACCTCGACCAGGCCGTAATAGTCGATCGAGCGCAGGAAGCGCTCGGATATCTCCACGAGCTCAGGGTGCTCAATGGTCTCAACGAACGTGCTCGCCCGGCCAAACTCGACGGGATGCTGGCGCAGGCGCCTGACGACCATGCTCGCGGACGCGCGACCGTCCTTGAAGAAGGCGCAATAGGCGAGCTGCGTGCGACCGTCTCCCGGAATCAGCTCCTGGACGACGACCTCCTCGGCGCCGACAAGGTCCGCCGCCTCGCGGAAGCGGAGCACCAGCTCCTCGCGCGTGTCCGCGCGCCACGCCTTGCACTTGGTGGCGTAGAAGAAATGCTCCTTGATCGCCGGCTTGATCACGAAGGGCGGCTCGCCGTCGATGGCGGCCAACTCGTCCTCGCTCGAGACCAACCACATCCGCGGCGTCCGGATCCCGAGCTTGGCGGCGTGACGGTACGTGTTGCGCTTGTCCCATGCCCATTTTGTCACCGACCACGGGGGCGTCGGGATCCGGAAGTGCTCGAGCAGCTGCTCGCGACGGCGAGACAACGCAGCGACCGTCTCCTCGCGAGTCGGATAGACGACCCAGCCGTCGACGTCGCGACGCCGCGCGAGCGCGAGCAACGCCTCGACTGTGTCATCGTCGGTACGCAGGTGCGGGACCTTGAACGAGCCTGCGACATAGCGAGAGTGCCTGCTGATCGAGCTCTCGTCGTCGATCACCACGACGTCGATCCCGCGGCGACCGAGGCTTCGGACGATGCCGAGCCCTTGGTAATCGCCGCCCATGACGATCGCTCCCGGGTGGCGAACGCCGGTCCGCGTGGCGGCGCTGATCGCCACGCGTCCAGACGGCACGTGGACCTGCGCAGGGAGCCCCCGCGCAGCCAGGCGCTCGAACGAGGCTCCAGCGGTGCTCCGCTCGTTCACCACGCCCCCTCGTAAAGAGCCACAGTGCCCTCGTCGGCCGCAGGACCGACGATGTGCCAGCCGTCGCGGTGCCACTCGAGGTGCGACCCCGCCCGCCTGCGCCACCAGGCGCTCACATCGCGCGGGAGCGCTTTCCAGGCACTCTCGTCCTCGGCGAAGCGACCGAGGAAGCGGCCGTAGGCGCGTAGCAAACGCTCGTCGACGAGGTAGTCGGGATGGGTGTCGATCATCGCCAGCCCCCCGCGATCGCGCAGGAACTCGGCCTTCTCGACCCACGCTGTCTCGTCGTTCTGGCGCAGGATCACGAACAGCGTGTGGTCCTGAACCAGCGTCAGCGGCAGCTCGATCATGCCCTCGTTGAAGAACGGCAGCCATGTGCAACAGCCACCGGCCTGCGGTTCGAACGGATCGGTGTCCGGGCAGGAGGAGTCGTAGTCAAAGCCGAGCAGCGGTATCCAGTCCCAGTTTCGATGCATCGCCGGCGAGCGAAAGCCGACCGCTCCCCAGCGCCCGGCGGCCTCGTGCATGCCCGGCAGCCGTTCCAGCAGGGTCGCGACGGACTCGAGGTCCCGCCCGTCGTGATGGAGGCCGTGGACCCCGATCTCAAAACCGTCAGCGACCAGTTCGCGCACGCGCGCGTCTTCGACTGCATAACGTCTGGGCACGAGGTTCCATGACGACCGCATCCCGTGCGCTCGCTCGAGCTCGAGCACGGGATCGATCGCGGCCCATCCACGCGCCAGCTCCACGTCGTGAGTGAGGACCAGCGCCCATTGGTGATTGTCGGGCCAGGCCGCGATGTACGGGACCGGCTCGCCTGCGATCCCGCCGAGGATCGCCAGCATCAGGTCGAAGAAGTCGTGCAGACAGGTCTCAACCGGCCAGCGTGGGAACCGTGACCGCGCCTGGACACGCGCGAAGCGCCGGCGCAGCCAGATCTGCACCGGGCGGGGAAGCAGCGGCCGCACGCGGTAGTAGATCGACATCAGGCCCTGCCTTAAGTTGCGGGCCCTGGCTCCGGCCGCGATCGCCGAGTAATGTTCGCTCCAGCAGTTGAGGATCACCTCGTCGGGGTCGAACGGGAGGAACACGCTTCCGTCCTCGCAGCGCCAAATCGAACCAAGCTCGTTGTTGTCGCCGTCGGTGATCGAACGTACCCGACGCCAGCCATCGCCGCGCTTCGCGAGGAGGAGCTCGGCGACACGGTCTGGTAGCACCTGGGCGAACATGGGAACCTCAGTCTCACCGTCGGCACCGAGGATCATCGCGGCCACCGCACGGCCGTTCGCGGCCGCCGGCCATAAGAGCGCAGATCCGCCCGCCGAGAGCTGGACCTGCTCGATCCCGTCGTGAGCCAGCTCGGCGTCGACCTGACACGGGATCCTGAAGTATTCGAGCAGCGTCGCCGGTCGAGAGGACACGAACAGCGTCTGGGGCGGGCTAGCGGGGCGTTGCATCCCGGCTCAAGCCCGCATAGGCCGCGAGCAGTGCTGACTCGGACGTCTCCCACGTCAGCTCACGGGAACGATCGCGGGCGCGACGCGCCAGTTTCGAGCGGAGCGCGGGATCCTCGGCGAGCATGGCGATCCGTTCCGCGAAGGCCTCCACGTCGCCCGGCGGCACGAGCATCGCCGCGTCGCGCACCGTGCGACGCGTCTCGAGCAGGTCATATGCGACGACGGGCTTGCCGAGAGCCAGATACTCCATCAGCTTGATCATCGTCGAGCGTTCGTTGAGGGCCGTGGCCGGGGCCGGATCAACGCACACGTCTGCGTCCTGCAAGAGCACGGGCACGCGGTCCGGAGCCACCCAGCCGGTCATCCTCACGCTGGCAGCCACCCCCCAGCGCTCGAGCGCCGCTTCGAACTTCGGCCGGGCATCGCCGTCCCCGATGACGGTCAGGATCGCGTCGACTGCCGGAGTCCGGTCGCGCAAGCACGCGAGAACCTCGACGATGCCGTCGAGGCCGTCTTGCTCGGCGACCGTGCCAAGGTAGGCAAGCCGCACCGGTGCGAGGACGCCCTGACGCACATGGATGGGCAACCGCGTCCAGCTCGCGGGCGGACCGTTGCGGACCACGGTCACCTGGTCTGACCCCATGTGACCGCGGCCGCGCGCGATCTCGGCGTGTGACTCGTTGGCGGCGAGAACGTGGCTGGCCACGGCGAACGTCAGCCGCTCGCTGACTCGCGCCACGTCGACAAGAACCCCGGGACCGAACCTCACCTCAGCAAGCTCAGGACCAAGGTCGTGATGATCGAAGACAACCCGTCGACGAGCGAGCCTGAACATGGCACCGGCAAGGAAGAGCATGTCCGGAGGGTTGTGAAGGTGAAGCACCGTGCCGCCCCGCACGAGCGCACGCACAGCCGCAGCGTGCAGCGCGAACCAGGCGACGACGTACTCGAGCATCATCGCCGCCGTACCCATGCGCGACCAGTTGACCGCGCGAAACCGCCGCACGTCCACGCCGTTCAAACGCTCTCGCGTCGGCTGCCCCTTCCGCCGCGGGGCGATGACCTCCACGGTGTGCCCGGCGGCAACGAGCGACTCCGCCTCGTAGTGCACCCGCGGGTCCTGGGGATAGGGGTTGTTCTCGAGCAGCATCGTGATCCGTTCCGACCCGCTGACGCGGGATCCCGCCCACCTCGACGTGCCCATGGGACCGATTTTGCGACCCGTTCGCGTCGAATCGGAGCCCTGTGCTCCGGTCACGACCGTCTGCGGGGCGCTCACGGCTGGGCGACCTCGTTCACCGGACGCAGCCGCAAGACGACGGCGGCTAAGGCGATCGTGGTGAACGCGAGGAAGGTCGCCTGGGTGTAGGAGAACGCGTCATACGTGGCCATCGAGGTGGCGAATGCGGCAATCGAGGCCGCGAGCGCCACGGGCAGCCATCCCTGGGGCGTGTCCCGTTCGAGCTTCGCGCGAGCGCCGAGCCGACGGATCACCCGGATAAACAGCCACAGCCATGCGAGGATGCCGAGCAGGCCCGTCTCGAGGAAGGTGCCGAGCCACTGGTCGTCGAGGACCTGAGCATTGTCGTCGGGGTTCGGCTCGTCATTGGCCAGATTGCCGACAATCCGAGTTCCGTAGCCCGCTCCAAAGAGCGGGTTATGCTCTGAGAACGAATGGAGCGCCGGTCCGATTCTCGATAGCCGGGTGACATCCTCGACGTTGCCATTCGCGCCGACAAACGTCTGCGTCTGCTGCTTGAGCAAACCTCCGTTCGGGAAGAAGCCTTGGATCACGCTCCCGAGCGAGCCGGGTGAGAAGAGATGCACGACCAGCAAGATCGGGAGCAGCGCCGGCCAACAGCGGAGCGTCTGCCGTGGCCGCAGCCAAATGCAGATCAAGATGATCACGGCGATGCCGATGACCCCGGTGCGCGAGCCGCCCGCGAAGTCACCCATCAGGAGGATGACCACGGCCACCCACCAGCGCTTTTGCCCGCGGCTGATCGCGAGATAAGCGGCAAGAGGCATCAGCATCGCCATGGAGGAGGCAAGCTCGATCGGGTGGCCGGCTGATGCAACGGCGCGAATTTGTCCTCCGCGGATGAGGAGGCCTACGGCACCGGGGTTGAATCTGAACCCCGGGAGCAGGAAGTGCAGGTGGTTGAAAACGTTGTTACCTGTTTTGCGCTGCACCACCGCGCCGATCCCTTCGATGCACCCAGCGCACACGAGCACGGTCAGGAGACGCTCTACGACGGCCCGGGTTCGCACGACGCTCACCAGCAGGTAGAGAAAGATGACGAAGCACGCAAACAGCCAGATCGCCTTGACGACATAGCTCGAATACCTGCCGACGGTTGCCGGATTCACCAGCTCTGAGCCCAGTGTGGCGATAACGAGCAGGATCAGCGGCCCTTCCAGCTTGGTCGCGCGCGCACGCACCCGCGGATCGACCAGCATGGCCGCGATCCACCCGATGATCAGCGCCCCGACGGCGATCCGGTACGGCTCCAGCTGGAACGGCAGACCTCCTGAAAGGGTGTAGCGGCCGTCGCTGGGGATCAGGATGACCACCAGCAGCATGGCCGACACCAGCCACGACCAGCGGGTCGCGATCCGGACCGCGCCGACCACGAGCAGCACCGCGATCAGCGCGATCGCGGGTACCTTGCTGTCGCCCTTGCCCGCCACAACGTCGGCGGTCAGCAGCGCAATCGCCGCGGCGATCAGGGCGGCCGAGAGCGGGAGCTCGCGGGCCCGGGCGATGGCGAGCCGCACGGCTAGTCGCCCGAGTCAGGCCTGAACGGGACCCCCTGCTGGACCGCTTTCTGGGAGGCTTCCCAGAGCGAATTCGCTGCCGTGACCCCGTCACTCTGACGATCTTGCTTCGGCCACGTCAGCGCCTCGTCGCCGTTGCTTGTGGCGTGCTCCTCACCGTCGATGTCGAGCGCGCCGTCGGCGTCGCCGTCCAGGTCGTCGTCGAAGGTCCCGGGGTGCTCGTCGGAGATCACCACGGGATCCTCGGTGATCGGCGAGTCGGGGTGCTCGTCGAATTCGGAGTCAGGTGCCCGTACGCCGGCGAGGAGGTGATCCAGGCGCACGACGGCCGCACCGGGATTCAGGCTGACAGCGGGGTTCGGGGCAAGGGAGTCTTGGCCTGGGGGTCCCGGGACGCGCCCGAGCTCCACGGCGGTCCCCGGACGAGCGTTCTCGAGGATGAACGCAAGGGCGATCGCGGCGCCCATGACCGCTACGAACACGAGCAGGGGGATGCTGAGCTTGTGACCTTCGATGAGCTTGGGGCCAGCGCCATTATCGACGAGCTGTAGCTGTACGCGGTCGGTGGCCGATATGCCTGCCGCGTTCTGCTGCTTGGTGACGTAGTTCACGAGCACGCTCGCGGCCGCTCCCGACAGCCTACTCGCGGCCCGGCTCGTCGGAGCCGTGGCGGTCAGCTCGACGAACGGCAAGTCGCCGTTCGTCGCGGCATCCGTCACTTCCGTGGCGTTCAACGTCCCCACCGGAGCATTCTTGTGGATGAGCGTTTGGAGGTTGTTTCCGTTGGCGAGTGCCGCGTAGATCGGCGCGAGGCCAGACATATAGTCCTGGTCGCCGAGCGGCTCCGCCGGCGCGCCGGTCTTGGCGGATCCTCCGGTGAGCTCCGGTGCCGCCCGACCGTAGGGGAAGCTCGACTCGGTGATGAGGAGCTCGGTCTGGCTCTGCCAGGTCACCGAGCCACGCGGGGTGATGTCCGGCTTGCCGTGGGAGAACCCCGGAGTTCCGTATGCCACCACTGCGAGGACGACGGCGAGCAGAAACCCCCCGATAATCAGCCGTTTGAAGCGCCACAGCACCGCGCAAAAGAGTCGTAGGTCCATCTCAGCCCCATTCGTTGTGTTGAAGATGGAGGTACGCCACTGCGGCCTCCGTTCGGTTTGCCACGCCGAGCTTGCGGTAGATCGAGGACAGGTGGAACTTGATCGCGTAGCTGGTGACCGTCAGTCGATCAGCCATCTGCGCGTTCGTGAGCCCGAGGGTGGCCATCTCGATCACCTGGACCTCGCGCGCCGACAGCCGCTGGCGGCCGTCGGGCATCGTTCCTTCAAGCATGCCGATGATGCTAGGCGCCGAGTCGCCGCCTGCACATGGTCATCGGGGTGGTCTTGCAGAGCGATCAGCTGGCCGATCGGCCAGTGTGGCATCCAGTGTTCGGGTAGCCAAGCGCGGGCCGTGCAACGGCCCCGAGAGCTCGCCAAAGGGAGGTGGTGCTGCCCCCAGCAGCGTCCGGAGCGCCGCCCGCGCTGCAGCGCGTCTGGCCTGTGCCTCCTGGTTGCGCCCAACGGAATCGACGGCTCGTCGCGCATAGAACAGTGCGAGCGCGACGGTACCCAGTCTGCGCCGCACGATCCCGTCGTGCTTGAACATGTACTGGCGGCGCGCGTAAGCGAGCTGGGCCGCCAGGCGCTCGCTGTGGCCGTCCTTGCCGAAATGGTGGAGGATCGTCATGTCGGGGATATGGCGAACGTCCCAGCCTCCGGCCTTGATGCCGGCGCAGAGGTCGGTTTCCTCGCTGTAGAGAAAGAAGCGTTCGTCCATCAGCCCGGCTTGCACCACGGCCTCGCGGCGGGCAAGCATGAACGAGCCCGCTACCCAGTCGCACCGCGTCTCGCGGCCGTAGGCGGCGGGGTCGAGCTCTTGCTCCCCCATCCACGGCGCCTGGAGGGGGAAGTGCTCGGAGCCCAGGGCCGCGAGCAGATGGCGCGTCGGCGAGGGGAAGCGACGGATGGTCGGATACAGAGTGCCGTCCCCGGCCACCTGTCGACATCCGACCAATCCCACCGACGGCCGCTCTCGCAGCAGGCGCAGGAGGTCACCGAATGTGCCCTCCCGGATCTCGGTATCGGGGTTGAGGAATAGCACGAACGGAGCGTCGACGATCTCGAACCCGCGGTTGTTGGCGTGCGCAAAACCGCGGTTCTCGCTCCTCAGCACCCGAGCCTGGGGAAACTCCGCCTCGACGAGCTCGGCCGAGCCGTCCACGGAGTCGTTGTCGACCACGACGACATCGAGCTCGGCGTCCCCCGCATGCGCGTACACCGATTGCAGGCATGGGCCTAGGAACCGCGCGCTGTTGAACGACACGATGATGACGGCGAGATCGGCCATGCTGGTTCTCTACCGGCGCACAGCGACCCTGATCGGCCGCTTACCGCCAGGCCCAGAGGTGCCCGTTGGGGCCCGGCGGGCCCACCTCAAAGCCGGTGTAGCCGGCAGTCGCCAGGGCCTCGCTCGCAGCCTTCCTCGCATCCGGCTCCGGGCAGCGCATCGAGTGCCACTCCATCACGACCACGGGAGGTCCCTCGTCGGCCATTCGAGGATCAGCGAGGATCTCCCACTCGCCGCCCTCGATATCCATCTTCAAGAGGTCGGCGCCGGCGAACAGGGGAAACACGTCGACCTTATTGATCGGGTCACCGCTCGGATCGGCCTTCGACAGGCAGGCTTTGCCCCCGATGAAGTTGATCGTGCCCGCGGAGTTGCTGGCGTAGCCGCGTACCACCGGCCACGCCAGGCCGTTCGCGGCGATCATCCGCTCGAGGACGTCGGCATTGAGGTCGTCTGCTTCGACGGCCGTCACCGTTGCGTCCCGGCCGAGCTGAGCCGAGAACAAGCCGATGTTCGCCCCGAGGTCGACCACCCGCAGCGGCGGTCGCAGTCGCCGGCGGACAGACTCCGGCTGTTCGTAGAGGCGGCGGTAGAAGACTCTGGTGAACATCGCCATGTCTCCGGTACGGTGACGCAGTGACACCGTCATGCCGTTGCGCAAACGGTATGACCCGACGGTCTGCCCAGCCAATTGCCGCCGCAGGAACGTCGCCGGCTGGTCGACCGCACGGGCGCCCCTTACGCCGTGAAGGACGGCTTGGACCGGGTCGGTCTTGACAGCCGAGTGCACCACGGGATGGTTAATCACCCCGCGCATCGAACCCCCCAAGGCGGCAAAGTTCCTGGACATCGATGCAAGCGTAGCCTAACTCCCGCGGCAGGCTCCTAGCCGTTAGGGTAGATCCTGTGAAGCGTACGTCTCCTCCGGCGGCTTGAACCATCCATACTTGGAGTTGAGGCTCGCCACTCCCGGCACCGCGAGCAGTAGGTGCTTCGCCGCGCGCTTGCGCGCGGCGCGTCGCTCATATGACCGCCAGAACTCGTCCTTCTCCTTCGGCGCCTTGGAATAATGTGGCCCGCCCGCGTGTAGTACCTTGAGGTCGATCAGCGTTGCGGCTCGGTAGCCCGCCCGCTGGATCTTCTTGACATAGGCCGCATCCTCGAGGAAGAACACGCGCCGGCGCTCCCGGCGAAATCCACCCACCTGCTCGTACACGGCGCGCGAGGTGAGCGCGCAGTAACCACCCGTCGGTCCGAGCAGCAGCCGAACCCCGGACTCCTCAACCTCCGTGTAGTCGTACAGGTTGTACATCGCGTACGCAGTGAGGTCGTGGGGGTTGTCAACCAGCCCGGCGGCGAGGAAGCCGACGTCGGGCAGGCTCTGAAAGGCCCGCAGGAGGGTCAGATCCCAATCCTGCGGAGCCTCGATGACGTCGTCGTCGAGCTCGAGCAGGTACGGCGAAGTCGTGAGCGAGAAGGCGTCGACGTATGCGCTTTGACCGATGTTCTCGGGATGGTGAACGATGCGCAACCTCGGATCCTCGAGCGACTCCAGGTACTCCTCGGTGCCATCGGTCGCACCGTTGCTCCAGATGACGATCTCCCGCGTTGCCGCCGAAGCCTTGGCCAGCACGTTCTC
>Ga0302220_10000043_pt1 | contig 118789 bp, 113 predicted proteins | sample II_Palsa_E1_3_FD_194572 | JGI IMG/M metagenome (GOLD analysis project Ga0302220, IMG submission 194572) | Peat permafrost microbial communities from Stordalen Mire near Abisko, Sweden - II_Palsa_E1_3 | ecosystem: Environmental > Terrestrial > Soil > Palsa > Peat permafrost | place: Sweden...
GGCAGCGCGCGGCGCTTACCGAGTATCGATCTTTGCGAGAGCCTGTCAATCAGGTGACTCCACTTCACCATGTCAGCCGATAGCTCTTTAAGAAGCCCGCACTCAGCGCTCTTGACGTCGAACGCTTGTTAGACCCCATATCGGGGCATATGCACTGGATGTTCAGCTTTAGCTCTTGGCTCGTCAAGGGAAAAATCCCGGAGATAAACATGCGTTTACTCGATGAGGAACGCGATCCTCGGAACAAGGATAGCCTTTGCTTATCTCGCTGATCTGAGCGATAAGTTTTATGACTCCGAAAACGAAGTAATAAACCGTATGGTGAGTGGTCATCCAAGACCTACGAGCACAACGCGGCCAGTAAGACACGGCTGGGTATAGAACCTGCCGCAAAGCGGCCGTTCGTGACCGGCTCAAATGGGTCGGAAACGGACATGCGGAACCGACGATGGCAAAAAAAAGCGCACCTTACCGTGCGCTTTTTCCGACTTCAACGCGAAATATGACGATGGCCGCGAGCTGCCGCTGCTTTGTGACTCTATCGAGCGATCCAGCAACTAATTCTTGGGTGCCGTTTTCCCTTGCTTACATTCCTTGGTCCATTCGTCGATCTGGTCATAAGCGATGATTGCATCCGCACCGCGCTCCTTGCGGTAAGCCGCTTCCCATTCGTCGAGGCACTTATTTTCGGCGCCGGTAGATGGCGTCCCAGTCAGGGCTTCGACAGGTGAGTTGTAAGTAGAAGCTGACGCTTGGGGTTGAGTCGTTTGTGCCGCCGCCGCGCCGTCTGAAGTGACGGAGTCAGTCGCCGCAAGTTGCCCACCCTTTAGATTGAAAGTCTGCAGGGTCCCCGTCTCTCTTGTGACAACTTGATTAGGCCCTTCCAGCGCACCGTTGACGAAGTGAAAATCGAAGAAAAGCTCGCCATCCTTGTCCCATCCCTGCATCTCACCATCTACCTTGCCCAGCGACCAGTGCGACACGACACGTGTGGCGTTGCTTATGTCGTTGTAGTTGACCGGCATCGCCGACGACGCTGTGACGATTTGAACAATGATGTCCTCCACACTCAAATCACGATCTTCCCAGGCGCCATTCCGTAAGCCGTCAGCGAAAGAACCTTTCTGTACGATGTCGCCTTGTTCGGTGAGCTTCGTATATGGCCCGTTGGGTTTTCCGTCGTGAAACTGCGTTGAAGTCTTGGTCGAGCCGTCATCAGTGCCGACGGTGCCGGAATCTATCTGCCCGCTCTTGTACACCGCATCGGTAATCTGATCTCCCTTAGTGTTCCAAGCTTTCACCGCACCATCGGCCTGCCCGTTGTTCCAAGGCACCTGAGAGACCAGCTGCTTTCCGTCGTAGGTATAGATCTTCGCCTCACCGTTGAGCTTGCCGCCGGACCAGTTCAGGCTTTTGACCAAGGCACCTGTTTCCGGGTTATAGAGCTTGGACGGCCCGTCAATTTGTTCGTCGGCGTAGTGAAGGGTAAACGCCTTGTCGCCACCGGTCCCCGTGCAGAACGCATCGCCATCGACCAAGCCCTTGGCGAAGTGTTCCTCGCAGCCAGTCAAGTCTTGTGCGGTGGTCGATCGGCCGGGCGTCGAACCGATGTTAGTTGTCCAGTAGTTCTCCAGATTGTTGGGGATCGTATCTTTGAACGCGACGGTGCCCGTAAAAGGGTCATCACTTCCATGCTTGTAGGCCAAGCCTCCGGTGGTGTCGATCTGACGCGAGTCCAATGTCTCTTGGCCGCATGCTGTGAGTAACGCGCACACGAGTGCGGCTGACGCAAGCATCATTGCTGTTTTACGCATGGGAAACCCCTGTAGTCCTTAAGAATTGTTGGTAACGCCTTACGGCGTCACACCGGCGCGGTCGATTGAGCGAACGCTGGCCTGCGCCTCCTTCCAGCCGTAGCGCAGTCCCACCAAGATGCCGCTGGTGGTGATGGCGATCAGGGCGAACGCCATGAACAGCGCTAGGACGCCGTCGCCCGCCGCCAGTCCATCGAGGCCGCCGATAATCAACAGGCCAATGAAGAGCACGGCGACTGTTCGCCAGAGGACGCCGAGGCGGCGCTTGGCGGTCCAGGTGAACGGAACCGGCAGTGACTTCTCAGCCATCGCATAGGTCCAACCTCGCTTGGTCGAGCCACGCACCAGTACACCTGACGTGACCCCCATCACGACCAGCATGAGGTTCGTCCCGGTTTCTACATTGGCGGCGATCTGTCCGAGCACGGCGGCGACGATCAGGAGGCCCAGCGTTGTGAGGCCGCCGAGCCACAGATTTGATTTCTTCTGGCTCGGTAAAAGGTGGAACTTACTCATGATGAATTCCTTTACGTAGGGTGGTTAAAAGCGAAAGAGCGTTGCTGGCCGGTGGCCGGACAAGGCTCTCGCGCGGGAAACTATATACTGCTACGGTAGTGTCTACTACGCGTGGGGTATATAGGTCATGCTCACAACATCACAGCCACGATTACTTACGCGTGCCCCTGACCGTCACCGGTATTTTTGCGAAGCGTTTGAAGGCCGCGCGTGCCTTGCGCGGCCTATCGCAGCGCGCCCTAGGTGCACTCGTGTCGGGTAATAAAGAAAACGGCAGTGTTCGGATAAATCGATACGAGCAGGAAGTGAATCGCGCCGATATGGACACCGCTGCCTCAATCGCGCAAGCGCTCGAGGTACCGCTGGCCTACTTGTTTGCGGAGGCCGATGATCAGGCCGACATGCTTCTGGCGTTTTCCCAACTTTCGAAGGCCGAACGGGCCAAGCTCGTGGAACAGGCCCAACAGATGGTCGCGGCCAAGCCGGGTAGAGCCAGTCGCAGTAAGGGGTGAAAACGGACCGCATGGGCGGGCGCTAGAAGCCGTTTCACAACGGTTTCTGACGACTCAGATCAATCCTCTGCCAGCCATACTTACGCATTTTTCTCCGACCACAATGTGATCCAGGATTCGGACCCCAATGAGTTTCAGCGCATCGCGTAACTCGTCGGTGATGACTCGATCCGCGGTGCTCGGTTCCGCAATACCGCTTGGGTGATTGTGTGCAAGGATGGCGGCGCAAGCGTTGATACTCAGAGCGGCCCTAACAACTTCCCTCGGATAAACACTGGAGCCGTCAACGGTTCCGGTGAAGAGCTTTTGGCAGTCCAAAATCTGATGCCGATTGTCCAGCCACAAGACATGAAACTCTTCATGCAGCAGCCCACCGAGCCGCATACGCAGAAAGTCGGACGCATCGCTTGGATTGGTTATGGCTCCTTGTCGCTTTAGCTTGCTAATGAGAATGCCTTCCGCCGCGGCCAGAACATCCTGTTCGGTCGCAGCGGCAAGGTCGTACGTAACGCGATCGATCGGTTCAACAAGATGCATGACAGACCTCCTTTGTATTGGAAGAGCAAACAAAAAGGCCGGCAAACAGCCGGGCCTTTTGATGCTTGGTTGAAGTAAAAGCGGGTTGCGTAGCTCTCGCCCCGCACCGAGAGGACCTGAAGGAACGATCCGAATCCAAAGTTCCGATGCTCAAGCGATAAGCGTCAGCACTTCATCCCAAGCCTTCTTCTTGAGCCCAGCCCCTTGGCCAAACCAGGCCGCGTCGAGGCGGTGGCCATCGCTGCGGGCACCACGATGGTGGTCGACGTATTCCGTCACTGAATTGACGAGGCCCCACGCGGTGTTGGCCGCAGACGTCATGTCAGCGCCCTTGCCACGCCCTTCGAACAGCCCGTGTACGGTCTTGAGTGCCCGCTCATTAATCGCCGTGTTCTGTGTTCCAAAAACGTTGGCAGTGGGATACGTCAGTATTCGCTGAAGCAACGCTTCCACCGTCTTGGCATTGACCCTGCATTCGGACAGCGCCTTCATACGTTGCATAAAGTCGTCCCATGAAGCGACCGCGATACCAAGCTGCTGCTTGAGCGCCTTTGCATCGAACAAAGTCCGATGCGGCACTTTTACTGCGCCGGCATCCTTGCTGAGAGCGACCGACAAGGTGTTCTGGCAAACGACCCTGACGGACGTGAATTGCGCCGTGGTAGCCAGCGAGCCGTCACATGCCGTCGCGAGCAATAGATAGCCGTTGACTTGATCACGACCTTTCAGCGTGGCGCTTTGACCGGTCCTAGCCAGCGCCCAGAACTTCTTCCCTTCCTTAAGCACACCGGCCGTCTCTAACTCAAAGCCCGCAATTTCCGTGAGGTCACGGTAGAACTCCAGGATCTCCAAGGGCTGCACTACGTGGTAGCGATCGGACACGATCGCCAAGGGCGCTTTGGTGTCAGAACGATAAAGAACCTTCTGGCCCGGGAAGGTGGAGCCGACGTCGGCATCAAGGCCGCTGTCGAATAGGACATCTGATGACTCGATGGTCCAGTTCATGCCGGCTTGTTCAGCCCATACTTCTAGCGGTTGATGGGATGCAAGCGATTGACCCAGTCCATGCCACGGGACTGCGTTGACGTATGCCATAGATTGAACGGAATGCATGAAGGAACTCCTGATAAAAAGAGACAAACGCATAGAGCCCGACCGAAGCCAGGCTCTATGCGTAATCAAGGGGAAACAAGAAATAGGGCGCGTGCCCCGGATTTGGTCAGCGCGATGTAGACGAGAGCTTTAGTCGAACGAGTGGCCGCATTGCTTGCAGAGATAGGCGGCCGTGAGGGACTGTTTTATCGTTTCGCCGATGATGGATCCGGCGGCACAACCGTTCGCGCCGCCACGAAGAGCGCCGATGATCGCGTTGGCAATCAAGTGGAGGCGACGACCGTTTACGACAGTCACGTCGGCTACCGCCGATATTGATAAGGCGGACGACACACCGCGAATGGCGCCTGCGATACCACCGGTGGCGGTAGCCGTCTTCTGGATGTGGTGCTTAAGCGCTGCGAACGCGTCCGCGTGGCAATTCGGACACGTGGTCATCGGGCTGTATCCTCCGATGGTGGTCGTGCTTCTCCCGCGGCTCGATGCGTTTTACCGCAAAGGAAACCGATAAAGAAAACGATGGCGAACGCCACGAGGCTTTCTAGCACTGGGTAATTGAATATCACGGTGACTCCATGGTCTCGGCAGCGCGACTGACGGCGCCAGTCTTTGCGCGAGAGCTACGTGTTGCTCTCCATGGGTGGTGTGTCTTTCAAATTTATTGGAATCGACTAAACCTACAGGCATATCTAAAGCTCATTGCGGCCAATGCTGATCCAACCGACCTGGAACTAATCACCGGAACACATCCCCAGCTAGCCGAGTAATACCCATTTGTGCTTTAGACCACTTATCAGCGTTTGCGCTACTACGAATTTACGAACTCTTCCTCCTCGAAGTCCTGGGGTGCCCGCTTGTGGTCGATCAGTGCCGACATTGCAAATGGCGCTAGTGGGGTACACGAGATTGTCTTCTTCACGCCCGCAAATCAGGTGCCTTGATGACCGTGTAACTTCGTCGCGCATGCTGTTAGTCACAGCTAAACCGTTCGTATCGTACCTGGCCGAACCATGCCGTCCGGCCGCCATAGCCATTGCCCAAATAGTCAATCACGTCGGGCCAATCCCTATGAGGACGCTGGCGAGCAGGCGTCTCGTAATCCTTTTTCCACCAGCGATTGAGAACTGTGACAGGACGAGGCGGTGGGTTCACACGCTTCTTGGTGTTGCAGGGCAGCCCAAGAAAATAAGCATGCGCCCATTCAGCCAGGTCAATGGTGGGCTTCGTGGCTTTGGTCTTTTTGCCTGGTGGAGCGCTGGATGAAATCTCACCCAGCCAAATCTTGCGATCGCGAGTCACTGACTTGACGCCACCGGAAGTAAATAATCGGGTGGCCAACGATTTTGCAATGCCTACGTATTGCAGACGTGGCTTCCCGTGCTGACTTTTCCGCTTGCCGGCTACTAGATAAAGCCCATCCCGAAAGTCCTCTTTCGCTGCTTCTGCAGCTAGTTCAACACTAGTGTAGGGTCCGAACCAATCGACGGTAATGGTTAAGTGCTTGTAGATCGCTGTCATGGATATTCCCTAGTTCGTGTTCCTCGGCCTACGGCCCGTTTAGTGAAGTCTTCAAGGTTTGGGTAGCCTTCAACCCTATAATTTTCATAACGAACGTTTAAGTTTCGGTACGCATTCCGGAGATCTTCCCACTTCAGTGGCTCGGGATCGAATGGGGCGGCATTTCTAGCGAAATCAAAATTTCTGTTGATAAGGGCCTGAAGAATACCCAGGCAGTACAGATAAGTGATGATATTTGATCGGTCAGAATGGGTCCCCAAGGTTCCTTCCGCTCTCCTTGCTAACTGTTTCACTCGGGCGTTGTGCACTTGCAATTGCACCAAAACGCCAACGAGATATCGACCCACTCCTGGGGAAGCGTGGCGGATACATTTTTCGAAGATTACCCTGTAGTCACTGTGTAGCTGCGTTGGATCTATTTCATTGCTTTCTATTGGCTGACTATTCCAGACGCGTTCCAAGATGGAGGCGCTGTATTTGAAATACTCGGAAAGCTCATCGAACGCTGCAGGGAGGAAAGCTTTGGCCGCCAAGAATTCGCGAGATCGCTGTTGGTCAGCATTGAAGCGAGAAATATTAAAGGCAATGACGCTCGCGAAAAAAGCGAGGATCCCTACATTCAGCGCTTGCCACCTGTCCCAAACTACCTGCACATAAATCCAATTTCCGTTCGTACCCAACCAAGGATAGATAAACATGCAAATTGCATAAACGACTGCGGCCAGGAAGCAAAGTAGGCTCAAGAAGTTGAGAAATTTAGCTGAGTTCATAGTGTAGTGGTCTAATGCCTCCGGACATCTCTTTAGGCGAAAATGGTCGCCATGATGAGGTGTCAGATGAAACAACGTCGTACATATTCTCCCGAGTTCAAAGTCAGCGCTGCGTCCCTAGTTCTTGATCAAGGCTATAGCCACGTGAACGCCTGCCGATCTGTCGGCGTTGCCGAGTCGGTGTTGCGCCGCTGGGTGCAGCAGTTCGCGAAGACCTTTTGCAAGACTCACCAACCGCCGATAGCTCTATTTTAAGGTGCTACGAATTTGGGGATGGGGTCAGAGGGATTGGACTCCAAACCTATGTACTACTCAAAATCGGGGGGCGTCGTAGAAGAAAAAAAAGCCTACTCAAAGATGAAATCGAGTATCGCCTTCGACTCAAGTTGTTCTGCAGAAACTAGGCCATTACTGGGATTGATGTCCGCCAACCGAATTTCCTCGAGGACCTGTTGCATGGTATTCACAACATCTCGCGGCGTGATCTCCCTCAAGTGGGAGACAATTATGCCTATCGCTGCCTCATCTAGAGGAAAATAGCCAGTCGCTCCGTTCTGACTTGGATCTTGGCGATCGTTATCTAGAACCTGGCGAATGAATTCCCTTGCCGCCCCCTGATCGAGAAACTCGAATTCTACCTTTCTGGTCATTCGAGACAATACGTATTCAGTGAAAAGGTGTTGAAGGGTGTTCAGCTCGGCTGAAGCGGCAACGACGAGCCCGAAGCAATTGGGGCACGCATCATAGAGATGGCGAAGCGTGTCGTTGGTTTGCAGCGAGTCCTTAGCCGGCTGTCGACCAAGATCGTCCAATTCGTCGATGAGAAGGTAGACCGCTGGCGAGAATCGCTCCTTCGCGTCGCCTATCTCGCCAACAAACAAATTCACCAATCGCGAAAACAAAGTCACGGCTTCGTGTTCGCTTCCCATTCCCTGAAGGAGGAGCTCTTTGAGCTGATCCGCGTCACCGTCCGTGTGATAAATGCGGCTTGCTAAGTGGTAGGCCTCTGGAATCGGGTACAGGGATCTCAGCGCGTCATCCGCGTTCTTTCCTTGGGACGTCTGGACGGTCAGCACGCGAACTTGAAGCCAACTGCAGAACCTTTTGAGGTCGTCGGGCATGAGGCCACGTTCCACAAGATCTTCTCTCAATGCAAAAGAAAGAGAAAGCTTTCCCTTATCGCGCTTAAGGGTAGAAAGATAGTAGGCGATCCCTGCTTGGTTCTTCTTCACCCAACTCCTCGCCCAAAGAAGAGCGTGTGATTTCCCAGTGCCCCAGTGGCCGTAGAGCAAGACAAAGCTTGTAAGGCCAACTTGGTCCGCTCGCACCCGACTTAAAAGTCTCTCAAGGACGACCTGTTGACGTTCGTACCCCACCCAGATGGCTGCTCGGGGGTCATCGACCCCTACTGCGCTAGGACGAAAAGGGTTGTCCTTTAAATTGCTCGCAGCGTAAAAGTCACTCGGATTCATTTGCTCTACCTCGATTGAGACAACAAATTCGCGCGAACCTCGCGCAGCTCGGTACCCAACTCTGTGACGTGCAATAAAAACTTCTCGATCTCAACCCAATCATCTGGATGCGATTGATACGAGATCTCGTACTGAATATTGCGCCGCTGCAGACCCATTGGATTGATTCCACTGAAGGTCATATTTGCAGAACCAAGCGCCACAAAGTCGCTAAGCTTTTGCTGATCAGGCTTAAGCAACTCGCGATTCAGCGTGAACGCGTAGACCTTGGCGTGCAGGAATTCGTTGAAAAAGACATTGATGTTCCGCGCCTCAAGATCATTGTAGGGGGCTAGGCCAGCTTCGCTAAGAGGCGGTGTCGTTACCACCCAGACTGTGGCCCCTCCCTCGATCAACTCATCGAGCATCTGGCCAAAGGGATGTGTGGAGCGAACTAACGACGGCGACATGTAGGGTGAAACGAGATAGACATCTTTATGGGGCAGGAAGCGGCGCCCAAGAAGATTTCCATAGAGGAATCGATCGGCGTGGTTGTACAGAAGCCTCGAACCTTGGGACACCCCTCTCGAGCCCGCTTCAGCGTCAGAAGATTCTAGCTCTTCTGTTCCGCGGGCAAAGGTGCGTTGCGACTCGCCCACACCACCGCGCATCGCATCGAGAATTGGATCTGATGCAATCGTCACTCCCTCTATTGCAGGGGGCGCCCGAAGATTGTCCTCCACCGAATGTTGACCGGCGCGGTAGAGGGTTATTTCATCGCCATTCCGCACATAAATAATCCGCATTCCCTTGCTAATTTTTCGTATCCATCCCCCTTGGATGCCCTCGTATCGATGATCCTCCTTGGCCTGCTCGATAAATCGGCCAGCGGGATCAAAGCACTTTCGCAACGCGCGCCCGGCAAGAGCGGCGTCGCCAACTTGGATCAAATCACCAAGAAAGTCACTGTGTAGTTTGACGGGCATCAGATCGGACCGTAATTGCGTATTCGATAGACTTAGAAGGTCGAACCGTGATCGAAGGGATAAGCGACTTCCTTCCTCGCCAAGCCGCTCCGAGATCGGGCGCGCCACGCCCATTTGCCAGCGCCTCGGCAAGGACCACGCTCGATATTATATTGCTCGACACCTCGTTCCTAATCATGCTTCGATGCTGAGACAAACCCCGATAGGCTTCATAGACAGTACCAATTCTCCGTGATACATCTATTTTCTCCCAGGAAGAAAACGGCGCCTTCCCTTCCAGCGAGCGAAATAAAGCCAATTGAAACTCCCAGGAAGACAATAGGCGAAAGTGCTGAAAGCTTTCTGCTCTGAACTGGTTGGACTCAAGTTCGAATAACGTGGGCCATACCAAGAACGTGCCATCCGCCTTCGCAAACCCAGAATTAGCTAGTCCTACGAGGAAGCGGTCTCCCTTTGTCGTTATCCGCCCTTTCGCAAAAAGGCCTAGGGACTCCGCCCAGCCCCGCCTGGAAATCGAGACCTTTCTAAGGTAGTCGGGCGAAGGTGCGTCCACCTTGTATACATCGATGGACTGAGGAAGGCCGAGCCCTTGCGCCTTTGTGCTGAGGGGCTGACTTCTCGAAAGACCAGATAGGCCTCCTCCGCTAGCACTTCCCTTATTGTTACGTTGGCGTTCTATCGAAACGGTCCGAGCAATTGCTTCGCGATCTCGCGGTACGGAGAAAATCTCAAAAAGTGCCTCGCGCTTTGCCTCGACCATCCGAACCAGCGCCTTGCCGACTTCCTGCTCGTTGAACTCGTGTCGAAGCCCGTTCAAGAAGATATCGCCATCGAACTTCACTATTGCAGAAGCAATAAGAAATTCGAGCGCCTCCTGCGGAATGACTCCATGTAGCTTGGCAAGGATTCCAAGAGCCTCACCTATCAAACCGGGATAGACCTCTCTGTTTTTCACTCTAGCAATGTCAAGGGCACCAAATACGTCTGCGATATTGTTTGTAATGTTCCATTTTTTATCGACCAATTCCGTCCAATCAGAGTCTCGAAAACTTGGCGTGCTGGCGTATGCCTCGCCAAAATCGCGCGCACGCGAAAGCAGGGACTCAAGCCCTACGGAGTAGCCTACTTTGCGGACAAAGACGGCAAAATTATCTGCCTGGGCTGTACCCACCATGCGCTGTAATCCTCGGGCGAATTTTCACAAGAACTGCTCGACTCGTCGCATGATCGCCCACGAAGCAATCACCGGCATCTAGATAGCGAAGCATATCGCCGAAATCACCCACCGCAGCCCCGCCACTCCTCATCTGAGCAATTGGCTTTGTAGGAATTCTCGAGATCGCCGCGCTCACGTCGCTCTGAAACGTCAGTCGATGATTGAAAGTCAGATTCACCTGACTCAGGATGCGATCGTCAACCGCAGATGGCTGCTGGGTAGCGAGCACGAGCGAAAGGCCAGCGTCTCTGCCTCGCTTGACATATTCAATCAATGCCGCCCGAGCCGGACTTGGCTGTCCTTGACCGGCGACAACATGCGCTTCATCGATCAGCAGCCAAACGCGAGAGGGCAATGCAGGACCGGTCTGTTGTTTCCCCTGGAATCGCGCCAGCTTTCTACGTGTATGGTAGTCGCCCATCCTCCGAAAAAGCACGCGCGCAATAATTGCCGTGACCAATGATTTATCGACATCTTTTAGCTCACGAAGCATAAAGACATTGCATCTGTTCTCTGAAACCAACTGCTCAAACGTTAGGCCATTCTTGTCGAACAGTTGAGATGCCAAATAGTCCTCTAGCTTGTATACCAAGGCGTTGCGGCTACTCTCTGAAATTCCATGCCAGTTTGCATCCTGCCGAATATCATTGATTAGATCCAACAAGTCGAAATCCGCACCCTCCTGCCTTGAGAGCGCTGCTCGAATGATGTGTCCTTGAGGACTATAGACTTCTAGCCCAAGCAACAGGCACCAGTCCTCGTGCTCTACGTCTCTTGGCCTGATGCTGAAATAACTTTCTTCACCCAACATCTTTTCGGTTCCACGAGGGATCCAAAGGGTAACGTTTGCAAGTGCATTCGGCGGGATTCGCCACTGTGCCAGCGCCGCAAGCTGCTCCTTGTTCTCTTCGATTTCCGGGTTGGGCGGATACTTCAGAGTCCAAAACTGGTTTTGAGTATCGATGAGGATGCTTGCTACCGGCTGCACTTCCTTCTGAATGGCCGACTTTGTTTGCAGCTCAGAAATTCCTTCGATGAGAACACCGAGGTCAAAGCTCTTTCCGCTCCCTCTAGTTCCGGTGATGTACACGACATGCGGGAAGCTGATGTCCAACCAAACATCTGCCCCGAGCATGTTGGTGCTTGGACAGGACTCGAAGACTTTGCCAACGAAGATGAGATCTCGTGTGGACTGGTCCGCGTTGTTAGATGCGAGAACCAATGTATTAGTCCTAGCTGAAAAGGACGACTTAACCACTGCGTCAGCGACGGTGTACTTAGTCGTTTCGAACGGTGCGCCAAAATGCTCAAATCCCTTTTTCATACTCGCCCGCCTTGTAGTCTTTCAGTGACATCGTGAGCACATCACCACCAGTACGAACAACGAAGATTTCATCAGGCGCAAGCGCGTCTACGAAGTGACTCGTGTTTGCTGCGGCAGCCACAACTATCACACCAATTATCCTTGCCAGCTTCCGTATCTGAACCGCAATAATTGCGGCCGTAATCGGATCCACATTGGAACAGAACTCATCCAGCAGCCAAACGTCGGACTTGGACAAGAGCAGGTTAGCCAGCATTGCTCGATATCGCTGGCCCATGCTGAGAAGTGAGTAGGGTTTCACGAACACCATTGCTTCGCTGAGTCCGACCCTGCAAAGGGCATCAAAGGCGAGCTCTGTCCCATAGCGCTTGCCAAAATACTGCAAGAGAGGAACCTTTTCGGGAAGTGGTCGAAGCTCTCCCACTTTGGGGATGCTTGGTCCAAACTCACCTCTAAAAACCAGGCCTTTGGGGGGCTTATTTCTCTTTAACGCCTGCAGAATAACGGACTTTCCTGCCCCACTCGCGCCGGTGATCAACGCAACATTTCCAGGCACAAGGTCAACCGATACCGGACCGACAAGCTTGGTTCGCACTCTTGACGTATCGATCCCGAAGCTATCCATCGCTAAACGAACGTAAGGAGTTAGTGAGAGCCGCTGATCAACCCATACCTCCAAGTTCGACACTCGCAGACTCAACGCCGCCCTGTTCACATGGGCTGGCTTCTTGGACGGCACGGCGATGGGCCTCTCCGCTAGACATTGCCGGACATATCGATCAGACGACTCGTCGAGCCCCGCGATGTGATATGGAATTGGGAAGCGCAGTATTGGACGGAAAGCTAGCCATTCGTCCGCTGGCATGCTGTCGCGAGGATTCTTGGATCGAACTCGCTCCGAAAGGATCGCTCGAGCCTCTTCAAAACTTTTTCCTGTTTCTTCGCAGTAAACTGAGAAGGCAGTGTGGTATTTCCGCTGCAACCCCATGATCTGTGATTTTCCAGAGGCGCCCTTTTGGATGCTATTCAGATCATCAAGAATCCGGAGCAGATTGCCCTCCGTAGTCCCCGCGAACGCCAACCCGGCCTTCGAGACAAAATCCATGTGACGAAGCATTTCCGCCGAGATTTCGATGAACAGCGGCCGCTTGCCGCCCACGCTCCATCGCTCCCTCGCAAAAGTCTTGGCTTGTTTCACAAGTTGCGACGAAATTCCAAGACCACGAAATTCCGGATCGACGACGACTCGAGCTATTCGAACTATCTGGTTGACAAATTTTTGTCCGTCGCCAAGCCATCGCTCCCAAGAAGCTTCCCCTCCAGCATGAGAAAACGGCGCGCGGAAGAGATCGTGTCGAGGCTTGCACATCATCAGTGGCATTTGCAGTTCTATGTAGCCCAAGACTCTACTTCTGTTAGCGAGTCGAATCTTTGCAACGAGAACTGCCTTTCGACCGCCGACACCTTTGCTTCCAACCAATGGCGCGGACGGGTCTTCATTTAGTGATCTTCCCTTGTAGTGAAAAGACTCGAGCCGCTCATAGCCAGCAAAGTCCTCACTGGTTTGCACTTCGGAAAATGTTAGGGGATATGTGTCGACCCCGATTTGAAGGGCGCTTTCCAATTGATAGGAGGGAACGATTGGAATCCAGCCCTTACCGCCAGCGGACTCCAATTCGATCAGCTTGACCGAGCTACCGTTTCTAACGCGGAGCCGATCGCCAGGGCCGACTAGTGAAAACCGGCCAAGTCTTAGCGCGGAAATTCGGCCCGTGGGGCCCGCCACCATGAGCACTCTTTCGTGCGCTTTCGAGGAACTTGTCGTGACAGTAATTATAGACATTTTAGTAATTTGGATTTTTCGGTCGCTTATGTCCCCATAAGACTATCGCGGAGCTCCCTCCAAGACCAGGCGGACGTCAGCCTTCATAGGTAAGCACGCCGGTTTCGTGATCAAGAGCGTCAAGTACATCTGGATCTTTCATGCTTGGTCGTCGCATCAATAGATCGAACAGCAGGAGTCGACTATGGATCTCTTTATGGACTGCGAATGGGCAGACATCCTTGCATCTGACCTTTAGGACCGGTCAGCCTTTCCTAGACATCTTGAAGCCATAATTTCTGGCAATCGAGGAGGTCGGTATGAGTGGGAAGCAGCACACGGATGAATTCAAGATCGAAGCGGTCATCTAAGTAACTGAGCGCGGCCATTCGGTGGCCGAGGTGGCCGGGCGGCTGGGCATCACGACGCATAGCCTCTACGCGTGGAAGGTCAAGTTCGGCCGGCGGCGGCGGGTATGGGAATCGCAAAAATCACCTGCGATTTGCGCGAAGCCGGCGAGCGGTGCAGCCGCCACCGTGTGCGCCGGCTGATGAAGCGCGAAGGGCTGCGGGCTCAGCGGTTACGGCAGCAAGCCATGCCACAGGGGTGTCCCGGTCGGCATGGTGGCCAACGTGCTGGATTGCTGGCATGGTTTCGCTAGCGACTTGTCATCGGTAGAGTTTGAGCGGCGCTACGCGGAGAGCGGCTCTTGGGAGTCTACGGATCTGGTCGATCTTGTATGAGTCCATTGCGTCGTGCAGCTCTCCAAATTCGCTTTCCACGGTGGCGTTGGTGCCGGAGCCTCAGAAGCCCCAATACGTGTAAGCAAGTGGTGATATTTTTGATTGATGTTGAGAGCGACCAGAATTTTTACGACAAGTCGATCAAGTGACGATACCTGTGGAAATGAGTTTCATAGCTCGCTAAGGGCAGACCGCGCACCAAGAAGATTTGCGGGTATCTTTGCGGGTATGTATCCGGATACTACATATAAATTGCTATTTAAATCAATTGGATAATTCTTTAATGCTGCTGATGATCGACAATTACGACAGCTTTACCTTCAATCTGGTGCAGTACCTGGGCGAGCTGGGGCAGCAGGTGAAGGTGGTACGCAACGATGCGCTGGATGTGGCCGACATCCGCGCGCTGCAGCCGTCGCACATCATGATTTCGCCGGGGCCGGGTACGCCGGATGATGCGGGCGTGTCGCTGGATGTGCTGCGCGAGCTGTCGGCGGAGATTCCGGTGTTTGGCGTATGCCTCGGCCATCAGGCGATCGGTCAGGCCTTTGGCGGCAAGGTGATTCGCGCCAAGCAGATCATGCACGGCAAGACCTCGCCGATGCGTCATCGCGGGCACGGCGTGTTCGCCGGCTTGCCCGATCCCTTCGAGGCGACGCGCTATCACTCGCTGGTGGTCGAGCAGCACTCGCTGCCGGATTGCCTGGAAGTGACGGCGTGGACAGAAAACCCGGACGGCTCGATCGACGAAATCATGGGCCTGCGCCACAGGACGCTGCGTGTGGAAGGCGTGCAGTTTCATCCCGAGTCGATCCTAACCCAGTACGGCCACGACCTGCTGCGCAATTTTCTTGGCCAGCCGCTGAAGCTGGCGGCATGAGTACGGCGGCACGCGAAATCAGCATCACGCCCCATGAAGCGCTGCAGCGAACGATCGAGCATCGCGAAATTTTTCACGACGAGATGATCTCGCTGATGCGCCAGATCATGGGCGGGCAGGTGAGCCCGCTGATGACGGCGGCCATCATGACCGGCCTGCGTGTGAAAAAGGAAACCATCGGCGAGATTACCGGCGCCGCGCGCGTGATGCGCGAGCTGTCGGCCAAGGTGCAGATCGAGGGCGACACCAGCCATCTGCTGGACATCGTCGGCACCGGCGGCGACGGCGCGTCCAGTTTCAACATCTCCACCGCCTCCATGTTTGTCGCCGCCGCCGCGGGAGCGCGCGTGGCCAAGCACGGCGGCCGCAGCGTGTCGTCGACATCCGGCAGCGCCGACGTGCTCGAATCGCTGGGCGCATCGATCGATCTGACGCCGGCGCAGGTCGCGCAGTGCATGGCCGAAACGAATATCGGCTTCATGTTCGCGCCCAACCATCACCCGGCGATGAAGGTCGTTGCGCCGGCGCGGCGCGAGATGGGCGTGCGCACGCTGTTCAATATTCTCGGCCCACTGACCAATCCGGCGGGGGCGCCGAACATCCTGATGGGCGTGTTCCATCCTGACCTTGTCGGCATCCAGGTACGCGTGCTGCAGGCGCTTGGGGCCGGCAACGCGCTGGTGGTCTGGGGCCGCGACGGCATGGACGAGATTTCGCTGGGCGCCACCACCCTGGTCGGCGAGCTGCGCAACGGCGTCGTGCGCGAATACGAAATCGAGCCGGAGGATTTCGGTTTCGCCATGGCCTCCAGTCGCAACCTGCGGGTGGAGAGCGTGGACGAGTCGAAAGTGATGCTGCTCGAAGCGCTGCAGGGTCGTCGCGGTGTACCGCATGACATTGTGTGCCTAAACGGCGGCGCGGCGCTTTATGCGGCCGGCGTCGCCGATTCGATCGACGAAGGCATCAAGCGGGCGCGCGCAACGATCGCCAGCGGCGCGGCGCATGAGAAACTGCAGGCCTTCGTCGCAACCACGCGTCGACTGGCATCATCGGCGCAAACGTGACGTCGACTAGCGGGCATCATTTTTCGCGTGCCTGTATGGCGCGAAGCGGCGATAATCGCGCCAGCGCGGTATGCAGCGCACCAACACCCGCTGTTTCTAGAAGAGAGATGCCATGACCGACATTCTCAATCGCATTCTGGCGCGCAAGGCCGAAGAGGTGGCCGAGCGCAAGGCCAAAATGCCGCAGGCAGAATTGATTGCGCGTATCGAGACCTTGCCTGATACCCGCGGTTTTGCAGCGGCCATCGAAGCGAAAATCGCCCAGGGCCTGCCGGCGGTTATCGCCGAAGTAAAAAAAGCCAGCCCGAGCAAGGGTGTGATCCGGGCAGATTTCGATCCCGCCGCGATCGCGCGCAGCTATGAAAAAGGCGGCGCGGCCTGCCTGTCGGTGCTTACCGACAGCGATTTTTTTCAGGGCAGTGAAGCGTTTCTGCAGCAGGCGCTGGGGGCCTGTGCACTGCCGGTACTGCGCAAGGATTTCATCATCGATCCTTACCAGGTCTACGAGGCGCGCGCGATTGGCGCCGACTGCATACTGCTGATTGTGTCCGCGCTTGACGACGACGTGCTGCTGCAGCTCTCGCTGCTCGCCGCGGAGCTGGATCTGGACGTGCTGTGCGAAGTGCATGATGAGGAAGAGCTGGAGCGCGCCATGGCGTTGCCGGTGCCGCTGATCGGCGTCAACAACCGTAACCTGCGCAGCTTTGAAACCTCGCTGGAGGCGTCACTGGCGTTGCAGGAGCTGATCGAATACGACCGCGTGCTGGTGGCCGAATCCGGCATCCATACGCCGGAAGACGTGACGCGTCTGCGCGAGGGTGGCATCCAGGCGTTTCTGGTGGGCGAGGCGTTCATGCGTGCCGAAGACCCCGGCGACGAACTGCGACGGTTGTTCGGCACGCCGTGACGGCATCGCACGACCTCTTCGCGATGTCCGGCCGCACGGTCGACAACCGGGCGGCTGGCGACATCGATGCAGCGATCAACGAGCCGGCGATCGAATTGACGCAAGTCGGGGTGACCGCCGGTGGCGTTTCCGCCGTTGAAACCTTGGCGATCGAATCCGCCCTGCTCGAACCTGCGGTGATCGAGCCTGCAGTCATCGAACCTGCAGTCATCGAACCCGTAATCGATGCCGCCGTATCGCGCGTGGTGCTGTTCGACTTCGACGGCGTGCTGATTCACGGCGATGCTTTTGGCCTTTTCATGCGCGATCGTTACAGGCATTCGCTGCTGCGCAAGCTGTTGGTGTTGCCGACCCTGCCATGGCTGCTGCTCGGCTGGCCAGTGTCGTGGCGGATACCCGTACGCACGCTGGTGCATATCTGTCTGCTCGGCGTCAGTGAGGTGCGTTACAAGGCCGCCGCCCGACAGTTTGCCGCGCAGCTGGTGCGGCGGCCGAAGCTTTTCTGTCGCGACGGTCTGCTCGTGCTGCGCCGGCACCAGGCCGCCGGCGACCGTGTGATCGTCGTCACCGGCTGCGAACACGCGCTGGTTACCGGCGTTCTCGACGAGCTGGGTCTGACCGGTCTGGAAGTGCTGGCCTCGCAGCTGCGGCCCGGTGCGCTGGGCATGCGGGTAAAGCTGCACAACGTGGGCAAGCGCAAGCTGCAAACGCTGGGCGCGCATGGCCTGCATGCATGGCGCCTGGCCTATAGCGACTCGGCGCAGGACGTTCCGATGCTGAAGCCGGCCGCCGAAGCGGTACTGGTCAACGGCACACCAAAACTCTGCATGAAAATCGAGAAGGCGCTGGGTCGCAGCGTGACTCGGGTCGACTGGTTCTGAGGCTTATACTTCGCCGCTCAAGCAAAAAAGGCCGGGGCATGCTGACATCGCTGGAAATCGTGCCGTTTGAGCCTGCGCTTCGCGAACATTTTTATCGGCTCAACGCGCAATGGCTGGAGCGATATTTCCATATCGAGGACATTGATCGCCTCGTGCTCAAAGAACCCGAGACGCACATACTTCAGCCCGGCGGCGCGATTTTTTTTGCGCGATTGGGCGAGCAGATCATCGGCACCTGTGCGCTGCTGCACGAGTCGCCGGGTGTGTACGAGTTGACGAAGATGGGTGTGGACGAAACTTTCCGCGGGCAGGGCACGGGTCGTCTTCTGCTTGATACAGCGATTGCCGAGTTCAGGCGACGCGAGGGTCGGCAGCTGTTTCTTGAATCCAGCAGCACCTTGACCACCGCGCTGCGCATGTACGAAAAAGCTGGCTTCGTGATGCAGCCGACAATCCGCGAGGGTTCGCATTACCAGCGCGCGGACGTCTACATGATTTATCAGCCGCCGGCGCGGGCGGCTATCGACGCCTGATCGCGGTTCAGCGCGTGCCGAGAACGACGATGGTCTTGCCGGACACGTCGATCATGCGCTGCTCTTCCAGCTGCTTGAGTACGCGTCCGACCATCTCGCGCGAGCAGCCCACGATGCGGCTCACTTCCTGGCGGGAAATGCGGATCTGCGTGCCGTCCGGATGGGTCATGGCGTCCGGTTCCTGGCACAGATCCAGCAGCGTGCGCGATATGCGGTTGGAAACGTCCATGAAGGCCATGCGGCTGACCTGACGCGAGGTGCGCAGGAGGCGGTTGGTCAACTGCGAGCCGATGGCGAAAAGAATCTTGGGGCATTCTTCGCGCAGTGTGGTTTCCATCAGCTGAAACAATCGCTCATAGCTGATCTCGGCCATTTCGCAGGGCGTACGCGTGCGCACGATGGATTCGCGCTGCGACTGATCCACAAACAGGCCCATTTCACCGATGAACTGACCACGGCTGATGTAGGCCAGAATCAGTTCGTGGCCTTGTTCGTCCTCGCTGCAAACGGCGAGCGAGCCGTCGACGACGTAATAGAGCGTGTTGGCCGGGTCGCCTGGACGGATGATCGCCGTTTTACCCGGATACCGGCGACGATGGCATTGCTCCAGAAAGCGCTCCATCGACGCGGGGTCGGGCGCAAAATTCAGCGGTGCCTGGGAACGTTCAAAAGCTTGCTGCAGCTGGTATTTGAGTTGCGCCACTATCATTCCCGAAGATGGTTGCCAGCCGTCGGCAATCAACGCTGATCGACGAATCGCCATGGTTGGTTGCCCTATGAGCCACATTATTACAAAACCGGGGAGCCTGTCGCAGATTCAGTTTTTCGGGGTTTTGCCTCATACTCCGCGGCCTTGCGACAAGGCGACGGTGACGTTGTCGTGCAACGGTCACAAGGATCGCGGAAGGTAGCTGCCTTCACGTAACACTATCGTGCGGGGACCCTTGTCGCTAACCCGCCTCTACTGCTGGCCCCCACGGGCCATGGAGAGTCGTCTTGGTTAAACCACTTCCCCGTCTGCGCCTTCAGGGTTTCAACAACCTGACCAAGGCACTGAGCTTCAACATCTATGACATCTGCTATGCGGTGTCCGAAGAGCAGCGCAGCAACTACATCGAATACATCGATGATCAATACGATGCTGACCGCCTGACCCAGATCCTCACCGACGTGGCCGAGATCATCGGCGCCAACATCCTCAACATCGCCCGTCAGGATTACGACCCGCAGGGCGCGTCGGTGACGATGCTGATTTCCGAGGAGCCGGTGCTGGAGAAGCTTGGCCGCGACACCATTACCGGCGCTGTCGTCGCTCACATGGACAAGAGCCACATCACCGTCCATACCTATCCGGAAACGCATCCGCACAACGGTATTGCCACCTTCCGCGCGGATATCGACGTGGCGACCTGCGGCGTCATCTCGCCGCTAAAGGCTTTGAACTATCTGATCGACAGTTTCGAGTCCGACATCGTGGTGTGCGACTACCGCGTGCGCGGCTTCACCCGCGACGTGAAAGGCAAGAAGCACTTCATCGACCACAAGATCAACTCGGTGCAGGACTATCTGGCCAAGCACATCCGCCAGAAGTACGAGATGTTCGACGTCAACGTGTATCAGGAAAACATGTTCCACACGAAGATGCACATCAAGGACTTCGACCTGGACACCTACCTGTTCGACTCGCACGCCGATGATCTCTCGTTCAAGGAGCGCCAGCGCATCGAGTCGCTGCTCAGGCGCGAGATCGAGGAGTTGTTCCACGGTCGCAACCTGATGTAACGAAAAACCCGCCGAAAGGCGGGTTTTTTATGGGGCACCTGCGAGGGCTCTCGGGTCAGATGCGATAAGCGATCGCCTTCATCACCATCGAGCTGAGATGCATCAGCTTCGGCAGCGGAAAAGGCAGTTCGATGCCGCCGCGCTGCTCGGCTTCCTGTGCATGGCGCACTTCATCGGTCTGCATCTGGGTCAACACGGCGCGCGAGCGTTCGTCCGCGGCCGGCAGTTTTTCCAGATGATCCTGCAGATGCGCTTCGACCTGGCGCTCGGTTTCCACCACAAAGCCGAGGCTCAGCGGATCGCCGGCCAGCGCCGCGGCGGCGCCAATCGCATAGCTGCCTGCGTACCACAGTGGACTGAGCAGGCTGGGGCGACTATCCAGCTCCTTCAGTCGCGTGGCGCACCAGGCCAGATGATCGGTCTCTTCGTCCGCGGCGTGCAGCAGGTGGTCGCGCGTGTCGGCATTTCGGGCCAGCGCCGCCTGACCGAGATAAAGTGCCTGCGCACAGACTTCACCGGTATGGTTGATGCGCATCAGGCCGGCCGCGTGGCAGCGTTCGCTGTCGTCCATATCGGCCTCCGGGATGCTTGCGGCCGGGGACGGCCGCTGCGCTTCGGGCGAGCCGGCGATGGCTTCCAGCGCTCGCTCGCACTTGGCGAACACTTGATCCAACGGCGTCAATACGCGGACATTCATGTGCTTTTCCTTATTCGCTAAAGGTCCGGCGGTCGGCAAATTGGCCTGTCTTTGTCGGATCCTGCCGCCAAGCGGCTATGGTATTGGACGACGATCGCTGCTGTCCTTGCATCGTGGCAGCATGCCGCAGTATGAGCCTGCGAGCCACTTGAGCCCCTTCCAGGGCAGGCAGTGTGGGATCGGCATCCGCACGTGCGACGTGGTCGGTTCGATGGTTCGTCGCAAGCAGTGGCCAATGGCAGTCTGATCGGGAGGATCAGATTCCCGCTTTGGGGGACTTTTCAAGCGGTATGCCCATCATGCTATCATTGCCAGCTCACAGCCCGCCGGACGGCAGGCTTGCACCGTAGATGACAGCTCCGCTATCATCTCGCGCCTCTGATCGACCGATGATATGTACCGCCTCACCGCGGCAGAACAGGTATTCCGAAATGAAAACGTTTAGTGCCAATGCAGACAACGTCAAGCGCGACTGGTTTGTGGTCGATGCCACAGACAAGACGCTCGGTCGCCTGTCGACCGAAATTGCAGTTCGTCTGCGCGGCAAGCACAAGCCGGAATACACGCCTCATTGCGATACCGGCGATTACATCGTCGTGATCAATGCGCAGAAGGTGCATGTCACCGGCCGCAAGCTGGACAACAAGAAATATCACCGTTTTACCGGTTACATCGGCAACCTGAAGACCACCAGTCTCAAGGATCTGCTCGCTACCTATCCGGAGCGCGTGATCGAGATCGCCGTCAAGGGCATGCTGCCGAAGAACTCCCTGGGCCGTGAGATGTACCGCAAGCTCAAGGTGTACGGCGGTGCCGAACATCCGCATACCGCACAGCAGCCGCAGGCGCTGGAACTCTAAGGAACCATCATGACGATCCAGCAGAATTACGGCACCGGCCGCCGCAAGACCTCCGCCGCCCGCGTGTTTCTTCGCAAGGGCAACGGCCAGATCGTGGTCAACGGCAAGTCCCTCGAACAGTTTTTCGGTCGCGAGACCTCGTGCATGATCGTGCGCCAGCCGCTCGAACTGACCGACAACACCAGCAAGTTCGACATCCTGGTGACGGTTGCCGGCGGTGGCATCACCGGCCAGGCCGGCGCGATCCGCCTGGGCATTGCCCGCGCACTGATCGAGTACGACGAAACCCTGAAGTCGCCGCTGCGCAAGGCCGGCTTTGTGACCCGCGACGCCCGCGAAGTCGAGCGTAAAAAGGTCGGTTTGCACAAGGCACGTCGCGCTACCCAGTTCTCCAAGCGTTAATTCTCCAGCGAATTGCGTTTGTCGGTTCGATGCACCAGAGTCAGAGCGCATCGATCCAGCAGTTTTTGGGAGATCGTCTAACGGTAGGACGACAGCCTCTGACGCTGTCTATCTAGGTTCGAATCCTAGTCTCCCAGCCAGAAAGCATAAGGCCTTGATTTTTCAGGGCCTTTTTGCTTTTTCGGGTTTCTGATTTTGGGTCAAAGCTTGGGTCATATCGGGATACCCGTATGCGCCTTTCAAGCTATCTCACCTATCGCCCTAGTGGCTTTGCTTTTCGCCTGCTTGTCCCCGTCGACCCTAGTCTGAAGGTCGGGTCGCAGGTGATTAAGAGGGCGCTTAGAACTCATGACCGAACCTCGGCTCAAGCGTTCGCGCCGGTGATGGCTGAGCAGTATGCTCAAGCCTTCAGGGATCTCCGGGGGGAGAAATTGATGGCCAAGGATGGGCTGCCGAGTATTTCGGATATTTTGGCGGGGTTTGCTCGGGGTCAATCCCGAACTTATGAGATTGATGTTCCCAACGGGATTTTGAAATCCAATGACGCGGCTGACCATGCCCGTGCCATGGAAGCATTGGACCGACTCGAACGATTGCGAGGCTTACAGCCCGCTCCGGTCGCTTCCAAGGTCGTAGTCCCCAAGAGCATCACCCTTGAAAAAGCCATTGCCAATTACGTCGACATTGAAGCGCCGGGCCTCAAAGCTGATACCTGGGATGACTCTCCGCGCCATCTCCCACGTGCCACACCCGCTCATGCCGACTCCATCAGAAACGAAATATCCCTTTGTCGTTGGAGCCCATGGCGACGATGGCAAAGCGGCCTTGGGATGTGATTCACACGCGGACAAGATGAGGTTACCGGCAACAAGCGCAGCAGTAAGAAAAATTCGACTCGTATCCAATGCTTATCCCTGTCTAATGGAAATGGAGTGACTCTCACCGTTCGAGAGCTGTTCGCTAGGACGTCTCTACGGCGTTAGGGAGGGTGGGACCTCACCGTTGTTCGCGACTATGAATCGCTTCTGACGCGGGAATGTAACCAATGGCCAACTTTCTACCATCCTTAAAAATCTGAATTCTGGTTTGGACTTGTGGGCTCTCTGCTGAGTAGACAACCTGCACAAAGTCCGTACACGACATGTCGGCCAAATATCTCGCACCCCAATTTGCTGAGGCCGAAGAGGAGGGTGTGGTTAAAGAACACGTTCTTTTGCCGCCAACAAAGAGCTGAACAGTCATCAATTCGTTGGGCTTCCAGGAAGACTCCTGTTTGGGTTGATACAAGAGTTGCGTTAGAACAATCGGAATTGGATGGTGGGCGGGCAAAGTAACGTAGACACCACTGCGTGGATCAATACTAAAAGTAATTGCCTCAGTACTAAAAATGTGGCCGCCCTCTATCTTCTGATGGCCACCAAATGGCTCAAGAACGATGGACGCTCCATTTGCAAATGCCCACTGGTCGCCGCCATCGTCGTATTGCTCGCTTGATCCGGGCATGCCGATTAAGTCTTTCGGATCATATTTTATGGGCTGATGTACGCTCTCGGTCCGTAGGATGTCGGGCTGGCCATAGATTGCAATAAGGCGGTTTTCCATTTCGCTAACGGTGGTGCTGATGACTCCTTCTTCAGGATATGGCGTGTCATAAGACAGGACGAAGGACGCCAGCTGATGGTTGCCGTGGAGCTCAAGAAGAGCGTCCATTCTTTGTCGCTCAAAAGTGGTGCTTCCTCTACAAGAAACGGCACGCTCGTGGTCTATAGAAGACAGGATCTTGTCTGGTCGACATGAAAACCCCGAAAGCACTTGGCGCGCTTTTTTATCATCCAGTACTTCTCCTAGTCGCAGTCCTTTAAATTCAAGAGCGCCTCGTTTGTCGAATGGGCCTTCTACATTGATGTTCTTTCCGACGTCTTCCAACTGATCTATTCGGGCCTGATAGGCAACGGTGATGCATTCGGCGTCGTCGCAAACTCCATTGAGGAAACCCAGCCAAATTCGCTCACCTGCACGCAACTTTGCTTTTGCGACAGGACTTGAAGCCGCTAAGGATTTTGCATAGACCTCCGCTAATGTTGTGTCCAAGCCAGAAAGTTCCCCGTTTCCACAGACAGTCTTCTCTGTTTGGGTCGACGCTTTGTTGCAGTCAAAGCTTGCGGCGTGGGCAGGCACTCCAAGGAAAAGGAAGAGGCAGAAAAACATCCATTGTCTGGTCATCACTCGTCACTCCGCGTAAAAACGCTATTTTTCGTATCGCGCAATGAGCGCTGCTATTTTGGCGTGGCCCGCTTTCGCCGCGATCGTTTCCGGCTTTGCACCATCGGCACGAGGTCCGTCAGGCTTAGCTCCATGCTCAAGTAGCAATTGGACATAAACCGTATAGCCCAGCCTTGCTTCATACGAGAGCGGCGTTTCACCCGAAAACGAGCACGGTGGGGTTCCCTGACCGCAGTCTGATACGAAATTTCCATAGGGAAGAACGTTTGGGTTAGCACCTTTTTGGAGGAGCATCCCGATCATTTTTTTACCTGAACCAAGGTTTTTGAGATCAAACCGACCCAAGGCATGCATCAGCGCTGTTTGACCCCGATACCAAGGTTGGACCTCCCCCGGCATCGAAGCGTTGATGGTTGAGTTGATATCCAATCCGCCATCGATAAGTGCAAGGGCAGCCTCGACGTCGTCAGCATCGATGGCGTCGTATAGAACATTGGTTCCGAAATAACTCCGGGTGTTTGGCTTCGCTCCAAATTCGAGCAAGAGTTTGATGACGTCTGCCGGTTTCGGCATGTCCTTCCTGGCGGGCCTGTTTGTCCAGGCCATTCGCCCACCCCGGCCGACGCTTCGCGAGCCCTTCATTGATGCAGCGGCCATCAATGGTGTAGACAAGGATTGGTCCTCACCACCTGACTTATCGGCCCAGACACAATTCGGATTTGCGCCAGCAACTAACAGGTCTCGAACGATTGTCAGGCTTGCATCGAACGAATTCCACAAGGGTCCACAGCGTCCGTCGGGACCGCCATAGTTTGGATCAGCCCCTTGGGCCAACAGTAATTTGACCTGATTGGCATCGTCATTTTCGATGGCTTGGAATAGCGCGCCAGCGAGCGAACGTCGCGTGGCGTCTGATATATCGTTTGCTTTAGTTGAGCGCGCCGTTGCTCCCACATCGGTTGCAAGGACGTTGTCAGCCGTTCCACAGGAAGACATGACCAGTAGACAAGCAAAAACCTTTGCTGCGACGGACGTCATGCGAGTCTCCCTTTATAGATGAGGAGCATCGCACTTTGAGGAGTCATGGTGAGGCCCGAAAAATGGCATTTATCTGAAGCAGATGAGTAAGGAGGCTAACGGTGTCAAATAGGACTTACTCGTGGACCAGACCGGCGGCCTTAACCATCACAATTAGGGACGAGCTTCAAACCGCTATGGCAATACAGAGCCCAAGCGGTAAAGCCTGTTCCGACCCCGAGCACCATTAGATACGGATTGTGACCGGGACCTTGCGAAATCGGCCATGAGAGAAGGGCTGCGATGGAGCAGAAAAGCAGCAAAATCACGACTGAAGGAAGTGAGTGCTTGCGCATCAGCACGTGTAGAAACAGACCCGCAAACAGCGCGACACCGGTCGCCGAGAACCAAACCAAGAATGTGATTAGGAGACCCACTGGGGTGATTAGTTCGGACAGCTCGCTTTTGGACTCAAGCGATTCCGCCAATAAATAAGCTACGAAGCCGCCAATGGGTGCTAGAGCTGCAATTACGGGGATGCGCGCCGCTGCTTGGTCCATAGCATGCGTACCTTTGGTTAGGGCTTAAATGTGAACTCGAATGAGGCGTAGAACGACCTTTTGGCGGCTGGAAAAAGGTAGCGGCCGTGAGCTTTTGCTCCACGCATTTTGCAAACGGCGAATCACCCTTCCGCCATTTCTGCTGTGGCCGACCGCTTTGATCAAGTTTTAGCACAATGTTAAAGGCTGGCAACGTTGGCTGCGGCGGAGGGCATGCAAGCTGCGAACGCAGGGCTGATGACCTTGCCTTGCGACTCAACGAGGGCACTCGACTGCTTGGGCGTCAACGATGCCTCATCTTTGTCCGCGAGAGCTTTGGCTTGATCGTAGGTTGTAACGCCGGACGACACTGCGCCTGCTATGAGCATCGCGAAAAGCATGCAAAATTCCTTTTATAGGGCGCGAAGGAATTACTTAGGCAGAGGCCGGCCAATTCGCCTCTAACGGATTGTCAGGACTCCCCAGCGCCATACCCACGTACTTGGCGAGGCCAGCTCCATGCGTACCAGACAGTGAGCAGACCAACTGCTATCTCTACAGCGCTCAGCAAGATATAGAAGCTCCATGCCCCGGGCATAGTGAGCGCCATAATGGCAATGTAGAACGCGCCGAGCAGTACGTTGCTCCATCGGCAGATGGCGGCCGGCAAAACGAGAGAAAGAAACACCATGAGGCCGGGAACGGCAAGCAAGATGGATATAATGATGAGTGAGCTTTGGTTTACATGCCCAATCGGGCCGTCGCCGTTGATCATGCCGCTGATCTTGCTGGGCACGTATCAAAGCTTTCTACGAGACTAATGTCGCCGCTGCCCCATGGCGTCAAAGCACTGCTCCGATGCTGGCTGGCGCCGTGCACCTCTACGAACTTGTTGAAGGTAAAGAAAAAAACTAGTAGCGAATGCGCGCGATCAGAGGAACCGTGCTTTGGCCTCGTTCGTGGCAAAAATTGGTGCAAAGGTAAGGGTCGATGAAATAACCCGACCGATGGCTGCCGCGTGGGCGGATGAATTGCAGGACAGTGCGCTGCCGACCTTGCTGCGCGCCGTGAATCACAGCAAGGTCGGAATTGAGCTAACGACCAGCAGGGCCGCCCATCTGCGGCCCTTGTGGCGATTGATAGACTTGATTCTGCGTCTGAGTCTGCACCTGTGCCTGCTGTTGCAAATTTTGGTTAACCTGTGTCATCTGCTGCGTGCTTTGTTCCATGGTTATGTGGACCGCTTGGGCTGTCTCGACACCAGCAACGTTCTTGAATGCGCCAGGGATGAAGTTTTGAGCAGCAAATGCCTTTGAACCGTCATCGCTCAGCGCAACTGTGTGGGGTGATCGTCGCGCTATTCGACATGGTCAAAATCCTTTTGGTTAGCGTAGGGAGGTCAACTCCCGGAACAGTTGTAGGTGAAGTCGATCAATTGTTTGTCGGACATGTTTTGCGTGGCGACTGGCTGCGTCTGGAAGTCACCAACCATGTCGTCGTTGCAGATCGCCACGCTCTGGCGCTGCGTGCCATTTTGCATGACGCAGTAGCCACCAAAAGTCTGCTCGCCAGTGCCTGGACCAATGTGCGTCCCATCCGAGAGATCGATCAACCGACTGCAGCCGAGAATACGGCCGCTTTGCTTTTGCTTTGCAAGGGATTGATTGAACGAGTCGGTGCGGTCGTTGGGATCTCGGTGAGCCTGCGCACTGACGCCACAATCACGGGCACCGCCTTGATAGCCGCTGGGCTTTGTGCAGTAGGACGCATCGTTCTCAATGTTTTTTTCATTGCGCGCCAACACAGCGATACGGGCGGTATAAACCTGTTGTAGGCAGGCCGTATCTTGGCAAATGCCGCGGGTGTACGCGATCCAGTTGCGCTGTTCTTTAGCCAAAGCCTTTTTGTCAGTCGTTTCTGACGCCGCCGCCAGTGCCGCCTTGTAGGCTTGCTGCAGCTTGTCATCCAGCGCGGATGTTTCGGCGTCACCGCAGATCAACTTTTCGGTGGCGCTCGCGGCCTTGTTGCAATCGAAACTGGCAGCGAGGGCGCAAGGCGATAAAGCTATAAGGCCCAGCGCAAAGAGAAGCTTCATCGCGCGTGTAGACTGTATTTTCTTCGGCATGCTCATCCTCCTTGTTTAATAGCCGCATATGAAAACTAGCACGCTCCGGATGGATTGAGTCAACAGCCCCGAGGATGGGCGAAATGTTCACCTGAAATTTCCGTTGGGGTAGGGGAATACGGGGTGCTGGATCATCGAGGTGTAAATTTCATCTGACGTGCAACATCTCCATGTCTTGTCGATGGGTTTCTAGCCCCCCGTTTGCAGGTAGTGATACTTGATTTCGGCCAAGGCGGTAAAGTCTTTGTTGTTGGGATACTTGTTGTCATCCGTGCCCCGGGTCTCATCAATGAGAATCGCAGGATCGTTGTACGTAAGAAGTGTGCCTTTGGCGTCGTACAGGGCGACCCAATCGCAATACTCACAACCGCGCGGAAGTTCGCCGTATTCCACCTTCACTTAGGGCGTTTGGTCGGTCGCTTTCGCACACACCAGGCCCAGGGCCGTGTATTTCTTTTCCAAGCCCTTGGGTTTTTCCAGTGGCACGGTTTTGCCGTCGGCCGTCTTGAGTTGAAGGATGGTTTACGTGCAATCACGGCTCCCTGCTTTGCACTGGAGGGTCGCTGCGGTGGCGCCACATGTTTCGGTGATGGGTGTGTAGTCGGCCGCATGGGTCTACCGGGAGATCCCCAAAGCAAAGAGAGCGGTAAAGCTCGATGCGATCAGCGCGCGCGTGAGATGTCCGTTCATTCGATTTCTCCTTTGAAGATACTCGCCGATGGTGACCAATCTGTACCCGGTTCGGACGTGACAAAATCGAACCTGCAGCAGACTGTCCGCAGGCTTATACGGTCTGCCTTGGTGCGCTCTGGCTCAGCCTGCTTATAGGTGTCATTTTGCTCCCAAGCGAAGTCTTTAGCGTGATCTACCTACTTGATAGCTGCCTCGCCAACCCCCGCAAATGCGCATCCGTCGTCCCGCCCCGCAACTCAAACGCCGTCAGCCTCTTGAAGTAATGACTGACATCCAGCTCGTCGGTCATGCCCATGCCACCATGAATCTGCACGGCCTGCTGGCCGACGAAGCGTGCGGCTTGTCCGATGGAAACCTTGGCGGCGGATAGCGCGACACGTCGCACGTCGGCGTCTACATCGGTGCAGCGGGAAGCGGCGAGATAAGACATCGAGCGTGCCTGTTCGACGTACATCAGCATGTCGGCCATGCGGTGCTGCAGGGCTTGGAAGCTGCCGATCGGTACGCCGAACTGGTTGCGCGCACGGCTGTATTCGATGGTAGCGGCGAGGATGCGATCGAGCGCGCCGACGGCTTCGGCGCAGAGCGCGGCCAGTCCGAAATCCAGCGCAGCCTGCAGGCCTTCAGTGGCGTCCGTGCCGAGTCGCGTTTCCGCGCTGGCGACGACGTCATTGAAATCGAGGTTGGCCGCGCGTTGATCGTCGACGGTGCGATAGCCCTGCCGAGTAATGCCTTCGGCATCGGCAGGCAGCGCGAACAAGGCGACTTCATCACTGTCCTTGAGGTTCGCGGAAACCAGCAGCAGGTCAGCTGCGTCGGCGTGGTAAACCGCGCGTTTTTCCCCGCTGAGCTTCCATCCGTTGCCGTCCGGAGTGGCGATCACGCCGATGTTTTTGCCGGCGTCGTGCGCCAGCACGGCAAGCGTTTCGCCGCTGGCCAATGCAGGCAACCACTGAGCGCGCTGTTCGTCGCTGGCAAGCTGCACGATGGCCTGCGTGGCCACGATGGCGCTGGCATGAAACGGTTCCAGCAGCAGGCCTTCGCCGATGGCATTGGACACTAGCATGGCGCCGATCGGGCCGGCGCCAATGCCGCCATCGTCTTCAGGAATGGTCAGCGCCAGCAATCCAAGGTCAGCCAGCTGTGCCCAGGTATCGCGCGACCAACCCTCACTGCCATCGCGAACCTTCATGCGATGGGCGAAGGTATAGTCCTTGGCGATCAGGCGGCGGGTGGTTTCCAGCAGCATCTGCTGCTCGTCGTTGAATAGAAAATCCATGGTGCTTATCCCCGTAGCCTGAGAATCATCTGGGCGATGATGTTGCGCTGAATTTCGTTCGATCCGCCGAAGATCGAGAGCTTGCGCAAGTTGAGATAGTCGGCCATCGCGCGCGGCACGTCGTCGCTGTCACCGTGGCCATCGAAAGCGAGCGCGTCGGCGCCGAGTACCTCGACCTGCAGTTCGGCAATGCGTTGACGTATTTCGGTGCCGCGAATTTTCAGCATCGAGGCTTGTGGGCCGGGCGCCTTGTTTTGTTCGGCGTCAAAGATCACGCGCAGGTTGGTGATTTCCAGCGCGGTGAGATCGATCTCCACTTGCGCAATGCGCGCGGCAAACATCGAATCCTCCAGCAACGGCTTGCCATCGATTTCGTGCGCTGCCGCCAGCTCTTTCAGCCGCCGAAGCTCACGCTTGGAGCCGCCGATGCCGGCGATGTTGGTGCGTTCATGGCCAAGCAGAAACTTCGCGTAGGTCCAGCCTTCGTTCTCTTCGCCAATGCGGTTGGCGGCCGGCACGCGCACGTTGTCGAACCAGATTTCGTTGACTTCGTAACTGCCGTCCAGCAGGCGCGTCGGCTGCACCTTGACGCCGGGTGATTTCATGTCGATCAGCAGAAATGAAATGCCCTTCTGCGCCTTGGCGCTTGGGTCGGTGCGCACCAGACAGAAGATCCAGTCGGCGAACTGACCCAGAGTGTTCCAAACTTTCTGGCCATTGACGATGTAGTCGTCGCCGTCGCGCACTGCGCGCGTTTTCAGCGACGCCAGATCGGAGCCGGAACCCGGCTCGGAATAGCCCTGGCACCACCAGTCTTCTCCCGCGAGGATGCGCGGCAGAAAGCGCGCCTGCTGTTCTGCGCTGCCATAGCGCATCATCACCGGCGCCACCATCTTCAGCCCGAACGGCAGCTGGATCGGCGCATCGACCAGCGCGCACTCGGTTTCGAAAATATATTGCTGGGTGGTCGTCCAGCCGGTGCCACCGAACTCCTTCGGCCACGCGGGGGCGCCCCAGCCTTTCTTGTGCAGAATCGACTGCCAGCGCGGAATGTCCTGCGCAACCTGACTGTCATCGCCGCGGCCGATGCGCGTGCTGATTTCGCTCGGCAGATGCGCTTTGAGAAACGCGCGCACCTCGTCGCGAAAGGCGTTTTCTTCGGCGTTGAAATCAAGATCCATGAAGGCTCCGTAATGTATGGCTAAAACGAATGGTGACGGGTGCGCTGGCTGCCATATCGCCGGTTACGCGGGTTCGCCATGTTGGGGTCGCGCGGGTAGTGGTGCGAAACGGTGCAGTGTGAAAACGAAACAACCGAACTACGCGGGAATCACCTCGAACAGACCGGCAGCACCCTGGCCACCACCGATACACATGGTCGCCACAACGTATTTCACGCCGCGACGGCGACCTTCGATCAGCGCATGACCGACCAGCCGCGCGCCGCTTACGCCATAGGGATGACCTACGGCGATGGCACCACCGTTGACGTTGAGCTTGCCCGGATCTATTCCTAGTTTGTCCATGCAGTAAAGCACCTGCACGGCGAACGCTTCGTTCAATTCCCACAGGCCGATGTCGTCGACGGTAAGGCCTGCGCGCTTGAGCAGTTTGGGTACGGCAAACACCGGGCCGATACCCATTTCGTCGGGCTCGCAGCCGGCCACGGCAAAGCCGCGAAAAATACCGAGCGGCTTGAAGCCGTGCGTGGCGGCATAGTCGGCGTCGGCAATGACCGCGGCGGAGGCGCCGTCGGAAAACTGGCTCGCGTTGCCGGCGGAAATGACGCCGCCCGGCGTCGCCGGGCGAATGGCCGACACGCCCTCATAGGTGGTGTCGGGACGAATGCCTTCGTCGGCGCTTAGGGTGACCTCGCGGGTGGACAATCGGCCGGTGGCGCGGTCGGCCACGCCGGCGAGCACGGTAATCGGCACGATTTCGTCATCGAACAATCCGGCGGCCTGCGCTGCCGCGGCGCGCTGCTGGCTTTGCGCGCCGTAGCGATCCTGGCGCTCGCGGGAAATGGCGTAGCGTTTGGCCACGGTCTCGGCGGTGCGCAGCATCGGCCAGTAGATTTCCGGCTTGTGTTCGCGCAGCCAGCCCTCGGCAAACATGTGCGTATTGGCCACGTTCTGCACGCAGGAGATGCTTTCTACGCCGCCGGCGACAAACACCTCGCCTTCGCCGGCGATGATGCGCTGCGCGGCCATGACAATGGACTGCAGGCCGGACGAGCAGAAGCGGTTGATGGTGGCGCCCGGCACGGTGATCGGCAGGCCGGCACGCACGGCGATTTGCCGGCCGATATTGCCGCCGTCCGCGCCTTCGGGATACGCGCAGCCGATCAGCACGTCTTCGATGGCGCCGGGCTCGACGCCCGCGCGTTTGACCGCGTGTTCGACCACGTGACCGCCCATGGTGGCGCCGTGAGTCATGTTGAGCGCGCCCTTCCAGCTTTTGGCCAGGGCGGTGCGTGCAGTGGAAACGATCAGGGCTTCTTTCATGCGGATTTGGCCGGGTTGTTGAAGGTTTGGCCGGCATCGGCCAGCTTCTTGAGCAGTGGCGCCGGCTTCCACGCGTCGCCCTGATAACCCTTGGCATAGCGATTCATGGCCGCGACCACGTTGGAAAGGCCAACCGTGTCGGCATAGAACATCGGGCCGCCGCGCCAGACCGGGAAGCCATAGCCGGACAAATACACAACATCAATATCCGAAGCCTTGGCGGCAATGCCTTCTTCGAGAATCAGCACGCCTTCGTTGACCAGCGCATACATCAGCCGTTCGACGATTTCCTTGTCCTCGATCTTGCGCCGGGTCACGCCGATGTCGGCGGAGTGCTTGACGATCATGGCGTCGACCTCGGTCGACGGATACGCGGTGCGGTCGCCGGCCTTGTAGTCGTACCAGCCGCTGCCGGTCTTCTGGCCGAAGCGGCCGAGCTCGCACAGCAGGTCGGCCGTCTTCGAATAATTCATGTCCGGACGTTCCTTGTAGCGCCGCTTGCGGATCGCCCAGCCAATGTCGTTACCGGCGAGGTCCCCCATGCGGAACGGGCCCATCGCAAAACCCATTTTTTCGATCGCGCGGTCGACCTGCTGCGGCAGCGCGCCTTCGTCCAGCAGATAGCCGGCCTGGCGGCTGTACTGCTCGATCATGCGGTTGCCGATAAAGCCGTCGCACACGCCAGAGACCACGGCGGTTTTCTTGATCTTCTTCGCCAGCGCCATCACCGTGGCGAGTACGTCCTTGGTGGTGGCCTTACCGCGCACTACTTCGAGCAGCTTCATCACGTTGGCGGGGCTGAAGAAGTGCGTGCCGAGTACGTCCTGCGGGCGCGAAGTGAAACCGGCGATGCGATCGACGTCGAGCGTGGAGGTGTTGCTGGCCAGAATGGCACCGGGCTTGGCAACCTTGTCGAGCTGTTCGAACACCGCTTTCTTGGCGTCGTATTCCTCGAATACCGCTTCGATGATCATGTCCGCATCGCCGAGATCGACGTAGTCGAGCGTCGGCGTCAGCAGACCCATGCGCTGGTCGACCTGCTCGGCGGTCAGGCGGCCTTTCTTGGCGCTGTTCTCGTAATTCTTGCGAATCGTGGCCAGGCCGCGGTCGAGAAACTCCTGCTTAACCTCGAGAATCGTCACCGGAATGCCGGCATTGAGAAAATTCATCGCGATGCCGCCGCCCATGGTGCCGGCGCCGATCATGCCGACGCGCTTGATCTCGCGCGGCTTCACGTCGCTGCCGACGTCGGCAATCTTGCTGGCCGCGCGTTCGGCAAAAAAGGCGTGACGCAGCGCTTTCGACTCGCTGGTTTCCAGCAGGGCGGCAAAGCCGGCGCGCTCCACTTTCAGGCCTTCATCGAACGACGGCTTGAGCACGGCCGCCTCGATCGCTTCGAGACACTTCAGCGGCGCAGGGTAGGGACCCGATGCCGCGGTAATCGCTGTGCGGGAAAAGCCGAGAAACCCTTCGGCGTTGGGATGCTCGATTTTCCAGTCGCGCACGCGTGGCAGGGGCTTGCCGGCGGCAATGACGTCCTTCGCCAGCGCCAGTGCGTCGTCCTGTGCATCGCCATCGCAGAGGCGGTCGAACAGCCGCGTATCAGCCAGCGTTTTTGCCGGCACCAGCGTGCCGGAAACAATCATGTTCAGCGCGTTCTCCAGACCGGCGGCGCGCGGCAGACGCTGCGTACCGCCGGCGCCCGGCAGCAAACCCAGCTTGACCTCGGGCAAGCCGATCAGCGCCTTGGCCGAGGCAACCCGATAATTGACGCCGAGCGCCAGCTCAAGCCCGCCACCGAGTGCGGCACCGTTGATCGCCGCAATCACCGGCTTATTGCTGGATTCAAACGCATCGATGACGCTGTGCAGTGAGGGTTCCATCAGCATCTGTGGCGTGTTGAATTCACGGATGTCTGCGCCGCCGGAAAAATAATCCGCGCCACCGGTCAGCACGATGGCTTTCACCGCATCGTTTTCAAGCGCCTCGTTGAGTGCGTCGATCAGCCCCCGGCGAACCGCCAGTCCGAGTCCGTTGACCGGAGGATTACTGAAGCTGATAACCGCGACAGCGTCGTGAAGCGCAGTGGAGACGGGCATGGGTTGGTTTCCTGATCTTTCGACAATGGAGTGGTGGGCTGCGGTGATCGACGAACTATCGAGCTGGCGGCAGCGGCAAGCAGCCGGTAGAAAGCGTGGCGGACAGAAGCTGCAGGATGAAGATTTGGTACCTACACCAGAGGGCGCCGCAGCGCCTTTAGTTTTGCTGTATGAAACATCCGTTTTGCCTGGATCGCCGATGCTATCGGTGCCTCGAAATGAACGCAAGCCGATTAAGAAATCCCGATTTGATGCGACGCAGCAATGCTTTCCGTCTTTTTCTATGCGCTTGCACTGTCGCGTCGTGGCGGCCTACGCTACGCCTCGAGACGCTGCCACAGTTTCACGATACGAAATTTAATTAGACGGTTTTCTGTGAATAAAGCTTAGGGTCGATGAGCCGCATTGAACCTGGAGTGTTGAATGGGTAGCCCAAAACGCAAGAGCGATGCTTTTCGCTCGGTGGATGCAAGCCATCCGCAGTTTGTCACCGCGGTGTCGCGGGCGTTTGCGATCCTGCGCTGCTTCGAGCGAGGCGAGCGTTATCTGGGCAATCAGGAAATTGCCAAACGTACCGGCTTGCCGAAACCGACGGTGTCGCGGCTGGCGTTCACCCTTTCCGCGCTCGGCTATCTGAGTTATTCGACACGCGAGGAAAAGTACGCGCTGGGCACCGGCGTGCTGGCGCTCGGCCATGCCTTCGTCAAAGGCAACGACGTGCTGAGCGTGGCACGTCCGCTGTTGCGCGAGCTGGCGGATTACACGGAGTCGGCGGTGATGCTGGGTGCGGCCGATGGCCTGCGCATGCTGGTGCTTGAGGTCTGTCAGGGCGATCGCACCTTCGAGATGAAACTGGAAACCGGATCGCACGTACCGCACGGCACCACCGCGCTGGGAAGGGCGGACCTTGCGGCGCGGCCGCCGGAACTGTTCGAGAAAAAGCTGCTTGAACTTGAACACGAGTGTGAGCCGGCGAAGTGGCCGACCATTCGCGCCGGGCTGGTGCAGGCGCGTCACGATTACGAAAACTTCGGCTTCTGTTTTTCGCTGGGCGACTGGAACCCCGACGTGTTTGCGATCGGCGTGCCGATGGTCTCGGCCGACCGCACGCGCGTGCTGGCCTTCAACTGCAGCGGCCGCGTGTCGACGATGACGCGTGAAAAGCTGATCGACGATTTTGGCCCGCGCCTGCTGGCCTTGCGCAATACCGTTTACGAAGCGACCGAAGGCCACTTTTGATCGCACTGCCGGCATGTCCGGGTCCACTGCTTACTGGAGACGAAACGAAATGAACTACAGTGCCTGGCCACCCGGTTTGCCGCATGAACTCACTGCGCCGCAGACCTCGCTGTATTTCAATCTGTTTGTCGCCGCCGCCCGCTACCCGGAGCGCGCGGCGATCATCTATTACGACACGGTGATCAGTTTCACCGAACTCAAGCGGCAGGTCGATGCGCTGGCCGGTTACCTGCAACAGCGTTGTGGTGTTGCCAAGGGCGATCGGGTGGCGCTGTACGCGCAGAACAGCCCGCAATTCATTATCGCCTACTACGCGGTGCTGCGCGCCGATGCGGTGGTGGTGCCAGTCAATCCGATGAATCTGCAGGATGAGCTCGGACATATCATCAAGGACAGCGGTTCGACGGTGATCGTGTTCGATCAGGCACTCGCGGCCAACGTCATGCCGCTGGTTGCTGACGGCACGCTGCAGCACGCCATCGTGGCGACCTACGCCGATTACCTCACCGTCGAAACCGACCTGCCGGTGCCTGAAATCGTATCGGCTCCGAGGGTATCCGTTGACGGCGCGTTGGTCTGGGCCGATGCGCTTGCCGAAAACCTGGTGCCATCGGCGCATACGGCCGGCACGGCCGATTACGCGGTGATTCCTTATACCTCCGGCACCACCGGTGAGCCGAAGGGCTGCGCACACACGCATGCCAGCGTCATGCATACCGCCGTTGGTGCAGCCGAATGGGTACGTCTGGCCAAAGACGGCATCGCGCTGGCCTGTCTGCCGATGTTTCACGTGACCGGCATGCAGAACGGCATGAATACGCCGATCTGGCTGGGCGCCACGGTGGTGATCATGACCCGCTGGGACAAGCGCTGCGCGGCGCTGTCGATCGCCCGGCACAAGGTGACATCGTGGACGGCGATTCCGACCATGCTGATGGATTTTCTCAATCAGCCCGATCTGCGTCGCGAAGAACTGGCCTCGATGTCGGTGCTTTCCGGTGGCGGCGCGGCGATGCCGAAAGCCGTGGCCGAGCGCATCGAATCGCTCTGGGGCATTCCGTATATCGAAGGCTATGGCATGTCGGAGACCATGGCGCCGACGCACATCAATCCGCCGCAGGCGCCCAAGGCGCAGTGCCTGGGTCTGCCGATCAGCAATACGCGCGCGGTCATCGTTGATCCAGTGACGCTGAAGCTCGTCAAACAGGGTGACGTTGGCGAGATCCTCGTCAACGGGCCACAGATTTTGAAGGGTTACTGGAACAATCCCGCCGCTACCGAAGCGGCGTTTATCGAGGTCGACGGCGTGCGCTATCTGCGCACCGGTGACCTGGCCTACGAGGACGAGCAGGGCTATTTCTTCATGGTCGATCGCGTCAAGCGGATGATCAACGCTTCGGGCTACAAGGTCTGGCCGGCCGAAGTGGAGGCGCTGCTGTATGGCCACCCGGCCGTGCAGGAGGCTTGCGTCATCGGCTATCAGGATGCGCATCGTGGCGAGAGCGTAAAAGCGCTGGTGGTGCCGCGCGCTGGCGTCGAAGCCGATGCGCAGAGCATCATCGCCTGGTCGCGCGATCACATGGCGGCGTACAAAGCGCCGCACGCGATAGAGTTTGTCGACGCCTTACCCAAGACGGCCACCGGCAAGGTGCAGTGGCGTGCGCTACAGGAGCAGGAAAACGCGCGCGAGAAGGGCAGCGCTGTGGCCAGCTAGCCGCCGTCAACCCGAAAACGCCATGAATAGCCGTCTGGATAGCGCATGACCCCACGCGACAACTACCGCCATTTTCTTCCGCTGCCCACGCGCTGGAAGGACAACGACATCTACGGTCACGTCAATAACGTCGAGTACTACAGCTATTTTGATACTGTCATCAACACCTACCTGATTCTCGAAGGTGGGCTGGATATCCACGCCGGTGGCGTCATCGGCGTCTGCGCAGAATCGCATTGCAAGTTTCTCGGCGAGCTGGTCTTTCCGGAAACGATTGACGCGGGGTTGCGCGTCGAGCATCTGGGCAACTCCAGCGTGCGCTACGGCATCGGCTTGTTCCGTCCCGGCAGTGATGCGCCGTCGGCCGAAGGCTGGTTCGTGCATGTGTTCGTCGATCGCGCCGCGCGACGCCCCACGCCGTTGCCGGCGCCGATGCGCGCTGCGCTGGAAAAATTGAAGGTGAATCCATGAAAGTGCGCGCTGCGATACTGCGGGAGATGGGTCTGCCGGCGCCGTATGCGCAGTCAAAGCCGTTGACCATCGAGACGGTCGAGCTTGCCTCACCGGGGCGCGGCGAGCTCCTGGTTCGTGTGCTGGCGGCGGGCTTATGCCACTCAGATTTATCGGTGATCGACGGATCGCGTCCGCGGCCGATGCCGATGGTGCTGGGACATGAGGCGACTGGAGAAATAGTGGAGCTGGGTGCGGATGTCGACGGTCTCGCGGTGGGCGACCGCGTGGTGTTCTCGTTCGTGCCGATGTGTGGCCACTGCGAGCCCTGTGCGGCGGGTCGTCCAGCGCTATGCGAACCCGGCGCGCAGGCCAACGCCAATGGCCGATTGCTCGGTGGTGGCATGCGCTGGCGCGACGCGGGCGATGCGTCGTTGCAGCATCACCTGGGCGTGTCGGGCTTTGCCGAGTACACCGTCACGTCGGCGCATTCGGCCGTCCGTATCGACAGCGATCTGCCGCCTGAAATCGCCGCCCTGTTTGGCTGTGCGGTGATGACTGGCGTGGGCGCGGTGATCAACACGGCGCGTGTGGCGCCCGGTGAAAGTGTGGCGATCTTTGGCCTCGGCGGCGTGGGTCTCGCGGCCCTGCTCGGTGCGCGGGCGGCGTCCGCCTACCCGTTGATAGCGGTGGACACCGTGCCCGAAAAGCTGGCGCTGGCGCGCGAACTGGGCGCCGATCTGGCGATCGATGCGACCCGCGAAGACGTGGTGGCAGTCATCCGCGAGCACACGCGTGGTGGCGCCATGTACGTGATTGAATCGGTCGGCAACGAAAAAGTGTTGGCGCAGGCTTATGCGGCCACCCGACGCGGTGGCACAACGGTCACGGTCGGCCTACCAGCACCGCAGCAGATGCTGAGCATTCCAGCGGTCAGCCTTACTGCCGAAGAGCGCACGGTTAAGGGTTCTTACATGGGTTCAGCCGTGCCCAGTCGCGACATCCCGCGCTATGTGGCGCTGTATCGAAGCGGCCGACTGCCGGTTGATCGGCTGCTCTCGCATCGGCTAAAGCTCGATGACATCAACGCCGGGTTTGATCGCCTCAAGCGCGGCGAGGCGATACGACAGGTGGTGCTGTTTGAATGATTCGCCTGTCGCTCACGCCGCAGCGATAAACAGCCCGACCACGCAGCCCATGGCGGCAAACCACACCAGGCTGCGCAGCGCCGCCTGGTTTGCGATGTAGAGCACGCCGTAGATCAGCCGCAGCGCGACCCAGCCAATCGAAAGTACATCGATGGCATGCTGCGAGGCATGCGCATACTGGGCGACCATTATGGCCGCGGCAAACGCGGGAAAGGCTTCGAAGCTGTTGAGCTGCGCCGCGTTGGCGCGGCTCGCCGGCCCGCTGAGTTGGGCCAGAAAGTCGCGCGGATGTTGGTTGGCGCGCAGGTCGTAGCGCCCCATTGACTTGGCCACGCCGGTCCACAGAAACGGCATCAGCAAGCCGATCAGCACGCACCAAAGCCCTATCGTCATGACGCCACTTCCCCTTGTGTTTAATCAAAGCAGATGGCGATCGATCCGTTGAGGTCAGCCCTCCGGATTACGCCGTCGCGCGTTTTCAGATTTCGCGATCGCCGACCAGCACAACGTCGGCGGGACGGTGCGCGAACAGGCCGACGGTGACGACGCCGGCGAGCTGGTTGAGGTCGGTCTCCATGGCGCCAGGATCGGTGAGCTGCCAGCCGTGCACGTCGATGATCCAGTTACCGTTGTCGGTGATCACGCCGTCGCGCCACACCGGTTGTCCGCCGCGCTTGACGATCTCGCGGCCGACCAGGCTGCGCGCCATCGGAATCACTTCGATCGGCACCGGAAACTTGCCGAGTAGCTCGACCTGCTTGCTGGAGTCGATGATGCACACGAATTTCTTCGACGCCGCCGCGACGATTTTCTCGCGCGTCAGCGCCGCGCCGCCGCCCTTGATCAGGCGCCGGTGCGTGTCGCACTCGTCCGCGCCGTCGACGTAGATATGCAGCGGGCCGGCGCTGTTGAGATCGAGCACCGGGATGCCGACCTTTTTCAGGTGCGCGGTGGACTGCTCCGAACTCGACACCGCACCCTGGATGCGATCCTTCAGGTCGGCCAGCGCATCGATGAAAAACGCCACGGTGGAGCCGGTGCCGACGCCGATGATCGCGCCGTCCTCAACAAAGCGGATGGCGGCTTCGCCGGCCTGGCGTTTTTCGTTGGCGTTGCTGGTGCTCATGCGTCGATTCCCTGCGGATTCATTCAAGCAGATGGATTTGGCCGTCCAAACGGTAGCGTCTGGCGGAGGATCGTCGGATCGGTTTGTTAGTTATTCCAGAGCGAGAATCGTACGCCACTCGGTCGCGCTGACCGGCATCACGGATAGCCGGTTGCCCTTGCGTACCAGGGCCATGTCGGACAGCGCCTCGACGCCTTTGAGTTCGTCCAGGCTGATGGTGCGGCTGAGCTTTTTGACGAACTTCACTTCGACCAGCATCCAGCGCGGCTCTTCCGGCTTGCTGGTTGGGTCGAAGTAATCGCTCTTTGGGTTGAACTGGCTGGGATCGGGATAGGCATCCGTCGCTACCTCGGCCAGGCCGACGATGCCGGGCACCGCGCAGTTCGAGTGATAGAAGAACACCTTGTCGCCGGGGCGCATGCCGTCGCGCATAAAGTTGCGCGCCTGATAATTGCGCACGCCGTCCCACGGCTCCTGACCTTTGCGCTTCAGATCGTCGATGGAGAACGTGTCTGGCTCGGACTTCATCAGCCAGTGCTTCGGTTTCGCGGCGGTCATGCGCTTGTCTCGTTCTCGTCGGCAGCGTGGCAGTCGATCAGTTCGCTTTCGGTCGCAATGAAATCCAGCGGCACGTCCCAGTCGGCTCCCTCGAGTTGCGGCAATTCCTGGAAAGCGTAGGCGATGCCGACCAGCAGCGGCTCGGTCGGGCGCACCTGCTCGTTGAGAAACGCGAAGCTGCGATCGTAGTAGCCGCCGCCGTAGCCGAGCCGCTGGCCGCGACGGTCAAAACCCAGCAGCGGCACCAGCACCAGATCGATCTGGAACGGTTCGAACAGTTCGCTGGGATTGACCGGCTCGGGAATGCCGTAGCGGTTGGGCTGCACGTCTTCGCCGGACTGCCAAGGCGCAAACTTCAGCTTTTGCCCCTTGCTGATGACCGGCAGTAAAAACTGTTGCCCGCGATTGGCCAGCGGCGGAATCACCAGGTTCAGCGGCAGCTCGCCCTGGGTGGCCCAGTAGCCGGCCACGCGATTATCGGCAAGGTATTCGGGCAGCTGCTCAAGGCTGCGGCGCAGGCCTTGCGCGGCAGCGATGCGTTCGGCAGGTTTCAGTGCACGGCGACGATCGGCCAGGCTTTGGCGAAGTTCGCGGCGTTGGGCAGTAGCGTCCACGTGTCGCGCGTCTCCCATCGAAAGCGCGCTTGGTTGGCGTCGCTGCGTGCTGCGGGTTGTCACTGCAAGCCGACTGTCTTCAACACATGCCTTGAGCAGGCGACAGCCGGATAAAATTAGGTGGCGTTTACCGCGATGCCGCTGCCCACCAAACGACCTTGATCCAAAGTGGATCAGGTGGGAGAGCTACATGGCATAAAGGCTTTCCGCACGAAGCGGACATGCACAACAACCGATGTTAAGCCGACCCGGGGCCGTAATTAGGAACAAGGCAAATGTAAGAGTGTGCTGGCGCACATCGCAGAAAACGCCGGGTTTGATTTTATGCCCTTGTCGCGGAATGCGCCACCAGGTTCGGACTGGTCGGGTTCATCATTCAGCGTGGTATAGACCTTTACGGCGCAGCGTGTGGCGAACGCGTGACGCACCCTACAAATGATGATGAAAGGGGTGCAATCAGCGCTTCAGGCTCTCATTTTCGAGCGCCGCATCGAGCTTGCTGCGCAAGGCGGCGAGGCCATGGCTGAGCTGCTGTTCCTGACCGTCGTGCTGCTTGCGCAACAGCAGAAATTCGTGCGCAACACTGACAGCGGTAAGCACCGCCAGGCGCTCAAAGCTCGGCGCCTTGGCATTGGCGCGCAGCTCGCGCATCTTGCGATCCAGATAGCTGGCGGCCTCAATCAGGCCTTCGCGTTCTTCCGGTGCGCAGGCGATCAGAAATTCGCGATCAATCAGTCGCAACGCGACCGGTTCAGTGCTCATAAGCGGCTCTCAATCCCCAGTGCCCCGACAGACCGTGCTTCAGAAGCACGCGCTCACCCATTGCTTTCCAGCGACTTCAGCCGCTGGATCATCGCCTCGACCCGACCGCGCGCCTGCTCGTTGCGCGCCAGCAAACCGGCGCGTTCGCCAGACAGCTGCTCCTGGCTGTGCCGTAGGCTGCGGTTTTCCTCATGCAGCCGGCGCACCGTTTCCAGCAGCCGATCAAGCTGCTGGCTCAGCGCGGCCAGCTCCTCGCGGACGGAGTCGGAACGGACGGGATCGGGTGTGCTCATGGTCGAAACTATAGCAGGACGCTTGCCGGGAATTGGCGCAAAAAAACGTGGCCGCACCGGGAATCCGTGGACTAGGGTCGCCTGCATTAAACTGGCCGGTATTCTTTGATGGAGCACGACCATGGCGGATATCGAACCGGTGGGTTACGACGAACTGGACACGCTGGCCATCAGCCTGCGGCTCTGCACCGAGGCCAGCGAGCTGCACGGTTCGCTGTGCGGCTATCTGGCTGGCGGCGGCTTGCTCGGCAAGGTCAATCTGCTGTCGGCGCTGCAGCTGGACGGCGAAGCTACCCATCCCTCCGCCGCGGACCAGGCGCTGCTGGATAAATTGGCCAGACAGTGCGAAACCGAACTGGCCGACCCCGAGCTGGGCTTCGAGCCGCTGCTGCCGGCGGACGACCGCCCGCTGACCGAGCGCGCCGAAGCGATGGTCGACTGGTGCCGCGGTTTTCTCGGCGGCTTCGGCTTGGCCGGTACCAGCGCGCATGCGCAGCTCTCCGAGGAAGCGCAGGAAGTGCTGCGCGATCTGGGCACCATCGCCGCCTCGTCGTTCGACTTCGGCAATGAGGACGAAGACGAAGACGCTTTGATCGAAGTACAGGAGTTCGTACGCATCGGCGCGATGCTGCTGCATACCGAATGCACGGCGCACGGCAAATCGGCCAGCGACACCCTGCATTGAAGCCAGCGGCGCCCAAGCTTTCCGCCATCGGCTCGGCCGGTTTCGGTGCCGGCGGCGTCAGTCTGGCATCGCTGGCGATCACACCGGAAGAGTTCGCCAGCCGCCGCCGTCAGCTGATGCAGATGGCCGGCGATGACGGCGTCATGCTGGTAGCCGCCGCGCCCGAGCGCATGCGTAACGCGGACGCGGCGTGGCCGTACCGGCAGGATTCGGATTTTCATTATCTCGCCGGCTTTCCCGAGCCCGAAGCGGTGCTGGCCTTGCTGCCTGGTCGTCAGCACGGCGAGGCGGTGCTGTTCTGCCGTGAGCGCGATGCCACCCACGAGCGCTGGCACGGCGAGTCGATCGGTACGGACCGCGCGGTCGCCGAATTCGGCATGGACGACGCGTTTCCGATCGAGGACATCGACGACATCCTGCCCGGCATGATCGAGGGCCGCGCGCGGGTGTACTGCCACTTCGGCAGCGAGCCCGAATTCGACGCGCGCCTGCTCGGCTGGATGCGCCGGCTGCGCCAGCTGCGCGGCGGCGGCGTGGTGCCGAAGGAGTTCGTGGCGCTCGGCCATCTGCTGCACGATCTGCGGCTGTACAAATCGCGCGCCGAGCTGAAGCTGATGCGCGCATCGGCGTCGATCGCGGTGGATGCGCATTTGGCCGCGCTGCAGGTCGCCGTGCCCGGCCGGCGCGAGTACGAGGTCGAGGCCGAGCTGCTCAGCGTGATCCGCAGCCGCGGCGCGGTCTCGGCGTTTGCGCCAACCGTTGCCGGCGGCGTCAACGCCTGCGTGATGCATTACCAGAGCAATCGCGCGGCGCTGCGCGACGGCGAATTGCTGTTGATCGACGCGGGCGCGGAACTGGACTGCTACGCGTCGGATATCAGCCGCACGTTTCCCGTTAGCGGCCGCTACAGCCGCGAGCAGCGCGCGCTGTATGAAGTGGTGCTGGCCGCGCAGCTGGCAGCGATCGACGAGGTGCGGCCGGGCCGTCCGTTCAACGCACCGCACGCGGCCGCCGTGCGCGTGCTGGCTGAAGGCCTGTGCGAACTGGGCCTGCTCAAGGGCAGCGCGGATGCGGCGATTGCCGACGAAAGCTACAAGCGCTTCTTTCCCGCCAAGACCGGCCACTGGCTCGGCATGGACGTACACGACGTGGGCGATTATCGGGTCGGCGGCGAATCGCGCGTGCTCGAGCCCGACATGGTGCTGACCGTCGAGCCCGGCCTGTACATTCCGCTCGACGACCGCTCGGTCGCCGAACGCTGGCGCGGCATCGGTATCCGTATCGAGGACGATGTCGCGGTGACGCGCGATGGCCACGAGGTGCTGACCGAGCGCATGCCGAAAGAGGCCGAGGCGATCGAGGCCCTGCTGGCGGCGCGTTCGTCGCTTTAGTCGGCGCGTTTAACCGAGCAGGGCAAACGCGTCACGCGTGAGATTTTCCGGCGCGTCGTCGGTGCACACCACGTCGTCCTCGATGCGGATGCCGCCGTATTGGCGGAAGGCATTCACTCTGGCCCAGTCGATGTGCGCGGCTTCCGGTTTATTGCGCAGTTCCTCCAGCAACATGTCGATGAAGTACAGCCCCGGCTCGATCGTTACCACCATGCCGGGTTCCAGTACGCGGGTCATGCGCAGATACGGATGGCCGTCTGGACGGCTAATCGTTCCGCCACGTTCGTTCTGCTGGAAGCCGGCCACATCGTGCACCTGCAGGCCGATCGGGTGGCCCAGGCCGTGCGGCATGAACGTGCTGGTGACGCCGGTGGCCACCGCGCTTTCGGCGCTCATGCGGATGAAGCCCTGCTCGCGTAGCACCTCCGCCAGAATGTGGTGGGCGTGGATATGCAGTTCGGGATAGCTCTGGCCGGCGCGAACCCGGGCGGCGAAGCCCTGCTGGGTGGCATCCACGCTGTCGATCAGCGTCTGGAATTCGCTGGCATCGGCTGCCGCATACGTGCGCGTGATGTCGCTGGCGTAACCGGCGGCGCTGGCACCGGCGTCGATCAGGAACGAGCGGCTTTGCGCCGGCGGTGTGCGGTCGAAGTGGGTGTAGTGCAGGACGGCGCCGTGCTCGTTGAGGCCGACGATGCTGGCATACGGCAGTTCGGCATCGCTTTGGCCTGCCGCTGCGAGGTAAGCCATGTGAATGCCGAATTCGCTCTCGCCCGCGCGGAACGCCTGTTCGGCAGCGCGGTGGGCGCGCGTGCCGATCCGGCTGGCCTCGCGCATCAGCTCCAGCTCGTACGGCGTCTTGTAGCTGCGATACCAGTGCAGATAATCGAGCACCGCCGGTGCATTGTTGGCCTCGACGCCGTCCATCGCCTCATAGCCCGCCGCGATCACCGCGCGCTTGCCACCGGGCAGCTGCGCCACGGCGTCGGCGGCAGTGCGCACGGTGCTGATGTCGAAGGCGTCGACCCAGTAGCCGGTCGGCGCATCCGGCACCACGTGCCAGTAATCGCGCGGCTGCAAAAAAATCAGCTTCGGCTTGCTGCCCGGCGTGTAGACGATCCAGCTGCCGGGTGCGTTGGTCAGCGGCAACCAGTGCTTGAACGGCGGGCTGACGACAAAAGGCTGATCCTGGTCGTCGAGAAACTTCCGCAACGGCATGCCCGCGGCGATCAGCAGATGATCGAAACCGGCCAGTTCGAGCGCCTTGTCTGCGCGTTCGCGCAGGGTGGCCAGGTGAGCGGGGTAAAGCGCGGCGAGGTTAGAGACGTGCATGCATGTTCCTGCGAAATAGCGAGGGGACGAGCCCATTTCGCCAACACAGATCGCCCGGCATTTCGTCCGAGCGCGCATGGAACAAGCGGAAATTGGCGACGCGCTGCCGGTCGATTATGACGGAAGCGCCCGCACTCGGCGACGAATGATCGCGCGCGCTGAGATCAGGGCTTGCCCAGCCAATAATCCAGTCGCGCCGCGTCCACGTCGGTGATGGCGACGATGCGGTAGCCCGCCCAGATCTGGCTGGAGCTGGCGGTGATCTCCTGCCACTGTTCCTGGATGCCCAGCTCGATCGGCGTCGCTGCGTCGATGCCAAGTCCCGATTCGGGCAGCGGCAGGCTTACCTGGTAAAGCGCTTCGCTTCGCGGCGGCTGCGAGCAGATCACCAGCAAACCGGTGGTCGAGAGGTTACCCAGCTGGCCGAGCGGCTTGCCGCTGATCACATCGGTGACCAAGGCACTGAAGGGCGCACGTTTTCGTTGCGCCCGGCGCTGGTTGGCGGTGTCTGGCGTGTTCATCGACGATCCCCCGCTGACGGGTTGGTGGGCAGCGAAGATGATGAGCGCGCGGCGCCCAGCGGCAATCGCAGTCGTCCGGTGAGGTTGCGCCATGCGCGATCCAGCAGACTTTCGTTTTGTGCAGGCATCTCGCAAACGCGGCCAGCAGCAATTTCGTGAGCCAGTTCGGCCAGGGTCATTTCTTCGCCGCGCTGGCCACGTCGACTGACCAGCAGGCAGCGGCCGGAGAGGGCGGAATGCCAGGCGAGTTTGCGCTGCGTGATCTGGCCCGTGGCTGGATCGACAAACTCGAACCAGCTGCCCGGAGGCAGCTCGTGCAGCATTTTCTCTATGCGCTGTTCGCGCGGGTCGATGGCGACGGAATTCTGGGTCGACGCTTTTTCGGTGTCGTCGACGTGATTCGTCGAGCCGCCGATCTCCGCGGCCGACAGCTGGCTGGCGGTTTCTCCAAGGCGCTGATGCTGCTTCAAGCGCACGGCCAGATCGGTAGCACTGGGCAGATCGATTGCCGGATCGTTATCACTCGTGCCGAGCAGGCGTTGCGCCACCTGTTCGGCTTCTTCGGCATGCATGCCTATCTGCTGCAGGCCGAGCTCTACGCTTTGCTGCAGCTGGCGCCGGTCGGTGACCGGCAGCCGGCCCAGCAGCTGATCGGTGATCGCGAGCTGCGCTTCGAACGCGTCGCTGTCTTCACCGTGCCGCAGCAGGGTCAGCGCCATCACGTCTGACCATGCGCGATCGAGCAGCGTGCGCAGCAGTCCGCGCGGGGAGGATTGGGCAAAGCGCTCGGCCATGAATTCGCGCGCGCGCCGGCGGGCCTGATCGAGCCGCTCGCGCCCGAGCGCCGCCTCCACATGGCGGCGTTCGGCCGCCTGCGCCTTGCGCGTGAGCAAGCCGAGGTGATGTTCGATATCGGCCAGCAGGCTGGTGTAGAGCCCAGCGGTCGGGGGCTCCTGATTGGCGCGTGCCACGAGCTGGTCGAGCTTGGCGGCCAGCGGCCGATTGCTTTCATCGTCGCTGCCATCGAGCCAGTCATGGGCTGCGGCGGTAACCGTGTCGAGCAGCTGGCGCGCCGGATGCTCCTGCTTTTCGAAAAAGCCCTTGTCCGCGACGGCCATGCGCAGCATTGGCAACTGCATGTTGCCGAGCAGGGCGTTGGCGTTCGTTCCACCCTGCAGCTGTTGACCCAGTTGCTCGAAAAGCATCGCGACCAGGTCGACCGTATCACCTTGTTCACTGCTGAGCTGGGTTTTCGGCGCGTCGGCCGGCTTGCCGGCATTGAGCTGGGCCAACAGCTCCTCGCGCAGCCGCTGGGCGCTGCGCAATTCGCGGCTGGCCTGATCGGTGACGTCGACCAAATGGGTTTGTAGGGCACTCAGCGCGAGTTGCAGTTCATCTTCGCTGGCCGCGCGGCCGGCCGGCTGCGCCCCGGCCGCCTGCCCACCGGCGCGCTGTTTGGCTAACAGGTCACGCAGTGATTCAAGGACCTCGATGGAGCCGCCGTGCGCCGTGCCGCTGCCGGCTTTGGCCGTGTCGTTGCCGGGTGCGGCAGCGGTTGCGTTATCCGCCGGCGCGGCTTTTGCGCGGGTTTGCGTCTGACGCGGTATCGAGATGCTGCGCAGCTGCCGCAGAATGCCCTGCGTTTGCAGCATTCCATTCATGCTGTCGTACAGCGGCGCCATATTCTGGATCACGCACTGATCAAAGCTTTGCAGCAGCAGCAGCTGATGTTCCAGCGGCAGTTCGAGCGGGGCGCTGGCCTCGTCCAGGGCGCGCGCCAGCGCATGCGGTCCCGGCGGTAGCGCCATGCCATCGAGCGGCGGCATCGCCACCAGTACGGCGAGTCGATAACCCAGCTCATAGAGCACGCTGCTGTGGCGCATTTCGCCGCGCGCGCCGAGTTTGTCGATCGACATCGACCGCTCCTGCTCGGCGGGATCGAGCAGCTCCAGCGATACCCGTGGCTTGGCGAAGCCGCGCGCGGCTTCGGCTTCAGCCATGGCAGCACCCTTGTCGATGCCGCTGAAAGCGGCATTCAGGTGCTGCAAAAAGCGTTCTTCGAACGCGGGTCCATCGTGCAGAAGACGGTGTCGGCTGGCGAAGCAATCCTGCTGCTCGGCCGGACGCTTGGCCCGCTCGGCCTGTTTGAACAGCAGTTGGTCGAAATCCGCCAGGCACTGGCGAAACGGTTGGCGCAGTCCTTCGGCGCATAGCGCGTAGCTCGATGCCAGCAGGTGCTGGGTACGCGTTGGCCAGCGTCCCTCGTCGGCCAGATGCGTCGATGGATACGCCGTATACGAACGGCGCCGATTCTGTTCGACTTCCATTTATTGCGCCCGCTTGAGTCCCCCAATGCCCGCGAGTTTAAGCTGGATAGTGCCCCCGCGCCATGGCCGGTAATGGTCTGGCCGGCACAAAACCCGGCTAATCGAGGAAGCTGGCAATCACGTCATTGAGAAAGCGCTGTCCGAGGGCCGTGGTGTGCAACGTCTGCGTATCATTTTCGATCCAGCCGCGCGCGCGCGCGGCGGCCAGTGCGGGCGTGATTTTTGCCAAGGGCAAGCCGGTGCGCGCGGCAAAATCTCCCTCCGGCACGCCGTCGATCAATCGCAGCGCGTTGAGCATGTATTCGAACGGCAGCTCGGCCGCACTGACCACACTGTCGCCACCGATGCGTTTCGCGCTGGCACCCGCTTCCATGTAGCTACGCGGCAGTTTGGATTTCCAGCGGCGATGAATCTGGCCGCTGGCCACGTCGCTGACCTTGCCGTGCGCGCCGGCGCCGATGCCGAGATAGTCGCCAAAGCGCCAGTAATTGAGGTTGTGCGCGCAGCGCCGGTCGGCCTGCGCATACGCCGAGATTTCGTACTGGCCGTAGCCGGCCGCAGCCAGCGCCTGTTCGCAGGCTTCCTGCATCGCCCATGCGTGATCGTCGTCGGGCAGCGGCGGCGGGTTGGCGGCGAAGGCGGTATTGGGTTCGAGCGTGAGCTGGTAGTGCGAGATATGCGTGGGCTGCAGCGCCACCGCGCGCGACACGTCGGCCAGTGCGCTGTCGAGCTTCTGCTGCGGCAGCGCGTACATCAGGTCCAGATTGATATTGCGATAGCCCGCGTCCTGCGCCGACTTCACTGCGGCTTCGGCCTCGGCGGCCGAATGGATACGGCCCAGCCGCTTCAGCTTGTCGTCGTCGAAGCTCTGGATGCCGAACGAAATGCGGTTGACGCCGGCCGCGAGATAGCCGTCGAAACGGCCGTGTTCGACCGTGCCGGGATTGGTTTCCAGCGTGACTTCGACCTTCGCATCGAACGGCAGCCGCGCGCGCGCGCCGTCGAGAAACCGCTCGATCAGTTCCGGTGCAAACAGGCTCGGCGTGCCGCCGCCGAAAAACACGCTGACGATCGGACGCTGTTCCAACGCAGCGCCAAAGTCGCGCTGGTCGGCGTCGAGATCGGCCAGCAGATGATCGATGTAAGCCTCGTACGGCGGCGGCTCGCTGCGCAGACCGTGCGAGTTGAAGTCGCAATACGGGCATTTTTTTACGCACCACGGCATATGCACGTAGAGTGAAAGCGGTGGCGCGATCAGGCTCATGCCGATGCGTGCAGCTCGATCAAGCGTGCGTGCAGTTGCGCCAGCGCCTGGCCACGATGACTTAGCCGATTCTTGGTTGCAGCGTCGAGCTCGGCCACGCTGGCGGTCTGGCCATCGGGCAGGAAAACCGGGTTGTAACCAAAGCCATTCGTGCCGCGAGGCGCATCGAGAATACGGCCATGCCAGCGCGCTTCGGCGATCAGCGGTGCCGGATCGTCGGCATGCTGCAGCAGCGCCAGCACGCAGATAAAAAACGCGCTGCGTTGCGGCATCGGCACGCCATAGAGTTCGCGCAGCAACTTCGCATTGTTCGCCGCGTCGTCGCCGTGGCCACCGCTATAGCGCGCCGAATAAAGGCCCGGTGCGTTGTGCAAATGGTCTACGCATAAACCGGAATCGTCGGCCAGCGCGGGCAGGCCGGTGACGCGGGCGGCGTTGCGCGCCTTCAGCAACGCATTCTCGACGAAGGTGAGGCCGGTTTCCTCGGCGTCTTCGACACCGAGGCTGCCCTGCGCGATCACTTCAAAGCCGCTGTCGGCGAACAGTTCGCCGAATTCAGCGAGCTTGCCGCGGTTGCTGCTGGCCAGAACGATGCGCGCCATGGCCGGTCAGCCTTGTCCTAAAGCCGCACGCTGCGCCAGCACCAGCTCACCGATGCCTTTTTCGGCCAGCGCCAGCAGCGCGTCCATTTCGTCGCGGCGAAACGCGTGGCCTTCGGCGGTGCCCTGCACTTCGATAAAGCCGCCGCCGTCGTTCATCACGACGTTCATGTCGGTATCGCAGTTGGAGTCTTCGGCGTAGTCCAGATCCAGCACCGGCATGCCCTTGTAGATGCCGACCGAGATCGCGGCGACCGCACCGACGATCGGGTTGCGCTTGAGGTTTTCGCGCTTCATCAGATGATTCACCGCATCGACCAGCGCGACATAGGCGCCGGTGATCGCCGCGGTGCGCGTGCCCCCGTCGGCCTGGATCACGTCGCAGTCCAGCGTGATGACACGCTCGCCCAGCGCCTGGCGGTTGATGCAGGCGCGCAGGCTGCGGCCAATCAGTCGCTGGATTTCCATGGTGCGGCCGCCCTGACCGCCGCGCGCGGCTTCGCGCTGCATGCGGGTGTTGGTGGCGCGCGGCAGCATGCCGTATTCGGCGGTGACCCAGCCTTCGCCCTTGCCGCGCAGCCAGTTCGGCACGCGGTCCTCGATGCTGGCGGTGCACAGCACGCGGGTGTCGCCGAAGCTCACCAATACCGAACCTTCGGCGTGGCGGGTGTAGTGGCGTTCGATGGTGACGCTGCGCAGCTGGTCGCTGGCGCGGCCGCTGGGGCGGGTAACTGCATTCATGGGGTACTTCGCTGGGATCGCCGGGTCGAGCAGGGCGGGGTCGGAAAGTTTACCATTGCGTTCCACCACGACGTTTGGATGACCCACGAATGATTCGCAGCATGACGGCCTACGCCAGCGCCGAAGCCACCGGCCCCGCAGGCACCCTCAGCTGCGAGCTGCGCACGGTCAACCATCGCTATCTGGAACTGAGTCCGCGCCTGCCGGACGAGCTGCGCAGCTTCGAGTCTCTGCTGCGTGAGCGTATTGCGGCGAAGCTGTCGCGCGGCAAGCTGGATATCACCGTGCGCCTGCGCGGCAATGACGCCCGCAGCGACAGCCTCAACATCAACGAAGCGCTGGTTTCCAAACTGGCCGAGCTGGCCCTGGGCATGCGCACGCGATTTCCGCAGATGCGCGTCGAACTGACCGATCTGCTGCGTTTTCCCGGCGTGATGCAGCAGGCCGAGATCGATCCGGAAGCCCAGCAGGCGGCGCTGTTCGAAGTGCTGGATCGCGCGCTCGACGCGCTTACTGCCACGCGCGAACGCGAAGGTGAAAAGCTCGGCGAAATCCTGCGCGACAAGCTCGACGGCATCGAGCGCGTGGTCGCCGACGTGCGCAGCTGGATGCCGGAAATTCGCGCCGCTCTGCGTGCCCGGCTGGAAGGTCGATTGGCCGATATCAAGCAACCGATCGAACCGGGCCGGCTGGAGCAGGAGCTGGTGATGCAGATCACCCGCACCGATGTGGATGAGGAACTGGATCGTCTCAGCACGCACATCAGCGAAACCCGCCGCGTGCTGGGGCTGAAGGAGCCGGTGGGCCGGCGGCTGGATTTCCTCATGCAGGAGTTCAATCGTGAGGCGAACACGCTGGGTTCCAAATCGGTCGATACCCGCAGCACCAATGCGGCGGTCGAGCTGAAGGTGCTGATCGAGCAGATGCGCGAACAGGTGCAGAACATCGAATGACGGTTCGCGCCATCTCTTGGCGTCTCGCCAAACGCCTGAAATTTTTCGAAGCCCGCATACAAGCGGGCTTTTTTTGTCCCGCTTTCGCGCACGGGTAGGGCAGTCATGGAAGGATTGGTCGACGTGCTGTTCTCCAGCGCGTGCGCATCATTCGAAAGATCGAGGCGACAGTGAGGGACTGCCTCGACGCTGCCGTGAAGTCCATGGCGCATCCGGCGCATTTCTGAAAAAGCATGCCCTGTGCGCGTTGCGCAGCCTGGAGTTTTTCGTTCTGGATAAAAGTCTGAGGCGCCTGACTCATGCTGCAGTGCGCCGTGTTTAATCGATTAAACGCTGATAGCTTTCCGGCCACGCATCGCATGTCATTGCCGTAACGGTATGCGAAATATTGAATCAGTATTCCGGCCCGGAGGCGCGATGTATGAGTGTCGTATCGAAGTGAATCGCGCTTGCGGCAATGAGCGTTGTTCTTGGGTCACTTCCGGTGATGCGATCGCTCAAAAATCACGTTAGATAAAAAGTTTTATCGAAAACGCTCACCGTGCACGCAAACGTCGCGCCATGACGGGGCCGCCTGATTATTCGGGCGGCCCCAGCTTCAAGCCCGTCTGAAACAGTACAAGTGACAGATATTTGAGAAAGCGCCTCTGAAAGCCCGGATGTTCAATAAAGTCCATCGCGACTAACGCTATTTGCATCAGCCAACACTTCAGGAGTTGATCATGAAACAGACGCCGCATTCGTTGATTTATTTTGGTATTACTGCCGCGCTGGTTACCGCGTTTGCGTCCGCTTTGATGCCGGCGAGCGCTGCTCAAACCGGCAGCGCCAATGTTGCCGTTGTCGTGCGTGATTTCAACAATCCCTATTGGCGCGCTTTGCGCGACGGGGCGGTGGATCAGGGTAAGAAGCTCGGTGTTCCGGTGACGGTGCAGGCAGGTTCTACCGAAACGGATTCCATTGGCGAAAACGCCAAGATTTCGACCATGGCGAACCAGAGCTTTACCTGTTTCGGCGTCGTGCCCATCAACGCGACGAACGTCATTACGCCGCTGATTCCTGTGTCGAAAAAAGGCACGCCGATCATCAATCTGGATACCGGCCTGGATGCCGGTGCGGTGAAGTCGGCTGGCCTGAACATCACCAGCTTTATCGGCTCGGACAATTCGCGTGCCGGCGCCATCGCCGGCGACTACATGCTCAAGCTGCTTGGCGGTACAGGCAAGGTCGTGATCCTGCTTGGTATTCCGGGTGAGCAGAACGGCATCAACCGCGAGGCGGCCTTCCGCAAGACCATTGCCGGCAAGCTCACGGTAGTGCAAACCGCGGTTGCCGATTACGAGCGCCCGAAGGCGCTCACCGTGGTGGAATCCATACTCAAGGTGCATCCCGACATCACGGGCATTTTTTCGGCCAATGACGAGATGGGGCTGGGCGCCGCGCAGGCCATTGCCAACGCCGGCAAGCAGGGCAAGATCAAGGTCATCAGCATCGATGGCGTGACCGAGGCCCTGGCGGCGGTGAAGTCGGGCAAGCTCTCCGCGACGGTGTCGCAGTATCCGTACGCCGAAGGCGAGATGGCGGTGTCCGCCTGCCACGCGCTCGCTGCGGGGAAAACCATTCCGGCCAAGGTCGAGTCACCGATTCAATTGATCACCGCCGACAATGCGGGCAAGGCCATCGCATCATTCCCGCGCCCCTTCTTCACTTTCGATAATCCGTTCGGGCCTTGATTCGTGCGACCGGCAAGTTATCTGACAAACAAGCTGCGTGACCCGGGGTTCTGGGGCGATAACGCGGCGGTGATCGGCCTGATCGTGATCTGCTGCATCTTCTCCGTTCTCACGCCGACCTTTCTGACCTGGGCGAACATCAGCGATCTGCTGGTGTCCGCCTCGATTTTGCTGGTGTTGGCGATGGCGCAGCAGTTCGTCATCGTCACCGGTGGAATCGATCTGTCGATCGGGTCGAGCCTGCCGTGGGCGGCGGTGATCTTTGGCCTGACGTTCAACAGCTATCACAGCATTCCGCTGGCGATTGTTGCCGCGATCGTCTCCGGCATGGCGGTGGGCCTGGTCAATGGGTTGATCATTGCGAAGCTCAAGGTCAACGACTTCATTGCCACGCTCGGCATGCTGGGCGTGATGAACGGTCTGGCCTTGATCGTCAGCGGCGGCCAGTCGTTCGCTGTCGATAGTCCGTTTTTGCAAAATCTCGTGTTGGGGTCGATCGGGCCGATTCGCTATTTCTATCTAGTGGCGCTGCTGATCGCCGGGCTGTCGTATCTGGTGTTCACCTACACCCCGTTTGGTACGCATGTGCTGGCCACGGGTGGCAATCACGATGCCGCGCGCAACATGGGCATTTCGACCGATCGCATGCGCATCCTGGTGTATCTGATCGGTGGTGGTCTCGTCGGTGTGGCGGCGGTGTTGATGGTGGCGCGCACGGGCGGTTCGGATCCGTCGATGCAGACCTCGCAACTGCTGACGTCCATAGCTTCGGTCGTGCTGGGCGGCAGCTCGCTGTTTGGCGGGCGCGCAGGCATTCTCGGCACGGTGGCCGGTGCGCTGGTGCTCACCACCTTGCTGGTGGGTTTCACCTTGCTGCAGGTTTCCGAGTATTACCAGCCGATGGCGGTGGGCATCGTGGTGATCGCCGCAGCGGTTCTCAGCAGGCTACAGCGATGAACGACAGCAACCCCATTCTTGAAGTCAGCGATCTGCGCAAGTCGTTCGGCGCGGTGGAAGCGCTGCGCGGTGCGAGCCTGGTGTGCCCGGCCGGTGAAGTGACCGCGCTGGTGGGCGATAACGGCGCCGGCAAGTCCACCCTGATCCGATGCATTACCGGCGTGCATCCGGCGAGCGGCGGAAGCATTCGCTTCAAGGGCAACGAGGTGGCCTTCAATGCGCCTACCGAGGCCCGGCATCTGGGTATCGAGACGGTGTATCAGGATCTGGCCCTGGTGGAGGATCTGACCGTATGGCAGAACATGTATCTCAATCGGGAAATCACGCATGGCTGGGGTCCGCTGCGCTGGCTGGATCGGCGCGGCATGATCGCCCAGACCGAGGCGAAGCTTGGACGACTGCTGGTCAACATGCCACCGGTCAAAGCCAAGGTTCGGCGCTTGTCCGGGGGGCAGCGGCAGTCCATTTCAATCGGGCGCGCCGCGAGCTGGGGCTCCGCTTTGGTGATCATGGACGAGCCTACCGCCGCGCTGGGCTTGCGCGAGCGCGGCGCGGTGGAAACGCTGATCGGCAACCTGCGCGGCGAAGGTATCGCGCAGCTGGTGATCAGCCATGACCTGGAACAGGTGATGCGCATTTCTGACAGCGTATGGGTGATGCGTGGAGGCCAGACCATTGCCCATTGGCGCACCAGCGAAGTCGATCGAACGCAGATTGTCGCCGCCATCGCCGGTGGCGATCGAAAAGCCTAGATTCGTGTCAAAACCATCGAAGCCGAAGCCCAGCCTGAAAGACGTTGCCGCGTTAGCCGGCGTCTCCACCGCCACCGTGTCGTTCGTTCTCAACGATTCCAAGCCGGTGGCGGCGGCAACCCGGGCGCGGGTCCAGCGCGCGTTGGCGAAACTCGAGTACCGGATCAGCCCTTCGGCGCGCGCGCTGCGCACCGGGCGGCATCATGCGATCGGGCTGCTGTTGCCGGATCTGATCAATCCGTTCTTCCCGGCGCTGGCGCAAGCCATAACGGCCAGCGCGTGGTCGCGTGGTCACGCCCTGATTCTGGCCAGCAGCGGTGACAGCGCGGCAGAGGAAATGGAGGCATATAACGCGCTGGTCGAGCGCACCGACGGAATCATCTGGATACCCAGCGCGGCGGCCAGAGCCACCGGCGCCGTCACGCCGACGGTTATCCTCGATCGACCGAGCAAATTGCTCGCCGCTTACGACAGCGTCAGCGCCGACCACCGCGCGGGCGGTGCACTGGCGGCAGGTTTATTTCGCACGCATGGGCGCAAATACGTGGGGCTGCTGGCGGGGCCAGCCAAATCCCCGAGCGCCGTCAGCAGGCAGCAAGGTTTTCGCGATCAGCTGGATGGACTGGAGGTGCTCTGGCAGCACGAGGTCCCCTTCGCGCTGGATCTGCCGAAGTCGGCGACGAGCCTGCTGGCCGATCCGCGTTTGCAGGCCGTGTTCGCTGCCAGTGACGTAGTGGCGATCGGCACGATACGCATTCTGCTCAGCTTGGGCCGGCGAGTGCCGCAGGATGTCGCGGTGATCGGGTTTGACGATATTCCCTGGGCTGCCCTGATCGAGCCCGCGCTTTCGACCATCCGCCAGCCGGTGGCCGAGCTCGGCGAGTGCGCCGTGGTCAGGCTGATAAAGCGCATTGGTAACCCCGACATGAAGCCGCTTCATCAACTTCTGCCGGTGACGCTGGTGGAGCGCGCCAGCACGGCGGCATCGCCTGCAAAGGCATCCCTACCCAAATCCAGAAAAAAAGGAGCTCGCTGATGCTGCTCGGAATCGATCATCTGCTCGACGGCGATATGTTGAAGGTGCTGCGCGATATGGGCCATGGCGATGAGCTGGCTATCGTCGACACGAATTACCCGGCTCACTCGACTGCACGAACTGCGGTGGTGGACAGACCGCTGAAAATTGTGGGAGTCAGCGCGGCCCGGGTGATCAAGGCGGTGCTGTCGGTGATGCCGCTGGACACCTTCGTGCCGCACGCAGCGTGGCGGATGGAAGTGGTGGGTCACCCCGACGAGTGGCCGGATGTTCAACACGAAGTGCAGCAGGAAATCGACATCGCTCTTGGAAAATCGGCGTCGATGCAGGGTATCGAGCGCTACGCATTCTATCGCCGCGCGGCGCAGAGCTATGCCGTGCTGGTGACGGGCGAAACGCGGTCTTACGGTTGCTTCCTGCTGAAAAAGGGCGTTGTGATGGCCGGCGAGAATGCTTAGGCGATTCCGCCTGCGGTGTTGAATCGAACAAGCCATGTATATCCCGGCGGGGTGCCGGGTAATGCCCGCAAGCATGCAAACATAAATGCAGTCAGCGATTTGCCTGTTTCGGCGCTTGTGCCTTTTGTAGGTCGGTGTCACTGCAGAATCAATGCCTGATCCGGGAAATTCGGCGCAATTATTTCCAGCGTAGGGCGCAGGCCAGTGCCGCCGCGGGTTGCCGCTATACTTTGCCCATGAAATTCGTGCCTATCGCCGTTGGCCTTTTTACGCGCATCCGCCAGCGGTGGTGCATCGCGCTGTCATGGGCGGAATGCTCTGTGTCCCTGCCGTCTTCGTATTCAACACCATGAGTTCAACGGCTACGCGTGTCGATGAAGGCACCCTATTCGTGGTTGCGGCGCCATCGGGCGCCGGCAAGTCGAGCCTGGTCAACGCGCTGCTGGAAAAAGAGCCGTCTATTGCGTTGTCCGTTTCGCATACGACCCGGCCGCCGCGTGTGGGCGAAGAGTACGGGCGGCACTATTTTTTTGTGGAGCGCGCGGCGTTTGAACGCGAAATCGAGGAAGGCATCTTTCTCGAGCACGCGGAAGTCCATGGCAACCTCTACGGCACCTCGCGCACGACGGTGCAGTCGCTGCTGAGCGAGGGGCGCGACGTACTGCTGGAAATCGACTGGCAGGGCGCCGAGCAGGTTCGTCGCAGCAAGCCCGATTGCGTCGGCATCTTTATTCTGCCGCCGTCTAGGGCGGAACTTGAGCGTCGTCTGCGTGGCCGCGGTTCGGACAGCGCCGAAGTGATCGAGCGCCGGCTGCACAATTCGCGCGGTGAAATTGCCCACGCGCACGAGTTTGATTACATCTTGATCAACGACGCTTTTGCCGACGCACTGGGCGATCTGCAGGCCATTGTGCGTGCGGTTCGTCAGCGCAGCGCGTTGCAGTGGCGACGCCACGAGGCGCTGATCGAGGAATTGCTGGCTGCCGACAGCTGAGCGAAAGTTAAGCAGAGCACCGTTATTCATGGTCTTCCCACGGCTCTTCGGCTACCTTGAACGTCTTCCCATCGCTGTTTTCTCCTCATGACTGAACCCGTGCGCATCCCGCCTGACGACAGCACCCTGGTGCGGGTCCGTGGCCTGACGACGGTACTCAACGGCAAGACCATTTTCGACCAGCTTGAGCTCGATATTCCGCGCGGCAAGGTTACGGCGATCATGGGGCCCAGCGGCACCGGCAAAACGACGCTGCTGAAGCACATCACCGGCCAGATGCGGCCCGATGCGGGGCAAATTCTGGTGGACGGCCAGAACGTGCCGGAGCTGTCGCGAGAAGCGCTGTACAAGCTGCGCGAAGGCATCGGCTACCTGTTTCAGAACTCGGCGCTGCTGACCGATTTCAGCGTGTTCGAAAATGTCGCCTTTCCCCTGCGCCAGCACACCCAGCTGCCCGAGGTGCTGATCCGCAACGTGGTGCTGCTGAAGCTGCAGGCCGTCGGCTTGCGCGGCGCGGCCGAGCTGATGCCGAACGAGCTGTCGGGCGGTATGGCGCGCCGCGTCGCCCTGGCGCGGGCGATCGTGTTTGATCCCAAACTCATTCTCTACGACGAGCCCTTCGTCGGGCTGGATCCGGTCGCCTTGAATCAGGTACTCAAATTGATCCGCACACTCAACCAGACGCTTGGCATCACCAGCGTGCTGGTCGCACATGAAATGGAGGCGGTGAAGAAGGTGGCGGATCATGTCTTTCTGATTGCCAACGGCAAGGTCGTGGCGCAGGGCGATCCCAAGACCATTGCCAACGACGGTTCACCGTGGACGCGGCAATTTTTTGGTGGCGAAGCGGACGGTCCGGTGCCGTTTCAATATCCCGCCGGCGATTTTGGTCAGGCGCTGGGATTTCCTGACGCGGCAAAACGGGCGGTGAAATGAGCGCTCGCTCGGTACCCAGCAAAAATGTATTTATCGGATCGCTGGCGCAGATCGGTGGTTGCGGGCTGTTTCTGCTGACTTTGCTCGGCGCGATTCCGCGCAGCTTTCGCTACGTGCGGGAAACACTGCGGCAACTCTGGTTTGTCGGCGCGATGAGTCTGACCATCATCATGGTCTGCGGGCTGTTTATCGGCATGGTGCTGATGCTGCAGCTCTACAACGTGCTGTCCATCTTTGGCGGCACATCGGCCAGCGGTCTGGTAGTGGCGCTGTCGGTTTACCGCGAACTGGGGCCGGTAGTGACCGCGCTGCTTTTCGCGGGCCGTGCCGGTACATCCATGACGGCCGAAATTGGCCTCATGCGCGCGACCGACCAGATCGATGCGATGGAGATGATGGCGGTCGACCCGATCGCTTATGTCGCCACGCCGCGCTTTCTGGCCGGCCTGATCGCCATGCCGCTGCTTTGCTGCGTGTTCTGCGCCATGGCGATCTTTGGCGGGCATCTGGTCGGTGTCACCTGGCTGGGCATCGACAACGGCACGTTCTGGTCCAACATGACGGCGGTGGTTAACGTGCATACCGACATCGTCAATGGCGTGCTGTTCAAAAGCCTGATTTTCGGGGCGGTAGTTTCGCTGATTGCGGTGTATCAGGGTTTCACCACGCCACCGACCAGCGAAGGTGTGGCTTACGCGACAACCCGAACGGTGGTGGCGTCGTCGATCGCCATTCTGGCGCTGGACTTCGTGTTGACGGCGTTTCTTACATGATGCGCCGGGACATTAAGCGTCTTGACGCACTGGCCGCCATGAAGCAACCAAATATCAAGCTTTTTTTATCTATTCCACGCTTATCTACTCAACGCTTATCGAGGATCGTGCCGTGAGCCAACCGAGAAATTCCTATGCCGTCGGCACCGGCCTGTTCATCGTGCTGGGTTTTGCTGCGCTGATTTATCTGGCCACCCAGACGACATCGGTTGCCAATGTCCATAACGGCGCCAGCTACAGCGTCGATACGCATTTTGCAGACATCGGCCAGTTGAAGGAGCGCGCGCCGGTCAAGATCGCCGGCGTACGAATCGGTCAGGTGCAGTCGATTTCACTGCAGCCAGGTCAGGACGTCGCTGACGTGAAGCTGTCCATCGACAAGAATTACGACAAGATTCCGCTGGATTCCGTGGCCACCATCTTCACCAGCGGCCTGCTCGGCGACCAGTATGTGGATATTGAATACGGCCATTCCAGCAAGGTAGTTGCTGATGGTGGAACGCTGACGCTGACCAAGCCGGCCGAGCAGCTGGAGGCGATGATCGGCAAGTTCTTCGGTGCCGGCGGCGTGGCCGATAACATCGGCGGTACGTATACGGTAACGGCCAGCTTCACCAACGTGGGCACGCTTTCGGTGGGCGCCCCGGTAAAGATGGCCGGCGTGCCTATCGGTACGGTCCAGTCGGTGATCGCCGACCCGGTCAAGTTGAACGCCAAGGTGACTCTGGCAATCGACAAGCGCTACAACCAGATTCCCGATGACTCATCGGCGGCGGTATTCACCAGCGGTTTGATCGGTACACAGTTCGTGGCGATCCAGCCCGGCGGTTCACCTGACGCACTCAAAAATGGTGATGAAATGATCCTGACCCAGTCAGCCATGCAGCTGGAGGATCTGATCGGCAAGTTCTTGGTCAACGGCTCGTCAAGCGACAATAAAAACGCCGGCAGCAGCAACACACCTTCGGATAAATCATCGACCACCCCGTCCCCCACTAATACCCCATCTACCCCTGCCGGCAAACACTAAGCCGGCTTCGTCAAGGAGTTTTCCATGTTGCGCAGACTGGTTCTTGCTACTGCTATTGCCATGGGCGCCGTCGTCGCCACCCCTTCTTTTGCCCAGGATCCGGCGCCGGCAAGTGCCGCCGCGACTCAGACCCCGGACCAGATTGTTCAGTCCATTGCCGACCAGCTGGCGACGGCCATCGATGGTCATCGTGATGAGTTGAAGCAGAATCATGAAAAGCTGATCAGCATCATCGATGAAACCCTGCTGCCGCATTTTGATATCGACTACGCGTCGATTCTGGTGCTGGGCCAGCATGCGCGGGAAGCCACGCCGGAGCAGCGCGAGCGTTTTGCCAAGGCGTTCTACAACTCGATCACCCATCGCTATGCGGAAGGTCTGCTTGATTACAGCCGTGGCAAAGTGAACGTGCTGCCGTTCAATGGCGACCTCAACGACAAGCGCACCGTGGTGCGCACGCAGGTGAAACTGGACAACGGCAAGCTGGTGTCCATTGACTATGCGTTTCGCAAGACCCGCTCCGGCGACTGGAAAGCGTACGACGTGATCATTGAGGGCATTTCCTATGTCACCAATTATCGTAACCAGGTCGATGCCGAGATCCGCAAGAGCAGCATCGACGCGCTGATTACCAACCTGGAAACCAAGGGCGGCCAGGCACTCGATTCGATGGCCAAGGACACCAAGGGCGGCCAGTGACCCAGGCAATGCCCAGCGGGTTTCAGCTGCGTTCCGACGTGCCGGGTACGCTCGGCGTGTCGGGCGCGCTCAATTTCGACACGGCGGCGGCGGCGTTACAGTCGATTCGCACGGCGTTGGCGGATAAGTCCATTGCGCAGCTGAATCTCGCCGACGTCCATTCCGCCGACAGCGCGGGCTTGTCCTGCGTCGTCGAAGTAATGGCCGAGGCGGCCGTGCAAGGTCGGTCACTTCAGGTGAAGGACATGCCGTCAGGCATGCGGGCGCTGGCGCAGGTTTGCGAAGTCGACCAGCTTATCGGTTAGGTGCTTGCTCTGCCGCGTGGATAAATAAAAAAGGGCCGTAAAGGCCCTTTTTCTATTTCATGCTGTGGTCAAAGCGGGTGCAAACGCGAGACTCCCGCTTATCCCTAACTCACTTGCTGCCGTCATTCGTCTGGCCAGGATGTGATTTTTCCCACTGATGTTGCTGGTCAAGCAGCTGATCGGGATCGAAATTCTTCTCGTCCAGTCCCTGCATATGTTGAATGACGCTGTCCGGCGGGTTGCCGTCATAGATGTCATACAGCCGCTGCTGACGATACGCATCGCGGATGAACACGTAAGGATCGTAGGCAGAGTTCAGGAAATTTTCCGCATCGATGGCGCTGGCGCGCAAGCTAACTAGATAAAGCGCGCTTGGAATGTACTGTAAGCCATCCAAATTGCTGTTGTTCGATGAGAAATAGTGAATCGGATTCAGGAAATAGCCATCAACCGGAATTCGCCAGATATCGCGTCCCGTGCTCGGACCGAGGAGTGGCAGCATCAGGTAATCGCCCTCGGGAAATCCCCAGCGAGCCAGCGTTACGCCAAAATCGGTCTTGTCCAGCGGTATGCCGATGGCAGAGGCCGGGTCGAAAAGACCGACAAAGCCGATGGTCAGGTTGACAACCAATCGCCCAGTACCTTCAAGAGCCTGTTTCGGCCGCGCCTGCAGCAGATCGTTCACCACTGTAATCGGCATGCGGATGGTGGTGAAGAAATTGGTTACTGCGGTGCGTATGGGCGGGTTGGTTATTTTCCGGTAGCCCACCGCGACCGGGCGAATAATCGCCTTGTCCACGGCGTTGTTGAACTTGTAAGCCTTGCGGTTGTATTTCTCGAGCGGATCATCGGTGCGTGGCTGGGCTATCGTGCAGCCAGCCAGCAGAACGATCGCGAGCAACGGAAGCCAGCGACTTAACGACACGGTGCGGGTTGATGAAATCATCGGAGCTGGGGTTTCGCAAGCGGGGGAAAGAGATGAACGGTGGATAATTGTACTGGTTGGTTTTATAACTTGCTATGGCTTTCAGTCTGCTTTCAGGGAGATCAAGCCTGCGTGTAGGGCAGCCGCACACTATAGCTGTTCATTGCATTGCCAGCCAAGCGACGGCTAGTTACACTGACTGCTCGTATAACGGCATAATTTTTGAGGATTTCGCATGGCACGTATCACCGTTGAAGACTGCCTCGAGGTGGTCGACAACCGTTTCGAACTGGTGCTGATGGCTACCAAGCGCGCGCGCCAGCTTGAAAAGGGTGCCGAGCCGGCGGTCAATCCCGAGCAGGATAAGCCGACCGTGCTGGCCTTGCGCGAGATCGCCGAGCGTCGTATCGATCAGGCCATGATCGACCAGATCGATGCGGCCGACCGTGAGCGTGCCGAGCGCGAAGCGCTGGAGTGGGCAGCCGCTGAGGTCGACGACGATCTCTCCAAGGGCGGCGACGATTGATGGACGCCGGCTGTCGACAGCGTAGCTGCGGCATCGACTTCACCGATGCCCGAAGCTGCGCGCGTACAGCCATTGTCTTTGTCGCTGATAGCGGCCTCGCTGTAAAAAAAACACGTCATTTGGGCGGCCTTGAGGTCAAGCGTGGCAACGCCACATTTGCCGAGGTCGGCGCCTGAGCCGGCGCCGATAAGCCATGACAACGGCCACACGCTCCGGCTCGGTCGATATCTCCGCGTTGCCGCCGTATGTGCTGGCGTTGAAAGATCGCATCGGCTACCTGTCCGAAGCGCAAGTTGCCAAGGTCATTCGCGCTTTTGAGGTTGGTGCCGAGGCGCATGCGGGGCAGGAACGCAAAAGCGGCGAGCCCTATATAACGCATCCCGTCGCAGTCGCCGGCATCCTGGCCGAACTGGGCATGGATGCCGAAACGATTATTGCGGCGATCCTGCACGATACGCTTGAAGACACGACGCTCAGTCGCGAGGCGCTTTCCGCCGAGTTCGGCGAGGTGGTGGCCGAGCTGGTCGACGGCGTCACCAAGCTGGACAAAATGCGTTTTGGCACGCGCCAGGAGGCTGATGCGGAGAGTTTCCGCAAAATGCTCCTCGCCATGGCGCGGGATCTGCGGGTCATTCTGATCAAGCTGTCCGATCGCCTGCACAACATGCGCACGCTGGGCGCCAAGGATGCTGCTTCACGCCGCCGCATCGCCAGGGAAACGCTGGAAATTTACGCGCCGATTGCCCAGCGCCTAGGCATGAACAAATTCAAGGCGGAACTGCAGGATCTTGGTTTTCGCGCGCTTTATCCCGATCGCTATCGGGTCATCAGCGAACGCATTCGCGCCGCCATCGGCAACCGTCGCGAAGCCATGGGCAAGATCGAGACGGCGCTGGCGAGCCGCCTGGCTACCGAAAAAATGCAGGTTCACGTGGTGGGCCGCATCAAGTCGCCATGGAGCATCTATTCGAAGATGCACGACGACCATAAAAGCTTTGCGCAGCTGATGGACGTCTACGGTTTCCGCGTGGTCGTCGACAGCGCCATGAGCTGCTACATGGCGCTCGGTGCGGCGCACGCCCTGTACAAACCGGTCGATCGCCGCTTCAAGGATTTCATCGCGATTCCCAAGGCCAACGGTTACCAGTCACTGCATACCGTGTTGTTGGGTCCGTTCGGTGCGCCCATCGAGGTGCAGATCCGCACCGCCGAAATGGACTCGGTCGCCGAGCGCGGTGTCGCCGCACACTGGGCGTATAAAAGCGATAGCGGTCCGGCCAACAGCGCACAGGCGCGGGCACGTGAGTGGCTTTCCTCATTGGCTGACAGCTCGGCGAACACCTCGTCATCGGCCGAGTTCATTGAAGCGGTAAAGATCGACCTGTTTCCGGACGAGGTTTACCTGTTCACGCCGCGCGGTGACATTCTTTCGATGCCGCGCAACGCCACCGCGCTGGACTTCGCCTATGCCGTGCACACCGACGTAGGCGATCACGCCGTGGCGGCACGGGTCGATAAAAAACTGCTGCCGCTTCGCACACGGCTGGAGTCCGGTCAGCTGGTTGAAATCATTACCGCGCCCTCGGCCATGCCGAATCCGGCATGGCTCGAATCGGTGGTTACGGGCAAGGCGCGCACGGCCATTCGTCAGTACCTGAAAAACCTGCAGCACGAGGACGCCGTCGACTTCGGACACCGGATGCTCGATCGCGCGCTCGATGCGCTTGGCAGCAGTCTCGATAGCGTGCCCACGGTTGTGCTCGAGCGCTTCCTTGAAGTGTCTAAGTTCAGCCGGCTGGAGGAGCTGCTTTCCGATATCGCGCTCGGTAATCGCATGCCCGACGTCGTGGCCAGCCAGTTGCTGGCCTCGCGCGGTGCGCGGGCCGATGGTACGCCGCACGCATCGCAGCATGGCCCCGAAAAAATCCGCATCACGGGTGCCGAGCGCGGTGTGCTGACCTTCGCCAACTGCTGTCATCCGCTGCCCGGCGACGGCATCGTGGGTTATCTATCGTCCGGCAAGGGCATCGTCGTTCATCGCGAGGAGTGCCCCAACGTAATCGAGCTGAGCAAGTCGCCCGAACGCTACGTCCCGATTGAATGGGATCGTGACGTGCAGGGTGATTTCCGTGCGCAGCTGCGTATCGAGGTGATCAACCGTCCTGGCGTACTGGCGACGGTTGCGGCGGCCATCGCCGCCGCGGATTCCAATATCGATAACGTGGAATATGTCGAGCGCGATGCGGCGGCGGCCACGCTGCTCTTTTCGATGGAAGTGAAAAGCCGCAAGCACCTGGCCGAAGTGATTCGGCGAGTGCGACGCACCGGTGTGATCAGCGGCGCGCATCGGTATCCTCTGTAAGCGGGCTGGCACTGAACGGTGTAAAGCTCGTGCGGCGTCCCGATCTGCTGTATGCCGGTTTTCGATCTTTCCACCCAGGCACGCCGCGTATTTTTCATTCCCCAAGATCAAGGAAATTCCATGTCCCGTAGCATCATTGCCACTGAGCAGGCGCCAGCGGCTATCGGCCCCTATTCGCAGGCGGTGCGCGCCGGAAATACGGTGTACTTCTCCGGCCAGATTCCACTCGATCCCGCTACCGGTGCGTTGATAGACGGCGACATCAGCGCGCAGACGCGGCGGGTTTTCGACAACCTCGCTGCCGTGGCACAGGCCGCTGGCGGTTCACTGGCGCACATCGTGCGCGTTGGAATCTATGTGACCGACCTGGCCCATTTCGCCGCCGTGAATGCGGTGATGGCCGAATATTTTCAGACGCCGTATCCCGCGCGTTCCACCATTGAAGTTTCCGGTCTGCCCAAGGCGGCCCAGGTCGAAGTGGACGCCGTGATGGTGCTCGACTGACGATAGTTGGGGCGAGTGCCGACATAGCTCGTCGGCATTTGCCAAGGCGTACGGCTTACGGTGGTGCCCCTCGCTCGGTTACGCTTGGCCGGCATGAGCGCGCGAACTGTTCGTCCTTCTTCTACAACGATTGTCGACCCGGGTATGGCGCCGGTCAGCAGTCTTGTTGGTGTGGGTCCGGCGCTGGCGATTACGCTGGCTAAAATTGGTCTGGAGCGCGTCCAGGATCTCTGGTTTCATCTGCCGCTGCGCTACGAGGACAAGACCCGGGTTACCGCCATCGCCGATTTGCGCGTAGGCGAACGGGCGCAGGTTGAAGGCGTGGTCGAAGCGGTAGAGCGCGGCTTTCGTTTTCGTCCGCAACTGAAGGCGGTCATCGGTGACAGCAGCGGCCAATCGCTGGTGCTGCGCTTCTTTCATTTCAATCGGGCGCAGGCCGAGCAGCTGAAGGTGGGCGCGCGCGTGCTTTGCTACGGCGAGGTTCGCCATGCGGCGCAAGGTCTCGAGATGGTGCATCCCACTTATCAACGCCTCAGCCGAAATGAGCTGGCCATTGTCGATGATTTGTTGAGTCCGGTTTACCCCACCACCGAAGGACTGGGCACGAAGCGTCTGGCGGGCGTGATCGCCAAGTCGCTTGCGCTGCTGCCGTCCTCGGAGCAACTGGAGCTGATCCCGCAGCAGCTATGCGCCGAACACGGGCTGACGTCGCTGCGCGACGCGCTGCTATATGTGCATCGGCCGCCGCCCGATGCGCATTTGGGCCAGCTGACCCTGGGCAGCCACCCGGCTCAGCAGCGGCTGGCGTTTGAAGAGCTGCTGACCCAGCATTTGAGCCTCAAGCGTATGCGCGCGGCGGTGCGACGCCGTCACGCGCCGCGGCTCGGTGGCAAGGGCGATTTGCGTCAGCAGCTGCTGGCCGAACTGCCTTTCACATTGACGGCCGCGCAGCAACGCGTCAGTGGCGAGGTTGAGCGTGATCTCGGGCAAGCCAAGCCGATGCTGCGGCTGGTGCAAGGCGACGTAGGCAGCGGCAAAACGGTGGTTGCGGCGTTGGCGGCGCTGGCGGCGATTGAAGCCGGTCAGCAGGTTGCGCTAATGGCGCCGACCGAGCTGCTGGCCGAACAGCATCTGCGCAATTTTCGGCACTGGCTGCGGCCGCTGGGTATCGAAGTGGAATGGCTGGTGGGCAAGCAGCAGGGCAGGGCCAGGCAGCTTGCCATGCAGCGGATCGCCGACGGTGCACCGATGGCGATCGGCACGCATGCGCTGATGCAGGAAGACGTGGCGTTTGCCCGGCTCGGCCTGGTGGTTGTCGATGAGCAGCACCGTTTCGGTGTGCAGCAGCGGCTCGCTCTGCGCGACAAGGGAGCCGATCACGTCAGCGGCCTGGTGCCGCATCAGTTGGTGCTAACGGCTACACCCATTCCGCGCACGCTGGCGATGAGCGCTTACGCTGATCTGGACGTCTCCTCGATCGACGAGCTGCCGCCGGGTCGCACGCCGGTGCAGACCATCGCGATCTCCAACGCGCGCCGCTTTGATGTGATCGAACGCATCCACGCGGCTTGCGGCGAGGGGCGGCAGGTCTATTGGGTCTGTACCCTGATCGAGGAGTCCGAGCAGCTGCGCGCGCAGGCGGCTGAAGTGGCGCATGCCGAGTTGTCGGCGGCGCTCACTGGCTTCAGGGTTGGCCTAATTCATGGCCGCATGAAACCGAAGGAAAAACTGGCGGCGATGGACGCATTCAAGGCCGGCGAGCTGTCCGTGCTGGTTGCCACCACGGTGATCGAAGTGGGTGTCGACGTGCCCAACGCCAGCCTGATGGTGATCGAGAACAGCGAGCGTCTTGGACTGGCCCAGCTGCATCAGCTGCGTGGTCGTGTCGGGCGCGGCGCTGTCGCTTCTAACTGCGTGCTGCTCTATCAGCCGCCGCTGGGTCAGATGGCCCGGGAGCGGCTGCAGGTCATGCGGGAAACGAACGATGGATTTCGCATCGCTGAAAAGGACCTGGAATTGCGAGGTCCCGGTGAGGTACTCGGCACGCGTCAGACCGGACAGCTGAGTTTTCGCATTGCCGATCTGGCGCGCGACGCGCACCTGCTGCCTGCCGTGCAGCAGGTGGGTGCACGCATGCTGGCCGAACACCCCGCGCAGACCGAGCAATTGATCGAGCGCTGGATCGGCAGTGCTGCGCGTTACGTGCACGCATGACGTCAGTTGGAGAGTGAAGAGTTAGCGTACGCGCTTGCTCTCAGCTGTTCTCCGTTGCCGCTGCCTACTAAGCTGTGCGGCCAATCTTTGTACTGTAGCCCTCGTATGTCCAAACCCCTGCTATTGATCGACACCGACCCGGGCGTGGATGACGCGCTGGCCATTCTCATGGCACACGCGCACGCCGACGTGGTCGGGCTGAGTATTGCCGCCGGCAACGTCGGGCTGAATCACACCGTGCGCAACGCCCGCACTTTGGTCGATCTGCTCGGCGTTTCCACACCCGTATTCGCCGGCTGCGCCACGCCGCTGGTTCGTTTGCCGGAAGAGGATGCTGCTTTCGTGCACGGTTTGGATGGTTTGGGTGACATCGGTTTTCCTGAGCCGTCGGCAGTGCCGAGCGACGAACACGCTGCCCAGGCTTTGTTGCGACTCACCCGCGAGCATTCGGGCGAACTTACCCTGGTCGCACTGGCGCCGTTGACCAATCTGGCGCTCGCGCTGCGGCTCGATCCGAGCCTGCCCGAACGGGTCAAGCGGCTGGTGCTGATGGGCGGCGCCGTTACCGGCCACGGCAATACCGGCAAGGTGCCGGCCGAATTCAATGTCGGTTTCGACCCGGAAGCGGCGCACGTGGTGTTTGAGGCATTTCCGCAGTTCGAGCTGGTGGACTGGGAGGCGACGCTGCGCCATGCCTTCGACGATACGGAATTCGAAGGTTGGCTGAAAGCCGGCGATCATCGCGCCGATTTCTATAACCGTATCGCGGGTACTGCGCGGGCCTATAACGCGAAACACGGTCGGCGCGGAGTCATCGCCGCCGATGCGCTGGCGATGGCGGTGGCGATCGATCCGGCCATTGTCACGCGCCGCGAGAAACGCGCGGTCGCCGTGGAGCTGGATGGCCGTCTAACCCGGGGAGCTACGGTGGTCGACTGGGCCGGTCGACTGGGTCGGCCGGTCAATGCGGACATCGTGATGGAAGTGGATCAGGCCCGCTTTGCCGCCATGGTCCGTCATGCGCTGGGCGTCGCCGAGTAAAGCGGGTCGCGTCGCGGGTTGCGGTAACCGTCAAACGCCGGTTACAATACCGCTCTTGTCACCATCGCTTTAGAGCCTGTCATGAAGCCTGATATTCATCCAAACAACCGAGCGGTCGTTTTCCAGGACCTGTCGTCTGACTTTGCGTTTTTGACCAAGTCGACCATTTCCAGCAAGGAAACGATCAAGTGGGAAGACGGTAACGAGTACCCGCTGGTCAAGGTGGATATCTCCAGCCACTCGCACCCGTTCTACACCGGCAAGCAGAAGACGCTTGATGTGGGCGGTCGTGTCGACAAGTTCCGCCGTCGCTACGCGGGCGCAGCCAAAGAATAATTTGCTGAGTGGCCATGTTGATTGACCTGGCCATATCGGATGAGAGTGAAGTACGGGGTGAGCGCAGGCTCGCCCCGTTTTTTTTGCCCTTGGCCGGCCCATTCGCGATCGAATGTTCACAAGGCCTTATGCGATAATTTGCGTTGAACAGCGCTCCGGCGCTGATGCTGTAGCTGGCACTTTGCGGTGCGCCAACGCAGCGACCAAGCATTCCCCTCGCCGACTGGTGCCGCCGTCGCGGCCGCTCCAGTGGTGATCCACATGTAAGGAGATACCCGTGTCCGATACCAAGATCGTCAAGCTGGTTGATGAGTCGAACCAGCGCAGTAGTGAGCTGCCCCTGATCAGCGGTACGCTCGGGCCCGCGTGCGTTGATATCGGCACGCTTTACAAGGACACCGGTCATTTTACCTACGATCCGGGCTATGGCAGCACCGCCAGCACCAAGAGTGCGATCACGTATATTGATGGCGACGAGGGCGTGCTGTTGTACCGCGGTTATCCGATCGATCAGCTGGCCGAGAAATCCAGCTTTCTTGAAGTGTCGTACCTGCTGCTTAATGGTGAGCTGCCGACCAAGGCGGAATTCGACGCCTTCGATCACGAGATTACGCATCACACGATGATGCATGAGTCGCAGAAGAATTTTTTCCAGGGCTTCCATCACGACGCCCACCCGATGGCCATGCTGGCCGCCTCCGTTGCTTCGTTGTCGGCGTTTTATCACGATGACTTGAATGTCGATGATCCTGCCGACCGCAAGCTGGCGGCCATTCGCCTGATTGCCAAGATGCCGACCATCGCGGCCTCGTGTTATCGCTACTCGATTGGCTGGCCGGCGCGCTACCCGCGCAACAATCTCGCCTACGTCGATCGCTTCCTGCACATGATGTTTGAAGTGCCGAGCGAGCCGCTGGAAATGAGCCCGGTTGCCGCTAAGGCGCTGGACCTGCTGTTTATCCTGCACGCCGACCATGAGCAGAACGCTTCGACGTCGACCGTGCGCCTGGTCGGTTCCACCGGCGCCAATCCGTATGCGTCGATAGCCGCGGGTATCACCGCGCTTTGGGGTCCGGCTCACGGCGGTGCCAACGAAGCCGTGCTCAAGCAGCTGAAGGAAATCGGCACGCCGGATCAGGTCGAGAAGGCCGTGTTGCGCGCCAAGGACAAGAACGACAGCTTCCGCCTGATGGGCTTTGGCCATCGCGTCTACAAGAACTTCGATCCACGCGCCAAGATCATCCGCGAGATGTGCCACAAGGTGCTCGAAGAACTCGGCGTCAACGATCCGCTGCTCGACGTGGCTCTGAAACTCGAAGAAGCCGCGTTGAAGGATGATTATTTCGTCGAGCGCAAGCTGTACCCGAACGTCGATTTCTACTCGGGACTCATCTACAAGGCGCTGGGCATTCCAACCGAGATGTTTACGGTGATGTTCGCTATCGCGCGTACGTCCGGCTGGATCGCGCACTGGATCGAACAGCACGAGACCCCCGGGTCACGCATCGGGCGCCCGCGTCAGATCTATACCGGCGCCGATGTTCGCGATTACGCTCCCAAGGCCTGACGCTGAGCTTTCTTCTTCAGTGATATGAAAAAACGCCCGGTTGCCCGGGCGTTTTTTATGAGTGCACTGGGTATGCCAGCGATGAGTTCGGAGGAAGAACGCAATCTTCAGCGCAGTGCGGCAGACAGCCTCTGCTCGAAAGCATCGTCATCGTTTTCGGCCAGCAGTATTTCGACTTGCGTCAACGTGGCCCGGCGCATCGGCGTGTCATCGGCGCGTCGATCCAGCGGAGCCTGACGCAGGGAATCAAGCGGCAGCACGGTCAGATCAAAGGGCAACTCGTCGGCAGCAAACAGCAGGACGGGAAACTCTGCCTGCTCGTCCCGCTTGGTGCGCAGCCTGCGTGTTTGCGTTTCAAGCGGCACGCCCTGGTCGCTTAGATACAGGCTTACGGCGTCCGGGTCATCGCTGAATACGTGCAGGCAAACGGCGGAGTGAGTGTCAGCCGTTCCTTCAAGCACCGCGCCGACCAGACGTGGCTCAAACGCTGATAGAAAACGCATCGCTTCGACCGCAGCTTCGCGCCGCTGGCGCAGCGATTTGGGCTGGCTGTCGGCGAGAAACAGACGCTGATGTTCACGCAGCGCTTCCTCGATTTCCAGGTTACGCGGCAGCGCCTGGGTATCGAGTATCCCAAGCCTTTCGGCGGCCTTGAGCTTGGCGTGATGAAAATCGCGGATGCCGTGCTCGCTCATCAGGCGAGCGGCCTCCTGGGCAATGCGCAGGCGACTGCGCTGCAGTCGGTCTTGCGCGTGGATGCGGTGGTGTTCGCCTCGGGACATGACACGCTCCTCATCGGTTTTGCCGGTCGTAGACACACCGTTGGACACGGTGGTCACGCTAGTGGCGATTCAGAAAATATCGTAGGCGTGCTGCTGGTCCTGCTCCTGCTGCTGGGTGGCTTGAGTGCGCAGGCGATCAACATCCTCCACTTTGAAAACTTCATTGATGCCGTTGGGATCGCCCGGTGCGGTCGGCAGGCCGCTGTTGCGGTCTATCAATACCGTACTGATCCCCGGCGGCATTGGCAATGTGTTCATCGGCAGACCCTTGAGCACCTCGCCCATGTAGTCCATCCATATCGGCAGGGCCGCCTTGGCGCCGAACTCACCGTGGCCCAGCGAAGCGTAATCATCAAAGCCGACCCACACCGCCGTGGAAAGGTCGCCATTGAAGCCGACAAACCAAGCGTCGCGATGATCGTTGGTGGAGCCCGTCTTGCCGGCCAGGTCGGTGCGGTTAAGTGACTTGGCTGCCGAACCGGTGCCGCGCAGGATCACGTCCTTCATCAGCGACGTGAGCAGATAGTCATTGCGAATATCGATGACATGCGGCGCCAGCACGGGCGGATGTGCATTCTGATTGTGCACATCGGCAGGCAGAACGGCGATACCCGAGCCGTCAATGCTGCTGGCCGACGCGGGCGCCGCTGACGTAGACACCGCGACGTCGTTGGCCGGGGTCTTGAGCATGTCGGCCGGCGGTGGACCCGGCGGACTCGTCTCCAGCAGACGCTCCTGGCAATCGAGGCAGGCCCGCGCCGGGTTGGCCACATACACCGGTTTGCCGCTGCGATCATCAATCTCGCTGATGAAGTACGGCGTGACCAGATAGCCGCCGTTGGCAAACACGGCGTAGCCACGCGCCATGCTCATGGGTGACACCGAGGCCGTGCCCAGCGCCATGGTCAGGTTGGCGGGGATCGAATCTAGCGAAAAGCCGAAACGCGTGACGTAATTGCGAGCGTAGCGCACGCCGATCGCGTCAAGCAGCCGAACCGAGACCAGATTCTTCGACTGCACTAGTGCTTCGCGCAGGCGCATGGGCCCGGCGAACTTGCCGTCATCGTTGGACGGTGTCCAGATGCCGTCGGGGCGCGACGGGTCAGGCAGGGCCAGTGGCGCATCGTTGATGATCGAGGCGGGCGTAAAGCTTCGCTCAAAGGCGGCCGAGTAGAAATACGGTTTGAAGCTCGAGCCTGGCTGACGTGCCGCCATCACGGCACGATTGAACTTGCTCAGCGCAAAATTGAAGCCGCCGACCAGGGCGCGGACAGCGCCATCCTCGGGGTTGATCGAGGTGAGTGCCGACTGCGCCCGCGGAATCTGGTCGAGCTGCCACTCGCCCTTGTCATCGCGCGACACGCGCACCACGTCGCCACGTTTCAGCACCTTGCTGACAGTGGTGGGCGCTGCACCGACGCGGTCATCGTCGATATGCGGCCGTGCCCAGCTCATGGCTGAGAGATCCAGCGGCACGCTCTGATTGGCGTTTAGATAGATGGTCGCCTGTTTCTCGTCACTGGCCACCACCAGGCCGGGCTGCATGCCCGAAATGGTAAAGTAAGCGGCCAGCACGCGGTCATAATCGGCATTGCCGGCATCGGCTGCCAGATCCTGATGGCCCTCCGGTCCACGCCAGCCATGGCGATGGTCATAAATAATGAGCCCGTTGCGCAGCGAGGCAACAGCGGCCTTCTGGCGATCGCTCTGCAAGGTGGTCTTGACGACATAGCCTTCAGTCAGCGCCTGGTTACCCAGGCGATCCAGCACCTGTCGGCGAACCATCTCCGCGAGGTAGGGCGCGTCCACTTCGATGGTCTGTTCATGCGGGAAGGCGCGATTGGGCTCGTTGATGGCTTCCTGGTAAACCGGCTTGGAGATATAGCCGTGCTTGAGCATCTCGCCCAGCACCCAGTTACGCCGCGCGATGGCGCGAGCGGGGCTGTTGAGCGGATTCACGACCGAAGGCAATTGGAAGGTCGAGGCCAGCAGGGCGCATTCGGCCACGCTGAGCTGATCCAGCGTCTTGCCGTAGTAATACTCCGCCGCCGCACCTACGCCGTAAGCGCGGTGGCCGAGAAACATCTTGTTGAGGTACAGCTCGAGAATTTGGTCCTTGCCCAGCTCGTGCTCGATGCGCAGCGCAATGAAAATCTCGGTCAGCTTGCGCGAGTAAAGCTTTTCAGGGCTCAGGAAAAAATTCCGGGCGACTTGCTGGGTGATGGTCGAGCCGCCGGGCCCCTTGTCACCGCCAGTGGCGACAACGTGCCAGCCCGCGCGCGCCAGACCATGCCAGTCGACGCCGGGGTGGTGATAGAAATCCGCATCCTCGGCCGACAATACCGCGTGCTTGAGCTGATCAGGCACATTGGCGATAGCCACCGGAATACGGCGGGTTTCGCCAAAACTCGCAATCAACTTGCCATCGGCGGTCAGCACGCGCAGGGGTACCTGCATGTGGTAATCCTTCAGCACGGCCACCGAAGGCAGCCGCGGCGCGATCAACCAGTACGCTACGCCGACGGCAAGCACCACCAGGAGCATGCCGGAAAAAGCCAGGATCAGTGCCCAGCGCAACAGTCGCTTCAAAATTCGCATGGTGGCGGGTAGCTAAACCTGAGTCTAAACATGCCGGAGTATAGAGCGAGGAGGCCGTTTGGCATGATCGGTGCCTCGAAAAACCAGAACCCGTCGCAAGCGGGTCATTCAATGAATGTGGTGGACATCACGACAATTAGTTGAGAAAGTTCACGTAGACCGTTGCCATTGCGTTAATTTTTCGATTTAATGCCATTGCGCATCCCTCCAGGATTCTGGTTAGGGGCGCCAAGTGGTCAGGGGGAAACACCGTGGGGCTTTTTACACCCAAGAAGCCGGCACTGATTGGTGTCGACATCAGTTCGACTGCCGTCAAGCTGCTGCAGCTCAGCCAGGCGGGCGGCCGTTTTCGCGTGGAACACTACGCGGTCGAGCCGCTGCCACCCAATGCCGTGGTGGAGAAAAACATTGTTGAGGTCGAGGCCGTAGGCGACGCCATTCGGCGCGCACTGGCTCGCTCCGGTTCCAAGATCAAGCACGGAGCGGCCGCCGTAGCCGGTTCCGCAGTGATCACCCGCATCATCCCGATGTCCAGCGATCTGTCTGAAGATGACCTCGAGGGTCAGATTCAGGTCGAGGCCAACCAGTACATTCCCTATCCGATTGACGAAGTCAGCCTGGATTACGAAGTCGTCGGGCCGGTTCGCGACAACCCGGACATGAATAACGTACTGTTGGCCGCCTCGCGCACCGAAAACGTGGACATGCGCGTAGCCGCTCTGGATCTGGGCGGTCTCACCGCGGGCGTCATTGATATTGAAGCCTTTGCCATGGAAAACGCCTTTGCCATGGTCGCCGACCAGCTGAGCGTCAGTCGCGACGCACTGGTGGCCATCGTGGATGTGGGCGCGACCATGACCACGCTGTCGGTGCTGCGCAACCAGCGCACCATCTATTCGCGCGAGCAGGTCTTCGGCGGCAAGCAGCTGACGGACGAAATCATGCGCCGCTTCGGCTTGTCATATGAAGAGGCCGGTCGGGCCAAGCGCAAGGGCGGTCTGCCCGAGTCCTATGAAAGCGAGGCGCTGGAGCCGTTCAAGGAATCCCTGATTCAACAGATCAGCCGTCTGCTTCAGTTCTTTTTCGCCGGTAGCGAATACAGCAAGGTCGATCAGGTCGTGCTGGCAGGTGGTTGCGCCTCGATCGAGGGTCTTGGCGCCATGCTGGAAGATCAGCTTGGTGTGCCCTGCATCATCGCCAACCCGCTGGCTCGGATGTCGCTGTCGCCGCGGGTACAGGCACAGTCGCTGGCGCAGGATGCCCCGGCGCTGATGATCGCGGTAGGCCTTGCGCTCAGGAGCTTCGACTGATGGCAAAGGTCAATCTACTTCCGCATCGCGCCGCACGGCGCAAGCAGCGGGAACGCGAGTTTTATATCCAGCTGGGCGCTTCCTTCGCGGCGGGCGTTCTTTTCCTGCTGTTGTGGGGTTTCTGGATGGGCGAACGCATCGACAACCAGAATGATCGCAATACCCTCCTGCAGAACGAGATCCAGCAGGTCGATGTGCGTATCGCCAAGATCAAGGATCTGGAAACAGTCCGCGACCACCTGCTAGCGCGCAAGCAGATCATCGAGCAGCTGCAGGCCGATCGTTCGCAGATGGTGCATCTGTTCGATGAATTAGTGAAAACCATTCCCGCCAGCGCGCGCCTGACCGGTCTTAAGCAGGACGGCCAGTCGATGTCGCTTGACGGCGTGGCGCAATCCAACGCAAGCGTGGCCGAATACATGCGCAACATCGAAGCCTCGCCCTGGTTGGGTCGAACGGATCTGCGCAAGTCCGAGAAAAGCACCGAAGTCACGCGCATGCCGTATACGTTCGGCCTGGACATCGCGCTGACCCAGCCGAAGCCTGACCAGGCTGGAACTGGCGCGGCGCCTGTAGCGGGAACCTCGCTTCCAATCGGCAGCCCGGCAGCGCCGGCCAAACCCACCAGCGCCGCGTCGCCGGCGGGGGCGAAGCCATGAAGCTGTTCAACGATCTTCGCAACCTCGACCGCAACAATATTGGTGGCTGGCCGCAGTCAGTAAAAATGTTTTTTACTGCACTGCTTTTCCTCATCATCGTGCTAATCGGCTGGTATTTCTTTATCAGCGACCAGCAGGACAACCTGACCACGCTGGCCGGCAAAGAGGATCAGCTGAAACAGGAGTTCTCGACCAAGCAGGCCAAGGCGGTCAATCTCGAGCCCCTGCAGCAGCAGCTCGACGAGATGCAGGACATGCTGCGCCAGCTGCTGCGTCAGCTGCCGGGTAAAACCGAAATGCCGGCGCTGCTGGTTGATATTTCGCAAACGGCGCAAAGCGCGGGTCTTCAGCCGGAGCTGTTTCAGCCCGGTCCTGAGACGAGCAAGGATTTCTACGCCGAAAAGCCGATCACGCTGCGCCTGTCAGGTACGTATCACCAATTTGGCGCCTTCATCAGCGGCGTTGCCTCATTGCCGCGCGTGGTGATTCTGACTTTGCACGATGTGTCGTTGACGCCAAAATCCGCCCCGAAAAACGGCGTGGCCGGCGATGGCCAGCTGGTGCTCCAGGGCACGGTGAAAACCTACCGTTATCTCGATGACGAAGAAAGCGGTGCCGCCTCCAAAACGCCGGCCACGGCTCCGCCGGGAGGGCAGAAATGAAAAAGGTTACTGCCATCAACCCAGCGTCCGCCATCAGGTTTTTGCTGATGCTTGCAATTGCCTTGATGCTCTCTGGCTGCACGCGCGGCACGTCAGACCTGCGAGACTGGATTGCCCAGGAAAAGGCCAAAAAAGGTGCGCCGATCCCGCCGCTACCGGTAATAAAAACGTTCGAGACGTTCAAGTATGACGACGAGAGCGCCCGCGACCCGTTCAGCCCAAGCCTGGCCGAATCCGAGCCGAGCTCGAGTAACAGCGGACCTCGGCCGGACGCGAATCGTGCCAAACAGCCGCTGGAGTTTTTTGCGCTGGACAGTCTGAAAATGGTCGGTACGGTCGGTACCGGCAGCAACGTCGAAGTGTTGATCAAGGATACCGGTGGCGTCATTCACCGCGTCCGCGTAGGCGAATACATGGGCCAGAATTATGGGCACGTCACCGCTATCAGCGATGACCACATCGATCTGGTCGAGTTGGTATCTAACGGTAATGGTGGCTGGATGGAACGTCCCGCCAGCATCGCCCTTGCCGGGCAATAGGAAACACAGGGGCTGATGCAATGACCAACCAAATTCAAATCTTTCGGGGCCGCGTCATGCGCCATGCAAGTCACTACATCTTGATGGGTCTGCTGCTGGCTGGGTCCGGCTGGGCCAGCACCGCGCTAGCGGCCGGCACGACGCTGAAAAACATCAGCTACGAGGCGCTGCCCGGCGGCAACGTCGAACTGAAAATGGACTTTGGGACGGGGCCAGTGCCGCAGCCCAAGATTTTCACCACCGGCACCCCGCCGCGCATCGCGGTCGATTTTGCGGACACCGACAACGCATCGGCGCGGCATATCGATATCGGCAAAGGTTCAACCTCGGGCGTGTCCGCCGTCACGGCGGGTGGTCGCACGCGGGTCGTGGTAGAGCTGACCCGGGAGTCGACCTACCGCACGCGTGTCGAAGGTCATAGCCTGCTGCTGACCATCAACAACGGGTCTTCCGATCAGGCAATTACCACGGTGGCCATGGTCGATCCTTCGAAAGCGCTGCCCTCGTCGATGAATGGGCCGACGATTTCGAATATCGATTTTCGCCGTGGTAGCAACGGCGAGGGCCGGGTGGTCATCAGCTTTAGCGGTGACGGCGCGAACGAACAGATGACCCACACCGGCGATATGGTCGACGTCAATATCGATCACGCCCGTTTGCCGGCGAATCTCGCGCAACGACTGGACACGCTGGATTTCGCCACGCCAGTGCAATCCATCGTCACCAAGGCCGGAGTGGGCGGTGGTGCACATATCCAGATCGCTGTCACGGGCAATATCAACACCTCGGCTTATCAGACGCCTGGCCAATATATCGTTGAAGTGGCCCCGAGAAAGGCCGATGCCAAGCCGGATGCGCTGAGCAAGGCGAATCAGCAGCCGGTTTACACAGGCAAGCGCGCGACCTTTAACTTCCAGGATATTCCCGTTCGCTCAGCCCTGCAGCTGATCGCGGATGAGTCTGGGCTAAACCTTGTCGCATCCGATAGCGTTACCGGTGGTGTCACCCTTCGCTTGGACAATGTGCCTTGGGATCAGGCATTGGACGTTATTTTGCGCGCCAAGAGCCTGGACAAACGCCGAGACGGTAACGTTGTCTGGATTGCACCCCAGGCCGAACTGGCCAAGTACGAGCAGGATATCGCCGACGCCAAGCTGAAGGCAGAGGACACAGCTGAACTCATTACCGACTATGTGCCGATCAGCTATGGCAAAGCGTCGGATATCGCCAAGCTGTTAACCACCGGCAGCCTACAGGCGAGTGGAGGCGGTACCAGTTCCAGCAGTCAGCACGGTTTCCTTTCCAACCGCGGTAGCGTTTCGTTCGACGTCCGAACCAACACGCTGCTGTTGAACGATACGCCGGAAAAAATCAAGCAGTTGCATGAGCTGATAGCGGTACTCGACAAGCCGGTCCAGCAGGTACTGATCGAATCGCGGCTGGTGGTGGCTAATGACAGTTTTGAACGAGATCTTGGCGCCAAGTTCGGCATCAGCGGTAGGCAGAACAATACGGCTTTTGCGAATTCCACCGCTGCTGGAACGGCCCTCGCGTCGGGTACAGGCGGAGGCAATGTGGTGTCAATAGGAGGTAGCGATAACGGCAACGGCACGGCCAGTGGGCTTAATGTGAATCTACCTGCAGCGACGAGTGCCGGCAGCTTCGGGCTGGCTATTCTTGGCGCCAATTACGCGGTCGATCTGGAACTCCAGGCGGCGCAGACTGAAGGACGCAGCGAGGTAATTTCAAGCCCACGGGTCATCACCGCCAATCAGCAGGAGGCCGACATCAGGCAGGGCCAGGAAATCGGCTATGTGACTTATCAGAACAGCACGGGCAGCACCGCCGGCAGCGGTACGGCGACGGTGCAGTTCAAAGACGCTGTGCTTGAGCTCAAGGTCACGCCGACAATTACCGCCGACAATCGGGTCTATCTGCTGATCAACGTGACCAAGGACGCGCTGGCGGGCTATATCACCGTTCCGGGCAGCGGTCAGGTGCCTACCATCAATACGAGCTCGGTAAATACCTCGGCTCTGGTCGATAATGGTCAGACCGTCGTGCTCGGCGGCATCTACGAAATCAACAACAGCGATTCCACGGTCAAGGTGCCTGGTCTGGGTGATATCCCAATCCTTGGCGCGCTGTTTCGATCGAGCTCACGTACCAGCAGCAAAGCTGAGCTGCTGATCTTCGTGACGCCGCGTATCCTGAGCGAAACCCTGCAGTAATGTTCTGAAGGATGTCGAAAAAGGAGGCGGCTCAGGCCGCCTCTTTTCTTTGGGATGGGTTGAACTCACCCATGAATTAAACTTTCCGCACTGAGCATGGTCATAGGCACGTTGCCTGCGCTGCATGTGTTGCTTCAGCGGCAGCCAACGACCCGCTTTGAGATTGGAAATTGACGATGGATACACCAGAAACAGTGCCGGCGAACCGGTTGCAACAGGCTTTTTCGGCGCTGCGCGATGATCTGCAGCGCTGCATTATCGGCCAGCCGCATTTGATTGATTGTCTGCTCGTGGCCCTGCTGGCAGATGGTCACTTGCTGGTTGAAGGCGCACCGGGTCTGGCCAAGACCACCGCCGTCAAAGCACTGGCAGCGCGGATCGAGGCGGACTTTCACCGCGTGCAGTTCACCCCGGATCTGCTGCCGGCGGACCTCACGGGCACGGACGTGTTTCGCCCACAGAGCGGCGGCTTCGAATTCGAGCGTGGCCCACTGTTTCACAATATCGTTTTGGCGGACGAGATCAATCGTGCGCCGGCCAAGGTGCAGTCGGCCTTGCTCGAAGCCATGGCAGAACAGCAGATCACCGTCGGCAGCAGCACCTGGCATCTGCCCGACTTGTTCATGGTGATGGCCACGCAGAATCCGATCGAGCAGGAGGGCACCTTTGCGCTGCCGGAAGCGCAGCTGGATCGCTTCTTGATGCATGTGACCATCGGTTATCCCGACGCCGTCGCCGAGCTGGCGATTCTTCGCCTGGTACGCGGCCAGGCGGCAAACCGAGGTCATACGCCTTCGGCATCGCCCGCGCTGATGAGTCAGGCTGACGTATTTGCTGCGCGCGATGCGGCGATGGCCGTCCATATGGCGCCAGCACTTGAGGAGTACCTCACCCAGCTGGTGCTGGCCACGCGCGACGCGGGACGCTACGGGCCCGAGCTGAAGCGCTGGATCGCCTGGGGCGCCAGTCCGCGAGCAACCATTGCGCTGGATCGTTGCGCGCGGGCTCAAGCATGGCTGGCGGGGCGTGACTATGTATTGCCTGAGGACATTCACAGCATCGCCCACGAAGTGCTGCGGCATCGCGTGTTGCTCAGCTATGAGGCCGAGGCCGAAGGCGTGCGGCCGGACCTCGTGATCGCCCGCCTGCTGGATCTCGTGCCGCTGCCGTGAGTGTTGCGATGTCGCAATCCGTCGATGGCCGCACGCGGGTTTCGCTGGCCGAGTTGCTTGCGCTGCGCGCGCGGGTGGGAAAAGCTCGGCTGGTACCCCAGGTCAGTCGTTCCGCTCGCAGCGGTCAGCAGTCCAGCCGTCTATATGGCCGAGGCATGGATTACGCCGAATCGCGCGTCTATCAGGCGGGTGATGATATTCGTCGCCTTGACTGGCGGCTTACTGCGCGCAGCGGCAAGCTGCACACGAAGCTTTTTCAGGAAGATCGCGAAGGCTCGCTGCTTATCCTGATAGATATCCATGCCAGCATGCAGTTCGGCACACGCGTTCGCTTTAAGTCTGTGCAGGCGGCGCGAGCGGCGGCCTGTGCCGCCTGGTATGCCGCGAAAGCCGGCGAGCGCGTTGGCGTCATGGCGTTTGGTGAAATGGATTCGCTGGTACGCCCCTTGCCCGGACCTCGCGGCGCGCTGGCAGTATGCGGTGCGCTGGCCGAGTGGGATGCAAAAACACCGCTTCAGCCGCGGACGCAAGCGCACGATGAATCGCTTGCCGATGCGCTGATCCGCGCCAGCCGGTTGCGGCATGGAGCCAGTCGCGTGTTGTTGATCAGCGACGGATTCAGCGTTGACGCATCGGCTCGCCAACATCTTCTCGACCTCGGTCATCGGGCCGCAGTCAGCGTGCTGGTTGTGGCCGACGCGCTCGAGCTTTCGCTGGTTCCACCGGGACGCTATGCCATGGAGCAATCCGGCGAGCGTAATGAGGTAGTGCTGCAATCGGAGCGCCAGCGGCAGGATTTTCAACGTGCGGTCGGCGCCGGCCCCGCGCGCCTTGTTGAGTTGGCGAAATCAACGGGTTTGCGTAGCGCCACTATCGACACCGTTGATGACCCGTTCGACGTCATCGTCGGCTTGTTGAGCGCGAGACGGGCCTAGTGATCGCGAGCGCGCCCGCAACGCCATCGTCAGCAGCAGCGAACCCGCAAGGGCCGGTGCTGCGAGACATACACCTGCCGCCCGATCCCTCGTGGTGGCCACCGGCGCCGGGCTGGTGGATGCTGCTCGGGCTGTTGCTGTCGTTAGCCATCGCCGGCTGGCTGCTGTGGCGACGTCATCGCCGTGAGTTGCAGCGGCATGCTCGCATACTGGCCGAGCTCGATCATCTGGCGGATATCTATAGGCGCGATGGCGATCTCGCGACGTTTGTCGGCGCCATGCATCAATTACTGCGCCGCGTTGCGCGTCGGCATGACATTCGGGCGACGCAGCAGCGTGGCGATGCCTGGCGGCAGACGCTGGCTCGCGTTCCGGTGGACGCGGCGACGCTGGAGCAATTGATGTCGCTGGAGCAGGCGATCTATCGCGCGCCGGGAACGTTTGATCACTCCGCCGCGGCCAGCGCCGTGCGGCGATGGCTGCAACTGGCGCTGAAGCCGGCCAAATGGAAGCGTGTCCGTAGTGACGACCGTAAAAAAGGATTGGGCGAATGACGGCGTTCGCGTGGCCCTGGCTGATCGTGCTGCTGCCCTTGCCTTGGCTGCTATGGCGCATGTTGCGTCGCGCGCCACCGGGGCAGGCGCTGCATTTGCCGCAGCCCGGGATTCGGCTAACCCAGGCGGTACAAGGTTCTTCGCCCGGCATCACGCCATGGTTGCTGGCGCTAGCGTGGCTGAGTCTGCTGGCCGCGGCGGCTCGACCGCAATGGATCGGGCCGCCGGAGGCGCAGCAGCGTAGCGGCCGGGCAGTCATGCTGGCGTTGGATCTGTCCGGCAGCATGGCCACTGAAGACATGCAGCTGGCCGGTCAGTCGGTCAGCCGGTTCGGCGCGGTTGAGGCGATTGCCGGTGACTTCATCAGCCGTCGTCGCGGCGATGAGATGGGTTTGATCCTGTTCGGTAGCCAGGCGTTTCTGGTGACGCCGCTGACGTTTGATCTCTCGGCCGTGCGCGCGCAGCTCCAGGGCTCGACGGTCGGGTTGGCCGGTACGGAAACCGCGATCGGCGATGCTATCGCGGTGGCGGTAAAGCGGTTGTCGGCGTTACCGCAGCAGGCGCGCGTTCTGGTGCTGCTTACCGACGGTGTCAACAACGCCGGCAGCATCGAGCCGCGTGAGGCGGCGCGGGCCGCCAAAGCGGCCGGGGTGCGCATTTACACGATCGGGATTGGTGCGACGCAGATGCGTGTGCAGGGCTTTTTCGGCAGTCAGATGGTCAATCCGTCGGCCGACCTTGACGCCAGTATGCTGACCCAGATTGCTGACGAAACCGGCGGGCGCTTTTTTCGCGCCGCTGATAGCAATGCCTTGGCCGACGCCTATCGCACCATCAATGCGCTCGAGCCGATGCCTCAGCAAGGCCCGACGTTGCGACCGCGGCACGAGCTGTTTCGCTGGCCGTTTTGTCTTGCCATCGTACTGCTGCTGTTGGCAGCAGCTCCGCGTTGGTTTGGCGCTGCGCAAGGACGACGCGCATGAGCGAGGCAATGCATCAATTTCATTTTTTGCAGCCGCTGTGGCTGCTGGCGCTGGCTGCGCTGCCGATTATTTTCTGGATGGCCTTTCAGCGTAGCGCTGTGTCCATCGAATTATCGCGGCTGGTCGATGCCGAGCTGCTGCCTCACTTGCTGCGCGGAAAGGCGGTCAGTCGGCGTGTGCCGGCGAGTTTGTTTGCGTTGGGATGGACACTGGCTGCTTTGGCGCTGGCCGGTCCGACGTGGAATCGCGTGGCGCAGCCGCTATACGCGAATCGGGCCGCGCAGGTGGTGGCGATCTCGCTGTCGCAGGACATGCTTTCGCGCGACGTCGCGCCCAGCCGACTCGATCGCGCGCGTTACAAGGCGCACGATCTGCTGACAGCAAATCGCGAGGGTCTGAATGCGCTCATTGGTTACGCCGGCGAGGCGTTTGTCGTCGCACCGTTGACCTCTGACGCCGGCAGCCTCAACGACCTGCTCAATGCGATGAGCCCTGATACGATGCCGGTGGACGGCAACAATGCGGCGCTGGCGATTCAGCGCGGCGCGGCGTTGATCCACGACGCCAATGTGTCGGGAGGCTCGCTCGTATTGATCACCGACCAGGCCGATGCGGCTGCCGATGTGGCGGCGCGCGCGGCGCGCGTGGATGGCGTGCGGATATCGGTACTCGGCGTGGGCACCACCCAGGGTGGACCGGTGCCGCAGGCAAACGGCGGCTTTTTGCACGACGACGAAAATCATATCGTGCTTGCCGCGCGCAACGACTCGGCGCTCGCCGCGCTCGCGTCCGCCGGCGGAGGCCGCTACACGCCGATGACTGCCGACCAGGCCGATGTCGATGCCTTGAAAGGCGAGCTGCACGGCGGCTTGGCCCAAGCGGCCACAGGACAGTTTGGCGACGAGTGGCAGGATCGTGGCCCGTGGCTGCTGCTGCCATTACTCTTGCTCGTACCGTTCGCGTTTCGCCGCGGCTGGCTGTTGCTGCTGCCGCTGGTCTTGCTGCCGCTGCTGCCGACCCGCGCGGAAGCGACCAGCTGGCGCGACCTTTGGCAGCGCCCGGACCAGCAGGCCGCGCAGATACTTCGACAAAACGGCCCGGCCAAGCAGGCACAACAGCTTGCGCGTGACAACGCCTGGCGCGGCGCCGCCGACTATCGTGCCGCTGATTACGCCGCAGCGGCCAAAGTGCTACAGCCAGTTTCAGGCAGCAACGCGGCGTACAACCGTGGCAATGCATTGGCCAAACAGGGCCAGTACAAGCCCGCTATCGACGCGTACACGCAGGCGTTGAAACTTGATCCGGCCAACGCCGATGCCGCGGCCAATCTGAAGGCGGTAGAGGACTGGCTGAAGCAACAAAAGCAGCAGGATAAAAAACAGCCGGACAAAGGCCAGAAAGACGCCGATCAAAAGAACCCCCAGCAAAAAAACAAGGATTCCTCACAAAAGCAGGGTTCCGGGGATCCAAAAAAATCCGACAGTGGCAACGGCCAGCCCAAGCCGGACCAACAGGGCAAGGACGGCCAGTCTGGCTCGTCCCAGAAGCCGGATCAGACGCCGCCGCCCGACAAACCGTCTGACGCATCCAGCCAGAATGGCCAGCCCGAAAAGCAGCAGCCGTCGCCGCAGGATTCCTCAAAACCTGATCCGTCAAAACCTGGTGCGGCAAAGCCCGATCAAACGGACAAGCCCTCTTCGCCAGCTGAGTCGTCGTCCCAGCCGCCCAAAGCGCCCACGCCTGAGCAGCAGGCAGAGCAGAAAGCCAGCGCCGAAAAGGCGCAGCAGGCGTTGCAGAAGCAAATGGATCAGGCGCTCGCCGGTCAGGCGAAGCCCGCACAGGAGCCATCGCCGCCGACCCACCAGCTGGGTGAAATGTCGAAGGACGATCCGAATGCCAAGCTGCCGGCCGACCTGCGCCAGGCCATTCAGCGCGTGCCCGATGATCCCGGTGCGCTGCTGCGGCGCAAATTTCAACTGGAATATCTGCAGCGCCACGGCGGCATACCCGAACCGGATAATCAGCCATGATGTACCGACAGATTCTCGCCTGGTGTCTGCTCGCATTGTTCGCTCTGCCCGTATCGGCGCAAGTGCAGGCAACGCTGGATCGCAGCCGGGTGGCACTGGGCGAAACCGTGACCTTGAATGTGCAAATTCAGGGAGATGCGGGAAATGTGGCCATGCCGGATGTTTCCGCGCTGAGCAATGATTTCGATGTCATGGACAGTTCGGAGAGCAACAGTCTCAATGTCATCAATGGCGTGGCGACGTCGAATGTCACGGTGGGTTTCGTACTGCGTCCCAAGCATGCCGGTGTGCTGCAAATTCCCGCATTGGCGATAGCCGGTGGCCAGACAGCGCCGCTGCAACTGGACGTGACTTCCGCCAATCCCGCAGACAGTGCAGCCGCGGGCCATCGCGAAGTATTCATGGAGGCACAGGTCGAGCCAAACAGCGGCTATGTCGGCCAACAGCTGAGCTATGTCGCGCGATTGTTTTTCAGTGTCAACATCAGCCAGGGATCGCTCGATGCGCCGCAGCTCCCCGGCGTGCAGATCAGCCAGACCGGTGCGGACGTCAACTATTCCGTCGAACGCGATGGCCATCCATACCACGTACTCGAACGACGGTATGCGTTGACGCCGCAGCACCCTGGTCGCCTGGAAATACCGGCGATGAATTTCCAGGGCGTGGCGGACGATCCCAACGATCCGGACAGTTTCTTCGGCGCGAGCAAGCCGGTATCGGCCAGTGCGCCCGCGCTGACTATAAACGTCAAGGAAATACCGCCCAACTGGGGTAGCAGCACCTGGTTGCCGGCGCGTCAGCTCACCCTGACCATGGACGGGGTGCCCGATGCACAAGCTCACAGTGGACAAAATCAGGTCAGGGTCGGTCAGCCAATCAATCTCACGATGAGCCTGCAGGCCACCGGTTTGCCCGCGGAAACGCTTCCGTCACTCAGCCTGCCGGCGCTGGGCGGCGCAATGATCTATCCGGACAAGCCGACCAGCAGCAATCGCAACGACGGCCCATGGGTTATCGGCCAGAAACAGCAGGCGTTTGCGATTGTGCCGCAGCAGGCCGGCGTGCTGACCATACCCGCCACCAGCCTGAAATGGTGGAACGTGCAAACCGATCGCATGGAGGTGGCACAGATTCCAGCACACAGCATAAACGTGCTGCCTGCGATTGGCAGTTTGGACGTCCATACGGCCAGTCCGTCAGCGGTATCACCAGTACTGCCGACCACACCATCGACCCAGTTGGCCGGTTCGCCGCCGACCATTCCATGGCGCTGGATCGCCATCGGCAGCGTCGGCCTGTGGTTGCTCAGCATGCTGGCGTGGTGGCTATGGCGACATCGCACCAAATCGTCGCCGCCGACGTTGATGGCGCAGGGTGCGGCCTATCCATCGACACGCGATGCCCGGCTGGCCTTTCTTTCGTCAGCGCAGGGCGAAGACACGGCATTGCAGATGCGCAGCCTGCTGGCTTGGGCACGCGTTGAGCGGCCGGCGATCCAGAACCTTGGTGAGCTGGCCGGGCTGCTGGGTGATGCCGCTCAGCGCGCGGCGATCAGCAACCTGCAGCAAAGCCACTATGCCAGCGCACCAATTTCCGGCAGCGGCCCCGCGCTGGCCGATGCATTCAAACGGGGTTTCGTCTGGCGCGTGGTTAACGACAGCAACGGAAGCGATGACTTGCCACCCTTGTATCCGTTCAAGCTGCATTGAGCGCCTGCTGGAATACCTCCCGCATGGCGTCACTGAAGCAGCACAACGTCATATCGAGGGACGCATGATCGCTAGGCTCCTGCAGCATCGCGGTGATGGCGATGGGTGCCGCGAGCGCGGCAGGATACCCGTACACGCCGCAGCTGATTGCCGGAAACGCGATCGTGTGCAGGCGGTGCGTCCGCATGATGTGGAGCGACGAGCGGTAGCAACGATCGAGCTGCATGGCTTCCCCGGCGCCGCCGCCGTGCCAGATCGGACCGACCGTATGGATGACGTAGCGGGCGGGCAGGTCGAAGCCGGGCGTGATGCACGCTTCACCCGTGTTGCAGCGCACGCCGGGCAACGTTTCCGGCAGGGAACGACAGGCCTGCAGCAACGCGGGGCCGGCGGCGCGGTGGATCGCACCGTCCACACCGCCGCCGCCCAGCAGACTGGGGTTGGCCGCATTGACAATGGCGTCAACCGCCAGTCGGGTAATGTCGGCGGCGATTATCTGAATAGGCATGGCATCGGTTCCGGCGGCGCCTTATGCTCCACTACCCGCAAAGGACTCTACAGCGTATGGCAAAGACGGAAGATATCTCCTTTGGCTACCTGCTCAGCGATGTCACTTTGCTTTTCCGAAAGCATTTCGACCGCCGCGCGGTCAAGTTCGGCCTGACGCGAGCGCAGTGGCGGGCTACCAAGGTTTTATATCACCGCGAAGGATTGCGCCAGACCGACTTGGCCGAGTTTCTCGAGATGGAGCCCATTGCGGTAGGTCGTGTGATTGACCGGCTGCAGGCCGCCGGTTTTGTCGAGCGACGCCCCGACCCGAAAGATCGCCGCGCCTGGCAGCTTTATCCGACCGAACAGGCACGCGGCATCATTGACGACATGGAATTGATTGCACGCGAGCTGCGCGTCGATGCCACTCGCGGCATTGACGCCGATGAACTGCAGCAGGCACTGGCGGTGATCGGCCGGATCAAGGAGAACTTGCTTGCACTGGAGCAAGTGCCATTGACGGCGGAGCTGGAAAAGTAGAAAAAATTTCGCGCTGTCTGAAACGGCAAAGACAAATCGGAGGATAAAAAAACGGCCCGAAGGCCGTTTTTTTTTTGACGCGATAAACCAACCATTTATTCGCCGGCGCCATCCTTCTTGAATGCGTCGGGCGCTGAGCCAAAGTCACCCTGTGCATCAGCCGCCATGTACGCGTAAGCCGCATACACCGCGACGTTCTGCGCCAGCTGCTTCGGATCGATCTTGTCGAGCGTGTCGTTGGCATTGTGGTGGTAGTCGAAGTAATCGGTGCCATCCTGCGTCAGCGATAACGCCGCCATGCCTTTGCCATGCATTTGCGAGAGGTCGGAGCCGCCGCCGCCGGGACGCGCTTCGTCATATGCCACGCCCAGCGGCGCCAGCACGGCGGCGATTTGCGCGACCGCCGCCTTCGCTTCGGGCTTTACGCTGGCGCTCATGCGCCATACGGGGCCGGAACCAAAATCGGACTCGGTGCCGAGCTGGTGTTTGGCCACTTCGCGGGCGTGCTTTTCCGCGTAGGCGCGACCGCCGAACAGGCCCATCTCCTCGTTGGCAAACGCGATCACGCGCACCGTGCGGTCGGGCCGCCGGGGCAGGTCGTGAATCAGCTTGCCGGCCGCCATCGCGATGGCCACGCCGGCACCGTCATCGATCGCGCCGGTGCCTAGATCCCATGAATCCAGATGGCCGCCGATGTCGACGATCTGATCAGGATATTTTCTGCCAGTAATCTCGCCGATGACGTTGGCACCGGTGAACGTGCCCGCAAGACCGCAATCCAGATCCAGTTTCACCGTCACCGCTTGACCGTAGCCGAGCACGCGTTCCAGCTGATCGGCATCCACGTTGGAGAGTGCCGCTGCCGGAATCGCCTGGGCGGCATCCTTGAAGATCGTGACGCCGGTGTGCGGCGTGCGGCTGTGTTCATCGGTACCGGCCGAACGCAGGATGAAACCGGCGGCGCCCTTGCTGGACGCCATCGCCGGGCCGCCGGTGCGGATCGCCGAACCCATGCCGTAGTCGTGGCCGTCCTTCTGCCGCGTCATGCGGAAACCGATATAGACGATCTTGCCTTTCACGCTGGCCGGGTCGGCGGCCTTCAGCGCATCGAGGCTGTCGAAGCGGATCACCTGCGCGGTCAAGCCGCCCTGCGGCGTGCCGGCCGAGAAGCCCAGCGCAGTCAGCGTCAGCGGCTGCGGAAACGGCGCGACGATGGCGCCGTGCTCGCTGCGACGTTGCCATAGCGGATAGGTCACGGCTTCGGTATAGACCTTGTCGTAACCGAGCGCCTTGAATTTCGCGATAGCCCAGGCGCGGCCGCGCGCGTCATTGACGCCGCCGGCGATGCGCGGGCCCACTTCGGTAGTCAGCGACGTAACGATCTTGTAGCCCGTATCGTCAGTCAACGCCTGGTCGCGCAGTTGCTGGGCGGTCTTTACGGCGCTGTCGGGAATGCGCGTATCGGCAGCGTGGGCAAAACCCGCGCTGCCCAGCAACGACAGGCTTGCAGCAAAAAAGGTGGGTACTAGGCGCATCGTGAATCCCCTGATGGTAAGTCCCGATTATGGGCCTCTTCGCAACGAATGCCTGAGCCACAAGTCACGCCGGACCTCGCCAACGAAGATGGCCGCGCATCTTGATACGCGGCCATGGGATGGTTTTGAAAACGAGAACCGATTACGGCTTGGTTTTCAGAAGATCGCGGATCTCGGTCAGCAGCAGCACATCGGCGGGCGTGGCGGCGACCACCGGCTGACGCCGGGTGAGCTTGTTGATTGCCTTGACGACCAGAAAGATCGCAAACGCGATGATGACAAACTGGATCAACGTATTGATGAACGCGCCGTACTGCACCGCAACCTCGGCAACCTTGTGCGCCGGATTGCTGGCATCGGCCGGCTTGAGCACCCATTTCAAATCGGAAAAATCGACGCCTCCGGTAATCATGCCGATCAGCGGCATGATGATCTGATCGACCAGCGAGGTCACAATTTTGCCGAAGGCGGCGCCGATAACTACACCGACGGCCAGATCGATCACGTTGCCACGCATGGCGAATTCTTTGAATTCCTTGAGCATGCTCACGTTCGCTTCTCCCCGGGTTAGCGACCTCGATGCGAGGCCTTGTCTGGATACTACCGGCCGACTGTAGCGCAGCGCTGTGGCCGGTGGTACCCGTCGGCAGATTTGCCGTTAAACGATGCGCCCGCTCAGTTCGGCGACGCCGTGCAGTTCCGCATGAAAACTGTCGCCACGTTGCAGCGCGGCGACGCCCGCCGGAGTGCCGGTAAAAATCAGATCACCCGCCTTCAATTCGAACAGGTGCGAAAGCGCGGCAATGATTTCTGCCGTGCTGTGCACCATCTCGCCCAGCGTGGTTTGTTGGCGTCGGTCACCATTGACGTGCAGCTGCAGCGTTGTCTGCGCGTCGATCGCGACATCGCTGGCGGCGCGCAGTGCCGACACGGGCGCCGAGTGGTCAAATGCCTTGCCGGTATCCCAGGGATTGCCTTTGGCCTTGGCCTGAGCCTGCAGATCGCGGCGAGTGAGGTCCAGGCCAACGCCGTAGCCCCAGATAAGCGCTGACGATTGCGCCGCCGTGAGATCGCGCCCGCCACTGCCCAGAGCCACCACCATTTCCACTTCGTGATGCAGGTCGTTGGTGGCCTGAGGATACGGCACGTCGGCACCGTCGCTGACCACGGCATCGGCTGGCTTGCAGAAAAAGATCGGCGCAGCCTTGTCCACGGTCGAGCCCATTTCCTTGGCATGGTCGGCGTAATTGCGGCCGATGCAGAACACGCGGCGCACGGGAAAGCGTTGATCGCTGCCGACGATCGGCAGAGTGGCTGTTACGGGAGCGGGAATGATGGTTTTCATGCCGCCAAGCGTAGCAAACCTGCCCGGCGTCGTCGTGCGATGCACTGCAGCGTGGCGATTTCGCTCGCAAGAGGGATACTCTGAGTCCACGCAGTTCTAACCAGCCGCCTTGCGGTCGGGGGCCGTTAATCGGGACGCGTCGATGCAGGGCGGCGCCACATGACATCTGTCATCGGCGATGGCTGATGCTGCACCCTGATCGTGCTGGGGATAATCGGTCAATCTTGCATGTAACGGGTTTGCGCCAGGCAAGCCCGTGCGCAATTCGAGACCGGCGATGCCGGGCTGGGGAGTCAGGGTGAGCAACGCCGATCTGCTGAGGGAACTGCGCATCGATCGCAGTCAGCGCGAAGACCATGGCGATCAGGGTCCCGGCCGCTGGCCGTGGATCGTTGCCGCGATCTTTATTGTGCTGGCGCTGGTCGGCGGCGCTGGCTGGATGCTATTCGGACATCGTGCTATCGCAGTGCAAACGGCCACCGCCGTGCTGCCAACCAGCGACAGCGAAGCGGGTGCGGTGCTACAGGCGACCGGCTACGTCACGGCGCGGCGTCAGGCCACGGTGTCGGCGCAAATCACCGGTACGCTGACCGACGTGCTCATCGAGGAAGGCGATCGGGTCAAGAAGAATCAGGTGCTGGCGCGACTGGACGACAGCGGTTATCGCGCGGCGCTGGACTCGGCCAAGGCGGCGGCAGGTGCAGCGCATGCAATGGTGGCGCAGTACCAGTCGCAGCTCGCGCAGAACCGGCGCGACGCGGATCGGCAGCAGTCCATCGCGGCGCAGGGGCTGGTTGCCAGGCAGATCGCCGAACAGGCGCGCACGCTGGTCGACAGCACGCATGCACAGCTCGTTTCGCAGCAGCGTCAGGCGGTCTCGGCCGATGCACAGGTGGCCGAAGCGCAGGTCAATTTCGACTATTGCGTGGTGCGTGCACCCTTCGATGGCGTCATCACCACCAAGGACGCGCAGGTCGGTGAAATCATCTCGCCATTTTCTGCCGGCGGCGGCTTCACTCGCACTGGTATCGGCACCATCGTCGACATGGATTCGCTTGAGGTGGACGTCGACGTCAACGAGGCCTACATCGGCAAGGTGAAGGCGAACATGCCGGCAGAAGCCGTGCTTGACGCGTACCCTGACTGGAAAATTCCCGCGCACGTCATCGCCATCGTACCCACCGCCGATCGCGGCAAGGCGACGATCAAGGTGCGCGTGGCGCTGGAGAAAAGAGACGTGCGCATCGTGCCCGACATGGGCGTGCGCGTGTCGTTTCTCGAGCTGAAGCCACAGGCTGCCGCGCGGGCGCCGCAAGGCGTATTGGTCCCGGCGACGGCGATCGTGCAGCGCGACGGACACAGCGTGGTGTTCGTGCTCGACCATGACAAGGTGCGCCAGCGCAGCGTAAATCCGGCGGTGCAGGCCTATGGCGATCTGCGCCTGCTGCCAGCCGCGGTGGCCGCGGGAGACAGCGTGATAGTCACACCCCCGCCCGAATTGCGTGACGGTTCGGACGTCCAGATTAAATCGGCATCACCCTGATCCATCGATGCCGCGACGTTTGCGGCGACCAGTGACAGCACGACGGCATTCATCGGGAGAACGAGCATGGGTACGTTGATCGACATCAAAGATTTGGCCAAGGTCTACGAGCGCGGCAAGCAGAAAGTCGAGGTGCTGCACCACGTCAACCTGGCGATTGCCGAGGGCGACTTTCTCGCGCTGATGGGGCCGTCGGGATCCGGCAAGACAACGCTGCTGAATCTGATCGGCGGACTCGATACGCCGACCGCCGGCAGCATCACCGTCGGTGGGCAGCGCATCGATCAGCTCGGCGGCGGCGCCTTGGCAAAGTGGCGCGCATCGAACGTCGGCTTCGTCTTCCAGTTCTACAACCTGATGCCGATGCTGTCGGCGCAGCGCAACGTCGAGCTGCCGCTTTTGCTGACCAAGTTATCCGGCGCGCAGCGGCGCAAGAATGCGGCCATCGCGCTGCAGCTGGTCGGCCTGGCCGAGCGCGGTACGCACAAGCCGAGCGAGTTGTCCGGCGGCCAGCAGCAGCGCGTGGCCATCGCCCGCGCCATCGTTTCCGATCCTACGCTTCTGGTGTGCGACGAGCCCACCGGCGATCTGGATCGTCAGTCGGCCGAGGACGTGCTGGGACTTTTGCAGCAGCTCAACCGCGAACACGGCAAGACCATCGTGATGGTCACGCACGATCCGAAGGCCGCCGAATACGCCAGCCATACCCTGCATCTGGACAAGGGCACGCTCGTTACACCAGCGATGGCATGAGGAGACGACGATGAAATACCTTCGTCTGATCTGGGCCGCGTTGTTCCGACGCAAGACCCGTACGATATTGACGCTGGTGTCGATCATCATGGCCTTTCTGCTGTTCGGCATGCTCGATGCGGTGCGTACTGCGTTCGACAGCGGCAGCAAGAGCCTGGTGGGTGTGGATCGATTGATCACCTCGTCGCGCTATTCGATCATCCAGTCGCTGCCGCAGACTTTGCAGTCACGAATATCAGGTATTGCCGGCGTGCGCGATGTGGCCTATGCCAACTGGTTCGGTGGTATTTATCAGGATCCGAAAAACTTCGTTTTCAGCTATGCCGTGAGCCCGAACTATCTGGACGTCTATCCGGAAATTCATCTCACACCGGAACAGCGCAAGGCCTTCGACAGCTCGCGCACGGGCGTGGTGATCGGGCCGACGCTGGCCAAAAAATACGGCTGGAAGGTGGGCGACAAGATTCCGCTGCAGTCCACCATCTTTCCGCAGAAAAACGGCGACAAGACTTGGGCCTTCGACATCGTCGGTGTCTATTCGGTGGATGATGATGCGGGCAGCGGCATGGACCAGCTTTTTTTGCTGCACTGGAAATATTTCGACGAGGCCAGCCTCTATACGCGTCATGAAATGGGTTGGTATATCGATCGGCTGCAGGACGCGTCGCAGGGCGATCGCGTATCGAAAGCGATCGATGCGCTGTCGGAAAACTCCGACCACGAAACCAAGACGCAGACCGAGCAGGCGTTCAGCGCGTCGTTCGCAAAACAACTCGGCGATATCGGGCTGATCGTCAGCGCGATCATGGGCGCGGTGTTTTTCACCCTGATTCTGCTGACCGCCAACACAATGGCGCAGGCGGTGCGTGAACGCACCTCCGAACTGGCCGTTCTGAAGACGATCGGTTTCTCCAGTCACAGCGTGCTGGCGATGGTGCTGGCCGAATCGGTGATGCTGCTGTTTCTCGGCGGAGTGATCGGGCTGGCGATCGCCGCGCTGCTGGCCCCGCTGGTCAGCAAGGGCAGTGGCGGCATGCTCAACCTGCCCTCGGTGGGTGCCGCCAGCTGGGCGATCGGCGTGGGGCTGATGGTCATCATCGGCCTGCTGGTAGGTGCGCTGCCGGCGATTCGCGCCATGCGCCTGAATATTGTCGACGCCCTGGCGGGCCGCTGAGGAGTTTCCGATCATGCGCAAGTTCAAATCGTTTCTCGGCAATCTCGGTCTGCTGTTACTGCTGGCGATCGTGCTGCTGATCTGGGTCCAGCTGACGCCGCTGCTCGTTGGTGTGCTAGCACTGATGCTTCTGCTCTGGCTGGTGCTGACCCGACGCGGCCGGCAGACGCTGTCGGTTACCGGCGTGGGCATCAGCACGCTGGGCCAGCGCGTTGGCGCCTCCTCGGTCATCGTGATCGGCATTGCCGGTGTCGTCGGCGTGCTGGTGGCCATGCTGGCGATGGGCGACGGCTTCGCCGCGACGCTGCAGCAAACCGGCAGCAGCGATACGGCCATCGTGCTGCGCGGCGGCTCCAGCGCCGAACTCAATTCGGTGCTGGAGCGGGACAATATCAGCGTGATCGAACAGGCGCCGGGTGTGGCGCGCGGATCGAAAGGCGAGCCGGTGGCCTCCGCCGAGCTATCCGTGGTGGTGAACCTGCCGAAGAAAAGCGACCCCAGCGTCGATGCCAATGTGCAGATCCGCGGCGTAGGCGAAGAGGCCTGGGCGCTTCGTCCGAACGTGCGTATGACGCAAGGTCGACGCTTTACGCCGGGTCTGCGCGAGCTGGTGGTCGGGCAGGGTGCGCAGCATCAGTTCGTCGGGCTGGAGGTCGGCAAACAGCTGCGGCTGGCCGGCCAGCAGTGGACGGTGGTCGGCACGTTTGCCTCCGACGATTCGCACCATTCGGAATTGTGGGGCGACATGCAGACGGTCGCTTCGGCCTACCGCCGCGGTGCGAGCGCGCAGTCGGTAACCGTACGGCTGGTGTCGCCGCAGGCCTTCGATACGTTCAAAGCAGCGCTGGTCAGCGATCCAAGGTTGAAAGTGGACGTGAGCACGACGCGCGAGTATTTCAGCAAGCAATCCGAAAACCTGACCAAGGTCATCCGCATCGTCGGCATTACGGTCGGCACGATCATGGCCATCGGCGCGATTTTCGGCGCGCTCAACACCATGTTTGCGGCGGTCTCTACGCGGGCAAGAGAAATCGCCACGCTGCGCGCGATCGGCTTTCGCGGCGTGCCCGTGGTGGTATCAATTCTGCTGGAGACGATGCTGCTGGCGCTGATCGGCGGTGCACTCGGCGGACTGATCACCTGGCTGATCTTCAACGGCTACACCGCTTCGACGCTGGGCTCCAGCTTTAGCCAGGTGGTGTTCCAGTTCAAGGTGTCCCCGCAGCTGCTGTGGACCGGCATTCAGTGGGCGATGGCGATCGGTTTTGTCGGTGGCGTTTTTCCGGCGGTACGCGCAGCGCGCCTGCCGGTGACGACGGCATTGCGCGAGCTGTGATGTAGCTGCGCGAATCGTCTAGGTCCGACGCTGCCGCGCCAGCGTGATCACGCTCACGCCAAGCAGAATGACGGCCATGCCTGCGAGGTCGTACGGTCCCACGTGCTCGCCGACCAGCATCAAACCGAACAGCACGGCGACCGGCGGGTTCACGTAGGCGTAGCTGGTCGCCAGTGCCGGCCGCACATGTTTGAGTACATAGAGGTAGGCGCTAAAAGCGATGATCGAACCGAATACGATCAGGTACGCCAGCGCAAGCGTCGCGTGCGTATTCGGATGCGACGGCAGCCGTTCACCCGCACCCAGCGAGAAAATGATCAGCGCCAGGCTGGCGCATAGCATCTGCGCGGCCGTGTTCATCGGGCCTTTTGGCATGTCCTGACGCTTGCTCCATACCGAGCCCAGTGCCCAGCAGGCCGCGGCCAGCAAAAGCGCCGCCGCGCCAGTGCGCGAGGCCGATAGGCCGCTGCCAAGGTTCAGCACAATCACGCCGATAAAGCCGATCGCAAGTCCGATACTTTCGCGTCGCGTCGGCCGTTCGCCATACAGGCTGGAAAACAGCGCCGCGAACAGCGGCATGCTGGCGACAGCGACCGCCGCAATGCCCGAACTCACGCGCTCTTCAGCGAAACAGACCATGCCGTTGCCAAAGCCGAGCAACAGCACGCCGGTGATAGCCGCGTTGCGCCACTGATTTGCGCTTGGCACGGCAACGCCGCGCAATCGCAAAAACAAAAACATCAGCACGCCGGCAATAAGGAAGCGCACGCCGGCGAGCAGAAACGGAGGATAGCTTTCCAGCGCAAAGCGGATCGCCAGATAGGTCGAGCCCCAGATGATGTAGAGCGCAAAGAGGGATAGCGGGATCAAAAACGGCGGGTCGGACGATAAGCGCGCTGTATCAGTCGCGGTAGTCGCTGAGCTATCGGGCATAGTGGGCGCAGCGCCGGAAAGGGAAGGCCGCATTATCCGAGAGCGCGTCAGCGCGGGCGAGCGTTATTCGCCGAATCGGTCGACCAGCAACGACACTTTAAATGAAATGCCGGCCACGGAATAAGCCTCACGCGTCTGCGCAGCCACTTGGTCAAAACGCTCATTCGCGATTGAGCTGAGTTACGGCTGGCAATATCAGCAACCGCGGAGAGCGGCGCGCACCTAATGCGTAACCGGGCGCCTTTGTACGACCACGAATTCGCCTTCCAGCACGACAGGCTTTTGCTGCCGGCCGGCATGCGTCGTCTCATGCGTTGCCTTGGGCGACTCGACGCGTGCACTGCCCTGTTTCCAGCGGCGCAGCGCCAGCAGCAGGACGCCGCCCACCACCAGCACGCTGACAACGACCAGGCCGAAAACCATCAACACCCCGAGTACGGCCACGCCAATCAGCAGCGAAAACGCGCGTGCAAGCGGATGACGAGACTGACGCAGGGGAGGCAGGGAAAAATGCATGTGTTAAAAATCCGTGTGCTAAAATCAACGACTTACGTGCGCAACGATGGGGCCAACCGGTCCGCGAGGCAAGTGCCGATGGATACAGTCAGCCCCAACCTGCCGCTTTGCCGGCTGCAAGACATTCCGGATGGGGGCGTCATTGCCGTCGATGCGTTGTTGCCCGAGGGCGAAGAAAATCTGATCCTGCTGCGTCGCGGTGAGCAGGTGCATGCCTATCTCAATATCTGCCCGCACGCAGGTCGTCAGCTGGATTACGCGCCGGGTCAGTTTTTGCTGAGTAAAGGCACGCTGATCTGCGCGGTACACGGCGCCAGTTTCGATCAGGACGACGGTCGTTGCATCGCCGGTCCCTGCAAGGGGGAGGCTCTACGCTCTGTCGGCGTACGCGTGTCGGGTGCCGAAATTTTTCTTGCCTGAGTTGCCGCGATCAGCGAAACATCAGGTTGATCGCAATAAGCGTGACGACCAGTACCAGCAGCGTGAGGGGCAGGCCCACGCGTAGAAAATCCTTGCCGCGATAGCCGCCAGGGCCGGTCACCATCATCAGCGCCGGATGCCCCGAACTGAGCAGGAAGGTATTCGACGAGGAGACGGCCACAATCAGCGCATAGGCCGACGGATTACCGCCGGTAGCCACCGCCACGCTGATCGCAACAGGCACCATCATCACCGTAGCGCCAACGTTGGACATTACCTGCGAAAACAGCAGGGTGAGAATGGCCAGCGACGTCTGCAAAATATACGGCGAAGCGTTGCCGAGATGCTGCAAAACGACCTGCGCGAGCCACGCGGCGGTGCCGGTGGAATCCATCGACCAGCCCAGCGGAATCAGGCAGGCGGTGACGAAAATCGTTTTCCAGTTGATTGCCTTGTACGCCTCGTCCATGTTCAGCACGCCGGTCAGCAACATGCCGATGGCGCCGGTCATCATGGCCACGGAAAGATCGAGCTGGGTGAACAGGGCCAGGCATTTGGCCAGCACGAAGAAACCGACCGCCTGCCAGATCTTGCCGGGGCGCTGCTCCTCTTTCGGAATGTCGGTGACGACAACCAGGTCCTTGTCTTCCGCAGCCAGCGACAGGTCGCGCCAATTGCTGTGCAGCGCCAGCGTGTCGCCCGCGCGCAGGCTCACCGAGCGCAGGTCATCGCGAAAAATCTGCTCGCCGCGCGTGACGGCTAGTACCGAAATGCCGAAGCGCTTGCGCAGGCGCAATTCACCGATCTTCTGCTTGATGAAACGCGAACTGGGCGGAATGACCACTTCGGAAATGCCGGCGCGGGTCGGGTTGAACAGTTCGCCCAGCTGGCGCATGCGCGTTGACAGTCGGCAGAGCTGGTTGTTGGCAAACTGGTTCAACTGCTCGCGCGGGCCCAGCACGCCGAGCACCGAGCCGACCCAGATCACATGATCGGCCGGCGGCGCCATGCGCGCGTCATTACCGCTTTTGATCGCCAGAATCAGCGGCGCGTCGTGCAGCTGTTCGACTTCGCCGATGCTCATGCCCACCAGCGGACTTTCCGCCGTAACGGTGAGCTCGGCCGTCTCGCCGCCGATGCCGTAGGTCTCGGCAAAGTAGCTCTCGGTGCGGCCGGGCGTGACCTTCAGCCGCTGGTCTTCATGCCCGGGCAGCAGTTTGCGGCCGAAAAAATAAAAATACAGCACGCCGATCACAGCCAGAGTCAGGCCCACCGGCGTCACGCTGAACAGGCCAAAGCGCGGAATCGTGTGCGCGCCCGGCGGCAGGTTGGCATTGGCGCTCGCAATCAGATCGTTCAATACGATCAAGGGCGAGTTGGCGATCAGAGTGGTGTTGGTGGCGGTAAGAATGCAGAACGCCATCGGCAGCAGCAGGCGCGAAAGCGGTACGCCGGTGCGCGCGGACAGGCGACTGCTGACGGGTATCATCAAGGCGGCCAACGCCTGGCTGGGAATGATCGCGCTGAACAGGCTGGCGACCATGTTGATCACTAGGCCGAGCCGCGACTCCATGCCTCGTGCCATCTTCATGACAAAACGCGCGGTGAGGTTCAACACCCCCGCACGATCCAGGCCTTCGCCCATGATCATGATCGCGATGATGGCAATGACGGCGTTGCCGGCGAAACCGTTGAACACGCGTTCGGAAGGGATCAGGCCGGTCAGGCCGATCGTCACCACCACCAGCAGCGCCACCATGTCGGCGCGGATCCATTCCAGCACCAGCATCAGCATGGTGAAGGCCACCAGCCCCAGTACCAGGATCATGTCGGGGGTCAGCGACATTTCCACTAGCTGGCACTCCGCTGGCGCAGTGGAAAACGGTCGCTGGAAGTGGGCGGTGAAAGCTTCACGCGGCGTCGTTGCGTCCCTGTATATGTCGCCGCAGTATAAGCGGGCGAGCATGACAGCTGGCGAAACCTGCCGGTATTCGATGCGCCATGACGGCGATGCGAGTGGCGCGTCGGTAGCTCAATTCATCTTCGGGGGAAGAGAGGCATCATCGCACTCAGCGTTTGCGGTAAAGCAGATCCCAAACGCCGTGACCGAGCTTGAGGCCGCGTCGTTCGAAATGCGTTTCGATACGCCAGTCGGGCTTGTCGGCGTAAGCGCCCGGCGCGATGGCATTGCGCCAGTCGGGCGCCGCTTCCATCACCTCAAGCATATGCTCCGCGTAGGCCTGCCAGTCGGTCGCCAGGTGCAGCAGGCCGTCCGGCGCCATGCGCGATGCGAGTAGCGCAACAAACTCTGGCTGGATCAGCCGGCGCTTGTTGTGGCGCTTCTTGTGCCAGGGGTCGGGAAACCAGATGCGCGCCTCCGCCAGCGTGCCGGGCGCGATGGACTGTTCGAGTACTTCCACCGCATCGTGTTTGTATAGCCGAACGTTGTTGGCGTTGCGCTCTGCCAGCACGTTCATCAGTCGACCGACGCCCGGACCGTGCACTTCGATGCCGATAAAATCTCGCGCCGGGTCGTGTTCGCTGGCCCACGCCAGCGCCTCGCCGTTGCCGAAGCCGATCTCCAGAACCAGCGGCGCCTGACGCCCGAAATGCGCGGCAAAATCTTGTTTCGTTGCGTCATGGTCGATGCCGTAGCGTGACCAATGTGCTTCAAATGCGTGCTGCTGCGCCGGCGTCATGCGGCCCTCGCGCAGCACGAAACTGCGGATACGCCGCATGTACTCCGGTGCCGGCGGGTTTTCGTGGTCGTGCGTGTCGCTCATGGCGGGCGTTCCGGTAAAGCGTTGATAGAACGTGCGACGGAGGCTGATGTTTTTATGATCAGACGCTCGACCGCAGGGTCGATACGAAGGCTCAGCCGCGATAAAACCGCTCCATTGTAAAGGCCGCCGTTATTTTTGCTGAAGCGTGACCCGACCCATCCGGTAGCCGGACACGTTGGCCGATCACCGTAAGCGCTGCTTTGCGCACGACGCGTTACGAAGAGGGTTTTACAGCCTTGCATAGTTCCCACCGTCGATGTCCCGGGTTACCATCGCCGAGCCGACGCGGGTGTAGCTCAATGGTAGAGCTGTAGCTTCCCAAGCTACTGACGAGGGTTCGATTCCCTTCACCCGCTCCATTCCCCTGATTCCGCCGAGCATCGCGCCAGTCTTATGACGGATCTGAGAGAGCCGGGTCCGAGCAGCGCCGATCTGGCCGGAACAGACCTCATCAAGCCGAGCCGGCTGACGCTAGGATGGCGCGAGCGCGTCGCGCTGCCTGAACTGGGCATCGATCTTCTCAAGGCCAAGCTCGATACCGGCGCACGCAGCAGTTCGCTGCATGTCGATACGCTGGAAAGCTTCGAGCGCCATGGCCTTACCTGGCTGCGTTTCACCCTGCGTATCGGGCGTCGCCGTCCGTGGGAGGCAAGCTGCGAATCGCCCGCGCTTGATCGCCGCGTGGTCACCGACACCGGCGGCCGACGCACCGAGCGCTGGTTCATTCGCACGCAGGTCACATTGGCCGGGCAGTCTTTCGCCATCGACGTCAACCTCACCGATCGCCGGCATATGCTGTTTCCCCTGTTGCTGGGTCGCAGCGCTCTGATGGAGCGATTTGCGGTCGACCCGGCGACTTCCTATACCCAGCCACGGCCGCTCGTGGCCGCCCTGGATCATCCATGAAAATAGCCATACTCTCGCGCAACACGCGGCTGTATTCGACCAAACGGCTGGTGGAAGCGGCGCGTGAGCGCGGCCATGTAGTACGTGTGCTCGACCCCTTGCGCTGTTACGTACGCATTGCGCCGAAGGACGTATCCATTCGCTACAAAGGCAAGGACGTGCGCGACATCGATGCGATCATTCCGCGCATTGGCACGTCCAGCACGTTTTACGGCACGGCGGTTTTGCGCCAGTTCGAAATGATGGGCGTCTACACACCGAATCCCTCCGACGCGGTGCTGCGCGCGCGCGACAAGTTGCGCTGTCTGCAGATTCTTTCCGCGCAGGGGCTGGATATGCCGATCACCGTATTTGGCGACAACCCGGATGACACCAACGACGTACTGGCGATGCTGGGCGACCCGCCGCACGTGATCAAACTCAACGAAGGCAGCCAGGGCACGGGCGTGGTGCTCGCCGAAAAACGCAGCGCGTCGCAAAGCGTGGTCGAAGCATTTCGTGGCCTGTACGCCAATTTTCTGGTGCAGGAGTTCATCGAAGAAGCCAAGGGCTGCGACCTGCGCTGTTTTGTTGTCGGCAAAAAAGTGGTCGCCGCCATGCAGCGCGTTGCCAGCCCCGGCGAGTTTCGCGCCAACCTCCATCGAGGCGGCAGCGCGATAAAGGCCACCTTGAGCGCCGAAGAAAAGCGTATCGCCATTCGCGCCGCCGACGCGCTCGGCCTGGGTATCGCCGGCGTCGATCTGCTGCGGTCAAACCGTGGGCCACTGGTGCTTGAGGTGAACGCATCACCGGGGCTGGAAGGCATCGAGGCGGCCAGCGGAGTGGATGTGGCCGGCGAGATCATCCATCTGATCGAAAAACGCCTGAAAGCTTAGAAAGCCGCGCTGGATTGGAGGCAAACGCGCTGTTGAAAGCTAAACCGCGCCGGCTGCTTTCCGATAGTTAACCATGTGCTAACTAATCAAGCTTTATAAGAAACTCACTATTTGTTGGTCGCGACGCGCAACTGCGAGTATCGACTGATGATGGTATCGGGGCGGTAGCTTGGCCCAGATGTGGCGACGACGAGTCGTGCATCTGGGCCTTTTTCTTGCCTGAATAGTGCGGCATTCAGTTTCGTGTCGCGACAAGCGGGATTCCCATCAGCAAGCTTGTTAAGCTTGCAGCCTCAGCCGTTCCGTGCAACGGCTGCGCAGGAGTGATGCATGCGCGTTCTGGTAATCGAAGACAATAGCGATATCGCGACCAACATCGGCGATTATCTGGAAGACCGCGGTCACGTGGTCGATTTCGCCGGTGACGGCGTGACCGGCCTGCATCTGGCGGTGGTGCACGATTTCGACGTGATCGTGCTGGATCTCACCTTGCCCGGCATGGATGGCCTGGAAGTGGCACGCAAGCTGCGCCATGAGGCGCACAAGCAGACGCCGATTCTCATGCTTACCGCGCGCGACGCGCTGGAGCAGAAGCTGATCGGATTCGAATCCGGTGCCGACGACTACATGACCAAGCCCTTTGCGCTGCAGGAGATCGCCGCGCGCCTGGAAGTGTTGGCGCGTCGCGGCAAGGGCCCGCAAAGTCGGGTGCTGAAAGTCGCCGACCTCACCTTCAACCTCGATACGCTGACGGTAAACCGCGAAGGCAAGTCGATCCAGCTCAATCCAATCGGCCTGAAGCTGCTGCAGGCGCTGATGGAAGCCAGCCCCTCGGTGGTGACCCGGCAGGATCTGGAGCAGCGCGTGTGGGGCGAGGAGCTGCCCGACAGCGATTCGCTGCGTGTGCATATTCACGGCCTGCGCGCAGCCATCGACAAACCGTTCGAGAAGCCGCTGATCCATACGCGACACGGCATTGGCTACCGGATGGTCGAGCCGGATGCAGTCCAGGCGTAAGCTTCGGTTTCGCCTCATTCTGAGCTTCGCGCTGTTCGGCTTCGGCCTCAGCGCGATGTTTGCCGTGGCTGCGCTGTACGTTCGCGCCAAGGTAGAAAATCAGCTAATCAACGACAGCATGCAGAACGATGTCGATCAGGCTGTCGACAACGCTATCAACCATCCCGATAAACCGTTCGAATCGGAGCTGATTGAAGGTTGGGTGAAGAGCGATCGAACAGTCTACAAGATGCCGCTTTCTTGGCAGAATCTTGGGAGTGGCGTGCATGATATCCAAGAGACGGATTCCAGCGGAAAGAGCAAACATTACAAGCTGGCGGTTCGACGCAAAAACGGCATCATCGGCTTCACCCGTTACGACATCAGTCGAGAGGATTTAGGCAAGCGTCAGCTGGTTACATCGTTGATCGGCGCCGTAATTATTTTCAGCTTGTTGTCGTTGGGCATCGGTCTTTGGCTTTCGCGCAAAGTCCTTAAGCCCGTCACCGAACTGGCCCACCGCCTGCGCGATTTCCGTAGGACTGGAAAGGCCGAGCCGCTGGCGGTGCATTTCGCCGACGACGAAGTGGGTGAGCTGGCGCACGCGCTGGACGAATATTCCGAGCGGCTTACCGCGATGGTCGAGCGCGATCGTGAATTCAACTCCGACGTGAGCCATGAATTGCGCACGCCGCTGGCAGTCATCGCCAGCACGACGGAGCTGTTGCAAGGTTCTCCCGATCTCACCGAAAAAATCAGCGAACGACTGAAGCGCATTGAGCGCGCGTCGCGTCAGGCGACCGAGCTGATCGAGGCGCTGCTGCTGCTGTCGCGCGCCGAGCGGCGTGGCCCCACCCGGGGAGAAGTTACCGAGGTCGGCAAGGTGGCTTCCGACGTTATCGAGAGCCAGCGGCCGCAGATGCGCGGTAAACCGATTGAAATCGAGTTGACCGTCGACGAGTCGGTCACCGTCAATGCGCCGGCGTCGGTGCTGTCGGTGGCGCTGACCAACCTGATTGGTAACGCGATCAAGTACACGCTCGAAGGCAGCGTGCGGGTCGAAGTTGGCAACAGTCGCATCGAGGTGATCGACACCGGCCCGGGCATCAAGCCCGAAGACGCCGAGCGACTTTTTCAGCGCGGCGTGCGCGGTGAAGGCGCCGGCGGTAGCGGCGCCGGCCTGGGTCTGGCGATTGTGCGGCGATTGTGCGAGCTCTACGGCTGGGACGTATCGATGCGTCCGCGCAGCGATGCCAACGGCGCGATTGCCTGCATCATTTTCAAATAGGCGTGGCTTCAAATAGGCGTGGCGCCGACAAAAAAACACCCCGCAGGACGGGGTGTTTTTTTGCAGCAATCGAAGCCTCGACTCAGGTCAGACCGGCTCCAGCCAGCCCCAGCGATCGTTGGTGCGTCCGTCGAACAGGCCAAAGAACAGCTCCTGCAGGCGGCGCGTCACGCGACCGGCCTTGCCGGCGCCGACCTGCTTGCCGTCGACCGAACGGATCGGTGTGATTTCTGCAGCGGTGCCGCACATCAGAATTTCGTCGGCGAGGTAGAGGTACTCGCGCGGAATATCCCGCTCGACTACGTCGATACCGTCTTCGCGCGCAAGCGTCTTGAGCGTATCGCGCGTGATGCCTGCCAGAATCGAGGCGCTGGCCGGCGTGGTGTGCAACACGCCATCGAACACCAGGAACAGGTTCTCGCCGGCACCCTCACTGAGTAGGCCTGTGGACGCCAGCGCGATGCCTTCGCCAAAACCGAGCCGGCGTGCTTCGCGGGCAATCAGCTGGCCGGACAGATAGTTGCCGCCGGCCTTGGCACCGGCGGGTATCGTATTGGGTGCGAAGCGCTGCCAGCTGGATACGCAGGCGTCGATGCCGTTTTCCAGCGCCTCGGCACCGAGATAAGGGCCCATCGGCCACGCGGCCACCGCCACGTCGATCGGCGTTTCGGCGGACAGGCCAAAGCCACCCAGCCCGCGGTAGGCAACCGGTCGCAGATAAGCGGCGCCCAGTTCGTTTTTCTTGATCACATCGCGGCAGGCGGCGGACAGTTCATCGGCGGAATACGGCAGCACCATGTCGTAGATCTTGGCGGACTGGTAGAGCCGATGAATATGGTCGGTCAGCCGGAAAATGGCGGCGCCATCGGGTGTGGCATAGCTGCGAATACCTTCGAACACGGAGGAGCCGTAATGCAGCGCGTGTGACATCACATGCGTGGTCGCGTCCTGCCAGGGTTTGATCGCGCCGTTTTGCCAGATCCAATCGGGGTATTGCTGCGCCATGACGATTCTCCAATATTGACCGCGCATGATAGCCGCTGCCCGGTTGTACGGCATGTGCATGTAACCATCCAGGCCTGCGACATCGGGTATCAGCCGGTGGGGCGCAGCCATAGGCAGCCGGACTGGCGCGCTACCTCGTAGCGAAGTTCGCGCGGCGAGCCGCTGTCGTCGGTGCCAGACAAGTGCAGGATCAGTTGGCTGTTGGGCGCCGGCGCCGTCTCGGCTGGCGCACTGCCGGAGAGGGAGTCGCTGCTACTGGCAGGTGCTTCCTCGCTTGCGGGCGGCCCGACGTCCAGCAGCGTCTGCTGCATCAACGCGGTGAGCGCGCGAATGTCGGCGACCGCCGTACTGCTGCCGTAGCCACTCCAGAGCATCAGCCCCGCCATTCGGTTGGCATTGCGATGGGCGAAGGCGTCGATCACGCTTTGCCGCAGGGCGCTGTAGCTACTGGCGCACAGAATCGGCGGTGGCTCCGTCGGCGCGGCAGGCGTGGCGTTGGCAGTAGCGTCATCGACGGGCTTTGGCTTGGCCGTTACTGCCGTGGCCTGCATGGCGGCGCAGGTCTGATCGGTAAACAGCGCACGGCCGCCCGCATCGACACAGCGATGAATATCGTTCTGGGCACTGGCGGGTAACGCCCACAGAACCAGCAAAATGAACAGCAGATAGGTCAGCAGGCGCATGGCGCCAGCATAGCGGCTGCCGTCAATTCAGTTGCTGCAAGACGGCCTGTGTGGCTTTGGCGCGATTGAGCGTATAGAAGTGCAATCCGGGCGCACCGCCGTCGAGCAGACGACGACACAGTTGCGCTACCACCTCGGCACCGAGGGCGCGCACGGAGTCGGCATCGTCACCGTGGGCCTGCATGCGCTTGGCGATCCAGCGCGGAATTTCGGCGCCGCACATGTCGGAAAAACGCTTCAACTGACTGTAGTTCGCGATGGGCATGATGCCCGGCACAATCGGCACGGTCACACCCAGCTTGCCGGCGTCGTCGACAAACCGGAAATACGCATCGGCATTGAAGAAATACTGGGTAATTGCACCATTGGCGCCCGCATCTACCTTGGCCTTGAAATGCTGCAGGTCGTGCAGTGCGTTGTCGGCCTGCGGATGGGTTTCCGGGTAAGCCGCGACCTCGATATGAAAGTGATCACCGCTGTGCTGACGGATGAAAGCAACCAGCTCCGCCGCGTAGCGAAAGTCGCCCGGCGTCGCCATGCCCGAAGGCAGATCGCCGCGCAGGGCCACGATGCGGCGATAACCCGCCTGGCGATACTCATCCAGCAATGCGCCCAGCTCCGCACGCGTGCCGCCAACGCAGGACAAATGCGGAGCGACGGAAAGACCGTGTACCGTGTTGAGCCGCTGCACGGTTTCGCTGGTATAGCTCAGGGTTGAACCGCCCGCGCCGAAGGTTACCGACGCGTATTCGGGTTTGTGCGCCTTCAACAGCTGGGCGGCGCGATCCATCTGCGCGCGCTGCTCGTCGGTCTTGGGCGGAAAGAATTCAAAGCTGATCGCCGGCATAGCGAGTTTCCTGTCGGTACAATGGCGACGAGTATATATCTCTGTTTCGCGATGGAGCGATATAGTTTCGTTTCAGCCGTAGATTCCAGCCGCATGACATCTATGTCCGCAGGCCCCTGCGCCATCGTGCAAGTAGTACATCGCGCGCCGCTGACAACCCGGGCCGGGGGTCGTCCAGTCGGAACGAGTGATAGTGCGCGCGTCGCCACTGCGAAAGAATGGTCCAGAACGACCCGCGCGCCTTCGCATGCTGATTCCGCACCGAACTGAGGTCGCGATGAAAATCGACGCAACCCTCGCCGATCCGGTAGTTTTTCGAGGCCTGCGTAACCGGCAAGCCAAGGGCATCCTGATAGGCCATCTCGCAGACGTTGACGCCGCAACGGGCGGCGAATTCCACGTAGGTCCACGCGCGCGTGTTGACCTCTAGAATGCGGAAGCTGCCGTCTCTTGAATCGCGTTTGAATTCCGCGCTGAAGATGCCCCGATAATCGAGCTTGGCCAGCAGCGTTTCCATGCTCTTGATCGGCGCCGGCAGGTCGGCAAGCGGGATGCTGAGACAGTACGAACTGTTGCCGAAATCGGGCGGTGAAATGCGTATGCGGCGGCGGGTAAAAAGGCCGGTGATTGCGCCGCTCGCATCACGAAAGCCGTCGACAAAATAATGATCGGCGGCGGATCCCGGCACGTATTCCTGTGCCATCAATCGAAAACCACGGCCGTCCAGCTTTTGCCATAGTTCGTGCAGATCTTCCCGGCGTTTGACCCAGATCCCCTTTACGCCAACGACATCGCTGAATTTTTGCGAGTTGACCGGCTTGATGAAGACGCGGTCGAGTGCCTCGAAGGGCATGGCATCAATATCGGCCGCAGAATCGATCCGGAAGGTTGGCGGGTGCGGAATGTCGGTGTCTTTCAGAAACGTGGCGAAGCGCGATTTGTCCTGCAGTATTTCCTGTGTCTGAAGCGAACTAGTGCTCACGCGGAATCGCTGGCCGACTTCGCTTTGCGGGATGTCGGCCGACCACAATGCCGCATCGTCGGCACCGAGAATCAGCACCGCTTGGTTTAGCGGCATCTCGCGCAGCGTGGCGTAAGCGTTCTGCCCAAGGCCGCCATCCCAGGGCTGGGCGCCGGGCGTGGGGTGGTACCAGCGCGAATGCGTGACCTGGTCGCCCTTGGGGCAGGCCACATAAGCTGGTATTCCCGCCAGCTGCAGACAACGCAGAATTCCCAACGCAGTTGGCCCCCGGCCCATGACGATCGCCGGTATGCGCTGCTGATCAGCCTTCCCCATTTTTCCATCCCCTGCAAGCAAGACGCGTCGATGTTCATTGCTTATCGGCGGAGGCTAGCACCTGTCGATGAGCAAAAACTCACCGCGCAAGGCGATCGCAAGAACTATCGAGGAAAACGCATTCAAAGTGGCCAAAAACGAAATATGGCACGCCCGAGGCGACGTCGGACTATCTTTCGACGGCTTGTCGGCTAGGGAAGCGAACAGCTTCTAGGTATTGCGAAGGGTCGTTTGTATGGATGGCCGAAAGCGTGTTGCACGCGCTTGCGCGTCCATGCGCATGACCGGCCATCGATGACACTCGGCAACGTTATTTGACGCCGTGCAACGCGCCGATATGACGCTTGACGATGAGCGATGTCTCGGCAGCGAAGGCTTTGAGATCGGCATTTTTGGCGACCTGGGCTTCTTTGGCAAAAGCGGCGCCATCGGCGGCATGGATGGTCTTCATCTCGGCGATGTAGGCATCGTCAAACGCCTTGCCCGAGAGCGCGTTGAGCTTGGCCACCCGCGCGGTGAAGTCGGCATTCAAGTCGGTCGAAAAGTCGTCGCCGTTGGAGGAGGCGATTGACTTCAGCGTGGTGCCGACCAATTCGTGATCGTGCACTTCCGTGTTGGCCTGATCCTTCACGTCTTGCGCCTGAGCCTTGTCTTCGGCCACCTTGCTGGCGGCAACCTCGAACATGCCGCCCTGCGAGACCTTGGCGACGAAAGCCTGATCGCCTTTTGACAAGGCGGGCGTATCGGCGAGTGCCACGCTGCTGGCCGTCAGGACGACCATCATGGTTACGCCAAACAGAGAGGCGAATCGGGTAGCGGATGCGTTCATGGTTGGTTTCCTCTGGCTCATGGAATAAGTGTCGTAAGTACCGGCATGGATCAACGCCAGACGTCGCATTATTCGCATCTCGCACGTGAAAAGCGCAGCAGTGTGATCGCGAGCATGATCCGCGGCCAGCGTCTTTCTCGGCTACGCCTTGCACGGTCGCGCAAAAAAAAAGCCCGCCTTTGCAGGCGGGCTTTTCTCACTTCAATCAATAGCAAACAAAGGATCAGTAGCGGTAATGCTCCGGCTTGTACGGGCCGTCCTTGTCCACGCCGAGGTAGGCGGCCTGCGAAGGCGTCAGCGTGGTCAGTTTCACGCCGATCTTTTCCAGATGCAGGCGCGCGACTTCTTCGTCGAGCTTCTTCGGCAGGATGTACACCTTGGCTTCGTACTTGTCCTTGTTCGCCCACAGATCGATCTGCGCCAAGGTCTGGTTCGAGAACGAGTTCGACATCACGAAGCTCGGATGACCGGTGGCGCAACCGAGGTTGACCAGGCGGCCTTCGGCCAGCAGGAAGATCGCGCGACCATCCTTGAAGGTGTACTTGTCGACCTGCGGCTTGATGTTGAGCTTGACCACGCCCGCAAACTCGTTCAGCGCGTCGACCTGAATCTCGTTGTCGAAGTGACCGATGTTGCAGACGATCGCCTGATCCTTCATCTGGCTCAGGTGCTCGATGGTCAGCACGTCCTTGTTGCCGGTGGTGGTGACATAGATATCACCGCGACCCAGCGTGCTCTCGACGGTGTTGACCTCGAAGCCTTCCATCGACGCCTGCAGCGCGTTGATCGGATCGATCTCCGTCACCACCACGCGTGCGCCGTAGGCGCGCAGGCTGTGCGCCGAACCCTTGCCGACATCGCCGTAACCGCAGACCACGGCAACCTTTCCGGCCAGCATCACGTCCATCGCGCGCTTCAGGCCATCGGCCAGCGACTCGCGGCAGCCGTAGAGGTTGTCGAACTTCGACTTGGTCACCGAGTCGTTGACGTTGATCGCGGGCACCAGCAGCGACTTGGCCTCGACCATCTGGTACAGGCGATGCACGCCGGTGGTGGTCTCTTCGGAAACGCCCTTCCAGTCCTTGACCACGGTGGTCCAGTAGCCGGGACGCTCTTTCGCCACGCGCTTGAGCAGGTTCTTGATGACGCCTTCCTCGTGCGAGGAAGCCGGCTCGTCGACCCACTTCGAACCTTTCTCCAGTTCGTAGCCTTTGTGGATCAGCAGCGTCACGTCACCGCCGTCGTCGACCACCAGCTGCGGACCGAGAAAACCGCCTTTGCCGTCGGGGAAGCTCAGGGCGCTGAGCGTGCAGTCCCAGTATTCCTCCAGCGTCTCGCCTTTCCACGCAAACACCGGCGTGCCGGTAACGGCGATGGCGGCAGCGGCGTGATCCTGGGTTGAAAAGATGTTGCACGAGGCCCAGCGCACGTCGGCACCGATGTCGTTCAACGTCTCGATCAGCACGGCTGTCTGGATCGTCATATGCAGCGAGCCCGTCACGCGCACGTTGTTCAGTGGCTTGGCAGAAGCGTACTTTTTTCGGATCGACATCAGGCCCGGCATCTCGTGCTCGGCGATGTCCAGTTCCTTGCGGCCCCAATCGGCCAGGGAAAGATCAGCCACTTTGTAGTCGGCGACGTCGACTTCTTTGGTTACAGCGTTCATGCAGTGTCTCCGGTTAGTGCGAACGAATTCGCGTGTGGTAACCGGGCGCCGTTGTGAAACTTGCCGCACCGAGCCTGGCCGTCATGAGCGTCTGCAGGAAATGCAGACGGCGGTTAAAACCGCATTCGCGAACGGTCGCAGCGCCCCTCGGCGGACAGGGTAGAAGGTAATTATAGCTGACCACGAAGGTGCGTTGGCTTGATAGTCTTGCAGGTAACTGAACGGAGTTGACCATGTCACAAACGCACGAAACCGAAACGCCGCCGAATGATGGCCCCTTGCACGAGGACGTTGGCCGGCTCGGTACTTTGGTTGGCCAAATGCTGGCCGAGCAGGGCGGCGAGGCGTTTTTCGAGCGGGTCGAGTCGGTTCGCCAGGCGGCCATTCATCGTCGGCGCGAGGCGCAGTCTGTGGTGGCCCTGGCCACTACCTTGGCCGGCCTCGATGCCGACGATGCCGAAGCGCTGGCGCGGGCATTTGCGACGTACTTCCAGGCGATAAACATCGCTGAGCGGGTGTATCGCATCCGTCGGCGCCGCGACTACCAGCGGGATGGCACCGTGCCGCAGCCCGAGTCACTGCTGGATGTGCTTGGCAGCTTAAAAGATCAGGGCGTCACCGCGGACGAGCTCATCAGCTGGCTGAATCGTCTTCAGGTCGAGCCGGTTTTCACCGCGCATCCGACCGAAGCGGTACGCCGCTCGCTGCTGGAAAAAGAGCAAGCGATCGTGCGCGCGCTGGTCGATAATTTCGATCCCACACGCACGCCGCAAGAGCGCAAGGAAGATGACGATCGCATCTTCATGGCGCTGTCGTCCGGCTGGCAGACGGCGGAAGCATCCGCCGTCAGTCCGACCGTGCAGGACGAGCACCATCATGTCGGTTTCTATATCGCCAATCCCATTTACCGCATCGTGCCCGCGGTTTACGAATCGCTGTCGCAGGCGCTGCAAACGGTTTACGGCGTGGTCATGCCGTTGCCACGGCTGCTGAGTTTTGCCAACTGGGTCGGCGGTGACATGGACGGCAACCCGAACGTCGGCGCGGCGACCATCGCTGCCAGTCTGGCAGCGCAGCGCGGACTCGTGCTGGAGCATTACGAGGAAGATGTTGCGACCCTGGCCCGACTGCTGAGTCAGACCGACCAGCGCGTGCACGTGGACGAAACGTTGACCGAACGTCTGGCCGATTATCGGCAGCGCTTTCCGCAGGCTGCAGCGAGCATCCGTCCGCGGCACGCCGACATGCCGTATCGAAGCTTGCTAACCCTGATGCGCGCCCGGCTTCGGGCAACCGAAGACGATGCACATTTGGAAGGCTATACGTCCGCCGTTGAACTGCAGGCGGATCTGGAGCTAATCGCCAGCAGCCTGCGGGATCATCACGGTCTGCACGCCGGCGCGTATGCGGTACAGCGGCTGATCCGGCGCGTAAATACGTTTGGTTTTCACTTGGCGCGGCTCGACGTGCGGCAGGATTCGCGCTTCCACGACGAAGCGCTGTCAGCCCTGTTCAACGACGCGGACTGGCTGAGCCGGGAGGACGCCGATCGCGTTACTCGACTGCAGCCGTACGCCAGCGGCGAGCGCGCGTTCAACGCCAGTGACGATGCCAATGCGACGACGCTGCACGACGTATTTGCCACCCTGAATGATGCGCGCGTGCAATACGGAGTCGAGGCGATCGGCCTGTATATCATCAGCATGGCGCGTTCTGCGGCGGATGTGCTGGCCGTGCTGGCGCTGGCACGTTACGGCGGCATGGTCGGGAGTTCGCTAACTGCCGAATCGGCGACGGACGGCAACAGCTTTGTTCCGCTGGATATCGCACCGCTGTTCGAGACCGTCGACGATCTGAAAAACGCGCCGGCGACGCTGCGCGCGCTGCTGCAGGATCCGCTGTATCGACAGCATCTGGCCAAGCGTGGCGATCGGCAGTGGGTGATGCTTGGCTATTCCGATAGCGGCAAGGATGCTGGCACGCTTGCCTCACGCTGGGGCCTGCAGCGTGCGCAGATTGAGTTGCTGGATGTGGCGAAATCAGCGGGCATTCGACTGGCGTTTTTCCACGGTCGTGGCGGTTCGGCCAGCCGCGGTGGTGCGCGCATCACGCCGGCACTCATGTCCTCGCCACGCGGTTCGGTTGCCGGCGTGCTGCGGGTCACCGAGCAGGGCGAGGTGATTCATCGCAAATACGGCATCCGGGCGTTGGCCTTGCGTAACCTGGAGCAAACCGTGGGCGCGGTGCTGCGCGCCAGTTTGCGGCCACACGAAACCGAGCCACGCGAACAGCAGTGGGACCGCTGCATGGATTACTTGTCCGCGCACAGCCGCAAGACCTATCGTGAGCTGGTCGATCGCGAGCACTTCGTCGAATATTTTCGTACGGCCACACCCATCGACGTTATCCAGCGGATGACGCTGGGCTCCCGGCCCGCCAGTCGGCGCAGCATGCGCGGCGTACAGGACCTGCGCGCGATTCCGTGGGTATTCGCCTGGACGCAGTGCCGATCGATCATCACCGGCTGGTATGGCCTGGGCTCGGCGCTGGAAAGCGGCGCGGCCGAGTTTGGCGAGTCGGTACTCGCCGAGATGGCGCACGACTGGCCTTTCTTTACCAACATGCTCGATGACGTGGAAATGGTGCTGGCCAAGTGCGACCTGGATATCGCCGAGGCGTTTTCACAGCTGGCCGGCCCTCTGCACGATGACTTTTTCGGCCTTATAAAAGCAGAGTTTGAACGCACTCTTCACTGGCTGCTCCGACTCAAGGGCAGCGACGCGCTGCTGGGGCGTTCGCCGCGGCTGGCGCGTTCCATCCGCTTGCGTAACCCCTACGTTGATCCGATGAGCCTGATGCAGGTCGACCTGCTGCGACGGTGGCGCGCCAGTGACAGTACGGACGACGCACTGCTTGCCGCACTGGTCGCCTGCGTCAACGGCGTTTCGCAGGGTTTGCAGAACACCGGTTGAAGTTCAGGCAACGTCGCGGTCAGCCAGGTGGATCTGACTGATCGCGTCGACGTTGGGACAGCGTGTGCAAGAGACCTTGGGTGTTCTGCACACGCGATGTGCCGGATGGCTTAAACGATTAGCCGTTTAGCCGTCCAGCTCGGACCAGCGCTTGTAAGCTGCATCGAGCTCCTTCTGCATTTTCGCCACGGCCTCGTTCGCCTGCGTGATCGCGGCCCTTTCCTGCTTGAAAAAGTCAGCTTCGGCCATGGCATCGCCGTGTGCCGCAATGCCGGACTCCAGCTGCTCGATGCGCAGCGGCAGCTGCTCCAGTTCGCGCTGTTCCTTGAAGCTGAGCTTGCGCTTTGCGACGGGAGCGGTGGTCGCCGCCGTTACCGCGGGCGCGGGCTTGCTTGCAACCGGGATAGGCGTCTTGACGCCGGCACGCTGACGCAGCCAGTCGGTGTAGCCGCCGACGTACTCGCCGATCTGGCCGTTGCCCTCCAGCACCAGCGTGCTAGACACCACGTTGTCGAGAAATGCGCGGTCATGCGACACCAGCAGCAGGGTGCCCTGATAGTCGGTGAGCAATTCTTCCAGCAGTTCGAGGGTTTCCACGTCGAGGTCGTTGGTAGGCTCATCCATGATCAACAGGTTGGACGGCTGCGCGAAAAGCTTGGCCAGCAATAAACGGTTGCGCTCGCCGCCGGACAGCCGCGTGATCGGCGCGCGCGCGCGTTCGGGCGAAAACAGGAAATCCTGCAGATAGCCGACGATATGCTTGCGCTGGCCGTTGAGTTCGATGAACTCGCGCCCCTGGGCTACGTTGTCCAGCGCATTGAGCTCATCGTTGAGCTGTACGCGGTGCTGATCGAAATAGGCGATCTGCAGGCTGGTGCCCAGCTCCGCCGTGCCGCCCATCGGTTTCAGATCACCAAGCATGATCTTCAGCAAGGTGCTCTTGCCCGCGCCGTTCGGACCGATGATGCCGATGCGGTCGCCGCGCATGATCGTTGTGGAAAGGTCATCGATCAGCACACGTCCGCCGAAGGCTTGATGTATGTGCTCCAGGTCGATGACTTTCTTGCCGGATGATTGACCCGAAGCCACCGCCATCTTGGCGTTGCCGGTGAGATTGCGTCGCTCGGCCCGCTCGTTGCGCAAGGCCTTCAGCGCGCGAACGCGGCCTTCGTTGCGCGTGCGGCGCGCCTTGATGCCTTGGCGAATCCACACTTCTTCCTGCGCCAGTTTCTTGTCGAACAGCGCATTGGCCTGGGATTCGGCATGCAGCCGCTCCTCGCGCCGGCGCAGGTAGTTTTCGTAATCGCCGGGCCAGTCGGTCAGGGCGCCGCGATCGATCTCAACAATGCGGGTGGCCAGCGCACGCAGAAAGCTTCGGTCATGCGTGACGAAGATGATGCTACCGCCGAACTGCTTGAGAAAACTTTCCAACCAGCCAATCGCTTCGATGTCGAGATGGTTGGTTGGTTCGTCGAGCAGCAGCACGTCCGGCTTGCGCACGAGCGCCTGCGCCAGTAGCACGCGTCGTTTCATACCACCGGAGAGGGCGGAAAAATCCGTCTCTGCCGGCAGTTCGAGCTTGGTCAATACTTCGGTTACGCGGCGGTCCAGATCCCAGCCGTTCTGCGCTTCGATCTGCGTCTGTACTTCGCCCAGCGCATCAAAATCGGCCGGCGTGTTCAATTCATGCAGTAAATGATGGTAGCGCGCCAGCAGATAACCGAGATCACCCAGCCCTTCGGCCACCACGTCGAACACGCTGCCGGCCGTGTTCTGCGGCACTTCCTGCGCCATGCGCGCGATCACCACGCCGCTTTGCACGCGCACTTCGCCATCGTCGGCATGCAGCTCGCCGGCGATCAGCTTCATCAGGGTGGATTTGCCTTCGCCGTTGCGGCCGACGATGCAGACACGCTCATTCGCCTCGATCGATAGATCGACGTGTTCGAGCAGGAGGGGACCGCCGATGCTGAAGTCGACGCGTTGCAGTTGGATAAGAGACATCCACCCATTGTAGCGGCAGTGCAGCAAAAACCGGCCGGCGGATCGGGCCCACCCACGAGCTGGCGACGCAATCACGTTAAAGACGAAGCTCTTCTGGGTCCGGCGCATCAGCCATGCGTGGATCGCCGATCGCCATCCGTCTGGCTACGGCTAGCTTCTGCCAAGGTCGGAGTAGTTCGGCGGCAATGTTTGCAACCGCACGCGCGGCGCCTCTACTCGCTCCCGTCAGAGCTCCCCCAAGTTCCCGGTTGGCTTCAGGAGATAGTCTTATATGGTCGCTGCTCGCCGTTCTTAACGGGAAAATTATAATTAACAGCGACTTGGCCCTTATAGCTAAGATATTGCCTGTGGATATTGCGGCGGCTTGCATATAAAGTTACCTCACGCGGAAAATGCTGCGGTCAAATAGAGCGGGGAAGCCCAGTTGTCCATCACCTCCCGAAATTCCGGCCGATTGTTTGATCGGCTGCTGGGAATGAGCGCCGCCGTGGTCCTTGGCGCCATTGGTCTTTTCTCAAGCGCTGCGCATGCCGGTGGCTATGCCGCGGTGGTCGTCGATGCCGCGACCGGTCAGGTCGTGCAGTCAGTGAATCCCGATGAGCAGAATCATCCCGCGTCGCTGACCAAGATGATGACGCTTTACCTCACTTTTCAGGCCTTGCAGAACGGACACCTGCGCCTCGATCAGCAGATGCCGGTTTCGTCGTGGGCGGCCAACAAGTCGCCGACCAAGCTTGGCCTGCTCAACGGTCAAACCATCTCGGTGCAAGATTGCATCCTGGGCATGGTGACCAAGTCGGCAAACGATGCCGCGACGGTAATGGCCGAGGGCCTCGGTGGTTCCGAAGCTCACTTCGCCGAGATGATGACGGCCCAGGCTCGTTTGCTCGGCATGGACAACACGCATTTCAATAACGCCTCGGGTTTGCCTGATCCCGGTCAGCTGACCTCAGCCAGCGACATGGTCAAGCTGGCCATGGCGCTTTATCGCGATTTTCCGCAGGATTCCCATTATTTCGCGACCACTGAATTTGTCTTCCGCGGACAGGTCGTGCACGGCCACAATCATTTGATGGATCGCTATCCGGGCATGGACGGCCTGAAGACCGGCTTCACCGACGGCTCCGGCTTCAATCTCGCGTCGACGGCCGTCAGAAACGGCCACCGCCTGTTTGGCGTCGTGCTGGGTGGCCGCACCGCCGTCATGCGCGACAATTTGATGGCCCGGTTGCTCGACGACAGCTTCGATAATCAGCAGACGCCAACCGAAATGGTTGCCGCGGCGGCGGGTATCAGGCAGGGCAGGGCGATGCGCGTGCTGGCCGCCCTGTCGCCGATCGCCACGGCTCAGGCAGATACGCTGCCTGCAGCTCGGCCCCTGCCGAGGCGCGGGCATCGCGGGATCAAATCCGCGCCAGTCGCGCTTGCCCGGAACGATCGCCGGAGCAGCCAGAGCAAAAAAGCGGCGCCTGCTGTCGTGGCGCGCCGGGCCGATGCACGTACCCGTACCGCCGCCAGCAGCTGCCCCCGCCGCGGTGCGCATGTCGGCAATTGCCCGCATCACGCTGCGGGGGCAACAAAGTTGGCCTACCGCAACGGCAGCAAGAGAGCGCCGAAGCTGGCGAAGCTGTGAAGCACAGAATCGATTAGGTTTAAGTTTTCGAGGGCGCGAGGTACTGCGTAATCGCTGACTTCAAACAAAAACCCCGCGATCGCTCGCGGGGTTTTTGTTTGGACGATTCAAACGCGCCGATTATTTGCGACGCGCGACCGCTACTTTCTTGTCCAGCCCGGCATCTGCACGCAGCGCTTCGGCCTTGTCCGTCTTCTCCCACGAAAACGTGGTGTAGCTCTCGCCGTCCGCGCCCTTCACCAGCTGCGGGATGCGGCCGAAGTGGCCGTTGCTCGCGGTCTGCTGATACATCGGGTGGATCAGGTCGAGCATCTTGATGATGCCGTACGGGCGCAGGTCGAAATGCTTGCGGATCAGCTTTTCGATCTTGTCGTCACCGATCTTTCCGGTGCCGAAGGTGGTGACCGAGATGGAGGTGGGCTCGGCCACGCCGATGGCGTACGACACCTGGATTTCGCAGCGGTCGGCAAGGCCGGCGGCAACGATATTTTTGGCCACGTAGCGGGCGGCGTAGGCGGCCGAACGATCGACCTTGGACGGATCCTTGCCCGAGAACGCGCCACCGCCATGGCGAGCCCAGCCGCC